>UOEJ01000258.1_pt1 | contig 26054 bp, 28 predicted proteins | sample 1989191 | NCBI WGS metagenome assembly UOEJ01 (sample SAMEA4712195, study PRJEB27164) | hydrothermal vent metagenome | biome: marine basaltic hydrothermal vent biome; feature: marine hydrothermal vent; material: mineral | place: Pacific Ocean | collected 2011-06-14/2011-07-23 | depth 1719 m | reverse complement strand
GCACCAGACGATGGATGACCGCCTGTTCTGCAAGGGCAGAATGGCGAAAGGGCCACTGGGGTAAAAACGTTCGTAAGCCGTGCCGCCATGGTCCTGTTCATGGGCAACGGTGGTGACAATGCCGGTTTGTCTGTAATCCCAAACCCTGATTTTTATACCCATTCTTTCGCGCAGGGGTGACCCTCGTCCCTCGGCACTGACCAGCAGGGAACAGGTGATTTTCCGGCCGCTGTCAAGGGTTATCAGACTGGCTGCCGGTGAATTTTCCACATCAATGATATGATCGGGATTGATCAGGGTGATATTCTTCTGTTCTGATATGGCGTCAAAAAGTCCCCGGCGCAGGTGTCTGACCTCGACCATCTGGCCAAGGGGGTCATCGCCCAGTGCCTTGTCATCAAAATGCAGAAACAGGGGGGAATGGCCATCGGTAATATGGATTTCCGTGATCGGCTGGGCATCCGGTGCCAGCCTGTCCCACAGCCCCAGCACCTTCATCATGACATAGGGCGCATAGGAAATGGCATAGGAACGACCATCAAAATCGTCATTGAGGCTGGCGGCAATATCGCCATATTCCACCAGTGCCACCGTGATGCCATATTGGGCCAGCCCATGGGCCAGCGTCATCCCCACCACACCGCCGCCGGAAATGACCACGTCAAATTTTTCTGCCTGTATGTTCTCCATAACTCTTTTTAGCCTTCCCGCCAGCTTACAGCAAATAAAATAATATGCCTAAATAATGGTCATAGAAAAATTATGACTAATAATTAGCCATAATATAACAATATCTGAAGGGTGGTAATTATTGATATATGTAAATCCTTTATATTTATCAGGATATTAGCAGGAAATTCGGAATCTGGCACAGCTTTTGAAAGGGGAGAGACTGTTGTTTAGGTAAAGAGAGGAAAATCCATGAAAATGATTACCGCAATAATCAAGCCCTTCAAGCTTGATGATGTCAGACAGGCATTGAACGATGTGGGCGTAAATGGCCTGACCGTCAGTGAGGTCAAGGGCTATGGCCGTCAAAAGGGTCATTCGGAAATATACCGGGGTGCAGAATATGAGGTGGCCTTTGTGCCCAAACTGCGACTGGAACTGGCCATTTCGGACGATATGGTCGAGGCGGTCCGCGAGGCCCTGCGCCAGTCGGCCCATACCGGCGATTTTGGTGACGGCAAGATATTCGAGGTCGATCTGGAACAGGCCTTGAGAATAAGAACAGGTGAAATGGGTGACGAGGCCCTTTGAGGAGTAAGAAAATGAAAAAGAAAATTTTAACAACCGGCCTTATGGCAACAATATTAAGTTTTGGCCTGACCATGCCGGCCCATGCCGCCGTTGATCCGGAGGTCGCCTATATCCTGAACAGCCTGCTGTTTCTGATTGGCGGTTTCCTTGTGATGTGGATGGCGGCGGGTTTCTGTATGCTGGAAGCCGGTCTGGTACGGACCAAGAATGTGGCGACCATGTGTGTGAAGAATATCGGCCTCTATGCACTGGCGGGAATACTTTATTTCCTTGTCGGTTATAACCTGATGTATTCCGGTGTGGACGGGGGCTTTATCGGCTCGCTTTCCCTGTGGGGTGCCAGTGAGGTCGCCGCCAGTGAAGCCATCAATGTGGAGGGTGGTTATTCTTCCGCTTCCGACTGGTTTTTCCAGATGGTATTTGTTGCCACGGCAGCCTCGATCGTATCGGGCACCCTGGCCGAAAGGATCAAACTGTTTCCCTTCTTTGCCTTTGTGATCATCCTGACCGGATTTATCTATCCCATTCAGGGGGCCTGGACCTGGGGTGCGGGCTGGTTGAGCGAGATGGGCTTTTCCGATTTTGCCGGATCAACCATCGTACATTCCGTTGGTGGCTGGGCGGCATTGACCGGGGCGATTATCCTCGGCGCGCGCAAGGGTAAATATGACGCAAATGGCAATGTGCGGCCCATTCCGGGTTCATCCCTGACTTTGGCCACGCTCGGCACTTTTATCCTGTGGCTGGGCTGGTTCGGTTTTAACGGCGCATCACAGCTTGCCCTGGGCAGTGCCATTGATGCCACGGCGGTATCACAGATTTTTGCCAATACCAATATGGCGGCGGCCGGTGGTGTTGTGGCGGCCCTTGCCCTGACCAAACTGATGTACAAGAAAGTTGATCTGACCATGGTGCTTAACGGTGCCTTGGCGGGATTGGTGTCCATCACGGCGGAACCTCTGACCCCGACCATCGGGCAGGCGATTCTGATCGGTGCCGTCGGCGGCTCATTGGTGGTTTTTGTGGTGCCGATACTGGATAAATTCAAGATTGATGATGTGGTGGGTGCCATCCCGGTTCATCTGGTCTGCGGTATATGGGGAACCCTGGCGGTGCCCCTGACCAATGACGGGGCCACTTTCGTCAATCAGATTATCGGTATTGTCGCTATTGGTGCCTTTGTTTCCATCGCGAGTATCATTGTCTGGTACGCCCTGAAGCAGACCGTGGGCATCCGGCTCAGTGACGAAGACGAAGCCAGAGGCGGCGACCTTGCCGAACTTGGCATGGAAGCCTATCCGGAATTCGGTCACGGCTCGCAAAAAATATAACATCAAATCCCGGATATCCTGATCCGGGTTTGATGATAATCTTCTTTTCCCCCGTCCCATATTACCCTGGGGCGGGGGAACAGGCATGCCTAAATATTATGCTGTTGTCTGTAAAATAACAGCCGTCTGCTTAAATATTGATCAATTTCATCATTGTTATAGTTGTTTAAGGGCTGATTTTATTGGATCAGAAATTGGCCGGAAACTTGCAAGCCTTCGGCGCATGTAAACAACAGCCAAGGGAGGATATGATGGAGGAATTAAAAAGCGGTTCCGACGTTTTTTTTGTATTAATCGGGGCCATACTGGTTTTTGCCATGCACGCGGGATTTGCTTTTCTGGAAGTGGGTACGGTGCGCAAGAAAAATCAGGTCAATGCGCTGGTCAAGATCATCACTGATTTTGCCGTATCAACCCTGACTTATTTCTTTATCGGCTATACGGTGGCTTATGGTGTCAGCTTCCTTGGCAGTGCCAGCGAGATCAGTGGCGGCGGGGCCGGATTTGAGGCCAATGGCTTCACACTGGTGAAATTTTTCTTTCTGATGACCTTTGCGGCGGCAATTCCGGCGATTATTTCCGGCGGCATTGCGGAACGGGCGCGTTTTAATCCCCAACTGGCGGCTTCTGCGGTCTTTGTCGGGCTGATCTATCCTTTCTTTGAGGGCATGGTCTGGGGGTCGCGTCTGGGTTTTCAGGATATGATGACGGAAGTCTTTGGCGCACCATTTCATGATTTTGCCGGGTCAATTGTGGTTCATGGCATGGGCGGCTGGCTTGCCCTTGGTGCGGTGGTGCTGCTTGGTGCGCGAAGGGGCCGTTACCGGGCCAATGGCGCGGTGGTCGGGATTCCGCCGTCCAATATTCCCTTTCTGGCATTGGGGTCATGGATTTTATGTATCGGCTGGTTCGGTTTCAATGTGATGAGCGCACAGGAAGTCTCCGGTGCCAGTGGTCTTGTGGCGGTCAACAGTCTGCTGGCCATGGCGGGGGGGCTGCTTGCGGCGTCACTGGCCGGGCGTAATGATCCGGGCTTTGTTCATAACGGGGCTCTGGCCGGGCTGGTGGCCATCTGTGCCGGTTCGGACATCATGCACCCGCTGGGCGCTCTGGCTACCGGGGCTATCGCCGGGGTGATCTTTGTCAAGGCTTTCATCTATATCCAGAATAAACTGAAAGTTGATGATGTGCTGGGGGTTTGGCCCCTGCATGGCCTGTGCGGCCTGTGGGGCGGTATTGCGGCGGGAATTTTCGGCATGGAAAGCCTGTGGGGTCTGGGCGGGGTGACGTTCATGTCCCAGCTGGTGGGGTCCCTGATCGGGGTGAGCATTGGCGGCCTGTTCGGTTTTGTGATCTACGGTCTGCTCAAGAAAACTGTGGGCATCCGGCTCACTGAAGAAGAGGAATTTATCGGTGCTGACCTGAGCATTCACAAGATTTCTGCCTATCCCGAAGACGATTACGGCCAAAGATAAGGTACCAAAAGGCCATATATTTGCCTTGTTTTTGTACCAGAATGGGGGGCTTCTGGAACCTGCGCTTGAGAAGATAGCAATAACATAGTAAAATAAAACTAAGGGACCAGAATACAGGGACATTAGTTTTGGCGAGCAGACGTAAAGAAATAACAAAAAAGAATAAACGTACCATCCTGCCGGAAGCAGTTTATACTTTCATGGTCAGTGGCAGCACACGCCTGTGGGGAATTTTCCTTATTTTATCAAGCGTTACGGCCTTTGTTGCCATGGCGGGATATTACAGCAATGACCCCAGCTGGCGGGTTGTGGGCGTGGACGGCGTGCAAAACTGGCTTGGCTATCCGGGAGCGGCCTTTGCCGATTTTCTGATACAGTCATTGGGCCTTGGGGCTGTGGTGCTTGCCTTTCCCCTTGCCACATGGGGCTGGCGGATTATGATGCTGAAGGGGCTGCCCCGTCTGTGGCGGAATTTGATTTTCTGGGTTTTCGGGGTTCTTCTGGCGTCGCTTTTTGCCGCTTTTTTACCTGTTGCCGCCTTCTGGACAGAAGTCTGGCACATTCAGAATTTGAAAATGGGCGGCCTTATCGGCGACAGGATGTTCGATTTCCTGATACAGGCCCTGTCCAACAGCGGTATTGGTTTTTATCCCTATCTGTATGGGGGTGTTGTCCTGACCCTGTTTCTGATGACCATACCGGTCTTTCTCGGACTTGACCGGTCTGAATGGCGGGCAATGTTGCGGGCTATTGTCTGGTGCTGTGTCAGGATATGGCGGGCAGTTCGATATATTTATCTGTTTCTCAAAGGCATTATACGGCCCGCTCCCCCCGAAACCGGGGCCATCAATGTACGGCGGAAAAAGAAAGCCGGACGCCGGGAGCCGGTGATTCAGAAAAGCGGTGCCGCCTCGTCCGGGAAATCTTTTCCCATTGTTGACAGCAAGCCCGGAAAGCCCGCCAAAAGCCGTCGGGAGGATAAAGAACGTCAGCCCATGTTTGACCTTGGCGATGACTTTATTTTGCCGGCCCTGAATTTACTGAGCAACCCGAAACCCCTGACCGCCGGGGATAAGTTAAGCAATGATGCCCTGCAGCAAAATGCCCGTATGCTGGAATCCGTTCTGGATGATTTCGGTATCAAGGGTGATATTGTCAAGGTTCACCCCGGCCCGGTGGTGACGCTTTATGAACTGGAACCGGCGCCGGGCACCAAATCAACACGGGTGATTAACCTTGCCGATGATATCGCCCGGTCCATGTGTGCCGACAGTGCGCGGGTGGCGGTGGTGCCGGGAAAGAATGCCATTGGTATCGAACTGCCCAACAGCAAGCGGGAAATCGTTATGCTGCGGGAACAGTTTGCCTCGAGTGTTTATGAGGAAAGCAAGGCCAAACTGCCCCTGTGCATGGGCAAGGATATTGGCGGCGCACCGGTTGTGGCGGATCTGGCCACCATGCCCCATCTGCTGGTGGCGGGCACCACCGGGTCCGGTAAATCGGTGGCCATTAACGTGATGATCCTGTCTTTGCTTTATAAAATGACCCCGGCGGAATGCCGGATGATCATGGTTGATCCCAAGATGCTGGAATTGTCGGTCTATGATGATATTCCCCATCTGCTGACCCCGGTTGTCACCGATCCGGCCCGGGCGGTGGTGGCCCTGAAATGGGCGGTCAGGGAAATGGAACATCGGTATAAATCACTGGCAAAATTACAGGTAAGGAACATCGATGCCTATAACAGGCGTCTGGCCGAGGCCCGGGAAAAGGGTGATGTGATTGTCCATAAGGTCCAGACCGGCTTTAATCATGAAACCGGTGATCCCGTCTATGAGGAAGAGGAAATCGACCTGACACCCCTGCCGATGATCGTGGTGATTGTCGATGAGATGGCCGACCTTATGCTGGTGGCGGGCAAGGATATTGAATCACTGATCCAGAGGCTGGCGCAGATGGCCCGTGCTGCCGGTATTCATCTGATCATGGCGACCCAGAGACCGTCCGTGGATGTGATTACCGGAACCATCAAGGCAAATTTCCCGACCCGGGTCAGCTTTCAGGTGACCTCTAAAATAGACAGCCGGACCATTCTGGGCGATCAGGGGGCGGAACAATTGCTGGGTATGGGGGATATGCTGTTTATGGTCGGCGGCGGCCGGATAAAAAGGGTTCACGGCCCCTTTGTCAGTGACAAGGAAGTGGAACGGGTGGTCAGGCAACTTAAAAAACAGGGCAAACCGGATTATCTGGAAAATATTACCGAAGAACCGGACGAGGGTTTCGACAGCAGTTTTCTGCAAAATTCACAAATGACCCCGTCCGGCGGCAAACCATCGGGGGATGATCTCTATGATCAGGCGGTGGCCATTGTTTCACGGGACAAAAAAGCTTCAACCAGCTATATTCAGCGGCAATTGTCCATCGGCTATAACCGGGCCGCCAATATTATCGAGAAAATGGAACGGGAAGGGGTGGTCAGTGCGGCCAATCATGTGGGCAAACGCGAAGTTCTGGTCGGCGACCATAGCGGTGAATATGATTAATGACCTTTTTCCGCCCCAATTGCCGGGTATTATTCCTTTATGAGTTATCAAATGAAGAAACGTAAAATATGATAAAATCTGTTCTGGCAGGTATTCTTGCGGGATTATTCATACTGGTGCAAACAATTGCTGCCGCAGACGACCCGACGGCCCCCGCGCCTGAGGTGCTTGAAAAGAAGCTTGACGATCAGGCCAGGGCGGCAGTTGACAAAAAAGCCAGAAATGATGAAACCCTGCGTAAAATCGAACAAAGCCTGAATGCCATAAAATCCATGAAAACGGATTTTATCCAGCGCGCCCCGGATGGTTCCGTGGCCGAGGGGGTATTGTATCTTGAACGGCCCGGCAAGCTCAGATTTGATTTTGGCGATGATGCGCCCTTTCTGGTGGTCAGCAACGGCAGCCTGCTGACTTTCGTTGATTATGATGTGAAACAGGTCAGCCGCTGGCCCATCAGAAAAACCCCGCTGGGCATTCTGGTGGATGACGAGATCAAATTTGACGGTGCCATAGAGGTGCCGGATATCATCCGTTTTGCCGGTCTGGTCAAAGTACCGGTCATTGACCCGAAACGTCAGGAATATGGTTATATCATCCTGATATTCGAGGAAAGCACCATGGAACTTCGGGCGTGGGAAGTGGTTGACGCCCAGGGCTATACCACGCGGGTGGCCCTGGTGAACCCGGAATATAATGTGGAAATTGACGGTAAATATTTCAAATTCAAAGACCCCCGGCCCAGAAGACACGGTCCCCGCAGACGATAGAGATAACATGCCCGTTCAGACCGCCCAATTACCCCATAACAGCGCCCTTCACAAAATTATCCAGCCCGGTGACTTCACCGACTGTTATTATAATGATGCTGTGTCCGGGGAAGTTTCGGTTTCGGAGGCAACAATGCGGGCACTGGCGCATATGCCCGGATGGGTTCATCTGCTGATGCGTATCCGGAATTTTGCGGTTTCATTTTATGGCCTAAAAACCGGAACCCATATGACCGGCCCTGTCAGGCGCGGTAAGAAGCTTGTCGTTGGCGACCGTATGGGCGTCTTTCGGATTCAGTCGGTCACAGAAGATGAAATATTAATCGGTGAGGATGACAGGCATTTAAATTTCCTGATCTCCGTCCTGCGTCACAAGCAGGGGTTTACATTGGCCACATGGGTGCGCACCCATAACCGCTTCGGGCGCATATATCTCTCGGCAATCATGCCATTCCACAAATTAATTGTCCGTGATGCCCTCAGGCGGATGTCCCATACCGATGCGTAAATATTCCGGGGGGATGACAGAACCCGGCATGATGAAGGGAGAGCGCGGCGCACCTATAATTTTCTGCGCTTGTTTTTTGGTAGTTTTAGCTTATTTTAGAGCAGAACTGCACATAAGTAATGAATGTGCCGGCTAACCGGTTCAGGCCTCAACAAGGAAACAAGTCGTGACAGAAGACAGCAGTAAGAAACCCAGGGAAATCAAACTGATTCCGTTGACAGATGTCACCACGGAACTGCAGTTGAAAATACGTGACATCCGCAATGAAGAAGGTATTCGCAAGTGGATGTACACGGATCATGTCATCCCGTTAAATGAACATCTGAACTGGCTTGCCCGTCTTAAAAGTGATGCGGGCCAAATCACATTTGTCATTATGGGCGAACAGGACAGCCCCCTGGGTGTGGCCAGTGTCAGTGCCATGGACCATCTTCATAAAAAGACCGACTGGGCCTATTATTTAACGAAAGACGCCAGGGGCGGTCTTGGTTCGGCCATTGAATATGCCTTTATCAATTTTATTTTCGATAGACTGAATATGGAAAAACTGAATTGCGAGGTTATTGAAGGCAATGACCCGGTTGTAAAGCTGCACAAAAGATTCCTGTTTCAGGACGAAGGTTTCAGAAGGTCAAATATTCTTAAAGAGGGCAAACGTATCGGGGTTCATTTACTGGGCCTTACCAAAGAGGACTGGATGGCCGGCAGGGACCAGCTCTCCGGACAATATGGCAGGATATTCGACAGGTTTTCCATATCTATCGACTGGAAAGAAACAGACCCGGACGGAAAGAAACATCCCCTTGACGAGATAGAGGCCGCAAGAGCGCGAAATAACCTGAACTGGATGAATATTCTGCGGCTTGTGCTGGAACTATCCCCTGAACATGGCAAGGCTCTGGTCACGGATATCAGAAATATTGACAAGGAAATATCCGAACTGACCGACAAGCTGATTTCGTTGTAAATTTCAGTTTCAGGAGATCATATCCCAGCTCAATGCTGTCCCGCGAGTGATATCTTTCGTGGCAGCCTTGCCCATAACCTCATCGATAAATCTGGGTTCAATACCAAACCCGGGGCGTATGGAACGGATATTCTCACGGCTAAAACAGGCCCCCTTCCTTATATCCTGTGTCACATAGAGCGACCGCCGGTATTTCCGGTTTTCAACCTCGCTTTGCTTCAGGCCGTAATCAACCGACCCCAGAATGGCAAAGGCCTCCCGGCAGGACCGGGTCATATCCCCGAATTCCTGTGGCTCCAGGGAAAAGGCACTGTCCACCCCGCCTTCCTCGCGCGACAGGGTGAAATGTTTTTCGATAACAACAGCCCCAAGCATCGTCGCCGCCACAGGAACCGCAATCCCAAGTGTATGATCGGACAGCCCCGCAAAAACATCAAAGGATCCGGCAATATCCTGCATGGTGCGCAAATTGGCCTCTGATGGCTGGCTTGGATAGCCGCTGACACAATGCAGAATGACGACCTGATCATTTCCGGTATCCTTTACCACCTTGATGACGTCCTGAATTTCCTGAAATGTCGCCATGCCGGTGGAAATAATCACCGGTTTTCCCGTTTCCGCCACATATTTCACCAACGGCAGGTCAATCATTTCAAAGGAGGCTATTTTATAGGCCGGGGCGTCCAGCCCTTCCAGAAAATCAACGGCCGACCGGTCAAAGGGTGAACTGAAAATGGTGATGTCCAGTTCCTTTGCATAATCAAACATCGGCCCGTGCCATTGCCACGGTGTCATGGCTTCCTGATAGAGATCATAAAGTGTCCGGCCCGCCCACAGACCTTTTTTAATTTTAAAATGATCGCCGTCATGATCTATGGTCATTGTCCCGGCGGTATAGGTCTGAAGCTTCACCGCATCGGCCCCGGCCTCTTTGGCGGCCTTGATGATGGCAAAGGCCCGTTCCATGGCCCCATTGTGATTGCCGGACATTTCAGCAATAAAATAGGGCGGACAGTCATGCCCGATCGTGCGATCGCGGATTTTAAAATTTCTGGTCAAATGGGCAAATCCCGTGCTGTGTGAATATATTCTGTCATGTTAAAGTTAATCGACAAGCTTGACAATAATATATAGCATATATGATTATCTTATTATTTTTTCAAAGGTATCAATCCATTATGACCCGACGATCCTTTCTGCCATATGGCAAACAATATATTGATCAGGATGATATTGATGCCGTGACGGAGGTTCTGAAAAGTGACTGGCTCACCACCGGCCCGGCCGTTGAAAAATTTGAAAAAAAACTGGCCGGGGTCACCCGCGCCTCATATGCCATCTCCTGCTCAAGCGGCACCGCCGCCCTGCATCTTGCCCTGCTGGCCCTTGGTATCGGCCCTGGAGACAGCGTGATCGTATCTGCCATGAGTTTTGCAGCCACGGCAAATGCGGTTCTTTATGTTGGCGCGGAAGTGATCTTTGCCGATGTTGATGAAAATGACGGACTGACCAAAACAAGACATATTCAGGAGATATGTGACCGCCTGAGGCCGGACCGGTTAAGGCGCATAAAGGCGGTGATTGTGGTCAATCTGGCCGGACAGGTCACGGAAATAGAGGGCATCGGTGAAATTGCGCGCAACAACAACTGGAAGTTCATAGTTGATTCCTGCCATGCCATTGGCACGTCTTTTAATGACAGCCACGCAAAGCCGCATATGGTCGGGGACTGTGCCTTCTGTGATATGGAGGTTTTCTCCTTCCACCCGGTGAAAACCATTGCCGCCGGGGAAGGCGGGGCGATCACGACAAACTCCCCCGAATTATCCAGAAAACTGTGCCTGTTGCGAAATCATGGCATGGTCAGCCACCCCGAGGAATGGGAAAATCAGGACCAGGAAAACCAGGGCCAGAAAACCCCGCCGCCGTGGTATTATGAAATTCAGGCCCTGGGGTATAATTACCGCCTGAGCGATATTCATGCCGCCCTGGGGTTCAGTCAGCTCGGCAAACTTACAGACTTCAAGGCAAAACGACAGCAATTGGCTGATTATTATGATCGGATGCTCGGGCCGCTGTCCCCGCTGATAAAACCGATTGCCCGCACGGCCCATTGTCAACCCGCCTGGCATCTTTATGTCATATTGATTGATTTCGGCAAAACAGGAAAAAGCCGGACAGATATTATGAAATCCCTTGCCGCTGATAATATCGGCAGCCAAGTGCATTATATTCCCATCCCGTATCATCCCATCTATCAGCGGCAAAGTCCTGAGACATCCTGCCCCGGTGCCGATGCCTATTATGCCAGAACGCTTTCCCTGCCCCTTCATTACGCTATGACTTTTCGGGACGTTGATTATGTGGTGGGTAAATTAAAATCCCTGACCGGGTTATGACCCCTTGAAAGCCCCTCTTCATTACCTATATCTAATGTAAGCGTGGGACGAGCCGATGGCGGCCATTGCTTCCTCAGGCCGTTGTTAGTCCTGCGCTTACGCCAAGAGGTTTTTTTCCCTCCCCTTATCCTCTTGCGTGTGCGATATGCACTAAACTGCCCGGTCAGGATTCTGGCCGGGCTTTTTTTATCTTGAGCCTGCGGGCCAATCATTTATAACTCACTCCCATGGATGAAGATGAATTGGAAATTGACGTGTTGGCGGAATATCCAACCCTGGTACTGGTATCGCGATTTAGCAGATTAATTCCGCGTACCGACTGGTTCCGTTATGTGGGTGAGCCGCTGGAGGGGGCGGTTCTGGATCAGGCGCGTGCCTATCTGGATGCGCTCGGCTTTCCAGAGGCCACCCCGGCCATGGTGGAAGACTGGCAGGAAGCCGCCTCATCACTGGAAACCAATGACTGGAACAGTCCCTTCTGGGAGGTGGAACAGCAGCTTATGGCGGCCCTGACGGTGGAGGTGACAGAGACTATCGACCCGGCGTTACTGGAAATGGTGCTGGCCCATGTGACGAGCGTCGCTTCGGAATATGTCGGCGAGGGGGTGATGGCCGCCGCCAGTCGCTGGGGTCTTGATGACGAGGAATTGATGAAAGCCGCCATTGGCGAAGGGGTGCAGGCCTGCTATCAGGCCGCCCTTGTCATTGCTGCCGGAGTCGGGGATGATCATCCTTTCCAGCTTAAATACCAGATGTTCGAAAGCGGCTGGTGGCCCCTTGGCGTGATGGGCAATACATTCAATATTTTTTAAAAAATTACTAAAAAGGGCGCATCATGGCTAAAATCAGGCTGGTGACATGGAATATAAATTCGGTCCGTGCGCGGATTGATCAGGTGGGGAAATTAATTGATGGTGAGAGCCCGGATGTGATCTGCTTTCAGGAAACCAAGGTGCAGGACCATATGTTTCCGGTTGAATATTTCGAGCAGCGCGGCTTTATCCATAATGCCATTGCCGGGCAGAAATCCTATAATGGTGTCGCCATCATGTCGCGGATTCCGCTGGAAAATATTGACCGGCGCGACTGGTGCGGCAAGGGCGATGCCCGTCATATCGAAGCCCGTCTTCCGGGCGGCATTGACCTGCATAATTTCTATGTGCCTGCCGGGGGGGACGAGCCGGACGCAATGGTCAATGACAAATTTGCCCACAAGCTGGATTTTCTGGCTGAAATGACCGCATGGTCCGAAGATTTGCCAAAGGACAGCCGGAATATTCTGGTGGGGGATTTGAATATCGCGCCATATGAAAGCGATGTCTGGTCCCATAAAAAACTGCTTAAGGTGGTCAGCCATACACCACTGGAATGTGAAACAATGATGACCCTGATGGCCGCCCATGACTGGTTCGATGTGATGCGTCATTTCGTGCCGCCGCCCGCGCGGCTTTACAGCTGGTGGTCATACCGGGCGCGGGACTGGCGGGCGGCCGACCGGGGCCGGCGTCTGGATCATATCTGGACCAGCCCGTCGCTAAAGGGCAATATGGAAATGATGCAGGTGCTGGAACATGCCAGGGGCTGGGAGAAACCCTCGGACCACGCCCCGGTCATGGTTGAATTTACGGTTTAAGCTGACGTTTCAGAATATCTTTTGCCACATTGACCACATCACCGGTGAAATTGATCATTTTCTGGCCGCCGTCCACGGGGATAGTGATGCCGTTAAGCGACGGGCTGTTAATCAGAAGCCGGGCGGTTTCGGCGATGTCCTCCACCCTGAGCGGTGCGCCAATAAAATTCAGATGGCTGGCAAGTTCGAAATTTTCAACGCTCTGACTGCTGCTGATCAGCGTCAGGCCCGGCGCGATGCCGTTGACCCGCACTTTGGGGCTTAGAGCCTGTGCCATCATTTCCGTCGCACCCAGAAGACCATATTTGCTTAAAGTATAGCAATGGAAGTCCGGATTCAGGGCAAAAACCTTGCTGTCGATAATATTGATCACGCTGCCCCGGCCCCCATCCGGGATTAGATTATACAACGCGCGGGCAAGCTGCATGGGGGCGCGAAGATTGACATTCTGATGGGTGGCAAAACCTGTTTCGGTAAAATTAAAAATACTGTCATCAATGAATTGCGAGGCATTATTGATCACATGACGCGGCGGATGATCCGGATTGTCACAGGCGGCCAGCAGACCCTCGACCTGATCATATTGACCAAGGTCACAGGAAACCAGCATCCCGTCGCCGCCATTGTCCCGAATGGATTTTAAGGTGGCTTCCCCGTCACGGCGGGCGGTGTGATAATGCAGATAGATATAATGGCCCTGTCTGCCAAGCACCTCCGCAAGACATTTTCCAATGCGTCTGCCGGCGGCGGTGATCAGGATCGCGGCTTTCATGGCAGGTCCAGATCATTGATGGACATATCGGGCCGTTGCCACCACGGAATTTCCGGGCCGTCATAATGATCGGTGCAGATGGCCTGTGCCGGATCGCCGGTGAAGCTTACGCTGTTGGTCGGCGTTTCAATAATCTCGATTTTCCGGCAATGCACAGTGATCCCCTGATCAAACAGCAGCGCATTGATTTTTGACATGAAGCAGGCCGCCAGAACCTCCGTGGTCGGATCACCGGGCATCACCATGATATGGGCGAGGTTTTCCGGCTCCGTGGTTTTGAAATAATCCAGCATCTGGTCCTGACTGGAAAGCTGCAGGCTGTGATCCACATGATCATCTATCCACTGATGCCAGCGTTTTTTCAATATGGCAAAGGGCGCGATCATATTAACTGCCCCGTCAAGCATGTCATGGCTTTGGGATATCAGATGGACCTTGACATATTCATTATGGCCATGGGGGATGAAACAGCGACTGTTTTTTATATTGAACAGACGATGGCTCATGCAGTAGCGGCGGGTAAAAGAAATTTCAAAGCTCATAGCAGTCACATAACTCAGTCCATGTGATCTGTCCAGAATAATTGATTATTTCCCCAGACGATAGCCCCCGCCCTCGGTCACCAATATTGTCGCCGATGAGGGATTGGGTTCGATTTTCTGACGCAGGCGATAGACATGTGTCTCCAGCGTATGTGTGGTCACCGCCGCATTATAGCCCCAGACTTCATCCAGCAGAACATCCCGACTGACCGGATTGCCGTCGGACCGTTTCAGATATTTCAGGATGGCGGTTTCCTTTTCGGTCAGACGGATCAATTCCTGACTGTCCCGGTGGATAAGGGTTTTCTCCCCCGGTTTGAACTGATAGGGGCCAATAACAAAAGAGGCATCCTCACTGATGGCATGCTGACGCAACTGGGCACGAATCCGGGCCAGAAGAATACCGAATTTAAACGGCTTGGTCACATAATCATTGGCCCCGGCGTCAAGACCCAGAATAGTGTCGCTGTCGCTGTCATTGGCGGTCAGCATGATGACGGGAATTTTGATATTGGCCTTGCGGATCATGCGGCAGATTTCCCGGCCGTCCAGATCAGGCAGCCCCACATCAAGGATGATCAGGTCATATTTACCTTCCTTGGCCGCAGCAAGGCCGTCTTTTCCGGTGCCGGCCTCGGCGATGATGAACTCCTCATGAAAGGCAAGCTGTTCCGCCAGAATGCCCCGAAGTTCCTCATCATCATCCACCAGCAGAATATTATAATTCTGATCCATGACTTAATCCTGTTCTTTTTGCCGCAGCTTATTATATAACATATATATTTGTTTGCGCCCTAATGGAATTGAATATAGCAATGGTGTCACACACGACAATAGACAAGGATGATAAAAACCTGCCTGATCACGCAATTGTGACTGTGGAACGGGCGGCATCTGATTTGCGCCGCGCCCTGCCGGTGGTTATTTGTGATGGCAAACAGAGTATCCTTGTCCAATCGGCAGAATTGCTCACTGACCGTGGGATGGAAAGATTTCACCGTCTTTGCGGGGCTGATCCCGTGGTGGGCCTGACCAGGGTCCGGGCCAATATTCTGCGTATTTCGCCCCGCAGCGGTGATGTCGCCCTTGTCAAACTGTCAGACCATATGAACAGTGCCATCCTTCAATCCATGGCCGATCCGGCGGATGATCTGATGCACCCCATGAAGGGCCCGTTCCATGTGGCGCAACAGAAGGCAACGACGGTCCATACAGCGGGTCTCAAGCTCTGCAAGATCGGCAGACTGCTACCGGCCGCATTATTTTCCTCCGCCTTGTTTACAGATGACGCCTTGGCCACCACTGACGGGGCGGTATGGGCGAAGGCAAGGGGCCTTTTGCATGTTTCGGCGCAGGATATTCTGGATTTTGATCACCGGGATGCGGCGGCCCTGCGGCAGGTAACCTCGGCCAAAGTACCACTGGCCGGGGCGGAGAAAACCACCATGGTGGCTTTCAGGCCCGATGATGGCGGCACCGAACATTTCGCGCTGATCATTGGTGATCCGAACCGCCATGATCCGGTGCTGGCGCGGATTCATTCGGAATGCTTCACCGGTGATCTTCTGGGGTCGCTGAAATGTGACTGCGGCGAGCAGTTGAACGGGGCCATCAAACATATGCAGACGGCGGGCGGTGGTGTGCTGCTGTATCTGGCGCAGGAAGGGCGGGGGATCGGCCTGATTAACAAGCTGCGGGCCTATCAGTTACAGGATCAGGGCTTTGACACGGTGGATGCCAACGAACGTCTTGGCTTCCATGCGGATGAGCGTATTTTCGCCCCGGCGGCACAGATGTTGAAAATACTGGGCTTCGACAGGGTGCGGCTTCTGACCAATAATCCGTTGAAAGTGGCCGGACTGGAAAATTGCGGTGTTATGGTTGCTGAGCGGGTTAAACACAGCTTTCCGTCCAACGCCCATAATGACCATTATCTGCAAACCAAGAAAAAACGTTCAGGGCATCTGTTGTCCTGATGGATGAAATATTTTATGAGACCTGACCTTCCCCCAAGAATTCTGGCGATCTTTCTGGCGATGCTGGTGGCGCTGACGCCTTTTTCCATCGATACCTATCTGCCGGCAATGCCGGCCATGGCGACCTGGTTCGACACCAGTGTTGGCATGGTGGAAATGACCGTTGGGGCCTTTTTCATGGGCTATGCCATGGGGCAGCTTGTGGGCGGCCCCCTGTCCGACCATTATGGTCGCAGGCGGGTGGCCGGGCCGGGGGTGATTATTTTCTTTCTGGCCAGTGTGGCGATTATCCTTGCTCCGAATATTGAAATGGCCATCCTTGGGCGGTTTATTCAGGCTTTTGGCGGCGGTTTTGTCACGGTGATCGCCCCGTCCGTGGTCCGGGACCGGTTCAGTGGCAAGGAAGCCGCGAAAATGTTTGCCCTGATCGGCATTGTGATGATGCTGGCCCCATTGCTGGCCCCGGCGGTCGGGGCGGTGCTGCTGAAATTTTCCGATTGGCGGATGATATTTGTCTTTCTGGCGGCTTATTCTCTTATTGGACTGGGCATTATATTTTTCTGCCTGCCGGAACGGCGCAAACCCCTGTCCGAAAAACTGAATATGGCCAAGGTCCGGGGCGGCTTTAAAGCTGTGCTGAGCCATCGCCGGGCTATGGGCTATATGATTACCCAGACCTTCAGTTCGTCAGTGATGTATTTGTTCCTTACCGGATCGTCTTTTGCCTATATTGCCTATCTTGGGGTATCGACGGATATGTTCCCGGTCCTGTTTGGGGCCAATATTATCACCATGATGATGTTTAACCGGCTCAATCCGTTTTTGTTGAATATCTTCAGGCCTCATCAGTTGATCGGGGCCGGGATTACCATACAGCTGCTGGCCAATGTGGTTTTGTGGGGTGGCCAGGTCGTTGACCTGCCTTTCATTGATCCGCGCAATATATATATGGTGGTGCCTATGGTGATGATTACCGTCGGGGCGGCAGGCATTATCGCCCCCAACAGTTTTGCCTGTTTTCTGGAGGATTTTAAGGATAACAGCGGATCCGCCACGGCCATTCTCGGCACATCGCAATTTGTTATTGGCGGCATATTAAGCGCGACCCTCGGCCTGCTTCACAGCGACAATATCATCCCCATGACCACCATGATGCTGCTGTCCAGCATTATATCGGTGATCAGTTATCGTTTCCTGACCAGTCGGGCATAAAATTTCACAGCAGGTTATGCTTTTTCAGTTGATGGCGTAACTGGTGATAGGTCAGTCCCAGAAATCTGGCGGTGTCGCGCTGGTTGTGTTTGTTGTTTTCCAGGGCATCCACCAGCAGTTTTGATTCCAGAGCGGCCACGGTCTGGCTGTAATCAATGGGCTTGCCGTCAAGCAGCAGGGTGTCTTTCCGTGGTGTGGGGGGGGCTTGCTCATCTTCTTTGCTCACGGGCATCCCCGCTGTCTTTTGTATTTTGGCGCGCGGGCGGAACGGTGATTTAAAAGGGTCGATTTCCATGGTATCTATGGCCATATATTCATCCTCTGAATGATAGACCGCGCGCTCGACAACATTTTTCAGCTCGCGAATATTGCCGGGCCAGTGGTGGAGCATCAGGGCCTGGGTCATATCATCTGAAAAACCGGGGAAGCTCGTCCAGCCCCGCTCCTGCGCCACCCGCTGACCAAACTGGAAGGCAAGCAGCATAATATCATCCCGCCGGTGGCGCAGGGGGGGCAGGGTAATCACGTCAAGGGCCAGCCTGTCGAGCAGGTCATGGCGGAATTCGCCCATTTCTGCCGCCGTCGGCAGGTCAATATTGGTGGCCCCGATGATCCTGACATCGGTCTGGATGGTCCTGTTGCTGCCGATGCGCTGGAAGGTGCCATATTCGGTGACGCGCAGCAGTTTTTCCTGGGCCGACAGGGATGTGGTGGCAATTTCGTCCAGAAATAATGTGCCGCCATTGGCCTCTTCAAAACGACCAATGCGTTTGACGCTGGCCCCGGTGAAGGCCCCGGCCTCATGACCGAATAATTCGGATTCCAGCAGATTTTCCGGCAGGGCCGCGCAATTGACCTGGATGAAATTCTTTTCCCAGCGCGGCGACAGAAAATGCAGGCGAGCCGCGATCAGCTCCTTGCCGGTGCCACGTTCGCCGATGACCAATACCGGGCGGTCATGTTTTGCCGCCCGTGAACATTGGTCAATAATTTCCAGAAAAGCCGGGCTTTCCCCGATGATGGTTTGATCCTGTGGTGCATTTAAGCGCATATCGTTAAACTTTTGTGATTTTCACTAATTCATAGTCTATTTCACCAAGTATGAATTGGCAAGAAGAATAAAAAAACTAAAATATACCTTACAAAACAGCATGTTAATATGGATTTCCAAAGTTGGCATGCTTCGTGCAAAGTTATCCTGTGAGTACCACGAGAGGGGTGCATTTTTATAACGGAGAAAGAACATGGGCATTTTTACACGCCTCACAGACATTGTAAATTCAAACATCAACCACATTCTGGACAAAGCCGAAGATCCGGCAAAAATGATCCGGATGATGGTTCAGGAAATGGAAGACACTCTGGTTGAGGTTCGTTCCTCTGCCGCCCGTGTCATTGCGGACCGCAAGGAACTGGAACGCAACCTGCTCCGCTTGCAGGACGCGCAGGATGAGTGGTACAGCAAGGCGGAACTGGCCCTGAACAAGGACCGTGAAGACCTGGCCAATGCGGCTCTGATCGAACGCAGCAAAATGGCTGAACTGGCTGCTGACCTTGAAAATGACCGGGAGCCGCTGGATGAAGCCCTGAAAAAATATGAAGGTGATATTATCAGCCTGGAAGCCAAGATCAAGGAAGCCAAGCAGAAACAGCGCTCCCTTGTGGAAAGGCAGGAAAGTGCCTCAAGTCAGCTTAAAGTGCGTCAGAAACTCTATGATAACCGGATTGGTGACGTCATGGTCCGCTTTACACAGATGGAAAAACGTGTTGATGATACCGAAAGCCGCGTTGAAGCTGCCGACCTTGGCCGGGAAAAATCTTTGAACGAAGAATTTTCCGATCTTGAATCACAGCAGAAAGTGGCCGATGATCTGGCCGTCCTGAAAGCCAAAATGGCCAAGGGCAAGAAATCTGCGGCCAAATAAGGCATAATATTATCCCCGACAGACCTGAATATCAGGGGATTTAGCAAAAGGAAAGGTTCAGGCAATGGAAACACTTGGTATCCTGTTTATGGTTGTTGTCGCGCCCCTGATGATTATTTTCCACTATGTGACCAAATGGAAACAATCCACGACATTGACTTCGGAGGATGAGAAAATCCTGACCGAGATGTGGGACAGTGCGGAAAGAATCGAAGCCCGTATCCAGAATATTGAACGCATTCTGGATGCTGAATCCCCGGACTGGAGGACGAAATAATGAACGCTCGTCATCCCAATGAACCCCCGCGATATAATAAATTATATCTCGACAAGAAGAACGGAAAAATCTGCGGCGTATGTGCCGGGATAGCGGATTATACCGGCATCGACACAACCATCATCAGGGTCGTTGCCATTCTTGGCCTGATTTCACCGGCCAGCGGTGTTGTGGTTATAGCTTATTTCCTGATGTGCTGGCTTGTGGACCCGAAACCGTCAGATTTGTTTGAAAGTAAAGAAGAAGATGAATTCTGGAAAGGGGTCCGGACCCAACCAAAAAATACCATCCGTGATGTGCGCCATAAATTCCGGGAAATTGAACGCCGCCTGCGGGCTGCGGAAGCCCATGTGACCTCACGGGAATATAATCTTAATAAAGAATTTGAAGACCTGGAGAAGAGGTAACCTTCAGGCCTTGATAAACGGAGCGAGAATATGAGCAGATATGAAAATTTCCAAACTAAAAAACTTTATAAGAACAGTCGTCGTGGTAAAATCAGCGGTGTATTTTCCGGTCTTGGGGATTATCTGGGTATCAATCCGCTGATTTTGCGGGTTGCCGGGATCATTACCCTGCTGATCACCGGCCCGATTGTGATATTGGGATATCTGCTGGTCAGCCTGCTGCTGGACGACAGTGGCCAGAGCTTTTACGATAAATAAGTGCTTTTACGATAGATAATGGCATTAAATATAAAAAATTGAGGACAGAAAAATGCATGTATTTGAAATGGTGGTCTGGATCGTGGCGATTGCTGTTATTGGCAAGATCATAATAAGTTACTTTGAAAGGGGAAAAGGCCGGGTCTCTGAAGGCATGATGGATGATCTGATGAATGACCTGGGGATGGGGGACTATTATTCCAAAAAAGAAGTTGATCAATTCATCAGTAAATTTGAGGCCATGGAACAACGTATCCAGGTGCTGGAACGTATCGCAACGGATAAAGGGCGTAACCTGGCTTCTGAAATTGATAATTTGAAATGAGCGACCGGCAGGAGAATATGGAGGACAGGATATGAAAAGCTCGGAAACCGATATTATTGTAACGGCGGTCAACGACAATCCGGCACAGGGTACACTGACCATGGGGGATAAAGTCTTTCCCTGCGCACTTGGCAAGCAGGGCGTTGCCTTGACAAAAAGCGAAGGTGATATGAAAACCCCGAAAGGCAATTTTCCCTTGCGGACCGTCTTTTATCGCTATGATAAGTTGTCTAAGCCAATTTATACCAGGGTGCCGATGATGGCATTGCTGGAGGAAGATGGCTGGTGTGATGATCCTGATGACCGGGCCTATAACCAGTCAGTGATGCTGCCCTATCATGCCAGTGCGGAATGTTTGTGGCGCGATGATGATGTTTATGACGTGATTGTGGTTTTGGGCCATAATGATGATCCCGTAGAGCCGGGCAGGGGCAGTGCCATTTTTCTTCATGTGGCCCGTGAGATCAGTAATGATATGGGGAAAATATTGGAAGGCACCGAAGGCTGTATCGCCCTGAGAAAGCAGGACTTGCTTGAAATCCTGCCGATACTGTCGCCTGAGACAACTTTAAAAGTGGTAACTCATTAACAACCGATCATTCATTTGATGAACCATCAAATTGTCTGATATCTTCCGACTTCCGGTGTCCTTGAATTCAAGGACACCGGTTTTTTTATTTTTTATTTTGTCGTATCCCGAATATGGCGGTGCCGACCCGGACGGATGTACTGCCGCACCGGATTGCTGTCTGATAATCACTGCTCATACCCATGGATAATTTGCTCAATCCGTTGCGCCGGGCAATTTCTTTCAAAAGCAGGAAATAGGGTTCCGGGTCCTGTCCCGCAGGCGGGATACACATCAGCCCCAGAACCGGTAAATTCAATTCATCCCGGCATAAGGCAATAAAACTGTCGGCCTTGTCGGGGTCTATTCCGGCCTTCTGATCTTCCCGCCCCACATTGATCTGGATATAGCACGGGCAGACCTTGTTTTCCTCGCGGCTGATGCGGGCAATGGCGCGGGCCAGTTTGGGGCGGTCAACAGTTTCAATGACGTCAAATATCTGAATGGCCTGACGTGTCTTGTTGGTCTGCAGGGGCCCGATAAGGTGAAGCTCTATGTCGGGATATTGCTCCCGCAGCACCGGCCATTTTTCGCCGGCTTCCTGCACCTTGTTTTCACCGAATATGCGCTGACCCTGCTGCAATATTGGCGTAATGACGTCAATGGCTTTGGTTTTGGACACGGCGACCAGGGTAATATCTGTCGCCTTTCTGTCTGTGGATTTTGCTGCGGTTTGAATATTCTGCAAAACCGTATCAAGTTTACTGGTCAAGATATATTTCCTGTATTATGTTATGCCCCATGACATTAACAGACATGGCAGAGCGGCTCAATCAGGTATTTCGGCAGAAAGAAAGCAAGTCAGGTAGAAAATTACCACCCGGCTTCTTTATTACCGATCAGCAGGCGGCACCTTTTCCTGAGAAAATTATTTCGACACTTCCCACAGGCTTCGGGGTGATTTTCCGGGATTATGACCATCCGGCGCGGGCGGCACTGGGCAAATCACTGGCCGGTCTTTGTCGGCAAAGGGGGCTTGTTTTTCTGGTGGCGGGAGATGCGATGCTGGCGTCCGGGCTGGATGCGGACGGCATACATCTGCCCGAAGCCATGATGGATCAGGTCAGCCAGATCCGTCAGGATCACCCTGACCGGATAATAACGACATCCTGCCATAATCCGGATTCTGTCCGGCGGGCGGCATCATTGCCCCTTGATGCCATACTGATTGCACCGGTATTTCCCACTCAAAGCCACCCGGAAACAGTATCGGGGGCGCAGGCGACCCTTGGCCTGTCCGGCGTTCTGAATATGACATCCCAAACGACACTGCCGTTATATGGCCTTGGCGGTATCACAGTGGCTAATGCTGATGATTTAATGGTCACAGGGCTGGCTGGGATTGCCGCAATCCGCGGTTTTAGGGCTTAAAAGTTAACATTGGTGCCAAGGAAGAAAACCTGACTGTTTCTCAGGCTGTCCAGGTTATTATCCTGACCATAGGAATAATAGGTAAAGCGGCCCGTGAAGCGAATATTGGAATGCAGGTGATAGGCCGCGCCGATTTCCAGCGCATAAACCGTGTTGAAAAATTCTTCGGTTGAGGCGAAAAGCAAATCCCGCTGCCGTTTATATTCGCCGAATTTTATGTCGGCACCCCATTTTCCCCCGCTGTAACCCAGTCCGACGTCAAAGCCCTTCAGGCCGGAATCATACAACATTCTTTCCTGACTGAAAGAGGCCCCGAGCCTGAACCCGGCATAACCCATACCAATGGACAGGTTATAGACCTGACGACCATTGATCTGATCAAATTCGGACCCGTCATAAAGCGGTGACAGGATCGAATTTGGCTCCACAAGAAATTGTGACCCGATTGATATGCCCAGGGCACCCGAATTTTGCAAGGCTTCTTCGCTGCCGTAAGAAAAGGTCACCTGATGTCCCGTTGTACTTGCCCCCAACGCTGAAAAACCCGATGGCCCGACAGGTGCCAGTCCGCTGCTGCCCATATTGAATATCAGTGAGGGCTTAACGGCAAAGGATTGCGTGACGGATAATTTTTTACGGGACTGTGCTGTCCCCGGCTCTGACAGGGTAATATACTGGTCGGCCTTTTCCTTGGCAGGTTTTTTCAGCAGGGTGGCGGGTGGGCCGACATTCTTTTCTTGCTGATCTGCCCCGAAAAAGGAAAGAATGACAGATGTCAGGCCCTTATCCCCATCCGGATTTTGCTTGTTATTGTCCGGTTCGGAAGCCGAGAGCGCAAAGGCAGACGTGGCCATGGCATAAATGCCAATGGTGCATATCACTGCTATACTGCCCTTTAGGCTTTTCACGACGTTACCTCTTAATCTTTTATTATGACGGAGAGCCTGGTTCATCCTTGAAGCATCAAAAGCCGCCCCATGTCTCCATTATCAGTTGATTCAGAAGAATCACACTTACAACGAACTATATAATATTAAACAATAAAGATCAATCCGGATTCAGATTTTGCCCGCCGGCCCTGCTGCCTTGACTGTCAGGGGGGCGGAAATTAACCCTGTGCCTGAATATTGACAAATTTATGCAAGAAATTCTTGTTTGACCAACCACAAAGGGATAAACAGCTTTAAAGGTTATTCATCAAAGGTTATGATGCGGCCTGAAAAGGGAAGTTTACGTAAAAAAATATAGACAGGTTGATTATCGAACCGGCTGCGGGTTTGTCACACTTAACAGAAATGGAATATACATGACCCTGTATGAAAAAATTAAGAATATTACCGGAATGCCCATCAGGGCACTGGCTGTTGCCGTGGTCTTTACCTTGGGGGGGTGCAGTATCTTTGGCGGTGGTGGTGATAGTTCAGCTAAAAAGATCGAGGCCGCCGAGGAAGTTTTTCAAATCGGTGTTAATGCCTATCTCTGGCGCGCGTCTCTGGATACCCTGTCTTTCATGCCCCTGAAAACGGCGGATCAAAGCGGTGGTGTTATCCTGACCGAATGGAAGGTCAATCCCGGTAATAACAGGGAACGCACAAAAGTGGATATCATCATTCTGGGCCGCAAGCTTACCGCAGACAGCTTGAAAGTCACGGTTCATCGCCAGTTGATCAGTGAAAAGCCGGAGGCGTCGAGCGGGTGGCAGGATATCGCGCCGCGTCCCGGGGCGGCCATCAATATTCGCAATGCCATTCTGATGCAGGCCAAATTGCTACGCCGCAATAATGCTCCCATAAGATAAAATTCCTGTGATATGCATTCCCCTGAAAAATACCTGTCTTGTAACCATATGAAAATCAGGAAAAATAATGACGCGCTATAACGCCAGAGTTACCGAGGCAAAATGGCAAAAAATCTGGACCGACAGGGCGATTTTCGAGGCCAGCGAAGATTCCACGCGACCAAAATATTATGTGCTGGAGATGTTTCCCTATCCGTCGGGCAGAATTCATATGGGCCATGTGCGCAACTATACCCAGGGTGATGTGGTGGCGCGATACCGGCGCACAAAGGGCTATAATGTTCTGCACCCCATGGGTTGGGATGCTTTTGGCATGCCGGCGGAAAATGCCGCCATGGAACATAATGTCCACCCCGCCAAATGGACCTATGAAAATATCGCTCATATGCGCGGTCAGTTAAAACAAATGGGCCTGAGCATCGACTGGTCCCGTGAATTTGCCACTTGTGATCCGGATTATTATGGTCAGGAACAGAAAATGTTTCTGGACTTCCTCGCGGAAGACCTGGTGTATCGCAAGGAATCATGGGTCAACTGGGACCCGGTGGATCATACGGTTCTGGCTAACGAGCAGGTGGTGGATGGCTGTGGCTGGCGGTCCGGTGCGCCGGTGGAACGCAGACGGCTCAGCCAGTGGTTCCTGAAAATCACCGACTATGCGGAAGAACTGAACAGTGCGCTGGACGATCTTCCGCGCTGGCCGGAAAAGGTCCGGACCATGCAGAAAAACTGGATTGGCCGTTCCGAAGGATTGCGTCTGTTTTTTGATATAGCGGGCCATGACCCGCTGGAGGTCTATACCACCCGCCCGGATACCATATTCGGGGCTTGCGGTATGGCCATTGCCGCCGATCATCCGCTGGCGGAAAAGCTGGCACAGGATAATCCGGCCCTGCAGGATTTTATCACCGAATGTCGGGCTGGTGCCACCACCGAAGAAGCCATGGAAAAGATGGAGAAAAAGGGCTTTGATACCGGTATCAAAGCCCGCGCCCCGTTCGAGGACCGAACATTTCCCGTCTTTGTAGCCAATTTTGTTCTGATGGAATATGGCACCGGGGCGATATTCATGTCTGCCGCCCATGACCAGCGTGATCTGGATTTTGCCCATAAATACGGCCTTGATGTGCGGACGGTTATCCGGCCGGACGGCGAAGATGACAGTTACAAAGTGGACAAAGAGGCCTATACCGGCCCCGGAAAGCTGTTTAACTCGGACTTTCTTGATGGCATGACCATCGAGGAGGCCAAGGCCGAAGTGGCGAAGAGGGCCGAGGCGGGCGGTTTTGGCAAAAAGACCGTCAATTTCCGCCTGCGCGACTGGGGTATTTCCCGTCAGCGTTACTGGGGCTGTCCCATTCCGATCATTCACTGCGATGATTGCGGCATTGTGCCGGTGTCCAAGTCGGACCTGCCCGTGATCCTGCCCGATGATGTGAGTTTTGATAAGCCGGGCAATCCGCTGGAACACCATCCCACATGGAAAAATGTCGATTGTCCGAAATGCGGAAAACCCGCCCGGCGCGAGACTGACACCTTTGACACTTTCATTGATTCATCCTGGTATTTTGCCCGCTTTTGCTCGCCGAAATCGGACGATCCGGTGGATATTGACGCGACGGCCTACTGGCTGCCGGTGGATCAATATGTGGGCGGGGTTGAACATGCCATCCTGCA
>UOEJ01000037.1_pt1 | contig 26369 bp, 16 predicted proteins | sample 1989191 | NCBI WGS metagenome assembly UOEJ01 (sample SAMEA4712195, study PRJEB27164) | hydrothermal vent metagenome | biome: marine basaltic hydrothermal vent biome; feature: marine hydrothermal vent; material: mineral | place: Pacific Ocean | collected 2011-06-14/2011-07-23 | depth 1719 m | reverse complement strand
CAGTGACCCGGCCCTGTATGGCAAGGTCATTGTTACAGAACTGGCGCCGCCAGCCAAGGTTGACATTGCACCACCCGGTTCGGCCGATATGGTGCTGTCATTTCGTAATTTCCATAACTGGCATATGAACGGTGTTGAAAAAGATGTGTTAAAAGCTGTCTATACGGCATTGAAACCGGGCGGTATTTTTGGTGTTACAGACCATAGGAGCGAGAGCTCAACGGGTAAGGACGGCTATATTAATCCTGCGGTTCTGATCGCCGCTGCCAAGGAAGCCGGCTTTATTCTGGTCGAACAAAGCGAAATCAACGCCAATCCGAAAGACACCCACACCCATGAAAAGGGCGTCTGGACCCTGCCGCCAACCTTGGCTGGCAAGGTCGCCGATCACGATAAAATGCGCGCCATCGGCGAAAGCGACCGCCTGACCATGAAATTCATGAAACCGGCTGAATAGGTTGCGGACCTGTTTTTCATATTGATTGTTATCAATCAGGATTATTTGTGCCTGAGCCATTCTGGTACATTCCGACCAGAATGGCGATAATCACAAAAAAACAACCTGCCGCCTGTTGCAAGCTGACAGGTTCATGGAGAAAAACAGAGACAAAAATCAAAGCGGATACGGGCATGAATGCCGTGGCCAACGCGGCTTCTCCCGAATGGCTTCTGGCCGAGCCACCATACCACAGGAGAAAACCGATAATTGTGGGAACAAGCGCGTAATAGATAACGCCGAAAAAGGCCTCACGGGAGATATGACCGTATGCCCCTGAAGCAAATTCTATACCCGCCGGGCCAATTGCAAGCAAAAAGCCAAAACTGCTCATCAATGTTGATAATGTCAGAGCTGGTATCGGCGTGGTTATTTTTTTGTTAAGCAAAAGAAATAACGCCTCTCCCACCACGGCCAGAAAAATAAGGCCGATACCGATAAAATTTCGCATTGAATCATGGTGCCCGTCACCATTATCAGTTCCCATTGTGATAAGAAGAACACCAAGCCCTGCAGCAAAGATGGCAACCATTAATTGCCAAGTGGGCCGTTCGCCAAAGACTGTAATCGCCATCAGCCCCATAATCACTGGCAGTGTACCCACAATAACCCCTGCATTCGCACCGGAGGTGAAAGATAACCCCATGATGAGCAGGACAGTATAGGCAACACTGCCCGCAGCGGCCTGTATGACCAATAATAACCATTCCCGTTTGGAAAGTTTGGGTATTCTTTGTCCGGAAATCCAAAGGAGAAAGGCAAAAACCGGGCTTGCGATAGCGAAGCGCAGAGCCGTTGCCATGAATGGTGGCATCCCCTCGCCAATAATTTTACTGACAACGATGGTACTGCCGACGAGGATCATTGCCGCAGCCATCATTGTAAAACCGGTTAAATGTATATTTTTTAACATCTGTTACTTCTCCTCAAAGGGGGAAGTATGTTGTGTCCGTCAACCGGTGTCTTGAACGATATTGCAGAATTAATGCGTTAAATCTCGGGCAGGAGTCTTCCCGGCGTGATTCCCATGTGCCGTTTCATTACCCTGGTGAGATGTGGTTGATCAGAAAACCCGGCTTCGACAGCGGCTTCTGCAATTGATGTCCCTTCACGAACAAGCTTTTTTGCCCGTGCAATACGTAGTTGCGTCATATAGGTGACAGGGGTGATACCAATAGCTGCAGAAACGGCCCGGATTACAGCATAGCGGCTGGCTCCGGTTTCATTGGCCAGTTGTTCAAGAGAAACCCCTTTTCCCCTGTGGTCTGTCATGATCTCAATGGCATGTCTGGCAGTCGGCCCAACTTCCGGTCGTGAAGTATGACGATCGCAGGCCAAATGATGATTTAAAAGGTGCATAAAGGCCAAAATGGCTAATTCATCAACCCTTGCCCTGCCCGGGTTAGATACCAGAAGTGTACTGAACATACGGGACAAGTGCAAACAACTTTCCCGGTCTGTTATGCAGCCATTCTGGAAAGCAATCTCAGTCGGTATTTCTGCCTCGAATGATAATGCCTGAAAAAGGCTCATTGGCACGAAGATATTTAAATATGACCAAGGGTTTCCCGCAAGCCCGCCGTCATGAACCTCACCGGGATCCGCGATACATATTGCGCCGGCGGGCACGTCGACTTGTTGCTTCCGGTATGAAAAGCTGTTCATACCACGGGTGACAAGTCCGATTGAAAAACTATCGTGAAAATGGCGGTCAAATGATGACGTGCCAAAATCGGCTTTTATAACCTCACACGGGTGATTCAGAACAGTTTGTATCCGTGCACTGCGAGACTTCATGTCAGACATTATCCTGGGCTCAGTATTTTCTAATGTTGTTCGTCGCCCTTCATGTCCAGTGACCACATGAAGCCGACGACGGCACCTTTCAGGACGGGCAGCAGGGCTAGCGACATGATGACGGCGGCGGTGGGCCAGACTATCATTTGCAGGGCGGCGGGCGGATGATAGTTGACCTCAACCAGAATCAGTGCCGGTACGATGATATGGGCGACAATAAAAATAGTCAGATACGGCGGGAAATCATCGGCCCGGATGTCACCGATCGGGGCGGCGCAATCGGAGCATTTTTCGGCTAGTTTCAGATAGCCTGAAAACATCTTGCCCTTTTCACAGCTCGGACATTTTCGTTTGAAACCGGTTAATATGGACCGGCCTTTGCCGAAACGGGGAAAATTTGTCATGTCCGTTTCCTCAGGCGGCAGATCAGGCTGGAGGTATCCAGTCGTCCGCCGCCCTGTTCCTGAATATCACGGTAAAATTCATTGACCAATGTGGTTACCGGCAGCGCGGCCCCGTTCTGTTCGGCTTCGGCCAGAACAATATCCAGATCTTTGCACATCCAGTCAACGGCAAAGCCAAAGTCGAATTTGTCGTCAATCATGGTTTCCGCCCGATTTTCCATCTGCCATGATTGTGCCGCCCCCTTGGAAATCACGTCAATGACCGCATTGGCATCCAGCCCGGCAGACAGGGCAAAATTTATGCCTTCTGACAGGGCCTGTACCAGACCGCCAATGCAGATCTGATTGACCATTTTGGTTAGTTGGCCACTGCCCGCCGGCCCCAGCAGGCTGGTTTTCCGGGCGTATGACTGCATTATGGGATCAACGGTGCGGAATGTATCCTCATTGCCGCCCACCATGATGGTCAGAAGGCCGTTTTCCGCCCCCGCCTGACCACCGGATACCGGCGCATCAAGGAAATGCAGGCCCCTCGTCCGGGCGGCCTGATCCAGTTCGCGGGCAACGGTTGCCGATGCGGTGGTATGATCAACAAATATGGCCCCCTCCTTCATATTGCCGAAGGCCCCGTCAGGGCCAAGGGTAATGGCCCTTATATCATCATCATTGCCGACACAGGCAAAGACAATATCAGCATCCTTCGCCGCCATGGCAGGTGTTGGCGCAGAATTTCCGCCATACTCCCTCACCCAGTTTGCCGCCTTGTCCGGGGTGCGGTTGTAAACACAAATCCCGTATCCAGACCTTTGCAGATGACCTGCCATGGGATAGCCCATGACACCAAGACCCAGAAAGGCGAGTTTTTCCTTAGCCATATATTCAGTCCTTAATAATGGGGGGGAATTTCGTGGGGAATGCTGCTGTCATCTGAGGGATTTTCCAGATTTTCCAGTCTTTCCGTAGCCCGGGACAGATGTTTTTTAAGCCGGTCAATCTCTTTCCATTGCTGGTTCACCATATCGCTTAAATCCTGAATTTGCTGTTCCTGATGGGTGATAGTGCTTTCTATTTCCAGAAGCCTGTCTGAATCTCTAGTCATAACTTTGCCTTATTTTATCAGGATAAACCAAGGTATAACCTATTTGGGAAGCGATTGGCAATCTGTGTTCTTTAGGAATTTTTAATGAAAATAAATAAATTCACGGCATTGGCAATGTTTTTCTCTTTTGCCCTATTTACCCTGAAACCTGCCTTTGCCACTACTATGGAAGAGGTCAGGGCATTACAGGCCAAAGCCGCCCTTTCAATGGAAAAACTTAAATCCAGTGCGGAAGCGGGCAAGGATATTTCCAGAATAGTCCCCATGATGAAAAGAGTGAAGGTTCTTGGCGATAAGGGCAAGATCAGGGAAGCTGACAAGCTGCTGGATAAAATTCTTTATGAATTTCAACTTCTTAATTCGCCAATAGTGCGCGAACAACCCCGCAGCGATGGCCCGCAGACTTTCATCAATCCCAGAAAGGTTAAAATTCACGGCTATAACAAAAGTGCCATGGAGGCCTTCATCACCGGGGACGGGGAATATTTATTCTTTAATAATGATAAAGACGATACGCCCAAAACCGACAAGGATATTTATTACGCCCAGCGCATTGATGAGGTAAATTTTAAATTCATGGGCGAAGTGAAAGGCATTAATTCTGCCAAAGTGGATGGGGTGCCAACAATGGACAAATATGGAAATTTCTATTTTATTTCCATGTCGAACTATACCAAAGAGAATGGTTTTGCCACCGTTTACAGCGGAAAATTTCACAAAGGCCATGTGCGCAATGTCAAAGCCCATCCCGAACTGTCACTCAATCTTCCGGGCTGGATCAATATGGATATCGAAATAAGCCCGGGTGGCAGTACAATATATTCCACCCAGACCTATTTTGGCGAAGGTCCGCCGCCCAAACAGTCTTATTTTATCGTGGCTCATATGAGAAATGGAAAATTTGAAATTGATCCCCGGTCCAATGATATTTTTCATAATATCAATACGGGCGACCTGGAATATGGCGCGTCCATTTCAGCGGACGGACTGGAATTATATTTCACCAGGCTGAGCTATGGGGGCGGGCTTGCCTTTAACAGCTATTATGCCACCCGGCCCCATCGGGATGCCCGCTTTTCTGTACCCGGCCGGATAACAGCCATCTCAGGGCATGCCGAAGCCCCGGCCATTAGCTCTGACGGACAACTGATGTATTTCCATAAAAAGGACAAGGGCCGTTTTCACCTTTATGTGCTGGAACGGGCAGCAAAATAAGCCGGAACGTCTTAGCGTGGTAATCTGGAATGACCCATGAGATATTTATCGGCGGCACGGGCGGCCTGACGGCCCTCGCGGATCGCCCAGACCACAAGCGACTGACCGCGCCGCATATCCCCGGCGGTAAAAACCTGGGGCAGGGATGTGGTATAATCTGTTGTGTCGGCCTGCACATTGCCACGCTCATCCAGAGCAACACCCAACTGATCCAGAAGCCCTTCTTTTACCGGATTGGTAAAGCCCATGGCCAGCAGGACCAGATCGGCCTCCAGCTCAAATTCACTGCCGTCGATCTTCCGGAATTTATCATCCACTTCATAACAGCGCAGGGCGGCAAGCTTGCCATTTTCCGGGTCATCACCCTCTCTGGCAACAAATTCACCGGTGGCAATGCTCCATTCCCGGTCCGCCCCCTCTTCCTGTGATGTGGAGGTACGAAGCTTCATGGGCCAGCCCGGCCAGGTCAGGGCCTTGTCCTCATGGGCGGGGGGTTTTGGCATGATTTCAATCTGGGTGACCGATACCGCCCCCTGACGGAATGAGGTGCCGACACAATCGGAACCGGTATCACCGCCCCCGATGACAACGACTTTTTTGCCGCCGGCCAGAATATCCTTTTCATTGGGCAGTGGCTCACCGGCATTGCGGCGGTTTTGCTGGATCAGGAAATCCATGGCAAAATGCACCCCGTCAAGGCTGCGTCCGGGAATATCCAGATCACGGGGCTGTTCCGCCCCCCCCGCCAGAACGAGCGCATCATAATGTTCCACCAGCCGGCCTGCGGGAATATCCTTGCCCACCTCCATGCTGGTCCAGAAGGTAACCCCTTCCTGTTCCATTTGCTGAACCCGCCGGTCGATGAGGTTTTTGGCCAATTTAAAATCAGGGATACCGTAACGGAGCAATCCGCCCGGTCGGCGACCCTTTTCATATACGGCGACCTCATGCCCGGCGCGGGCCAGTTGCTGGGCGCAGGCAAGCCCCGCCGGGCCGGAACCGACAATGGCCACTTTGCGGCCGGTTTTTTCCCGGGGGATCATGGGGGTGATCCAGCCTTCCTGCCAGCCCTTGTCGACAATGGCACATTCGATGGTCTTGATGGTGACCGGCTGATCGTCAAGGTTCAGGGTGCAGGCCGCCTCGCAGGGGGCGGGGCAGACCCGGCCGGTAAATTCCGGGAAATTATTGGTGGAATGCAGGGTGTTCAGTGCGGCCTGCCAGTCGGCCTTCCAGACCAGATCATTCCAGTCGGGAATCATATTATTCACCGGACAGGCGGTATGGCAAAAGGGGATGCCGCAATCCATGCAACGCCCGCCCTGCTGGGACACCATATTTTCCGGCAGCGGATTGATAAATTCGTCATAATGCCGCACCCGGTCACCGGCCGGGGCATAGGTCCGTTCCTGACGGGTAAATTCCATGAATCCTGTCGTTTTTCCCATTTTCAGTTCCTTTAATTCAATGTCTGGCCGGTATAGGCGGACAACACAGTCTGGGTCGGGGCCATTTCCTGCAGGGCGCGGCGATATTCCACCGGCATGACCTTGACAAATTTCGGCAGATATTGGTCCTGATTGTCCAGAATGGTCTTTGCCCGCAGGCTTCCTGTATAGCGCAGGTGATTTTCCAGCAGGGTCACCAGCCGTTCCACATCATAGCCCGACATGTTATTGCGCAGAACATCCACCCGGCCATGGCTCTGCAGCTCGCCTGACTGATGTTTGCGGGCCATATCGTCTTCTTCGGGCATGGGTTCAAGTTCTACCATGGCAAGGTTGCAGCGTTTTTCAAAATCACCGGCCTCGTCCAGGACATAGGCAATGCCGCCGCTCATCCCGGCGGCGAAATTCCGGCCGGTCTCGCCGATTACCACGACACAGCCCCCGGTCATATATTCACAGCCGTGATCACCAACCCCCTCGACAACCGCGATGGCCCCGGAATTGCGTACGGCAAAACGTTCCCCCGCCACACCCCGGAAATAACATTCACCACTGATGGCCCCGTAAAGCACGGTATTGCCCACAATGATGCTGTTTGTCGGGTCAATTTTGCTGTTCTTTGGCGGATATATGATCAGCCGTCCTCCGCTCAGCCCCTTACCCACATAATCATTGCCTTCGCCGGATAATTCCATGGTAATGCCCCGGGCGACAAAGGCCCCGAAGCTTTGCCCCGCTGTGCCGGACAGCTTGATATGGATGCTGTTGTCAGGCAGGCCGGCATGGCCGTATCTTTCCGCGACCCGGCCGGATAAAAATGCCCCGGCAGAACGGTCGGTATTGTGAATTTTCCCGGAAAAGATGACCGGTTTTTTATGTTCAATGGCGTCTTTTGCCGCATCCAGAAATTTCCGGTCAAGGATGTCATCCAGGTTATGGTTCTGACGGGTGGTATTATATCTGTCACTGTCATCACCGGTTTTTGGCATATGAAACAGACGGCTGAAATCCAGACCATCGGCCTTCCAGTGCCGGATCGCGTCATTCTTGTTCAGAAGATCGGACCGGCCAATGATTTCATTCAGGTTACGAACCCCCATTTCGGACATGATTTTCCGCGCCTCTTCGGCAACATAAAAGAAATAATCCACCACATGTTCCGGTTTGCCCTGAAATTTCCGGCGCAGGACCGGGTCCTGGGTGGCGATACCAACCGGGCAGGTATTCAGGTGACATTTCCGCATCATGATGCAACCACTGGCGATCAGTGGCGCGGTGGCGAAACCAAATTCATCGGCGCCGAGCAGGGCACCGATAATCACATCGCGCCCGGTTTTCATGCCGCCGTCCACCTGAAGCGATATCCGGTCGCGCAATTTGTTCAGCACCAGGGTCTGCTGGGTTTCGGCCAGACCCATTTCCCACGGGCTGCCGGCATTTTTGATACTGGTCAGCGGACTGGCCCCCGTACCGCCGTCATAGCCTGAAATGGTCAGATGGTCGGCCTTGGCCTTGGATACGCCGGCGGCCACTGTGCCGACACCGATTTCAGATACCAGCTTGACACTGATCCGGGCCGTGGGGTTGACGTTTTTCAGGTCAAAGATCAATTGCGCCAGATCCTCAATGGAATAGATGTCATGGTGGGGCGGCGGGGAAATCAGACCCACCCCCGGCGTTGAATGGCGCACCTTGGCAATGACCGCATCCACCTTGTGACCGGGCAGCTGTCCCCCTTCGCCGGGCTTGGCCCCCTGTGCCATCTTGATCTGGATTTCGTCCCCGTTAACCAGATATTCCGTGGTCACGCCAAAACGGCCCGATGCCACCTGCTTGATGGCACTGCGGCGCAGGTCACCGTTGCGGTCGGGGGTGAAACGGTCCGGTTCCTCGCCGCCCTCACCGGTATTGGATTTGGCCCCCATGCGGTTCATGGCGATGGCCAGATTGGTATGGGCCTCGCGGCTGATGGAGCCGAACGACATGGCCCCGGTGACAAAACGTTTGACGATTTCACTGGCCGGTTCCACCTCATTCAGCGGGATGGGCTTTTCAGCCAGCGTGATTTCAAACAACCCGCGCGGTGTCAGCAGCCGTTCAGACTGTTCATTGATCGTGCGGGCAAAGATATCATACTGCTCCCGGCTGTTGCCGCGCACGGCATGCTGGAGGCTGCTGATGCTTTCTGATGTCCACATATGATCTTCACCGCGCAGACGGATGGCATATTCCCCGCCCACATCAAGGGCCGTATCGTAAACCAGACTGTCGGTGAAGGCCTGATCATGACGCATGGTGGTTTCCCGTGATATTTCCTTCAGGCCAACCCCTTCGATGGCAGACTGGGTATTGGTGAAATATTTCTCGATAAATTCACTGTTCAGGCCGACCGCGTCGAAAATCTGGGCGCCGCAATAGGACTGGTAGGTGGAAATGCCCATTTTGGACATGACCTTCAATATACCCTTGTCGATGGCCTTGGTATAGCGCATGCGGGCCGTTCTGGGGCTTACGCCCTCAGGCAGGTCCGGGGCGAGGGCCGTGATGGTTTCAAAGGCAAGATAGGGGTTGATGGCTTCGGCGCCATATCCGGCCAGAACGCAGAAGTGATGCACCTCGCGGGCCTCCCCGGTTTCCACCACAATTCCGACAGAGGTGCGCAGACCCTTGCGGATCAGATAATGATGCACCGCCGATGTGGCCAGCAGGGCCGGAATGGCAATACGGTCCTCGCTGACCCCGCGGTCGGACAGGATAATGATATTGTCGCCCTCTATCACCGATACTTCGGCCAGCAGGCAAATGCTGTCGATGGCATCTTCCATGCCACGGGCTTTCCGGGCCGCGTCATAGGTCACATCAATGGTGACCGTCCTGAAATTATTGTCGGGAATATCGCCGATGGTACGGATTTTCTCCAGATCCTCATTGCTCAGGATCGGCTGGCGCACCTCCAGTCGCATGTGGGTGCCAACCCCCTCAAGGTCCAGCAGGTTTGGTCTGGGCCCGATAAAGGACACCAGCGACATCACCGCCTCTTCCCGGATCGGGTCGATGGGCGGGTTGGTGACCTGGGCAAAATTCTGCTTGAAATAGCTGTAAAGCGGTTTTGACTTGTTGGACAGGGCCGAAATGGGTGTGTCCGTTCCCATGGAGCCCAGTGCCTCCTGCGCGCTGGTGGTCATGGGCGGGAATAATAATTTTATATCTTCCTGGGTATAGCCAAAGGCCTGCTGACGTTTCAGCAATGGCACATCCGTTGAATGCAGCGGGCCGAATTCCGCCGGCAGGTCTTCCAGTTTGATCTGGGTCCGGGCCAGAATGGCTTCATAGTCGTGGGCACTGGCAAGTTCGGCCTTGATTTCCTCGTCACTGATGATCCGGCCCTGTTCGGTGTCAATCAACAGCATTTTTCCCGGCTGCAGCCGCCATTTCCTGACGATCTTGCCTTCCGGTATGGGCAATACGCCCATTTCCGATGCCAGCACCACCATGTCATCATCGGTCACCAGATACCGCGCCGGACGCAGGCCGTTGCGGTCAAGGGTCGCACCGATCAGCGTGCCATCGGTAAAGGCCATGGCGGCGGGACCGTCCCACGGTTCCATCAGGGCGGCGTGATATTCATAAAAAGCCCGGCGTTTCTCATCCATCAGCGGATTTCCGGCCCAGGCTTCGGGGATCAGCATCATCATGGCGTGAACAATGCTGTAACCACCGGCCACCAGCAGTTCCAGCGCATTGTCAAAGCTTGCGGTATCTGAAATGCCCTCCGGGATCAGGGGCCAGAGCTTTTCAAGGTCGTCACCCAGAACGGCGGATTCCATGCTGAAACGGCGTGAGGCCATCCAGTTGACATTGCCGCGCACCGTATTGATTTCACCGTTATGACAGACCATGCGGAACGGCTGGGCCAGACCCCATGTGGGGAACGTATTGGTGGAAAACCGTTGATGAACAAGGGCCAATGCCGATTTCAGTCGTTTATCGGTCAGGTCTTTATAATAAACCCCCACCTGGCTGGCCAGCAGCATGCCCTTGTAAAGCAGGGTACGGCTGGAACAGCTGCAGCCATAATACTGGCTGGTGTCTTCGTCCATATCAAAGGTGATATTGGAAAGCTGTTTGCGGATCAGGTAAAGTTTCAGCTCAAAATCCGCATTGGTCTTGCAACTGTCACCCATGGCAACAAAACCCTGTACGATATCCGGTTCCGTGGCTTTCACGCCGTCACTGAAACCACTGTTATCGGTGGGAACATCCCGCCAGCCCAGAAATTTCTGACCCTCCTGCCCAACCAGCTTTTCAAAGACTTTTTTGATCTTGTCAGCCACGGATTTTTCGCGGGGGATGAAAATCATCAGAACACCGTAATCGCCGAGCCTGGGCAGGGTGATTTTTTCCGCCTTTGCCGCATGGCGCATGAATTCATCGGGCATCTGTATCAGAATACCGGCCCCGTCACCGGACAGGGGGTCCGCGCCCACCGCCCCCCGATGGGTCAGATTTTCCAGAATTTTCAGACCGTTGGCCACAATATCATGGCTTTTTTTGCCCTTGATGTTGGCAACAAAACCAATACCGCAATTGTCATGCTCATTGGCAGGGTTATAGAGACCTTGCGGGGCTGGCAGGCCATGGTTGTCTTTTGGCTCGTTCGTTGGCCTTTGCTGCATCATTGCTGAAAATACTCCTCGACTTGGTTTTTTTTGTGATTTCCGCGCAAAAATCCAACCCACCTTTGAAAAAAGCCAGATCAAATTTTAATTTTGTATTTTAATGCCAGTTTATATTGCAATTGCCGGGCAATCTTTAGGCGGTATTTTGTATGACATCATTCCGTTCATTGTCATCAAGCCGCAGAAACCTGTCTCATGAAAATCATGTGAGGGCAAAAAAATCTGACGTAAATTATCTGCAGTTTGGGACACCGGATACAAAATTAACTGCAGCGTTGAATGTTACATATGTATTTTCTACTGATTATTAACAGTAAAATCAAGCCGCCTGACACAAAACATATTGCAGTGCAGCAGAAAAATCAGTGAAAATACCTTATATTTCAATCTGTTAACGGGGAATAAAAAAATGATAAAAAACCGGACAACTTTCCTGATGCTTTTCATATCCACTAAAAATGCATAAAAATCAGGCAACATGCTGAAAATCAAGGCAGGGTTTTCTTGGGGGATCGGTTTATATTTGCAAATCATCACCCCAGGCCGTAAATCATGAATCATGACCAATATTGACCGGACAATGAGTGACCTGCCCATCTCGCAGGTCATGGCGGAGATTCTGCAGCAGTTGCAGGATCATGACAATCTGGTGCTTCAGGCCCCGCCGGGGGCCGGAAAGACCACATTGGTGCCGCTTTGCCTGCTGGATCAGCCATGGTTAAAAAAATCTGGCCGGATCATCATGCTGGAACCACGCAGGCTGGCGGCCCGTGCGGCGGCCCGGCGCATGGCACAGATGTTGGGGCAAAGGGTCGGGCAGACCGTGGGCTACCGGGTGCGGCTGGATCACAAGGTCAGCGACCAGACCCGGATCGAGGTGGTGACCGAAGGGGTATTGATCCGGAAATTGCAGCAGGACCCGGAATTGAGCGGCATACAGGCGGTCATATTTGATGAATTCCATGAACGCTCGCAGGAGGCGGATTTGGGACTTGCGCTGTGTCTTGATGTGCAGCAGGGGCTCAGGGATGACCTGAAACTGATTGTCATGTCGGCCACGCTGGACGGGGAAAAGGTCGCGCAGCTGATGGGGGATGCGCCGATTATCACCAGTCAGGGCCGGGCCTATCCTGTGGAAATGCGTTATCTGGACCGTCCGGCCACCGGCCCCATCGAACAGGCCGTGACCATGGCGGTGAGGGATGCCATTGAGCGGGATGAGGGCAATATTCTGGTATTTCTGCCGGGGGCCGGGGAAATTGAACGCTGTGCGGCCCTGATTCGCGCCCTTGACCCGGAGATTATTGTGGCGCCGCTTTATGGCATGATGCCCCCGGCGGATCAGGACCGGGCCATTTTGCCGCCCCCGGCGGGAAAGCGTAAAATTGTCCTGGCCACTGCCATTGCAGAAACCAGCCTGACCATTGAAGGCATCGGCATTGTGATTGACGGCGGTCTGGATCGCAGCCCCCGCTATGACACAAGGTCCGGCATGACACGGCTGGAAACCCGCAGCCTGTCCCGCGCTTCTGCCGAACAGAGGGCCGGACGGGCCGGGCGCATCTCGGCGGGCATATGTTACCGCCTGTGGACGGCGGCGGCACAGCGCGGGCTGCTGCCCTTTGCCGCCCCTGAAATCACAAAGGCAGATATGATGCCGCTGGCTCTGGAACTGGCCAGCTGGGGAGTTGGTGACGTGGGGGATTTACGCTGGCTTGATCTGCCGGACCGGGCCGCCATGGCCGCCGCAAAAGAGGTCCTGCAGGATCTGGGCGCATTGGACAGGAGGGGTCAGATTTCCGCCCATGGCCGACAGATGGCGCGTCTGGCCATGCACCCGCGTCTGGCGCATATGGTGCTGAAAGCACGGGAACTGGGTTTTGGCCAGACCGGTGTCATGGTCGCGGCCCTGTTGGCGGAACGGGACATCCTGCGTGATAAATCTGCGGATATGCGCCACAGGCTGGAGCTTTTGGCCAATTTTCTTGAGGGTAACAAACAGGCGGCGCGGGCGGCGGGGGGTGATATGGCTGCCCTGCAACAGGTCGCCCGGCTGGTGAAAAGCTGGTCCGGATTTCTGAAATTACCCAAAGCTGATGATGTCTTGCGGCACAAGACCGGCCTGTGTATTGCGCTGGCCTATCCGGACCGGATTGGCAAAAGACGACCGGGGGGTATGCCGCGCTATCTGCTTTGTGGCGGGCGTGGTGCGGTGCTGGACGGGGCGGATGGGTTTGGGGATGAGAAATATCTGGCGGTCTGCCATCTGGCCCTTAATTCGCCGAAGGGCGGCCAGACAAAGACCGGTGGCAGGGATGCGCGTATCTATCTGGCGGCCCCGCTGGATGTGAGTGATATTGAGGAAATTTTCCGGGACCGGATCATGGTCTGCGAGCAGGTGGAATGGGACGGGCGCACATCATCGGTACTGGCCCGGAAAAGACATATGCTGGGTAAAATGACAATGGGGGAAGAAAGACTGAAAAACCCCGACCCGGCGGCTGTTCTGTCAGCATTATGTTCCGGTATCCGCAAAATGGGCCCGGGGTCGCTGCCCTGGAACAGGGAAAGCAGGGATTTTCAGGCCCGGCTGTTATTCTGCCGTCGTTATGATGCGGATGGTGACTGGCCTGATCTGTCTGATGAGGCACTGCTTGCCGGGCTGGAAGACTGGCTGGCCCCTTATCTGGGTGATATGACCACTGCGGCGCAGCTGAAATCCCTGAATCTGGCGGATATTCTGAAGGACCGGCTCACATGGCAGATGCGTGAACGGCTTGATCAATTGGTGCCCGGCCATTACCGGGTGCCGGGCGGGTCAAATATTGCCCTTGATTACAGTCTTGATCCGCCGGTGCTGGCGGTGCGGCTGCAGGAAATGTTCGGGCTGGACAGGACGCCCATGGTCATGGCGGGCCGGGTCAGGCTGCTGGTGCATCTTTTATCCCCGGCGGGTCGCCCCCTTCAGGTAACACAGGACCTGGAGAATTTCTGGCATTCAAGCTATGATGCGGTAAAAAAAGATATGAAGGGCCGTTATCCCAGACATCATTGGCCCGATGATCCACTGGCGGCCACACCCACCAGACATGTCAAACGGAACCGGCAAAAACAATAGCAGCTGCCAGATTGGTTCAAATATTTTTTTAAGAAATTTTTTAATGATAATCGCAGGTTTGCCACGGTTTTCTGAAAGTCAAGGCAAAAAGGAAAAATACTAGCTGTTGACATTATCTCAGGGTCAAAATACCATATCTTGTGTCGAGGGTGATAAGACGGGGTTCGGGAACAGATAGTTGTTATACTACAAGGCTCTAGAGTTTGGTTAACAAAACAGTCAGAGCAAATCAGCAACGGTGCTTCGGAATTTCAGGGCAATTATAACCTTCGTTATCGAACAGAAAAATAATTTTACATTATGCTAATATTAAGGCCTGTTGGCGAGATATATGGTATGATTGTGAGTTGATTCATGAATTTATCCACAGGGTAAATATGATCCCGGATAAAGGTGATCAAAGGGAGTTGCAGGCGTGGCAGGCATGTTATTTAAAGAAGTTGTACAGGTCAAAGATCATTCGCGGGTCGAGATGGTTCCGGGGCGGGATGAATTGCTGACGGATTTCGGCAAGGCGACCCTGACGGACCGCTATCTGATGCCCGATGAGGATTATCAGGATCTTTTTGCCCGGGTGGCCAGCTATTACAGTGATGATCAGGCCCATGCCCAGCGGCTGTATGACTATATCAGCCTGCATTGGTTTATGCCCGCCACCCCCATATTAAGCAACGGCGGTACCAAGCGCGGCCTGCCGATATCCTGTTTCCTCAATGAAGCCAATGACAGTCTTCAGGGTATTGTGACCCTGTGGAATGAAAATGTCTGGCTCGCTTCCAAGGGCGGCGGCATTGGCAGCTATTGGGGTAACCTGCGCTCCATCGGCGAAGAAGTTTCCACCAATGGCAAGACATCGGGCATCATCCCGTTCATTCGTGTTATGGACAGCCAGACCCTGGCCATTTCCCAGGGCTCGCTCCGGCGCGGCAGTGCGGCGGTATATCTGCCGGTCAACCATCCTGAAATTGAGGAATTTATCGAAATCCGCCGCCCCACGGGGGGGGACCCCAACCGCAAGGCCCTGAATCTTCATCACGGGATTACCATATCCGATGCCTTTATGCGGGCGGTGGAAAATGACGAGCAATGGGCCCTGCTCAGCCCCCATGACCAAACGGTGCAGAAGACGGTGTCCGCCCGGGGTTTGTGGATTCGCATATTGACGGCGCGCATTGAAACCGGTGAGCCTTATATGCTGTTCAGTGATCATGTGAATAATGCCATTCCGGAGCATCATAAACTGGCCGGGCTTAATGTCAAAACCTCTAATCTGTGTTGCGAGATCACCCTGCCCACGGGCGAGGATCATCTGGGCAATGAGCGTACCGCCGTATGCTGTTTGTCGTCCATCAATCTGGAAAGATATGATGACTGGAAAGACAATGAACTGTTCATCACCGATGTGATGCGGTTTCTGGATAATGTGCTGGATGATTTCATTGAACGTGCGCCGGACAGCATGGCCCGCGCCACCTATGCCGCCATGCGTGAGCGCAGTGTCGGTCTTGGGGCCATGGGCTTTCACAGTTTTCTGCAGGACCGGATGATCCCGTTCGAATCCGTCATGGCACAGGTCTGGAACAAACGCATGTTCAAGCATATTCAGGACGGTGTCGATGCGGCGTCAAAATTACTGGCCCAAGAGAAAGGTGCCTGCCCCGATGCGGCGGATTACGGTATGAATGAGCGTTTTTCCAATAAAACCGCCATTGCGCCCACCGCGTCCATCTCAATCATTTGCGGCGGGGCCAGCCCCGGCATTGAGCCCATCGCCGCCAACAGCTTTACCCAGAAAACCCTGTCCGGTTCGTTTAACGTACGCAGTCGCGCCCTGATCCGCCTGCTTGAGGCAAAGGGTAAAAATACTGATGAGATATGGTCGTCCATCACCATTAACGGCGGTTCGGTTCAGCATCTTGATTTTCTGGACCGCCTTGAAAAGGACGTTTTCAAGACCGCTTTTGAACTGAATCAACGCTGGGTGATTGAGCATGCGGCGGACCGGGCGCCCATGGTGGATCAGGCCCAGTCGATCAATATTTTCCTGCCGGCCGATATTCACAAGCGTGACCTGCATCAGATTCATTTTCAGGCCTGGAAAAAAGGTGTGAAAAGCCTTTATTACTGTCGTTCCCTGTCCATTCAACGGGCGGAAACAGTCAATAGCGCCACAGATATATCGAAAGAAAATGTCCAAAAAGCCATGATGCAGGGCCAAAAGGCCATCGAGCAAGCCACACAGGACGCCATGGATTACGAAGAGTGTCTGTCTTGTCAGTAACGACCCCGGTTATCCAGTTTAACAGTTAAGGTATTTTTTCATGTCCCTTCTTGAGGAACGCATTGTTTATAAACCCTTCCAGTACCCCTGGGCCTATGATGCCTGGCTGACCCAGCAGCGCATTCACTGGCTGCCGGAAGAAGTGCCCATGGCCGATGATGTCAAGGACTGGAACATGAAGATTACCGAGGGGGAGAAACATCTGCTGATGCAGATTTTCCGGTTTTTCACCCAGGCCGACGTGGAAGTGAATAATTGCTATATGCGCCATTATACCCAGGTTTTCAAACCAACCGAGGTTCAGATGATGCTGGCGGCTTTTTCCAATATGGAAACCATCCATGTGGCGGCCTACTCCCATCTGCTGGATACCCTTGGCATTCCTGAATCGGAATATGAAGCCTTCCTCCAATATAAGGAGATGAAGGATAAATATGACTATATGCAGATCTGGGGCGTGGACAGCAAGGCGGATATTGCCAAGACACTGGCGGTATTCGGCGGCTTTACCGAGGGATTGCAGCTTTTTGCCTCTTTTGCCATTTTAATGAATTTCCCGCGTTTTAACAAAATGAAGGGCATGGGACAGATTATCACCTGGTCGGTACGGGATGAGACACTCCATACCAACAGCATCATTCAATTATTTCATACCTTTGTGCAGGAAAACCCGGAAATATGGACCGATGAACTTCAGGATGAATTGACCGAGGCCTGCAAAACCATTGTCAGACATGAAGATGCCTTTATCGATCTGGCCTTTGAAATGGGCGATATCGAGGGGCTGACTGCACAGGAGGTCAAGGAGTATATCCGCTATATCGCGGACCGCCGCCTGACCCAGCTTAACCTGTCACCGGTATATTTTGTCGGTATCAACCCGTTGCCGTGGATGGATGAAATACTGAACGGTATCGAGCATGCCAATTTCTTTGAAAACCGTTCCACAGAATATTCAAAAGCCGCCACTCGGGGCGATTGGCAAGAGGCCTTTGACTAGAGCGCTCTAGGCTGCTCTCACCCCTCCTGCCATAGTTTGAGGGTTTTTCGGGCGGCGGGTTTTTCCGGGAAGTCGGACCGGGAGGCCACGGCCTCGGCCAACAGTTTTTGTGCCTCGGTACGCCGGTTCAGCATATCAAGGGTTATGGCCAGATGATATTTGATTTCAGGATCGCTGAACTGCAGAACCAAAGCCTTTCTCAGCAGGGGCAGGGCAACATCCGGTTTGCCGTTTTGGCTTTCGATCCAGGCCAATGTATCCAGAATGGCGGCATTGTCGGGCATGATTTCATTGGCCCTGCGGGCATATTCCCGCGCCCTGTCTTTATGTCCCGCCGTAAAATTTGTCGTGGCGGCATTATTGAGGATCAGTGGCATGTCCGGGCTGGATTCCAGCAGCCTTTCATGGAAATCAACGGCCTTTTTTACCTGACCGGCCCGCTTGTAGGCATTGCCCAGTGACAGGGCGACCCGCAGGTCTTCGGGGTATTTTCCGTGCCAGTCTTCCAATGCTGCGATGGCTTTATTGATCTGGCCGGATTTCTGATAGGCTTTATTCAGACCCATGACAGCCAGGGGATTGTCCCCTGTCTTCAGGGCGGTCAGGAAGGCCTGTTCCGCTTTTGAGAAATCTTTCAGGGCCAGATACATATCCCCGGTCAATATATCCGCTGCCGGGTCGGAATTTCCGGTTATGGCGCGAAGATTCTGTATAAGGGCAAAGCCACTTTCACGGTCACTGTCCGAAATGGCCATTTTAATGAGGGCGACATAAGCCTCGGTCAGTTCCGGGTCCCAGGCCACCGTTTTATGCAATGTTTTTCTTGCCGCACTCCGGTCATTGTTATCCAGTTGCGCATTGGCCAGTATAAGCAGCGCATTGCCCCGCTTCACAGCGTAATCAGCCGCCAGTTTGAAATTTTTAATGGCTCTGGCCGGATTTCCCGTGCGCTGATATAATTTACCGCTCAGGATATAGGCATCGGCATGTTTTGGAAAGCGTCTGATAAATTCGGACGTGACCTCGATGGCCGATTTGCTGTCATCATTCAATATATGGCCTTCGACCAGATTGCTCAGGGCAGCAAAATTCTTCATATTGACCAGATAGGCCTTTTCATACCAGATCAGGGCGTTGCGGACGTCATCCCGCCGTTTATATATATCCCCCAGTTCCTGCATCAATACCGGATTGTCGGGGCTTCTTTCCATCTGTTTGCGCAGGCTGTCAAGGGCGACGTCCGAATTTCCGGCAACAACATCCATACGGGACAGATGGATCAGGCTGGTAATATTATTCTGATCAAGCTTCAAGGCCTGTTGATAACTTTTCCGAGCCTCCGAATGATTGCCGGCCAGACCCATGGCGGTGCCGTAAAGGGTAAGCAGGGCGGCATTATCCGGCTCTTGATCCTTAAGCTTCCGGACAATGGTGATGGCCTTGTCATATTGTCGGGACTGTTGATATGCCTTGACAAGCAACAGTTTCACATCAAGCGAATTAAAATTATGCTGTTCCGCCTTCAGCAGGTTTTTAATGGCCTCGTCAAAAGACCCGATTGCCATCCTGCCCCGTGCAAGATTGGTCAGCCCCTCGGATGAGTCTGGCAGAAGCCGGGTGACCCGTTCCAGATAATAATTGGCCTTTTCATTATTGTCCAATTCCAGATAGGCCATCCCCAACATGGTTAATATTGTCGGGTTGTCAGGTTGGTTCCGGTTGGCGCGCAAAAGCACGATATTGGCGGCCAGAAAATCACCGGCCTGTATTTCCAGTGCGCCCAGAAGCCGCATGGCGCTGATATCATTGCGTTCGACTTTCAGATATTTCTGGAGATGTTCCCGCGCCTCGTCCAGATTGCCAAACTGAAAATTGGTCAGGGCGGAAAGATAATAATAGGTCGGATTGGCCTTCATTATTTCCGGGGGCACGGAACGCAGTATATTTATTATCTCTGTCATATTGGATTTTGATTCTGAAAAATTGCCCTGTGCCGCCGTGATAACCGCCTTTAAATATCGGGCACGTGGTTCTCTGGGAATTTTATTAAGGATGATATCCACATCATCATTGGCCTTGTCAAAATCCTTTTGATCAATATAAAGCGCGGCACGGGTCAGCCTGGATAAAACATTGCTGTCGTCCAGGGACAGAGCCGTATTGATCGCCTCCAGAGCCTCCTTGTTAAAGCCGCGCAGCTTGAATATTTTTGCTTTCAGCAACCAGGCACCGGGGTTCGGTTCATCCGCGCTCAGGGCGCTGTCAATATATTGCAGGGCCAGACCGTATTGTTTATGTATGGCGGCAACCTGCGCCAGCCCGATCTTGGCTTTATGAAAAAGTGGATTACGGTCCAGAGCTTCCTGATAACTGCGTTTGGCATTGGCCAGTTTTTTATCGCCGAAATAGGCCCGGCCCCGCAGGTAGGAAATCTCCGTCTCGATATTATCCTCGCGATTGCCGTTATGAATAACGCTCAGAAGATATTTATTCTTGCCCTGCAGGATATAGGCCCGACCAAAGAGAAGGATCAGACGGTCTTTATCCGCCCCCCGCTCACGGGAAAAGTTAAGCTCTATTTCCGCACCGTCCCCGTTGCCCTGCTCAATCAGGATTTCTGCCATCAGAATACGGGATGGCAGATGTACGGGGTTCCCCTTGAGGGCATTTTTCAGATGGATTACGGCTTTTTCATTTTCATGGTTATGAAAGCTTATCAAGGCTTTTTCATAGTCTTTTTCAACCTGGGCCGGCTGGTCGGCATTTATCGCCCAGAGGGGGCTGGTTGCCATTGGTGTCAATAGCATCACAGCTGCCAACAGGGGAAACAGTCCGGGAAACCGTAATTTCAATGGCAGGGGTGACCCGGAATCAGCGTGTTTTTTATTTCTTTGTTTCCGACGAATAAACCGCATTTACCTAACCTTTACCTAATTTTCATAGAATCAATATTAATTGTCCCTCTTTATGAAACAAAATATCTAACAAATTATTGTCGGCAGGGTTTTTATGGAAATTTACCTGTCCCAAAGTGGGATTGTTTTTTTGAATTATGTCGGGATTCTTTACGTTTAACAAATGAAATAAAAATATAAAACTAGATAACTAGTTGTTTTTTCAAGTGATTTTATGATTTGGCATAACATTTGCTGGATGGGTAATATATAGCAAAAGTAAGATTGATAAATACTTTACAAATTCAGATGGAAGATTGGGTAATAAAATGATGGTTAAAAAAATATTATTTGCGGCGGGACTGATGGCAATCGGATCCATGTCTGTGGTGGCCGGGGATATTGTCATTGAAGATAATCTGGCTGACGGGTCATTTTCTTATATCGGCAAGGCCGATGGCACCAATCGTGGCGAGGGAATTGATTCTCTCGGTGGCGATAAATATGATATATATTCCATGATCGTTTCGCGCAGTGATGACGGTATCATGACCGTAACCATCAACACCAATTTTGTTGAATATAATACAAAGAACAATCTTTATTTTGGTGACTTGTTTATGAGCACCACGGGCTGGAATCCAACCGGTGATGCCAGTGACGGCTATCAGGATGACAACGCCTATACAACGGGGACAAAGTGGGATTATGTCTATGACCTGAATAATGCCCGGAAAATGAAGGGCAACGGGGATGATGATTATTCTGCAACAAATACATCCTCTGCCAGACTGCGTGAGCTTAAAGACTATGATATGAGCGACCCGCATGATGCCGACAATTTCAAATATGGCAGCAGCCGTTGGACAGACAGGGGCGGTGATCAGCTATATTTGGCAAAAAATTCGGCCTTCGGTGCCACTTTCAACAGTGGTCAGCAGTATGATGTTTCCATCAATATCAATGACAATCAAAGTTACCTGCAATTTGTTTTTGATGTGAATGGCACGTCCCTGAATACCGCCAATCAAATAGCATTCCGCTGGACCATGTCGTGCGCCAATGATATTATCGAAGGCGTGGCCAACTTTGCCGGAAAAGTTCCGGAACCTGCGGCCCTTGGCCTGATGCTTCTTGGGCTGGGCGGTCTTGTGGTTGCCCGGCGGCGCAAAAAACAGGGCTGATATCTTTATATGGTTGCGGCGAGCTTGATGCCCTGCTCAATGGCGCGTTTGGCGTCAAGTTCAGCGGCCACATCCGCACCACCGATAAGCTGACAGGGTTTTTCAAGACCATCCACAAGATTACGCAGTGGCGTCTGCCCGGCGCAGATAATCACATTATCCACTTCAAGGACATGATCCTCGCCACCGGCAGAAAAATGCAGGCCCCGGTCATCAATCCGGTGATATTCACAACCGGCAATCATTTTAACCCCCTTGTTTTTCAGTCCGACCCGGTGCGCCCAGCCGCTGGTTTTGCCCAGTCCGGCCCCGACCTTGCTGTCCTTGCGCTGAAGCAGGGTAATCTCCCGTTTGGACGGGGGGACAACCGGCCTGACCCCCTCGACTCCGCCACGGGCGTGAAAAGTCATATCAATGCCCCATTCCGCCATAAAGGCCGGGATGTCCAGACTGGTGGATTTGCCCTGATGACTTAAGAATTCCGCCACATCAAAACCAATGCCGCCCGCACCGATAATGGCCACTTTGCCGCCAACCTCGGCCCCCAGTATCACGTCACGGTACATCAGCACTTTTTCATGGGTGATGCCGTCAATTTCCGGCCGTCGCGGGGCAATTCCGGTGGCGAGGATAACCTGATCATAATCGCTGTCGTTTAAATCCGCGACCGTGACAGGGTTGTTGAGATACAGCCTGACCCCGGTAAGTTCGATCTGTTTGCCATAATAGCGCAATGTCTCGGAAAATTCCTCCTTGCCGGGAATACGCCGGGCCAGATTAAACTGGCCGCCAATTTCGCCGGACGCCTCATACAGGCTGACATCATGGCCGCGCCGTGCGGCGGTGGTGGCAAAGGACAGACCCGCCGGCCCGGCCCCGATCACCGCGATTTTTTTCCTGTCTTCTGTGGGTGTGATGATGATTTCCGTCTCATGACAGGCGATGGGATTGACCAGACAGCTTGCAATCTTGCCGACAAAGATATGATCCAGACAGGCCTGATTACAGGCAATGCAGCTATTGATCTCGTCCGCCCGCCCCTCGCGGGCCTTGGTGACAAAATCCGGGTCCGCAAGGAAGGGCCGGGCCATGGATACCATATCCGCATCACCGCGTATCAGGACTTCTTCGGCCACATCGGGGGTATTGATCCGGTTCGAGGTAATGACCGGAATGGAAACGGCCTTTTTGAATTCTGCGGTAACCCAGGTGAAGGCCGCGCGCGGCACCTTGGTGATGATGGTGGGAATCCGGGCCTCGTGCCAGCCGATTCCGGTATTGATCAATGTGGCCCCGGCCCCCTCAATGGCCTTGCCCAGCTTGATCACTTCGCCATGGCTGCTGCCGCCTTCCACCAGGTCCAGCATGGACAGGCGGAAAATAATGATGAAATCCGGCCCGACTTTTTGCCGCACCCGCCGAACCACCTCAACCGACAGGCGGATGCGGTTATCATAACTGCCGCCCCATTCATCGTCGCGCTTATTGGTGCGCTGTGCGATAAACTGGTTCAGGAAATAGCCTTCCGACCCCATGATTTCCACCCCGTCATAACCGGCTTTTTGTGCCAGATGCGAGGTCGTGACAAAATCATTGATCTGTTTTTCAACCTCGTCTGCCGTGACCGCATGGGGGACAAAGGGGTTGATGGGTGCCTTGATGGCAGACGGGGCGATCAGCTTGTCATTAAAGGCATAACGCCCGGTATGGAGAATTTGCATGCAGATTTTACCGCCCGCCTCATGCACCGCATCGGTAATGACCTTGTGGTCCGCCACATCCTGATCTGTTTCCAGAATTTTTGAACCGGCATGGACCGAGGCCTCGTGATTGGGACCAATGCCGCCGGTGACGATCAGCCCGACCCCGCCGCGCGCACGTTCGGCAAAAAAGGCGGCCTGACGCAGATGGCCATCTTTGGCTTCTTCCAGCCCGGTGTGCATGGAGCCCATCAGAACCCGGTTTTTCAGGGTGGTAAAACCCAGGTCAAGGGGACTTAAAAGCAGGGGATAAGGGCTGTCAGACATGGCTTTTTCCTTGGGCATATGATTTCCTCGGGCATATGGGTTCCCTGAACATGGCAGAGGCAGAGAACATGGGGGCTGCAGGCTTTCACAATTTATATCATCGCAATTTGACAGTGTCAAGATTGACTGGTAGAATCTGGGCCATGACCGAAAAAGCACCTGCTGACAAAAGCTATCACCATGATGATCTGCGTCAGAAACTGATTGATGCCACCCGCGATATGATCCGGAACGGCGGGGTGGAAGCGGTTTCGCTGCGCAAGCTGGCGGAGCGTGTCGGTGTGTCGCGCACGGCGGCCTACCATTATTTCAGGGACAAGAATATCCTGCTTTGCACGCTGGCGGAAGAAGGTTTTATCCTGTGGCGCGATACTGCCGATAAAATCTTTCTGGATGATGGTATCAGCCATGAAGGCCGTTACCGGGCCTATATTCGCTGGTATATGACCAATGCGCTGGACAATGCCGAATATTATGACCTGATGTTTGGCCGGGTAATCTGGAAACAGAATACAGCAACCGACAGTCTGAAGAAAATTGCCTATGATGTTTTCCAGAAACAGGTGGAGGTGACCCGGCAATGGCAAAATCATGGTGTGCTGCCCGCCGGGGAAGACAGCCTGCGTCTGGCACAGGTCACCTGGGGGATGCTTCATGGTCTGGCCCGGCTGCTCATTGACGGCATCTATTCGGACGACAGCCATATTGATGAAATGTGCGATTGTGCGGCCAGTTTATTGATATATCAGGATCCAAAAAACAAGGAGGAACAGTAATGAACAACAGGACAGAATTAACGGAATGGCATCAGGTGGTTTTCGAGGGGAAACTTGATCTTTTGGATCGGATGTTGGCCGATGACGTGGTCTTTCATACCCCCCTGTATCTGAAACCCCGCAAAGGCAAGGCCGCGACTTCGTTTATCCTGCGCACAGTGATTGAGGTATTCGAGAATTTCACCTATCACAGGGAAATAATTGACGGTGACAGCTGGATGCTGGAATTCAGCGCCAATATTGGCGGGATTTCCCTGAAAGGCATTGACCTTATCCGATGGAACGAGGCGGGACAGATCATTGACTTTGAAGTTTATATCCGCCCGTTAAATGGCGTTCAGGCTTTGGGAGATGCCATGTATGAACGGATCAAGGCGGCGGGGATGCTGGATATGTTCAGGGAAAGCAGCGACCGGCCTTGAAAAATGAAATCGGAAGCTTTGGGATTCAAAGCTTCCGATCATAAAAATCTTCAGATTAAAAGTTCATTTTGGCTTCAATGCCCCATTTGGCCGGATCATTGACAAAACCGGTCAAATTGTTGAAATCAATGCCGCCGGTCCGGGACAGGTTGTTGGTGATATTGCGCATATAGGCCGCCACTTCCCATTCATTGTCGCCATGGACATAGCCGATCCGCAGACCGCCTTCCAGCAGGTTTTTCTCGGAAAATTCAACGCTCTCATACAGGAAGAAATTAACCCGCGAGCGATAGGCCCAGTCGGTAAAGGCGAAAACCTCGCCGCCGTCCACCGGCACCCCGTAGCGGGCGGTGAAATTCATCACCCATTTCGGGGCGTTGGGCAGGGGGTTGCCGTCCAGCGACACGGTGCCGTTGTCATTCACCGGGTCAAGAACAATTGGTCCAGACCCGCCGGGGAAGATATTCAGGTTTTTGTCCTGAATTTCCGTATCATTATAGCTCACCCCGAAAGTGGTGGCGAGATTTTCCGTGACCAGAAATTCCATGTCGGCTTCAAAACCAAAGCCCCTGACATTATCGGCATTAAGCAGCCGGGTAACATTGCCGGTGCCGCCAACGGCGGTCAGCTGCAGATTGTCAACATTGTAATAATAGGCGGCCACATTGATCCGGCCCCGGTTTTCCATGACATTTGATTTCAGCCCGACCTCAAAGGAATGAATGGTTTCACTGTTGGCCACGGATGAGGTGTCACCAAAGGTAATGCGACCCTGTATGCTCGGCGCACGGAAACCCTTTGCCACCCGCCCGTACACATTGACATCTTCGTTCACGGTATAGCTTCCGCTGATGTCCCAGCTGATTTTATTGTCATCGGTATTTTCAGTGACAGTGACATTTGGCGCACCAAATGGCGACTGGGTTCTGGTGGCGGTAAAATCCTTGGTGTCGTTGGAATATCTCAGCCCTGCGGTGATCTTGAAATCCTCTGAAACATTAACATCCACATTACCAAAAATCGCATAGGCCTCGGTGATCTGGTTCTGAACCGCAAAACCGTTCACTGTGCCGCCGCCCAGGGTATTATAGCTGTAATTATTGATGGTCAGGTCTTCGTGAAAATAAAATGCCCCGACCTGATAATTAACTGTTTCATGATCATTTGATGCAAAGCGGATTTCCTGGGTCCATTGATCCAGACCGGGAATTTCGCCTGCCGATTCAGCAGGGAAAGGTATAAATCCCGGCCCGAAATTTCCGGCACCAAGGAAGGCCGCCCCCCAGCCGCCGTCAATATCCCCCCGTGAAAAAACCTTGCCATACTCATAGCCGGTGATGGAGGTAAAGGTCATGAAACCAAAATCATGGACAATTTTCAGGTTCGCCCCCCTGGCATCCAGAGCCTGTTCATTGCCACCGTCAAGGCTGGCCTTGTGGCGGTCAAAGCCACTGATCAGATTCTCCGTACCCGGCTCAATGATATTGGCGCGGAAAACCGTTGCGGTGCCGTCCATGCTGCGAATGTGA
>UOEJ01000209.1_pt1 | contig 27493 bp, 22 predicted proteins | sample 1989191 | NCBI WGS metagenome assembly UOEJ01 (sample SAMEA4712195, study PRJEB27164) | hydrothermal vent metagenome | biome: marine basaltic hydrothermal vent biome; feature: marine hydrothermal vent; material: mineral | place: Pacific Ocean | collected 2011-06-14/2011-07-23 | depth 1719 m | reverse complement strand
CTTGTTTTGTTTTCTCTACTATCATTAAATAGGGTCCCGTCAGGTCATTATAACTTCGAAAGATATTATATAGTTAATTAGTGATGAATTCACTAACTTCTTTCAGTATCAGGTTTTTTTCTGATGAACCATGTGATTAATGTCAAACCAGTCAGGATTTTCATCGAAAAGTGCCAGACATTCCCGCCAGGAAAAATCATCCCTGCCCTGAAAAGCCGTCAGAATATTGGTCAGCAATTCAAAATCCGCCGGTTCATCCACGCACCATCTGTGATGCCCGGACCTTTCCTGTGACGGCAGAACCCCGCACCGTGACCTGTTTTCCTCGCGGTAAATATAGGGCGTGACATGTTCACGTTCATGGGGCTTGTGGCCATGGATAAAGGCTTCTTCCAGAGCTTCTCCTGAGAAAACCTCCACATCCAGTCCGCGCGGGAAATTTCCAGGTGGCAGGCTTACATAATCATATTGTTCCCGGTGGCTGATGAAATAACCCACAAGCTGATCCAGCAAATGAGGATCAATCACCGGGCAGTCGGACGTTACCCGGACCACTATATCTGCCGGATATTCCATCACCGCCTGATGAAAACGCGCCAGCACGTCGCCCTCACTACCCCGGACACAGGCAATATCACGCGTTGTGCAATATTCCTGCACCGGATCATCCGTCTGATTTTCCGTGGTGGCAATGACCAGACGGTCAATGGTCCGGCTCCGCAACAGGCGGCTTACATGATAATCCAGCAGCGTGCGGCCACAAACCTGTTTAAGGATTTTTCCCGGCAGTCGCGTGGAGGTCATGCGGGCCTGGGATATGCAGATGATGTGGTCAGTCATGGCTTTTCAAATAAAAACGGCCTGTACCGGATGGTACAGACCAGATGAATGAATCGGGGCGTAATTATACTTCCTCGTCAACGACGATACCTTCAAGTCCTTCGCGTTCCCGGCTGAAGGCAACAAATCTTAAAATTTCTTCTGACGGGAACTGGGTCACCACGTCCCCGGTATTAATATCAATTCCCTGATATACGAACCTGCCGGAGCCATCATCCAGATTAATCCGCAGTCTGGTCCCCGGTGGTTTGTTGGGCAATGAGGCGTCAATCAATTTTTCCGCCGCCTTGAGGAAGTCCAGCACATTGCCAGACGTCAACGACTCAAAATGCCTGTCAGCAACTTTTGCAATTGCTGAAGAAACATTAACTGGCGTTTCGCTCTTTATCTGGCCGGGGTCATTAGCGGTCTGTGTCTTTATGTTGTCAACCTTGACAACAGGTCTTGACACAGCTTCACTTTTTTCGCCGGTGCCAGGTATTCGCGAATTTATGATGTTTATCCCGTCTACCATTTCAACCTCTACATATACCCGTTCTTTCCAACTTTCTACAGTTTAATCTACCATTCAGTTTAATCGGTCTTTCAAAAATAACATAAAAAATAAAATCTATAAATAATGAGAAATATTTTTTTGGTGGAGGTACCGTAAGCACCCCCACCAAAAATATTAGACAGAATATTATCTGAACAGTGACAATACGGAACCAGGTGCCTGGTTCGCAATTGACAGTGCCTGCAGACCAAGCTGCTGTTTAACCTGCAATGACTGCAAGTTGGCACTTTCACGGGCCAGATCGGCATCAACCAGATTACCAATACCAATTTCAATGGCATTAGAAAGCTTGTCGGTAAATGCCCGCTGAATATCAACACGTCTCGCACCCGCACCAAGCTGGGACAGGAAAGTATTCAATGTGCCTTCCGCCGCTGTAATGGTCACCAGTGCCGTAGAGGCCGCTGCCGCAGAGGTAATGACCTGACCGGTTGTCAGGGCCAGACCGGAACTTGCTGAAATATCCGTCGCCGCGATGGTGATGGAATATGTTGCCGCCGTACCGCTGCCATCTGGTGCAGCAACCAGTGCCTGAATGTCAGAACCACCGTTATTCACGGCATTCACGCCGTTGAATGCAGCATTGTCAACAACGGTATTGATCTGGGCAATAAGATTTTTAAACTCATCATTAAGCGCCGTTCTTGAATCAGCGTCAATACCGGGGTCAGCAGCCGCAGTGGCCTTCGCCCTTAGTTCAATAAGAAGGTCAGAAACCGCCTCGGCTGCGGCAAGCGCAACATTCAAAGAGCTTGACGCCCGGTCAAGTGATCCCTTGACAGAATCCAGACCGGCCAGATCAGCCCGCTGCCCCTGGGCAATGGCAAAAATCGCGGCATTGTCCTTGGCAGAACCCACTTTCAAACCAGTATTAATTCTGGATTGAACGACATCAAGCTGTGCATTTGTTTTACTGAGGGATTGCAGGGCAAAGAGCGCGCCCGCGTTTGTATTAATTGAAAAAGACATATTTATCTCCATTCTGAGAGTACTTAACAAAGAGCATTTTGCTCTAAAAAGGGTCTAACCCCGCTCACGTCAGCGTATGAATATTACGCCTTTCTGGCTATCACACTGACATTAACAGGATAAGTTGTAATCTATTAAAGAATAGTTAACAAGATATATTTTTAGGGAGAAGAATGATTCCTCTTTCAGAATCAAAATGTTATATAAAACAAGAGCATTATGGTAAATTAGAAATTAACCATAAAAGGGCAAAAAACCGCATAAAAGTTAATAATTATACGGAATAGCTGGTATTGGTTGTCGGGGGGGTGGTTGTGGCCTCGGCCACATTATTCTGGGCCTGGGCGGAAAGCCCTTCCATGATATTTTTATTAATATCGATAAGTGCCTTTATATCCTCTTCCCCGCGAGCCACCTGCGAACTGTATTTGCCCACCCAGATAGAGATGGAAATGATCGAGGCCCGAAGCTGTTTGGGCAGCATATTTCCCTCAACTGCGCAGTCCGTGGCCAGCGTGGACCATAACTGACGGTTCCAGTGAAGCGCATCATGCAATTTCAAATCAAGTTTCGGCAATCCTTGCGCATCCATCAAGGCCCGTGTCACATCGGCAAAAAGCCGGTATTCTGTCTGGCTTGAAGATTCACTGGCCTTCTGGGTCGTCTGGTAGGCTTTCAGGGACATAATTCAGTCTCTCTTTTTCATATTCGAACATTTTTTTGCATTTTAACAAGGCTTTGTAAAACTCGCCGTCCATAACGTCCTTGCTGATGGCAACACATAGTGCCTTTGCCACTGGTTCTTCGATAACGCTCAAAAGTTCTGTCATGCGCAAGACATATTGTTCATGATATTTATTAAAACCCTTGTCATCCATATACATAAGCATGATCGGGAAATAAATATGCTTTACCGGTGTATCCACATCTTCTGCCAGCAAAATATCTTTCTCCCGCAGCAGGGACACTTTATTCTGCAAAATCAGTGTCGACCTTCTGTCACCATTGACAATTACCGCGCCGTTAACAACAATCTTTTCTCCCGGTTTCAATGATATTTTCAGAGCCATTTTTCTTCCACCTTTTCAATTTCCATGACCTGTCTCATCAGGGAGTATGGCCATTATCTCTAATTTTGTGTTAATAAAATATGAACTAAGTTAATTAACTATAGTATTAAATTGAAAATAGTTACAATATTTTCATATGAAATCATTTTATTCCGTGAAAAATCCGTCAAAGGCAATGACAGTATGGCAAAGAAAAACAGCGATATACCCAGTCCCAAAACAGCAAAACAATATAAGAAAACCGTCCTGTCCGGCACCCGGCATTATGAAAAGGGGGAATTTGCCGAAGCACTGCGCCATTTCTCAAAAGCCCTGGATTTCAAAGATTACAGCCCCGATATCCTGGTTTTGATGGCGCGGTGCCTGTTTAACCTGGGCATGCAGAATAAAGCCATCAATCTGATGGAACATGCGCTGGACCAGAGTGCGGGAAACCCCGCCATCTGCGAAGCTCTGGGTACCGCCTGCCTGTCATTTGATTTTAATGAACTGGCCATTAAATTTTTTACCATCTATTGCCAGCTCAACCCCAATGAATCAATTGGTTACAATAATCTTGCCACGGCCTTGCGGGAAAATGGCCAGATTGATGAATCCATTCAGCTTCTGCAGGATGTTATTCCCATATATCCGGAAAATGCCTATCTGTGGAATTCTGTCGGCGCGGGGGTTTCTTTCCGGGACGGCTATCCCGCCGCCCAGTCCTTTTACGAAGAAGCCTATCGCCTTGACCCGGCCATCCCGATTATCGCCAGCAACCTGTGTCTGACCTATGCCAATCTGGGATTATATGACAAGGCCTATGAATTCGCTTTGAAAACCGTTGAACTTTCACCCAATTCACCGAGCAGCCACCGCGCCCTGTGCCACAGCAGCTTTCGCATCGGTAATTTTGACGATGCCTTTGACGCCCTTGAATGGCATAACCATCCCTCCGAGCCGGGGTCGGTTTTCATGCCCTATAATATTGAAAAATGGCAGGGACAGGATTTGAAAGGCAAAACCATCCTGATCGGCGCGGAACAGGGCATTGGTGATGAAATATTATTCTCAAGCCTTTATCCCGACCTGATCCGCGAAGCCGGACATGTGATCATCGGCTGCGATGCCAGACTGGTTCCCCTGTTGCAGAAAAGCTTCACTCAGGCCACCATCCTGCCCTATGTCCATGGTCAGCACGACGCGGGTTATAAAGTCAGGCTGTATGAGGGCATTGAGGCGGAAGAAATTGACTATATGTGCCTTTACACCGAATTGATGCGTTACAGATGGCGGTCACTTGATGACATCCCGGATATGAGCGAAGGTTTTCTTGTCCCCGCCGAAGACAAGATCAGCTATTGGAAAGAAAAGCTGGACGCCCTGCCCCATAAAATCAACATCGGAATCTGCTGGCGCAGTGGTCTCAAGCAGGCCAAACGCAGCATGTTTTATGCCGATCTTCTGGAATGGGTGCCTGTGCTTAAATGCGAAAATGTCAATTTCATCAATGTCCAGTATGGTGAAACAGATAATGAAATCAGGGAACTGATGGATACTCACGGCATTGTCCTGCATGATTTTGAAGAACTTGACCTGAAAGATGATTTCGAAGCCAAGGCGGCCCTGATGAAAAATCTTGATCTGGTTATCGGCCCGCCCACCACACCGGTTATCGAAGCCGCCGCCGTCGGCACCCGAAGCTGGTGGATCAATTATAATATCAAGCCATGGTGGAATTTCGGTATTGATCACGGCACCCCCCTGTTCAAAAAGAATATCATCTCCATAAAGCCGCCAACCCTGAACTGGACCGACTATCTGACCATATTTGCCGAAGAGGAATTCAGGCCCTGGGTGGCAAAGAAACTGATTTAAGGCTTGTTACAATTAATCTTTGACCTTTTGAGGATGACGGGATAATTTAAGGTTATCAAAATAAAACGGATGTTTGGTTATGAAATTTACTGGTACCGATACTTATGTGGCAACACCGGATCTGATGATTGCGGTCAATGCGGCGATTACCCTTGAACGCCCGCTATTGATCAAGGGGGAGCCGGGAACCGGCAAGACGGTTCTTGCCCATGAAGTGGCAAAAGCTCTGGGCAAAGATCTTCTGGAGTGGCACATCAAATCCACCACCAAGGCCCAGCAGGGTCTGTATGAATATGATGCGGTATCCCGGCTGCGCGACAGCCAGCTTGGTGATGAAAAAGTTCATGACATCAAAAATTACATCAACAAAGGCAAGCTGTGGGAAGCCTTCACCGCAGAGGAAAGCCCGATTCTGCTCATTGACGAGGTTGACAAGGCCGATATTGAATTTCCCAACGACCTGTTGCAGGAACTGGACCGCATGGAATTCAATGTTTATGAAACCGGCGAGACCATCCGGGCGGTTAACCGGCCTCTGGTGATCATCACCAGTAATAATGAGAAGGACCTGCCCGATGCCTTCCTGCGCCGGTGTTTCTTCCATTATATCAAATTCCCCGACAAGGATACCATGGTGGATATCATCAATGTCCATTTTCCGGATATTCAGAATATTCTGGTGCGCGAAGCCCTGAACCTGTTTTATGATGTACGCGATGTTCCGGGGCTGAAGAAGAAACCATCCACATCGGAACTGCTGGACTGGCTCAAGCTTTTGATGGTGGAAGATATGCCGGTGGAAGTCTTGAAAAGCCGCGATACCAAGAAACTGATCCCGCCCCTGCATGGTGCGCTGCTCAAGAATGAACAGGATGTGCATATTCTGGAACGGCTGGCCTTTATGAACCGCCGTGAAAACCGGTAGGGCAAATGTTTACAAATTTCTTCCTGACCCTTCGTGACAATGGTGTTCCGGTATCCCTGCGGGAATATCTGACTCTGCTGGAGGGTATGCAGGCGGGAATTGCCAACTATTCCATTGATGACTTCTATTATCTGAGCCGGGCAACATTGGTCAAAAATGAAAGTAATCTGGATAAATTTGATCAGGTATTCGGTCATTGTTTCAAGGGTCTCGAAGCCCCCGAAGCAGAAGACCTGACGGCGGACATTCCCGAAGAATGGCTGCGCAAGATGGCCGAAAAATTCCTCACCCCCGAAGAAATGGCGAAAATCGAAGCCATAGGCGACTGGGACAAGCTGATGGAAACCCTCAAAAAACGCCTTGAAGAACAGAAAGAACGCCATCAGGGTGGTGGCAAATGGATCGGCACCGGTGGCACATCACCCTTTGGCGCCTATGGCTACAACCCCGAAGGCATCCGTATCGGCCAGAAGGAAAGCCGCCACCGGCGGGCGGTCAAGGTCTGGGACAAGCGGGAATTCAGGAATCTGGATGACAATGTGGAGCTTGGCACCCGAAATATCAAGGTTGCCCTGAAACGGCTGCGTAATTTTGCCCGGCAAGGGGCAGCAGAGGAACTTGATCTTGATGATACCATCCGTTCCACCGCCAAACAGGGCTATCTTGACATAAAAATGGTGCCGGAAAGACATAATACCATCAAGGTGCTGATATTTTTTGATATTGGCGGCTCCATGGACCCGCATATTAAATTATGCGAGGAATTATTCTCCGCCGCCCGCAGTGAATTTAAGCATATGGAATATTTCTATTTCCATAACTGCCTTTATGAAGGGGTGTGGCAGGACAACCGCCGCCGCCATCAGAACCGCATTGATACCTTTGATATTCTTCATAAATATCCCCATGACTATAAGGTGATTTTTGTCGGTGATGCCTCCATGAGCCCTTACGAGATTGTCTATCCGGGTGGCAGCGTCGAACATTGGAATGAAGAAAGCGGCGAAGTCTGGATGAAACGTCTGCTGGAGGTCTATCAGAGTGCGATCTGGCTGAACCCGACACAGGAAGCCCATTGGGATTACACCCATTCCATTGCTCTGATGCGTCAGCTTATGGATGACCGCATGTATCCCCTGACCATTGGCGGTCTGGAGAAAGCCATGAAGGAACTCAGCCGCAAGAAATAATCACTGCTTATATTTTTCAATGGCGGCCTCAAGGCTGACTTTCAACTGGTTGCCCATATCACCGCCATCACCACAGATTCTCTCCTTGATCACCACCCGCATGGCATCAATATGGGCCTTGATAATTTCAACATTCTTGTCAGAGGTGCTGGTGCTTTTGCCGGTAAAACCATACAGGCCGTCGGAAAAATCTGAAATCAGGGGATAGCCGAACGTCCCGCCCTGCCCGCGCATATCATGGGCAATGGAATGCAGTTGTTCAAAATGCTGGAACCTCTGTTCCGGTGTATCCACACAGCGCCGGTGGACATCGGACAATTGGTCAATAAGGCTGGACACCCAGTCCGGGTAATCTTCGGCCATTTCTTCCAGCGCGGCTGTTGCCTGTGCCATCAGATCATCATCAAAGGAAATCTGGTCATCAGCGAGCGGGGCCAATCCGAGGGTTTTTTCCCGCAATTTATTTTTTATCCGATAATAGCGTACACTTACTTTAGCCATTGACCACCTCCACTTCGGGACTGTCATAAGTTAATTTCCGTCGGTCCGGTCCGTCAATGGGAATGACCTGGCGGCGGCGGTCCGGCCCGAAATATGATGCGGTATGGACAAATTGCCGGGGCTTGTTGATAACGGAAAAAAGCTTGCCCGCCAACGCATTCACCGTGAATGGTTTTGACATAAATTCATTCACACCCATGGCACGGGCATCATGAACCCGCTTTGGTTCGGAATATCCGGTTAACATCATAAAGGGCACAAAACGGTCCGGGCTGTCCTTGTGCCGCCTGATCCAGCGCAACAGCATCATGCCATCGACCGGGGACATTTCCCAGTCGGAGATGATAATATCAATCATCATCATGCCGGCCTTCATGGGGTCACTGTCGACCAGTTTGATAAATTCAATCGCCTGTGCGCCGTCATCAACGGACTGGATCGAGCCCACCCCCATAACCCGAAGGCTGTTGACGATCAGCGACCTGATAAACTGACTGTCTTCCACCACCAGAATACTAACCCGGCTTAAATCAATATTGCTCATATCTTCCCAATAATATTATTAATACTTCCACTGCATTAACCATAATAAGCCAATGTAAATAAAATATGAATATATGCGGTTTTCTGCAACAACAGCATGAAAATATTCTGTTCTGGTCAGCTAATGGTCCTGTTGCCTGTTGCTGAAAGCCGCTGCTGGTAGTATAACGGGGGAAAATATAAAGAACACAGACAGAAGAATATTTGAAATATGACGGACAGTAAAAACCCCGAAACAGATCATGTCGTAACCGCCCTGCCCACGGCCCTGAATACCGCACAGGATATTATTCCGGAAACTACCGGCAGACGGGCCTGGTTCCGGCGTTTCTGGCCATTGCTTCTTGCCACAACCATGAGTCTGCTGTGGATTGGTATCTGCATCTGGTGGTATATGTCATCAGGCAAAATCATGGCCCGAATGCCCCTGTATGAGGCCGGCGGCCTGCTGGCGGGGGCGGCACTCCCGCTTGTTCTTATCTGGCTCATCGCCCTGGTTTACCTGCGAACGGACCCGTTGCGGGATCACCGGACGGCTCTTTCACGCGGCATGGACGATCTGTTGGCACCTCTTGATGTGGCACAGAGACGGGTGAATAGCATCGTTGCCGGACTACATAAGGAAATCAAGCATATAGAGGCCGCAGGCGATATTGCCGCCACCCGGATCGACAATCTGGAAAAGCGTTTTCAGGACCAGATCAGCAGCCTGTTTGACGTTACCACAGATGCCGAGGCCAAAGCCCAAAGTCTTCAGGTAACATTATCTACCGAAAGAGAGGCCTTTTCCGGTCTGGTGGCGGAAATCACCGAACATGCCACAGAGCTGGAAAATCTGTTTCAACAGATAAAATTTGACAGCGAGGGCGTTACCAATATCACAAGACGGAATTCTGAAAAGGTCAGCAACGAAATAACCTTCCAGAACAAGACCCTTGACGAAAGATCCAGATTAATCGAGAAACAACTGGAAAAGATGGCCGGGGAACTGGTCAATATGTCACGGCAAGTATCCGAAAATTGCACTGCATCCGAAAATAACCTGAACAGCCTCAGCCAGTCACTGATGGAAAAGCAGGCCGCCCTGACTGAAAGCTTCACCATGCTTGCGCAGAATACCGATGATATCTGTGGTAAAATGGATGGCCAGTCCCGAACTATCGCCGAAACCAGCGAGAAGGTCGCACAAAATTCTGAGAAAATATCCGCCACCCTGACGGGACAGGCCGATGCCCTGACCACCATCACGGCAGATGCCATGGCCCAAACAGTCAAAAGCGGCGAAATATTTCAGGCCGAGGCCGATGCCATGGGCAAAAAACTTGATGAGACCACCGAAAAAAGCAAAACCCAAATCATGGATGCCAGTAATGTATTTAAGGATACAGCCGCCGGTATAGTGCAATCCTCACAGACTTTATCGGAAAATCTGATCGGCCATATGGGCCGGGCAACCGATGACCTTCAGGTCAGGAGCGAAACGCTGGAGCATACTATTGCCCTGCGGGTTAACGCCCTTGAAGAAGCCCTTGAAAAACAGGCGGAAATCATTCGTCAGAGGCTTGCCGAACAGGCCCGGGAAATGCAGGCCGCGCTGGACCGGAATGCCGCCAGTGCCGACGCGTTTATTTCTCAACAGGGTGGTAGCTTCACGGAAAATATCGCCCGGCAGTTTACCGATATCATGGCACAGCTGGAAAGCCAGACCGGACAGATCCAGAAGTTTGCCAGCGACACCACGGGCAAACTGGAAGATACCGTTTCATCGGTTGAACAACAGGCAAAAAGAGTTGACGAGGCCGTAAAGTTAACCACGGACAGCCTCAATGAAAAAACCGAGATGATGCAGGGCCATTTCGGCTCCTTTGAACAGATGACCGAAGATTTCCGTCAACAGCTTGACCAGTCGGAAGTCCGGCTCAAAGCCCAGCATGAGACAATTATCAACAGCCTTTCCGATGTGACGGATCATATGGACAATTCCCTGCAAAAACTTAAAGACCAGTCAGGCAGCCTCGGCGAACATGCCCAGGATGTTATCAGCAATATTGTCGGGCAGACGGAACATCTGTCCGAACATATTGATGATATACGCCAGCGCACGGAACATACCATTCGCAATATCCGGGAAATGGGGGAAACCGTCAGCAGCCATTTTAGCGCAACCGATGAACAGGCGGCGACCCTCTCTGACAATTGGCTGAAAACCGCGTCACTGGTTGAAAATCAATGTTCAGATACCCTGTCCCGCCTTGACGTCCTGACGAACAAGCTTGCCGAACTTGAACAGGAAAATAATGCCGCTGTTGAAAATGCTGAAAATAATGCCGCCAGGGTGGCCGACCAGATGCAGAATGCCTCGGAAAGCATTTATCTCGCTTCTGCCAGTGCTGTTGAAGCCGCCGATGAAACCAACCGGGTTATTGACCAGCATGCCGATAAATTCCAGCAGTTGATCAACGCCATTCAGCTTTCCAATAAAAGCATCCTGATTGACGCCGAAGCCATTGAACAGAAAATCCGGGAAAAAAGCGGCAATCATTTTTCAAATCTTGCCTCGAAAATCATTGAACAGCTTCAATCCCTGTCCATTGATATCAACCGTCATTTTGAGGACGACGTGCCGGACAAGGTATGGCAGTCCTATATCGACGGTGACAAGAATACATTCATCCGGCGTCTTAAAAAACTGACCAGCAAAAAACATATCGAGGCCATAGCCGGGAAATATAAATCTGACGCGGAATTTCGCAAATACGCTCTGGAATATATGCAGATTTTCGAAGACCTCATGTCCAGTTCCATGGCATCGGACAGCTACAGCACCTTCAGCGTGGCCCTTATTTCCTCGGAAACCGGCAAGGTGTATCTGATATTGGCTCAGGCCACGGACCGTTTCTCATCCTAGGGTATCTGTGAATATAAAGGATCAGGCCGCTTGATCGTCGCCCTTTGATGAACCCAGTTTGGTAATGAAATAATCCAGATTTTCGGGATCAAAATCATCTTCGCAATTGGTCAGCATCCGTTCCAGCATCCGTTGCTGGAACCTGTCACGATCCTCGCCCGCGCTGGTTTCCATATCTTTTGCAACATCCAGAGCCGCCTTTACAATAGGCAGCATTTGCGGTGACAGGTTACATTCCCGGTATATGGCCGTAAGCCCCATATCGCCCCGGTCATGAATCAATTTATAGGCACTGCTCACCGGAATATTACATAATTTGGCCAGGGCCGCCTCGAAAAAGACAACATCCCCCATACAGATGGCCCGGAAAATCAATGTTCCCGTCAGCCGGCCATGCTCGTGCAATTGTTCCACAAGTCGGCGGACGTCCATCACATCAGCCCCATCGCCAAGCAGGCTGACAGTGGCCCGCTCACGGGCGCTGAGGAACAGGTCCATCACCATATCCGGCGTCATTTCATGATGGGTCACCAGATGATCACGGACTTTTTCCGATACAAGGGATACCAGACGTTCCGCCACATTGATCGGCAGTTGACCACGGTTGGCAAGGGAATCGCTGACCGCTTCCACGTCGCCGTATTTATCCATGACCTTACCCATGGTATCTTCCTGAAGATCGGCACCTTCGTTGGATACCAGGGTGAAAATCACATCCTCATTGTCGCTGTTTTCAACAATGGTATCGGCTACATCGGCAGACAGGTTTTCACGGCGGGCAATGGCAATCTGGGTTTCCGCGCCCTGAGAGGTGATAATCTCTTTCAGATCCTCGTCGGTCAGGACGTCTGAAAACTCAAGCATGGGGGCGGCCACCCCCACCACATCATTGGCCAGAGACACTGCCACATCATGGGGCACATCCGGATTGTCTTTCAAGCTGTCTGACAAAGCCAGCCGGACACGTTCTTCCGCATCACGGACCATAATCTTGAAAATATCCTCGGCTATTTTACGTTCGCTGTCACTCAGTTCACCGGAATTAAATTGCTCACTGACTTTTTTGGCAGCTTCTGCGCGGTTTTCAGCCGTCGGGTCACTCAGTAAAGTTTTGATGTCCGAGCTTGTTAAATTATCAGTCATTGAATCCATTGCCTTTATATCAAACAGATTTTAATTGTAAAACGACGCCGCCCGCCATAATCAGATACTGATCCGATCAGACAAGGAGGTCCAGCCTGTTTATTTCAATGCTCTATTTTTCATAAAAGAGGTTAAACTGTCGTTAATTTACGCTATAAGAAACGACATAATTAATAATAATCAGTGTAATCCGTAATTTTTAGGGGATATTTATGATATCAAAACTAAAAGAAATCGTTATCAGTGTGGCTTTATTGGCCACTCTTATGCCCACATCGGTTTTTGCCTTTGATCTGAAAGAATTTGATCAGGCCCTCAATAATTTCATCCAGCCCTTCACCAGTCTCTATTCGGACATTATATTCACAGCTGTCACGATCAATGGTCAGGGCCTGCCCCTGATTGTGATATGGCTGGCCATGGGCAGCATATTCTGTACCTTTTATTTTAAATTCATCAATATCCGGGGCTTCACAACAGCCCTGAAAGTGGTAAGGGGGGATTACACCAAAAAGGAAGATGCCGGTGAAGTTACCCATTTTCAGGCACTCTCCGCCGCCCTGTCCGGCACCGTGGGCCTTGGTAATATTGGCGGTGTGGCCATCGCCATCAGCCTTGGCGGACCTGGTGCCACGGTCTGGATGATTATCGTCGGACTGCTTGGTATGTCCGCAAAATTCGCCGAATGTACCCTTGGTGTTAAATATCGTGTGATCCACGAGGACGGCTCCGTATCCGGTGGCCCCATGTACTACCTGAAAAAGGGTTTTGCGGAAAGGGGCATGCCGCGTCTGGGTATGACATTGGCGGTGATTTTTTCCATCTGTACTGTTTTTGCCTCATTTGGCGGCGGTAACATATTCCAGATCAGCCAGACTGTAGAACAATTCCAGATTGTTGCCGGCGACAGCACAAACTTCTTCACCGACTATCGCTGGGTTTTTGGTCTCGGCATGGCCATTGTGGTCGGTCTGGTGATCATAGGCGGGATCCGCTCCATTGCCAGGGTAACATCCAAACTGGTGCCGATAATGTGCATCTTCTATTTAATTGCCGCGACCAGTATCCTGTTTGGTTATTACGAAAAAATACCGGAAGCTTTCATGGCGATTATCAATGGTGCCTTCACACCGGAAGCCGGATATGGCGGCATTATCGGGGTGATGATACAAGGCATGCGGCGTGCAACATTCTCCAACGAAGCCGGAATTGGCTCCGCGCCCATTGCCCATGCGGCGGTAAAAACCGATGAGCCGGCAACCGAAGGACTGGTTTCCCTGCTGGAGCCCTTCATTGATACGGTTATTGTCTGTACCATGACCGCCCTTGTGATTGTCATCACCGGCGTTTATCAGGACGGCAGCGGCCTAAGCGGGGTCAAGCTGACCTCGGAAGCCTTTGCGTCGGTTTATTCCTGGTTTCCTTATATACTGGCCGTTGCCGTATTGCTCTTTGCCTTTTCCACCATGATCACATGGTCATATTACGGCATCAAGGCATGGACCTTTCTGTTCGGCAACAGCAAGAAAATGGAAATCATCTATAAGGTGCTGTTTTGCTGTGTAACCGTTATCGGGGCCACCATGTCCCTGACCGAGGTTGTGAATTTTGCCGATGCGGCCAATTTTTCCATGGCAATTCCCAACCTGATCGGGGTGTTCGTTCTGGCCCCTGTTGTCCGGCAATGCCTGATTTCCTTCATGGCCAAGATCAAAAGCGGCGAGATCAAATCCAACCGGGATGTGGCCAAAGCGGAAATCTCGCCATAGAAAATATTCCATGAAATATTCAGTTTTTTTTCAACCAAAGGGGGCGCACCGCGCCCCCTTTGCTGTATGGGCATTCTCTGGTGGAACTGCTGTTAATACATAATTTAGTCATAATGTTTAATAATAATAGATAACACTTGAATTCTCACCCTGATTCGTTAAAACCTGAGGGTGCAAATGAGCTGAGCTCAATTTTTTTATGGAATTACTGGATTACAAGAGGATTAATTCATGAAACGTATTTTTTTAATGTTGTCTGTAACCATCATGGCAGCAATATCACTTTCAAATACCGCCTTTGCCGAGGGGGACGCGGTAAAGGGAAAAAAGGTTTTCAAAAAATGTAAAGCCTGTCACACTGTTGATCAGGGTGGTAAAAACCTTATCGGACCAAATCTGTTTGGTATTGTCGGTAATAAAGCCGCGATTCATGACGGATATAAATACTCCCCGGCCATGAAAGCCTCCGGCCTGACATGGGACGAGGCAACATTGGATACTTTTTTGAAAAAACCGAAAGCAATGGTCAAGAAGACAAAAATGACCTTCGCCGGCCTTAAAAAGCCCAAACACCGGGCGAATGTCATTGCTTATCTGAAAACACTTCAATAGGTTTTTTCACATAATAATAATCAGGCACCGGTGTTAAATGACACCGGTGCTTTTTTTATGAACAACTGCCAAAAAATAGCCATAAAAGAATGTCAATAACATGTGCCGGAACAGACCGGACTTGTTTTCCGGCGATAAATGATTATTTTTGTGATAACGAAAATATTTCAACTTAACAAAAACTTATAAATTGCCGGTTATATAATGCAAGTAACCAATATAGATACTGTCGAAAATGCAAGAGGAAACTGAAATGGGCTCCAAATCCCGGATCAAGACACTGAACCCGAAAGTGCTGGTAAAAAGGATGTTTATGGCAACATTGTCAACAGCCCTGATCCTGATCGCGCTGTTCTGGAGCCAGAATCTCCAGGCGTCAGAGAAAAAAGCCAATCTGAACGAAGACCCTGAAATACAACAGGAAGCCGCCGATTTCATCCAGCGACTGGCGGATGAGGCCCTGACCAGCCTGACACTGGAGAATGCCACCCTCACCGATCAGGAAAACAAATTTCGCGGGATTTTGCAGAAAGGTTTCGATGTCAAATATATTGGAAAAATATCATTGGGGCGTCACAGGAAACAGGCCACCAGGGAAAATCTGGATAATTATTACGCGTTGTTCCCCGAATATCTGGTCAGGGTATATACCAGCCGCCTGACCAAACTGGACACCAGAAAAGTAAATGTGGGCCGGGTTCTTCCCAATGGCAAGCGGGATATGTATGTCAGAACCAAGGTGATCGATGATGAGGAAAAATCCTATGACGTGGACTGGCGCGTCAGGCCTAAAAAAGCCGAAATGGAAAAATACACCTATAAAATTATCGATGTTAAAATAGAAGGCATCAGCATGGCCCGAACCCAACGGGATGATTTCGCCGCCAGAATCTCGGAAAGCGGCATGGGTGGTCTGATAGAATTTATGCAGTCCATAGTGAATGACACTGTCATGGTCGCTGAAAATGATACCCACAAGGAAAAAACAAAAGCCAGCCCGGAACAAACCAGATAAAATCCGGCAGACTGGCAGTGCCATGGCCGCCCAGCACGGCCAAACACAAGAGCATAAATATCATTACACATAAACCGTGATCGGCCTGAAAAGGCACCACAAGGGTCAGAACCTGTTCCCCAAGGCTCTTTGTGTGGGAACTGGACTTGCTTCGTAAAAATGGAGAGCATCTGATATAACAATCCCTAGATTAGGCGGTAACAGATGCCTAGAGTCCCCTGCATCATATTTAACCAATAACCTTACAAATTTGACGTGTTCGCTATTGGTCTGTACCTTTACAGTATAACCAAACTCTTGCAGGTACTGATGTGACCTTAACCAATGACTATATTATTACTAAACTTGCGCCCCCCGCATTAAGGCGGGAATTGGTTAAACGCGGGTCAATTTTAGAAGATGTGTTAAGGGGGCCTGCAAAAAGATTATCGTTGATTTCCGCCGGGGCCGGGTTTGGCAAAACCACATTCATGACTTCCCTTTTTCAGGGATATGGAAAACAGGGTGCTTACCGGGCATGGGTTTCACTGGATGCGGATGAAAGAAACGAGATCCGCTTTCTGAAATATCTGATTGCCGCATTGAATCATAACAGCCACATTCCCACGGATGAAGCAGAAATCATCATGGAAAGCCAAACTCATAACCGCACAAGAAAAGTGGTGACAGCCCTGATTAATGAAATGACATATATTGATCAGAAAATTATCCTGTTCCTTGATGACTATCATTTGGTGGATAGCCCGGAAGTCAACTTTATTGTGGACTATTTATTATCCCACGCCCCGGAAAACTTTGGGTTAGTATTAGCAAGTCGAACCAGACCAAAATTGCCTTTATCCTCTCTGAAAGCACGAAATGAACTTCAGGAAATCACCGATTATCACCTGCGGTTCTCACTTGCAGAAACCCGTGATTTCTTATGTATCGCCCATCAATTAAATCTAACAGATAAATTGATAGCCGGGCTGCAGAGTAAGACAGAAGGCTGGATCGCGGGGTTGCAACTCGTATCGCTGATTATAAAAGACAAGCGTCATGATAAAGATCTGATGCAAATTATATCAGGTGACTTTCGGGATATAATGAATTATCTGGCAGGCGAAGTGTTTACCCTTCAAAGCCCGGAAATTCAGAATTTTTTATTGAAGTCATCGATATTGGACAGGATGAATGCAGAAGTTTGTAACAGGATAATGGATATTCATAACAGCCGGGAAATATTCGAAGAGCTTGAGGATAAAAACCTGTTCATTACGCCGCTGGATGAAGAAAATGGCTGGTACCGGTATCATCATTTGTTTCAGGATTTTCTGCGGGTGCGTCTGGAAAGACAATCTCCCGACCTGAAGAAAGAACTTACCCTGGAGGCCAGCGTATGGTTTCTGCAATATGGCTCCGTAACCGAAGCGGTGAATTATGCTCTTGAAGCACATGATTATGAGCTTTCGGCCTCTTTGATTGAAGAACATGCGATCAATTTTGCAACACGGGGTCAAATGCCCTTGCTGCAAGACTGGTTGAGCAGAATACCCGCTCATATTGCCAGTGAAAGATACCGGATACCCATGTATCTCTGTTGGGCATTATTTCATATGCGCCGGCCGGTGGAAGCAGCCAGTGCCGCCTATAGAGCAGAAGAAATTGTTGCAAGGCACGCTAAGGCAAACCTGTTGTCCGGACAAAAATTATTAGATATCCAGGCCGAACTTAAAGTCCTGAAAATTGGTGTCGCCATTGCATCCGATGATGTGGAGCGTGCCAAAATATTATGTTTGAAGTTTCTGGAATTGAACGCTGCTCCGAAAGCCTTCATCATGGGGGCCATGCATAATATGCTCGGGTATACTTGTTATGCTCTTAGTGAATTTGATCAGGCAAAAGAAGCTCTTGCCAAAGGCCGTCAATACCACGTTCAGGCGCGGTCACCTTACGGAACAATTTATTCGGATTGTTTTATGGGCATGACTGAATCAGCTATGGGAATGCTTCATATGGCCCATGCTTTATTCCTGCAGGCAGAGGATTTGGCCTGCATAGACCACGCGCCCCACTCATCGGGGGCTTCATATGCTCACCTGTATCGGGGATGTATTCTCTATGAATGGAATAAAATTGATGAAGCGAGGGCGCTTCTGGAGCAAAATATTGATCGGGTTATCGAATGTGGACAAGCAGAAGCCCCCATTGTTGGACTGTGTACATACGCCCGAATATTACAAAATACCGGCGATAACGATAAGGCATGGCAACAGCTGGAACGCGCCCGTAATATTTGCCGCGATGACCAGCTATACCGTTTAGCCATTCTGACTGACTATGAAGCGGTGCGCTTTCTTCTCAAACAGGACAAACTTGCTCAGGCTATTGCGCGTGCCGGTCTTGCCAATATTTCTGTTGGCCCCCGGCGGCAAGATTTTCAGTTGAAGAAATGGGAACGGGTTTTATGTCTGAAATTACTGATCAAGGTCCGCTTGCTCATTGCGCTTGAAGAATATAGCCATGCTTTAAAACTTATTGAACATATTCTTGAACTGGCGACCCACGTTGGTCGAACCAAGCGGGTTTTGGAATGTCTAATTCTTAAGGCCAGTACCTATTGGAAACTTGGGAAAAAAGATGACGCACGACCGATTATGGAGCAAGCTATAAACATGGCCCGCCCGGAAGAATTTACACGTATTTTTCTGGATGAAGGGGAAATCATCGGACCACTTATTCAGGCCGTTATGGCTAAACAGAAATCGACGACTGAGGAAAACGGATATATTAATCGTCTGGTGGCAGGATTAGGAAAAACAGCCGTCGTTTCATCGCGCATGGCCATCGGGGGTAATTATCTTCTACTGGAAGAATTAAGCCAGCGTGAATTGGATGTCATGTCATTGCTTGCGGCGGGGGAAAGCAACGCAGAAATTGCCCGACAGCTTAAAATCAAGGAAAATACTGTTAAGTGGCATATCAAAAATATCTTTGAAAAACTTGGCGTAAACAACAGGACTTCGGCTGTTTTGGCAGCTCAGGGATTGAAATTGGTCGTGTGATATTTCCATTCCCCCTACTTTCGGGTGGGGTGGCTATTTTTCATGCCCCCCCTCCTTTCGGGTCGGGTCAATATACTCCCCACAGGATATCTTTAGCACCTCTCTTAAAATAACTTCGGGACCGGACCCGCATCCGGTACCCCATTTTTTAAAGAATGTTTTGGATATTATTATGAAATTATCAGAATATTGTAGCCATGATGCTTCGGGCTTGGCTGAACTCGTCAGAACAGGGGAGGTCACAGCCCTGGAGTTGGCAAAGCTTGCTCTTGAAGGAATTAATATTTTAAACCCTGATCTGAATGCTGTTCTTGAAGTTTTTGATGATCAATTGGAAAAATTAGCTGAAACAGGCACAAAAGATGCCCCCTTTTTAGGAGTTCCATTTCTGGTCAAGGATTTAATCCTTCATATAGGAGGCCGTAAAAACGAAATGGGGTCAAGGCTTTGCCAAGGCCTGGTTAGCCCCAATAACACAGATCTGGCAACAAAATATGATGAAGCCGGTCTGATCACATTGGGCCGTACAGCGACACCGGAATTGGGGTTTTGCACCACAACAGAGTCCCTTTTAAGTGGCCCAACGCGAAATCCGTGGAATATCAACATGATGCCGGGGGGGTCAAGTGGGGGCTCTGCTGCCATGGTGGCCGCTGGCGCCGTGCCAGTGGCCCACGGTAATGACGGCGGCGGTTCAATCCGTATTCCGGCGGCCTGCTGCGGCCTTGTCGGCTTGAAACCCAGCCGGGGACGGACCCCGATCGGCCCCGAAGTCGCAGACGGCTTGAACGGTTTGGGCATAGAGCATGTCCTGACCCGAAGCCTGAGGGACTGTGCCGCCATTCTGGACGCCACAGAAGGGCCCATGCCGGGTGATCCCTACGCCATTATCCGGCCTGAGCGATCTTATCTTTCGGAATTGGATCGAAAATGCGAACCCTTAAAAATTGGTTTCACCAGCATGGCTTGGTCCGGCGATCATGTGGATGCTGAAATTACTGAGAAAACTAAAAAAATAGCCCTCCTCTGTGCCGATATGGGACATAATGTGGAGGATGCCAGCCCCACCTTCGACTATGGCAGTTTTCGGGAAGCTACAGTCACTTTCTGGTGTGCCAATATGGCGCTCTGGATCACTCAGATTTCCGAAATGACGGGCCGTCCGGCAAACCGGGAGACACTGGAAGCCACAACATTGGCTTGTTACCAATATGGTCTTGGCCTGAAAGCTACCGATATGGCAACAGCTTTTGCGGTAATGAATATGATCAGCCGTGATGTTTCCGTTTTTTTCCAGAAATATGATGTTTTGATTACACCAACGACATCCTTACTACCCCAGAAAACAGGGACTTACGATGCCAATGATTCTTCATTTGATGCCCATGGCTGGACCGATCACATCTGCTCTTTTGCGCCCTTTACCGCACTGTTTAATATGACCGGGCAACCGGCGATTTCTCTGCCGCTGAGCATGTCCGCCACGGGCCTGCCAATTGGCACTCAGTTTGTGGCGGGATCTGGTCGTGAGGACATTCTCTTCCGGCTGTCCTCACAATTGGAGCAGGCGCTGCCGTGGGCAGACCGGCATCCAAAAACCAGTCTTTGGAATGATGCATATATGGGAAAATCCGTATGATGCGCAAAACAGGCTTTATATGGCAGGAAATTTATATGTGGCACGATACCGGCACCCACGCGGGTGTCCTGCCGGCGGGCGTTCCTGTTCAGCCGGGAAGGCATGCAGAAAACCCCGAAACAAAACGGCGGTTTAAAAACCTGCTGGAGGTCAGCGGGCTTTATAAACAATTGCATCCCGTTGAAGCCTACCCGGCCAGTGAAGAAGATATTCTTCGGGTTCATACCTGTGAGTATATGAACCGTATTAAAGCCATGAGTGATGAAACCGGCGGCGATGCCGGTATGCTGACCCCGTTTGGCAAGGGTGGATTTGATATCGCGAAGCTTGCCGCCGGTGGCGTCATGGCGGCAATTGATGCCGTTCTGGACAGCAAAATTGACAATGCCTATGCATTGGTTCGTCCGCCCGGACATCATGCAGAACCGGATATGGGCAAGGGATTTTGCCTGTTTTCCAACGCGGCCATCGCAGCAAAATATGCCCAGGCCAAAAGAGGCGTGGGAAAGATTGCTTTCGTTGACTGGGATGTTCATCATGGCAACGGGGCCGAAAAAATATTCTGGAATGATCCGTCCGTGCTGACCATTTCAATACATCAGGATCGCTGCTTCCCACCGGACAGCGGCGATATGTGTGACAATGGTTCTGGGGATGGGGCGGGTTATAACATTAATATTCCACTACCAGCCGGGAGTGGTGTCGGGGCCTACGAAGCTGCTTATGACCGTGTGATCATCCCGGCGTTATATAAATTCAAGCCGGACCTTATCATTGTGCCATCCGGTTTTGATGCCGGAGCGCACGACCCCCTGGGGCGCATGATGATGCACAGTGAAGGCTATCGCAGCCTGACGGAAAAACTGATGACAGCAGCAGATGATCTCTGTTCGGGGCGGGTCGTGATGTGCCATGAGGGCGGCTATAACGATGCCACGGTTCCCTTCTTTGGTCTGGCTGTCATGGAAAGCCTGTCTGGTATCAGAACCCAGGCAGATGACCCCTTCATGGCCTTATTTGGAGCCCTGGCAGGGCAGGAACTGCAACCCCATCAGGATCAGGTGATTAAGGCTGCTGAGAAACTTTTAGGAAATCTGAAATCGTAATTTCAAATACATAACAACCCCATTCGGGGAAGAAAAAAACTGAATAACAGGGAATATACATGAGAGGAAACAAGACAATGAACATATTACAAAATTCCAGACGCAGAGCATTACTGCTTTCAACGGCAATCATTGCGGGAACGCTTATGCAAGCGGCACCGGTATCAGCACAAATGGTGCTTGAAGAAATCACTGTCACCGCGCAAAAACGCGAACAGGGTATTAATGATGTAGGCATGACGGTAAATGCGTTTACCGGGGCGGTCCTCAAAGAGCGCGGGGTTACCACATCAGAGGATATTGCGCAAATAACGCCGGGCCTGACCGTCAATGAAACGGCGGCAACAGGCGTGCCGCTTTACACCATTCGCGGCATTGGCTTTCAGGATTATTCCACGGCGGCCTCCTCCACAGTTGGTCTTTATTTCGATGAAGTTTCCATGCCATATACTGTGATGAGCCGGGGTTTGGTTTTTGATCTGGAACGTGTTGAAGTTCTCAAGGGCCCCCAGGGTGACCTGTATGGCCGCAACACAACTGCCGGGCAGATTAATTTTATCAGCAAAAAACCAACGGATGAAACGGGCGGCGGTATAACTGTTGGCTTTAGCAGTTTTGATACGGTTGATATTGAAGGTTATCTGAACGGTCAAATAACAAAGGGGGTAAATGCCCGTCTTGCTTTTAAAACAACCCAATCCGGAAAAGGTTGGCAAAAAAGCCTGACCCGTGAAGATACTCTGGGCAAGAAAAACATATATGCTCTTCGCGGGCTCATTGATATTGAGCTTGGCGAAACGGCCAAACTGCTTCTTAACGTTCATTACAGCAATGATAAATCCGACAATAAAGCCAATACGGTTTATGATGGTCGTCTGATCGGACTTGGTGAATTTAATTCGCCTTACCGGCAGTTATTGCCATTTATCATAAGCGGAGAAACACCGCCGTGGTATTCAACGGGGGATAACCGGGCTGCCGACTGGACCAACTCCTATACCGACCCTGATGGCAATGTCTTTGACCTTCGTCCAAAGCGCGATAATCAATTAATCGGGACATCTGTCAAACTGGAATGGGATATTTCCGACGACATCACGCTGATTTCCGTCACGGGCTATGATAAGTTTGATCGTGTGGAGTCCAATGACTGGGACGGCATGGCGGCAAATGATTCCAGCAACATCAATACTACCGATCTGGAAGTTTTCTCATCAGAACTACGTCTGACAGGGCAAACCGATAAACTGTTATGGATTGCCGGGGCCTATTATTCTGAAGATAATATGAGTGAGCTCTATAACTATTTCATGTCAGATTCATTATTTGGAACCGGTTCTGTTGCATTCGGGATACCGCCGTTTATGTTTGCCCCCATTTTTCAATTGCATACACGATATGACCAGCAAACAGATTCGCAGGCTCTTTTTGGCCATGTTGAATATAATGTGACTGACAAACTGCGGGTAACTGTTGGCGGGCGGTATACCCAGGAAGACCGGACCTGGTCGGGTTGCACCTTTGATGCCGGGGAAGGATCGCTGGCGGGCTTTCTGAATTTTTCCTTTGGAGCAAATCTGTCACCGGGGGATTGTGGAACTATTGATGATGATCCAAGTTCACCCACTTATATATTTGGTGTTATTGGTGGGCCAAATGTTAACGACGCTTTCCATATCACTACCGAAACAATAGAAACCAATAAATGGATGTTTAAATTCGGTCTGGATTATGCCGTGACCGATGACTTCCTGCTTTATGCCACCCTTTCCAATGGTTTTAAATCCGGTGGCTTTAATGGGGCAAACTCCAACACGACACAACAGCTCAAACCGTATGAGGCAGAAGAGATCACCTCTTATGAGGTTGGCATGAAATCGACCCTTCTTGAAGGTGCCATGCAATTAAACCTGTCCGGTTTTTATTATGATTATAAAAACAAGCAGGAGCAGGACCTTGCGGTTACTTTCGTTGCTAATATCAGCGGATTAACCAATGTGCCTAAATCACGGATTTACGGGGCAGAGCTTGATATGCAATGGGTGCCTGCTGAGGGATGGTTTGTCAATTTCGGCGCAGCCTATCTCAATTCAGAAATTCTGGAATGGCAGGCCACATCAAATGACAGTGTCTGGCCAACGGTGCTGACATTTGATGCCTCGGGTATTGATTTGGCCATGTCCCCAGAATGGCAGTTGAATGCGGGTATAGAGTATGAGTGGGCAATTTCCAGCACCATGATGATGAAGATTAGCGGTGATGTGAATTACAAGGATTCGACCACAGGGGGCGCGCAGCCAACGGATGCCACAGCGGCCTATACGGTGGCAAACCTGCGGGCGATTCTGTCCAGCACAGAAGACAACTGGAGCGTCATGGTATGGAGCCGTAACCTGTTTGATGAATATTACTATCCCGCAGCATACAGAGGCGGTAATGGCCCATACATCCGCAGCGTTGGTATGCCGCGAACCGTGGGCATCACACTTTCCTATGACTTCTGATGTTTGATATAGTGAGGTCATGCCAGACCGGTATGGCCTCATTATCAAATAGGATAAAAGATGACCAAACTTCAAATGCACTTTCTTAAATTAGGCTGTTTCGCACTGGTAATTGCCACAGCAGGTTTAAGTTCTGTCTTTGCCGACAGCACAACAATTGCCGATAAAATTCTGATAAATGGTTTTATTTATACCATGGAGCCAAACCAGCCTGATGTCGAAGCCCTGGCTATTCGGGACGGCAAAATTATCGCATTGGGTTCATCGAAAAATATCCGGAAGCTTGCCAATGACAATACACAGACCATTGACCTGAAAGGCCGCATGGTCATGCCCGGACTGAATGACGGTCATAGTCATCCGACGGAAGGGGCCATTGCCAATCTGTTCAGCTGCAAGTTTGAATTTACAGCAGGGCCAGAGGACATTGCCCGTATTTTATCGGACTGTGTCAAAAGAAACCCGAATACGCTGTGGATCGTCGGCGGACGCTGGGACAGTAATTTTTTCGAAAATAATGATATTCCCTCACCGCGCAAATGGCTGGATCAATATTCCGGGGACAAGGCGGTCTATTTCAGTGATGATTCAGGCCATAACGGCTGGGCCAATACCAAAGCCCTTCAACTGGCGGGAATGACAAAGGATACAAAAGACCCCAAAGGCGGCACAATCATCCGGGATGGTAAAACGGGGGAGCCTAACGGCCTGCTGCTGGAGGGCGCCCAGACCCTTATGGAACTTCAGTTGCCGGACTGGACAGAAGAACAATATCAGGCAGGGGTCAGGGAAATGACCCGCATTGCCAACAGTTTTGGCATAACGGGGATAAAAGATGCCATTGCCCGCGACCCCATACTCAAAGCCTATCATGACGTGGACCTGGCCGGGGATTTAACCATTCATGTGGCCGCAGCCATTTCAACACCCTACGGCCATCGGGAAGTACCGCTTGATTATGACCGGCTTGAAACATTGCGGGATAAATTTGCCTCAGAGCATGTGGATACCCGGTTTGTGAAAATAACCAATGACGGGGTACCAACCGTGTCCCGCACGGCGGCCATGCTGGCCCCGTATTTGCCGGATGATCATTTTCCAAAAGATTACACGGGGCTTCTGCATGTGGATGAGGACATACTGGCCGCTGACATAGCAGAGCTGGAAAAACGCGGCTTTACGGTGAAGATTCACACGGCCGGTGATCGTTCGGTGCATGTGGGCCTTAATGCCATCGAAAAAGCCCATAAAATTTCCGGTCGTTCTGACTTGCGTCATGAACTGGCCCATGCGGGGTTTGTATCACCGGAAGATATACCGCGCTTTAAAGAATTAAATGTTGTTGCGGACCTGTCGCCCTATATCTGGCACCCATCCCCGATTATTCAGTCAGTTGTAGATGCTCTGGGCGAAAGGGCCGGGAAATACTGGCCCATACGTGATTTCATGAAAGCCGGAACACCGCTGCTTGCGGGATCTGACTGGCCGGCGGCTGTGCCCTCCTTAAATCCGTGGATTGGTATCGAAGCCATGGTAACCCGGCGGGATCCTTATGGTAAAACAGCCGGTGCCTTATGGCCGGAACAGGCGATAACGCTGGCACAAGCCCTGAGAATTTTCACCATTGAGGGGGCCAGGGCGCTCCGTCTGGAAGCAGAAACCGGTTCTTTAAAAATTGGTAAATCAGCCAACCTGATAATATTAAATCAAAATTTATTCTCCATCAAAGCTGACAACATTGCAAAAACCAAAGTGGAAATGACTTTATTCGAAGGCAAGATTGTCCATCATTCCCCCTCCCAATAACAAGGATAAAAAAATGCGCCCGATGTTGATTTCGATTTGTCTTTATAATGTCAATTATCAGTACAAATCTATGGGCTCATACGAATAAACCTTAACTAAACCGTAAATCTGTCCAACAAAGTAGGACCACCTCTCATCTATGGATCAAAGATTTACATTCCGGGAAATATACCACCATGACCGGGCAGGCCTCACCTGGCGTCTCCGGGGCCTCTGGTTTAAGATTATATATGGCATAAGACTTTGATAATTAAAAGCTATTACAAAAGACACAATGTCCGGGCAGTTTGGGGAGGGCTGGATGGTGGGCGATACAAGATTTGAACTTGTGACCTCCTCGATGTCAACGAGGCGCTCTACCCCTGAGCTAATCGCCCTGCTATGCAGCCGTGAAGCGAGTTATAATCATTTTCCTGTTTTTGGCAAGGCAAAAGATCAGATTTATATTCATGGCCGGTTCAGATATTCTTTGTTATGGTTCCATATCAGAAAGAGGTGATATCATGAAAAAAACAAGCCATGGAATCTGGATATTATTCATTGCTTTCATCATTATACCGCTTGGTGGCTGTAGCAGGGCCATTGTCAGCGATGTGACAAGATTCCATAACCTGCCTGCCCCTGACGGAGAAACCATAGAAGTGGTTTCCATGAACCCCGACCTGCAGCAAAGCCTTGAATTTGGTCAGTATGCTGAACTGGTCGGCAAATATCTTGGGGCCAATGGCTACAGGCCGCCGGAAGGGACACCGTCCCGGCTGATCGCCAGAATAGGTTATGACATCCGGCCTGCGGAAGGCGTTGTTGACGGTGGTCCCCGGTCATCTGTCGGGATCGGTGTTGGTGGTGGCGGCCGTCATACAAATGTTGGTATTGGCATGTCCATTCCCCTCGGCAACAGAGAGGTCAGACAGGATTATATCCGCATTCTGTCCCTGGAAATTATCCGGCGTGACACGGGTGTCAAGCTATATGAAGGCCGCGCCATGAGCCGGGGACAGGAAAGTTTGCCCCTGACCATACCCTTGCTTGTCGATGCCCTGTTTCAGGATTTCCCCGGTGAGAGTGGCACCTCAAACAAGGTGAAGGCCACTCCCTAGCAGTTTGTCGGGTTTGTGAATAGGGGGTTATTTTATAATTTGATGAGACTGGTCGTGTGGCTTATGCCATCAGTTTTGATAGCCGCTTGCAGTTGTGGGCGAGAGCGATCAGGGTCCATTCGCTCTGGACTTTTTCGATTCCCCGAAGGTGGAAGCGGGTGAAGCCGAGGACTGATTTTATGATGCCGAAAACGGGTTCCACGGTGTGTTTTCGTTTTCGGTATTTCTGTTTAGCCTCGTCCGTTTGAAGTTTCTCCTGCATCGCCTGTCGCCACGGGGCGGTAATTTTTGGCGGCGGTTTACCCAGCTTTTTCGAAGGTCGGAAATCATAAGGGCGTGAGGCCTGTTGGCGGCTAATGGCGATTAGCGGTTCAATCTCGCGGGCAAGAAGAGCCT
>UOEJ01000092.1_pt1 | contig 28716 bp, 25 predicted proteins | sample 1989191 | NCBI WGS metagenome assembly UOEJ01 (sample SAMEA4712195, study PRJEB27164) | hydrothermal vent metagenome | biome: marine basaltic hydrothermal vent biome; feature: marine hydrothermal vent; material: mineral | place: Pacific Ocean | collected 2011-06-14/2011-07-23 | depth 1719 m | reverse complement strand
AGAATGGCACTTGCCCCTTCACATAATCCCCATATGGCCAGGGAGCGAATGGCCGGTGTCTGCCTTAAAAATTCATCTATGGCATGGTGTATGTCAGGGCCAACATGCTCAAAACCGGGATAGTCACCGTCACTGTCGCCAACACCCTGATAATCGAAACGCATTACCGGAATGCCCAGTCCCGCAGCGTGGCGGGCCATATGGACATATTGTCGATGGGCCCCGATACGGTATTGGGGGCCGCCAACAACTATCAGCAGGCCGATGTCTCCCGCCATTTTTTTGGGGTTATGAATGATCCCGACCAATTGATTCCGGTTGCTGCCGGTAAATGTAAAAGCTGTTTCTGTATATGTCATAGAGTTCGTTTTAGCCCAGAAAAATAAAAAATACATGAAAATTCTGAACCGATATTCGTACATTCTGTTGCGATAAATTGATTTCGATCAAAGACTCTAAAAGATGTATTTATTAAATATCTTTATATGAAGGGGTGTATCAGCTTAATTTTTAGTTCTTGATCCGGGGTAAAAGAACGTGAGTCGGGACCTTCTTCTGAAATTATAATAGTGCAGGAGAATTCTATTATGTCGGAAGGAATGACAAAGACCGCTGCTCGCAATATCTTCTTTGGCGGAACAATTTTCTTTTTCGTAATATTTGTGGCTTTGACGGTTCAAAGCCATTTGTATATCGTGAATGAGAGCACAGACGTTAGCACGCTTAACGATTCTGTGGCGCGAGGTAAACATGTATGGGAAAAGAATTCCTGTATCAATTGCCACACAGTATTTGGTGAAGGCGCGTATTTCGCACCGGAACTGGGTAAGGTGTGGATCAAATTTGGCGGTGATGAAGACCCGGAGATGGGTCGTGAGGTCCTGAAAGCCTGGATGGACGCCATGCCAACCGGAATTGAAGGCCGTCGGCAAATGCCCCAGTTCAATTTGACCGATCAGGAACATGAAGACCTGGCAGCATTTTTTGAGTGGATCAGTCGGGTTGACACCCAGAACTGGCCGCCTCAGCCTGAAGAATAAGGGAGTGGAATAATATCATGAAATATCAAACACAAAGATTGGCTTATCCCTATTTTATTGCGGCGATGGGCCTGTTCGTGGCGCAAGTGCTGGGCGGTCTGATCGCCGGGACAATTTATGTCTTTCCGAATTTTCTGTCGGAACTTGTGCCTTTTAATATCATTCGTATGATTCATACCAATGCCCTGATTGTCTGGCTTTTGATGGGCTTTTTCGGGGCGGCATATTATCTGCTGCCCGAAGAAACCGAAACGGAAATATACAGCCCGAAAATCGCCTGGATACAATTCTGGCTGTTCCTGTTCGGGGCGGCGGCTGCGGTTGTCGGCTATCTGTTCGGTATTCATGAGGGGCGCGAGTTCCTCGAACAGCCCTTATGGATCAAGGTTGCCATCGTTGTGGTCGCGCTGATGTTCCTGTTCAATATCTCCATGACATTGATGAAGGGTAAACGGACGGCGATTGCGATCATCCTGACCATGGGGCTTTGGGGGCTGGCGCTGTTCTTCCTGTTTGCCTTCTATAACCCCTCCAACCTGTCACTGGATAAAATGTACTGGTGGTATGTTGTCCATCTTTGGGTTGAAGGTGTCTGGGAATTGATTCTGGCGGGTATTCTGGGCTTCCTGTTGATTAAAATGACCGGCGTTGACCGCGAGATCATTGAAAAATGGCTCTATGTGATCGTGGGTCTGGCCCTTTTCTCAGGGATACTTGGTACCGGTCATCATTATTACTGGATCGGCACACCGGGATATTGGCAATGGCTGGGCAGTATCTTCTCGGCATTGGAAGTATTTCCGTTTCTTGCCATGGTGATTTTCGCCTTTTACATTGTGAGCAAAAGCACCCGTAACCATCCCAACAAGGCGGCACTTCTATGGGTGCTGGGTTGTACGGTTCTGTCCTTCTTCGGGGCAGGGGTATGGGGCTTCATGCACACATTGGCGCCAATCAACTATTATACCCACGGCACACAGATCACAGCGTCTCATGGTCATCTGGCCTTTTACGGGGCTTATGTCATGATCAATCTGGCGATCATTACCTATGCCATGCCGCATCTTCGCGGGATGCAGCCCTATAACCAGAATCTGAATATGTGGAGCTTCTGGATCACCAGTTCCGGTATGGTTTTCATGACCTTCACCCTGACGGCTGCCGGTGTGTTGCAAACACATCTGGAAAGGGTATTGGGCATGAATTACATGGAAGTACAGGAACAGATCGCGCTTTTCTACTGGCTGCGACTGGGGTCGGGTATAGTCGTGGTTCTGGGTGTGTTGCTTTTTGTCTATGCCATATTTGCCAAAGGCAAGGAAGAACAGGCATCGGTCAGTTAATTAACCGGTTAAACGTCTAATGTTGATCTTAATCAAAGGCGGTGGCAGTTTTATCTGTCACCGTCTTTTTCAGGTTGAAATATAAAATAACAGGGTAACAGAAATGACTGACGATAAAATTCCGTTTTATCTGCCATCGGCAAATGAATGCGAACTTTTCGAGGTAGCTTTTAAAAGAAATCTTCCCGTGATGTTAAAAGGACCAACCGGTTGCGGCAAAACCCGTTTTGTCGCCCATATGGCGGCCCGGCTCGGATTAAATCTGACCACGATCGCCTGTCATGATGACCTTACGGCAGCGGACCTTACGGGCCGTTATCTCCTGAAAGGGGGGGAAACCCAATGGATTGACGGCCCCCTGACCCACAGCGTGCGACAAGGCGGCATCTGCTATCTTGACGAGGTGGTCGAGGCGCGCAAGGATGTCACCGTTGTCCTGCATCCATTAACCGATGACAGACGGATGCTGCCCCTGGAAAGAACCGGTGAATTGCTGGCGGCGCGGGATGATTTCATGATGGTAATTTCCTATAATCCGGGCTATCAGAATATCCTGAAAAACCTGAAACCCAGTACCCGGCAACGTTTTATCGGCATTCATTTTGATTATCCCCCGGCGGAACAGGAAGTGGATATTATCATTGCGGAAACCGATCTGGACCGGATGCGTTGTGTGCCATTGGTTAATCTGGCCCGCAGCATCCGTAACCTGAAGGATCTGGATCTGGAGGAAGGTGCCTCGACCCGGCTTCTGGTCTATTGCGCGACACTGATCATGGCGGGAATTTCCCCGCTTGAGGCTGCGCGCGCCACATTGATTGAACCCCTGAGCGATGATGACAGTGCCAAGGAGGGCCTGATGGAAGTGGTGCAGGCCACTTTTGGATAGGGGATAGTCATGTTGGATTTGTTTGAACCGGAAGAACTGGTTGGTAAGAAATGGCATATGCTGGTCCGTGACCAGACCAGCTATCCCCATCACAAGGATGCCGCCGTTCACCTGAAAGACATCCGGGAAATGATCAGTGTTTTTTTTCGGGCCATTGGCGGTGATCCGGGCATTGATGTTTCAAGCGTCAGTGAAACATCACAAAGTCATCGGCTGTCGTGGCGTATGCGCCTTGGCATGGACCATGAACGCATTGCCATGCCCAAACGGGATAATGACAGTCTGCTATTACCGGCTTCCATTGATTATTTCCCGGAAAAGCACCTGAACAGGTCGCTTTATCTGTGGTTATCGGCCTTTCTGGCCCATGGTCGGGACCGGCCCGCCATAAGGCCGGAAAACCCCCTGCATGCCGACCTGATCTATATCGCCGGGGCCTGGCAAACCACGCAATATATCATTGATAAATATCCCGGCCTTGGCAAAAAATATGACGCCCTGTGCGAGGCACTGGCAGAAATCCGCCCGGTCCGCAAACTGCCGACCTATGAAGCACGGCTGGAGAAAATAATCCGGGATATGTTATTTTCCAGGGGAGATGAGCATGACGAGGCGATAAATCTCATCCGGATGATATTGCATGATGACAGCCTGCCTGATTTTCCGAAAGTTCCCCGAAAATACAAAGGGTTCCTCGCGGTTCCCCTGTGGGGCGAGGTGGATGTCCGTCATCATGATATCATTGACGGCACAGAATATGATGAAGAAGACCAGTCTGGTCAGAATATTTTCAAGGATCTTCGGGATGGCCGGAAACATGCCGGGGTGCGGGAAGAAAATGATCAGGTGGGTAAACAGGACCCCATTGCGCTCAACCGGTTTGAGAAAATAATATCCATGACCGAAATGGTTAATGTCAATCGCGGCATTGATGATGATGAGGATGAGGATATCCGTTCGGCGGTTGATGATCTGGACGAAATGTCGCTGACCCGTAATAAACTGACCGTTGCCTCCACCATCAAGCTTGATATGTCTGTGGCCGGGCAGGGCGTTGACAATACGCCCGTGGTGTCTGAGCATCGCTATCCTGAATGGGATTACCGTCTGCAGGGTTATCGCAAGGATTTTTGCGCAGTTTTTTCCGCCTGCGCCAGTGAACAGGATGACGATGACCGCGACCCGTGGAACCCGGATGATGCCACAAAACGGCGCATCAGGAGAATCCAGCGTCAGTTCGAAGCCCTGCGGCCCAGACGGGAACGTGTCCACCGGCAACAGGATGGCAAGGAACTGGACATAGATGCCATGGTCCGGTCAAGCTGCGATCTGCGGGCCACAGGTGCGGGCAGCGATCAGATTTATACTGATTTCCGTAACCAGACCCGCGACCTGGCGGCGGCCATATTGGCTGACGTGTCCCTGTCCACGGATTCCTGGCTTGACGGGCGGCGGGTTCTTGATGTGGAAAAAGAAGCCCTGATGACCCTGGCACTGGGCCTGAAGGCCAGTGGTGATGACAATGCCATATATAGTTTTTCTTCCCGCAAACGTCACAATATCAGGGTTGACTGCCTGAAAGAATTTGACGAGGAAATGTCGCCAAAGGTGCAAAGCAGAATTGCGGCCTTAAAGCCCGGATATTACACCCGCATGGGGGCGGCTATCCGTCATGTGACCGTGCAGCTGGCAGAGCGTCCCAACCATCACCGGCTTTTGTTGCTGATAAGTGACGGCAAACCCAACGACATGGATCATTACGAGGGACGTTACGGCATAGAGGATACCAGAATGGCCATTCGCGAAGCCCGCTCCCAGGGGATTGCAGTCTTCGGGGTTACGGTTGATGAAAAGGCGCGGGATTATTTCCCCTATCTTTTCGGGCCGGGCGGCGGGGCCATCATTCCCCATATTGATAATCTTCCGGCCACTTTGCCGGCCATATTCAGAAATCTGTTGAAGTGATTTCACGGGTCCGGATATAATTCCTCACTGCGGCCACTGATGTAATAGGCCAGCAGCCCCAGCCATTCATGGGCGGCAAAATCCAGCTCGTGGAAATTCCGCCCGGCATCCGGTTTTCCGGCCATGATTAGGGATATTTCCGTGCGGTAATCCACGGGGTAGGGCTGGATATTGATATTCTGCATTCTGAAACTTCCCACCGCGCGCGGCATATGAAAGGCGGAGGTTACCAGAAACCACTTGCCCGTTTCATGTTGCTGAATGAGTTTCCCTGCTTCCCGGGCGTTGGTGTAGGTGTTGTACGACCTGTCATCGAAACGAATGCGATTGATATCAATTCCGGCTTCGGAGAAAAACTTCCGGGCGATCTCACTCTCCGAAAAACTGTCGTCATTTTTCCCGCCGCCACAATATATGACGGGCAGGGCGGGGAACAGGCGGGCGAGCTTTGCGGCCTCGATCAGACGTTCTGCGGCGCCTGACAGGGTAACCTGATTATGTTTTGTACTGAACCCAAGGCGTTCCGCCCCGGCAAGGACGATGATGCCGCTATAGGGCGTGTCACTGACAAGGTTGGTATAGCCTGAAAAGCGTTTTTCCAAAGGCACCAACAGCCAATTGGTCAATGGTCCGAACATGACCATCATATATATCACCCCGCAGAAAGTAAGCAGGCCAAGCCCCGATCTGCGGTGGTTCTTCCAGACAAGAAAAAGCCCGATGACAAGCAGGATAAGGAACAGGTTGCTCGGCTGCAGAAACAGCCAAATTCCCCTTGAAAGCAAATCGTCCCAGGCCATGCCCTGTGCCCCGCTAGTTAATTTTATGGTATTGTTTATACCAATGGATGAATTTTGGAATGCCTTCCTCAATTCTGGTTTTGGGCTCAAAACCGAGGTCATTCTGGATTGCGGTAATATCGGCGGCGGTTTCCTTGACATCCCCCGGCTGGATCGGCAGCAGGTCCATTTCGGCTTTCCGGCCCAGGCAGTCTTCCAGAACCTTGATCATATCCAGAAGCCGAACCGTATTGTTATTGCCGATATTATAAACCCGGTGCGGGGCGTTGGAGCCGATGGTATGCATGGTGCCATCATCTTTCGGCGGGTTGTCCAGACATCTGACAATACCGTCGATAATGTCATCAATGAAGGTAAAATCCCGCAGCATGTCGCCGTGATTAAAGACCGGGATCGGCTCCCCCGCCAGAATTTTCTTGGTAAAAATCCACATGGCCATATCGGGTCGTCCCCAGGGGCCGTAAACGGTGAAAAACCGCAGTCCGGTCTGGGGCATCCGGTATAGATGGGCATAGCTCTGGCTCATCAGTTCATCGGCTTTTTTGGTGGCGGCGTACAGCGATACCGGATTATCCACCCGGTCATCCACAGAGAAGGGCATATTCTTGTTGCCGCCATAAACGGAAGAGGACGAGGCATAAACCAGATGTTCAAAGCCCTGCCTGTGGCGGCCATATTCCATGATGTTCAGATGTCCGATCAGATTTGACTGGGCATAGACAAAGGGATTGGTCAGGGAGTATCGCACCCCGGCCTGCGCCCCCAGATGAATGATTTTTTTCACATCATGTTGATCAAGGGCGGATTTCAAGGCTTCGAAATCAGAAAAATCCAGTTTCAGGAAGGTGAAATTCTTATCATCTTTGATTTCCGCCAGACGGGCATGTTTCAATTTTATATCGTAATAGTCATTGATATTATCAATGCCGATAACCTGCTCTCCGCGCGCCAGCAGTAATCTGGAGACATTAAAACCGATAAATCCGGCAGCGCCTGTAACAACAATGGCCATTTATTTTCCTCGACTTGAATATATATTTTCAAATGACAGGACTTTAGTATATTTACCTTGTCAAATCCTTAAAAAATTATGATAGAATAAAAAAACATTTTTTTATGAAATCATCATTGCATGTTGATAGAAATCTGCTTATGTTCGCGGCATATTTTGGATATTTATATGCCTGATGGGGTGTAGCCAAGCGGTAAGGCAACGGGTTTTGATCCCGTCATGCGCAGGTTCGAATCCTGCCACCCCAACCATTCTTTCAGGGCCAGTCCAATATCCCGGCCCAAAAAATTTAGAAAAATCAGGATTTTATGCTATACATCTGTCTGTATAATCGCAGGAAAATGTAAAAATATGGACCGGATAAATCAGTTCAGCAAGGAAATCGCGGGGGCGACAACCATTGATGATGCCCTTGATCTTTTGAGGGGGGCTGTGATGGAAATGGGCTTCAGTTCGGCGACCTATCTTTATGCGCCGCGCCCAAAGCTGAATGACGGTTCCATGAAACTGCCCATGGTAATGCAGATTTCGCCGAAAAGTGTCAGCCTGAACCATCTCTATAAAACCCGGCATTTTTATCGTTGCGATCCGATTTTTCAGGCCTGTATGGAAACCAGCATGCCGATTATCTGGAGCTGTCTTTATCAACCCCGGTCCGGGGCACTTAAATGGGGGAATTCCGGTTTTGTTTCGGAATTCCGCAATACGCTGATCCGTATGAGGACACCCCACGGGATTGCCGTACCGATCCATCTGCCCCACGACGGCATTGCCCTTGTGGGCATGGTGTCGGATGCCCCGGTGGATGAATTCAGGCGTTCTGCGCCGGCTTGCCGGGATACGGCCATGCTTCTGGCACATTATTTCCATGACCATGTCACCTCAATCCTGAAAACACAGCTTGGCCCGAAGAATGAAGACCGGCTCACCGGGCGGGAACTGGAATGTCTTACCTGGGCCGCCAAGGGGAAAACATCACAGGAAACGGCGGATATTCTGGAATTGGCGGAAATCACGGTGCGTTTTCACCTCTCGAACGCCGCCCGCAAGCTGAGTACGGTCAATCGTGTCCAGACGGTGGCCAAAGCCATTTCAAAGGGGCTGATCGGCGATTTATATTAAAGTCTTTCCCTACCTATCGTTTGCGATAGTAGAGTGCTTAATTTTTTTTGCTAATATTATTGTAGAAAAACGGGAATTGATAATTCCGTATGAAATAATCTGTCAAATGATATAGAGGGTAGGAGAGACAGGATAAATAGAACAATCAGGATATTCACCAGTATTATTGGAATGGCCATAGGGTCAGCATTGGCCTGTGTCCCCAATCCTGAAACACCCTTTGCGGGGGGAGCCAGAAGTCCGGTTAATATCGGTTCTGATATTGAACTGGATATGTTAAACGATGTGGATATTGAAAGTGTTGCAGGTTTCTCCCATGCAGCTTTTGATCTTTCAGATCGGCTTAATATCCTTGGCGATTTGCGTTATACATGGGAAAGCAGGAAAAATCTTCTTTCTCACCGCCGGATAAAAGCAAATATATTTATCACCGGTTCCCCGCGCACTGCTCCGGACAGATGGAACGGCCTGTCCTTCGGGGCTGGTATTAATTTCAAGGTCACAGAGGATGTTATGCTTTACGGCCCACATTTCCGTGGCCTTAATCCGGTGGGTTTAACGACGGCAAGTGGTTAATCCGGGTGCCGGTTCTGATGCCGCCAATGGTTGGCAGTTTTTACAAGAGATATTAAGCAGGAGAGAATTTATGTCAAACCCTCAGGAAATCGTGCAGCAATTTATTGATCGCGTCAATATTGCGGCACGCGGCGGTGATGCCGATCCCTATGAATTACTGGACCCGGATATATTGGTGACGGTCATTGGATTTACGCCCCTGTCCGGTAATTATCATGGTCGCCCTCAGGTCCAGCATGTTCTTGGGGGCACGCTGACAGATCGCTTTCATGAGGCAACGGCGGAGATGGCAGAGGTCATCGGTTCCGGTGCGCGATTTGCGGCCCTTGGGATTATTTCGGGCGTTTCAACAACGGGCAATGATTATAACAGGGACCGTGACACCGGTGGTTTTGTTTTCGAGGTGCGTGACGGGAAAATCATCGAAATAATTGTTTATCCGGACACGACACAGATAGAGACGGCATTATTCGATAATAAATATGTCGACACAATTCGAAGTTAAAATATACAAGAAAAAAATACCAGGAAAGGATAAATTTAATGTCTGAAGCAGCCAAAAAAGTTTTTGAAGAATATATTTCTCTGTTTAATCGTGCCGTTGGCGGTGAACAGGTGGATCCCTTCTCGGTTTTTGATGAAAATTGCAAGTTCACCTGCACCGGAAGTTCTGACATATCGGCCAAATACAACAGCCTTCAGGAGGTGGTGGAAGCCGTATTCAGCAAGGTTGTCGAACGGATGAATTTCAAGCAGGGCTACGGTTTTTATCCTGTGGAATATTTTGGTGACGGGGACCGCATGGTGGCTCTTATGCGCGGACGCGGTTCATCAAAACTGAACCGGCAATATAACAACAGCTATTTTTTCCTGTTCGAGGTAAAAGACGGCAAAATCATCGAGGCCATCGAAGATATGGATGCATCGCTTACCCAATGTGTTATCTTTGACCAAAATATTGTGCCGAAAGCCTCAGTTTAAAATCAGGGTACTCTGGTTCCGGAACAGCCCTTGAATTTTTGCGGTAATCTCTTTGATCAGTATTTGCCTGGTGGAGCTTTTGCGCCAGAAAAGCCCGATCCTGCGTGACGGGGCGGGGGCTTCGAAGGGGATATAACGCACCCCGCGGGTTTCAGTGACGGCAAGGGACGGGATCAGGGTAATGCCCACATTGGCCGCCACCATCTGGCGCAGGGTTTCAAGGCTGGTGGCGCGAAATTCGGTATTTTCCAATGCTCCCATGGACATACATACATCCAGCGCCTGATCGCGCAGGCAGTGGCCTTCTTCCAGCAGCAGCAGGCTTTCATCCTGTATATCTGCTGTGCTGACCTGCTTTTTCCTTGCCAGCGGGTTGTCTTCATGGACGGCAAGCCAGAAATTTTCCCTGAACAACAGACTATGGTCCAACCGCTCTTCCGCCACGGGCAGGGCCAGCAGGGCCACTTCAAGCTCCCCGGACAACAGACTTTCAATCAGGATTTCTGTCTTTTCCTCCCGCAGAAAAAAAGCCAGCCTGCCGAAAGTCTCATGAAGTTCGGGAATGATGCGCGGCAATATATAAGGGGCAAGGGTGGGGAAGGCGCCCATGATGATTTTTCCGGCCAAAGGATCGCTGTAGTTGGCGGCAATATCCTTTATTGCCCTGGTTTCCCGTAATATTTGACGGGCATGGGCGGTAATTTCCCTTCCGGCATCGGTTATCATGACTTTTTTGTTGGTGCGCTCAAACAGCTTGACCCCCAATTCATCCTCAAGCTTTTTAATCTGCATGCTCAGCGCCGGCTGGCTGACGAAACTTTGTTTTGCCGCCTGACCGAAATGGCCTGTATCGGCGACCGCTATGATATAGGACAGGTCACGAATATTCATTTCTCTATCTTTTCTCTTATTATAAGTAAAACTTATCATATCATTAAAAACAATCGATTGTACATATTATTCTTTCCGGGCTAATTTGGCATCAACAGAATGATTGCAAACAGGAAAAGGATGACGTGATGATGGATATGGATGGCTATGAATTATTTTACCTTTTGCGCCGGCTGGACAGGAAGACCCTGTCCTGAAGCCTGCTGCCTTGAATTTGACAGAGAGAAAAAACATGAAAGATATTAATGTAGACGTGGCAATTATCGGAACCGGCACCGCAGGTATGGGGGCCTATCGCTCAGCCTTGAAGGATACCGATAATATTGCCCTGATCGAAGCGGGCAAATATGGCACCACCTGCGCACGGGTTGGCTGTATGCCCAGCAAATTGCTCATTGCCGCTGCCGAGGCCGCCCATGGTGTGGAACGGGCCCATAAATTTGGTGTCAAAGCGGAAATCACCCGTATAGACGGTAAAGCGGTTATGAAGCGGATAAAAAGTGAACGGGACCGTTTTGTCGGTTTTGTAACTGAAAGTGTGGCCGATTTTGATCCGAAACACCTGTACCGGGGCTATGCCCGTTTTGTGGGTGATAATATCCTTGAAATAGAGGGCCATACCCGAATTACGGCAAAATCAATTGTGATTGCCACCGGTTCATCCCCGGCAATCCCGCCGATCTTTGGCGATGTGACCGACAGGCTGCTGATTAATGACGATGTATTTGAATGGGATGACCTGCCGGGTTCTGTGGCGGTTTTTGGTCCCGGTGTTATCGGACTGGAAATTGGTCAGGCCCTGCATCGTCTTGGAGTCAGAATACAGATTTTTGGTCGCGGCGGGCAGGTTGGCCCGTTAAGCGATCCCGAAATTCTGGACTATACCGCCCGGACATTGGGACAGGAATTTTACCTTAATGCGGATGCCCATGTAACGAAGGTTAAGAATCAGTCGGACGGCGTTGATATCACTTATATGGATCTGGATGGTCAGGAGATCACAAAGCAATTTGACTATGTGATTGCGGCCACGGGCCGGCGGCCGAATGTGGATGGTCTGGGGCTGGGGAATACATCCCTGCCACTGGACAGCCTGGGGCTGCCGGTATTTGATCCCTATACGCTTCAGATCGGTGATCATCCGGTCTTTATCGCCGGTGATGCCAATGATGACCGGCCCCTGCTGCATGAGGCGGCGGATGAAGGCCGCATGGCCGGTCGCAACGCCGCCAATTTCCCGGATATTCAGGCCGGAAAAAGAACAACACCCCTTGGGGTGGTTTTTTCCGACCCCCAGATTGCCACGGTGGGTCAACCCTATAGCAGCCTTACGCCCGGATGTTTTGCCATCGGCGAGGTTTCGTTTGAAGGACAGGGCAGAAGCCGCACCATGCTGGTGAACAAGGGCCTGCTCCATGTCTATGCGGAACAGGGCAGCGGACTTTTGCTGGGCGCGGAAATATTTGGTCCCCGCGCAGAACATCTGGCCCATTTGCTGGCCTGGTGTCATCAGCAGAGGATGACCATTTCGGAGATTCTGGCCATGCCCTTCTATCACCCGGTGATAGAGGAGGGGCTGCGCACGGCACTTCGGGATGTGAACAGCAAACTACATCTTGGACCAACCCCGGCTCCCGGCTGCATTGATTGCGGTCCCGGCGCCTGATTTTAACCACTGAAACTTTTTTAACATATCAACCATATTTAACCAAAGAAGGAAAAATATCATGAAACAAGTCCCCAATGTAACATTTAAAACCCGGGTTCGTAACGATGACCTGGATGGTCCAAATCCCTATGAATGGAAAGACCTGACAACTGATGAAATATTTTCAGGCAAAAGGGTTGTGGTCTTTTCCCTGCCCGGTGCCTTTACCCCGACCTGCTCCACAAGCCATCTGCCGCGCTATGAGGAATTATTCGAGGAATTCAAGGCCCGGGGTGTGGACCAGATTGTCTGCCTGTCGGTGAATGATGCCTTTGTCATGTTCCAGTGGGGCAAAAGCCAGAATGCCGAAAATGTCTTTCTTCTGCCCGATGGCAGCGGGGAGTTTACCCGCAAGATGGGTATGCTGGTGGACAAGGATAATCTTGGTTTCGGTTATCGGAGCTGGCGTTATTCCATGCTGGTCAATGATGGGGTCATTGAAAAAATGTTTATCGAAGACGGTTACAGCGACAATTGTCCCACAGATCCGTTCGAGGTATCCGACGCGGACACCATGCTGGATTATCTGAAACAGAAGTAATTCTCCGCTGGGGGCGGAAGGAATGCGCAATTTGCATCTTCCGCCCCTTTAACAATTTATGACCCGGTTCTTTTATAAAAATTTATCAGACCGACTGTTGAACTGTCCTGATTTTCGACCGGGGCATTTTTTTCCAGTTGGGGCAGGATGTGATTGGCCAGTTCCTTGCCAAGCTCAACGCCCCACTGGTCAAAGGAACAAACCCGCCAGATAATGCCCTGAACAAAGATTTTATGCTCATAAAGTGCGATCAGTGCGCCAAGGGAATGAGGGTCTATTCTTTCAAGCATTATCGTATTGGTGGGGCGGTTTCCCTGATGGACCTTGTGACAAACCAGATTTTCAATATAGGCTTCCGACTTGCCCTTTGCCCGCAATTCCTCGCTGACCTGATCCCGGTCAATGCCGGTCATCAACGCCTGCGTCTGGGCGATGAAATTGGCCATCAGATATTCATGATGGCCCCTGACTGTGGTTGAGCTTTCCACCGCCCCGATGAAATCCGCCGGAATGACGTTTTTGCCCTGATGCAGATATTGGTAAAAGGCATGCTGACCATTGATGCCGAGCTGCCCCCAGATAATTGATCCGGTGGGATAGGGCACATCATTGCCGTCCCAATCCACTGACTTGCCGTTGCTTTCCATATCGGCCTGCTGCATATAGGCGGAAAACATGTGCAGGGACTGGTTATATGGCAGGATGGCCTGGGTCTGCATGCCAAGAAAACTGCTGTTCCAGATGCCGATCAGGGCCTGAATGACGGGCATATTTTCGTTGAGCGGTGCTTTCAGGAAATGCTGATCCATGGCAAAGGCCCCGGCCAGCAGCCTTTCAAAATTATCAAAGCCCAGATTAAGGGCGATCGGCAGGCCAATGGCGGACCAGAGCGAAAAACGTCCCCCGACCCAGTCCCATAAATCATGGATATTATCTTCCGGCAGACCGAATGCAATCGCGTTGGCACGATTGGCCGTAACGGCGATAAAATGCCTGTCAATGGCCATCTCGTCAAAGGAGGACGCCAGCAACCAGTTCCGCGCCGTGCCGGCATTGGTCAGAGTTTCCCTTGTGGTGAAGGTTTTTGATGAAATGATGAATAAAACCTGTTCCGGGTTCAGGGGGCGCAGAACCTGTGCGATCTGAAAACTGTCCACGTTGGAGACATAATGAACCCGGATTTTTCCGTCACTGTATTTCCGCAGGGCCTCGGTCACCATTTGCGGCCCCAGATTTGATCCGCCAATGCCGATATTGACCACATCGGTAATGGGTTTTCCGGAATAGCCGCGCCATTTTCCCGACCTGATATCATCGGTCAGCCGTTTCATCCTGTCCAGTTCGCAACTGACCTGTTCCATAACATCCACGCCGTCCACAATGATTGGTTCTGCGGTCATATTGCGCAGAGCCACATGAAGCACCGGACGGTCTTCTGTAATATTGATCCGGCCACCGGAAAACATTTTCGTCCGCCAGCCTTCCACGTCAACCGATTGTGCAAGTTCAAGCAGCCCCGCCATGATTTCATCGGTAACCAGATTCTTGGAATAATCAAACAGGATATTTTCAACCTGTAACGAAAATTTATCAAACCGGTCAGGGTCTGCGGCAAATAAATCCTTCAGGTGAAGTCCTTTGCCCAATTTACACTGGCTCTCAAGGAACTGCCATGATGTGCTGTTTGAATTTATCGCCATAAATTTTTCCATTGAATGTGTGTTTTTTGTAACAGGCGGCCTTGTTTAACGTTAAACAAACGGACAGGCAAGAGAAAAATACATCATTCTCAAGGATATTATCCGGCTATTGCATTTGAAGGATTTTGCGGTATTTCTTCACGGGTGGTGATGGCATCGCCATTAACATCGAAAAGCAAAATATTTTCAGGGTTAATGCCCAGGGTCAACTGGTCGTTTCCCTTGAATATATGCTGCCCGTGAAGCTTGACCCGGATGTCGATTTCATCAAATAATTTTGCATAGATATAGGTGCAGTCCCCCAGTGTTTCAATTTCGTCCAGGCACATGTCCAGAGCCACATCGCCCTCATTGACGAAGGGCGTGATATGTTCCGGTCTCAGGCCCAGTGTCACCTCGTCACCGGCATTCAGTGCAGGGATATCCATGGCAAGGCGGATATCCTGGCCTGCCTTCAGGTTAACGGTCAGATTTCCCGGATTATTTTCTGTGACCCTGCCTTTTAATAAATTTATTCTGGGGCTGCCGATAAAACTGGCGGTAAAGCTGTTTTTTGGATGGTTGTACAGTTCCAGCGGCGTTCCCATCTGGGAAATATTTCCCTGATCCAGAACGATGATCCTGTCGGCCAGCGTCATGGCCTCCACCTGGTCATGGGTCACATAAATCATGGTGCTGCCGAGTGTCCGGTGCAGTTTGCTCAGTTCATGGCGCATCTGTACCCGCAATTCAGTGTCAAGATTTGACAAAGGTTCGTCGAACAGGAATATCTTCGGATCGCGGACAATGGTGCGCCCGATGGCCACACGCTGTCTCTGACCACCGGAAAGATGGCTCGGCAGGCGGTCAAGATAATCGCTCAGTTGTAATATATCGGCGGCATGACGGACCTTTTCCTCAATATGTTTCTTGCTGTATTTCATGTTTCTGAGGCTGAAGCTCAAATTCTTTTCGACGGTCATATGGGGGTAGAGTGCATAGGATTGAAATACCATGGCAATACCGCGTCTGGAGGCGGCGGTTTTTGTCACGTCATCCCCGCCGATATGGATATTGCCGGCAGTCACATCCTCCAGCCCGGCAATCATTCTCAATATTGTCGATTTCCCGCAGCCGGAAGGCCCGACCAGAACGATAAATTCCCCCGACTGGATGCTAAAATTAATATTGTGAATAATTTCGGTCTGATCAAAGCTTTTAACAAGGTTTTTTACGGTTAAACTGGTCATATATTCATGTGCTTCCGATGTGGGCGGTACTGTCCCTTTTAATGATTTTTGCCTCGATATTAATTCTTCTGTTCTGCATGGCGGCCTTGTTGAGCAGGGCTTCTGCGGCTTTGCGGCCTTTCACATAGGCGTCCTGGCGGATGGTCGTCAACAGGGGCAGGGAGGCGGTTATCGTATGAGGCAGGCTATGGGGCGAAATATCATCAAATCCCGTTACCGATATGCGCCCGGGAACATCCAGCCCAAGACGCTGGCATTGTGCCATCGCCCCGTAAGCCAGCCGGTCGGAAAAACAGATCAGTGCCGTAATATCCGGATGTTGTTCCAGCAGATGTCGCGCCGCTTCTGCGCCACCGTCGCCGCTATTGGTGGTTTCGTGAACGATGATGCTGCTCAGTTCAATGTCCTTGGCCAGGATGGCTTCCCGACAGCCGAGCATACGTTGATTAACCACGTAATTATCCGTGTCGAGCTTTCGGTCAAGCCTGTATAGATCATGGCTTCCCTCCCTGCCCGGAAAGGTAATGATTGCAATTTTCCGATGGCCGAGGGAAATAATATAGTCGGTCATTTCCCGCATGACGCTGGCATCATTGGTCAGGACACTGATATGCTGGGGGGATTCAAAATCAACAACAACGGTGGGCAGGCCCTTGGACAATGCCCTTTGTGTTGTCGGGTTGTTTTTATAGGGGGCGTTGAGGATATAGCCATCAACCATCGCATCCAGAGATTCAAAATTATTCAGATCATTGTTTTTCAGGGGGATCAGAACAATGTTGGTGCCGCCTTCCTCGCATACGGAGGATACACCCCGCAGGAAGGCAATATCATGGGGGTCGGAAAAGGCATAGCTGAGCTGGTCATTATAAATTATGCCGATGGCCCCGCAACGTCCGGTTCGCAGCGAACGGGCCGCAGGGTTCGGTCCGTGATAATTAACCGATTTTGCATAGTCGAGGATTTTTCTGCGCAGTTCACGGGATACTTTTGCGGGATTATTGAACGCATTTGAAACAGATGTATGTGTGATGCCAAGATCAGCGGCAATGGATTTTAAGGTTGCCTTGCTTTGATGCATAATTTCTGTATATCCCTAGAGTAATTTATGGTTGACGATAAAAAAAACTGTTCTGACCATAATCAAATGATTTTTTGTAATATACAATATATAGTTCCCAATATCTAACAGTTTGAGTTTAACGTTAAATCTTGACATAGGCAATAGTTAAGTTTAACGTTAAACAAAGCTCTTGATATCTATGGTGAAATATCTCGGCACAAGATTGTATTTTACGAATGAAAGCATCATCAGAATGCGTCTGAATATTTTATATGGAACAGCGGCAATTGTCATATTGCTCATCGTCATATCACTCCGGGGGATTATTTTTTCTGGTGTGGCATATGCCGATGGCGGGAATATGCGCCTGCCCCACAGGGTTGTTGAGCATCATGATGAGGTCAATCTGGAACATTTCAATCATCTGTTTATGGCCGTAGAAATTGGCCAGCGCAAGATGGCGGTTGTGAATATTTACAGCGAATTTCCCGATTATTTATATGCCATTGAACCGAATGAGGGGTTTGCCTGCGTTGATGATGCGGCGCGGGCGATCGTCATGTTATCGGAATATATCAAGCGGCATCCTTCTGATGAGATAAAACATAAAATTAAACTATTGGTTGAATTTATCCTGTATATGCAGAATGACAACGGCTATTTCAACAATTTTATCTGGCATGACCTGTCCATAAATACCAGCTATAGAACTTCAATAGCGGAAATGAACTGGTGGAGCTTCAGGGCATTATGGAGCCTTGAAGTGGCCCATGATCTGGTTGCTTTTGATGCTGATCTGACGGGCCGCATTGAAAAGGCCGTTGATAAAGCCATGGTCAGAATTAAAAGGGACCTTGCCGCCCCGCATCATAAAATTGAGAATGTGGAGACGATAAGTCTGCCCACTTGGCTGCCCGGCAAATATGCGGCAGATCAATCTGCAGTTGCGATTATAGCCCTGTTGCCATATTACAAAAGAAGTGCAGATGCCCAAATTCCGCTTATCATTGACGGACTGGCAAGGGGTATCATGCAGATGCAGAAGGGCGATGAAAATAATTTTCCCTACGGCATGTTTTTAAGCTGGAAAAATAACTGGCACGCCTGGGGCAACAGTCAGGCCTATGCCCTGTTGCTGGCGGGGCGGCAATTGGATCGGAAGGATTATATCCGGAGCGCCCTGCGTGAAATTGACTATTTTTATCCCTATCTGCTAAGACAAGGTTTTCCCGGTTCAATTTCGATCAGGCGTGAAGCGGGCATTTTTGTCAAGGCTGGGGAGCAAAGCTTTCCACAGATCGCTTACGGCATCAGGCCCATGGTCTTTGCCCTGTCGGAAGCTTATAATATTACCGGAGACAAAAAATATTCTGCCCGGCTGGCCGAGGTTAAATCATGGTTTACGGGCAATAACAGGGCGGCTGAAATTATCTATGACCGGAAAAGCGGAAGAACCTATGATGCTATTGTCTCCCCGTCCGGGATCAATATGAATTCCGGGGCGGAATCCACAATAGAAGGTTTGCTGGTGCGTCTCAGGTAACCACAGGGAGTTTATATGACGGCGGGAGGAAAATATATCAGACTGGTTTTGGTGGCGGCACTGCTGTCGCTGACGGCCTGTGCTGACCCGCAATCTTCCGGGGACAGGCAGGAAATCAAATTATGGGTTGCCCCCAATGAGGTGCAGGAGGCATTCTGGAAAATTGCCGTTGACAGATGGAATGAAAGCGGCATGGGACTGCCGGTGAGCTTTACCACAATTCCGGCCACAGGCAGTTCTGAAAAGGCGATTCTGACCGCGCTTGTATCCGGTAAGGCACCGGACATATCAACCAATATATTTTCCGGTTTTGCCGCCCAGCTTGCCGATCTGGGGCAGTTGCAGGAACTTTCCGCTATGGAGGGCTATGAGGAACTGATCGCAGCACGGCATATGGGCCGCATCATGGAGGACTGGGATCAGGGGGGGCGGAAATATGTTTTTCCGGTCTATTCCAACCCCACGTTAATATGGTGGCGTGGTGATATATTGCGTGATCTGGGAATATATTCCGTACCGCAGACTTTTGATGATGTTTATGCCCTGTCCGAAAAATACGCGGCGCGGGATAATAAATACGGCATGCAGGTTATCGCCGGGAATGGCTGGGCGGACAGGTGGTTTGACTTTATCTCTTTCTATTATGCCAGTGCGAATGGGGCGCCCTATATCAAGGCGGGCCGGGCCACCTATGATAATCCGGCGGGTCATGCGGTGCTGGAATTCATGGACAGGATGTTCAGAAACGGGTGGACAGCCTCTGATTTTGACAGTGATGAGCCACTGGTAACCGGCCTGGTCGCGGGTGCGGTGCGGGGGCCGTGGGATATTGCCTATTTCAAAAGAATGTATCCCGAAATCCTTGAGAAAATCATCATTGGCCCGATGATTACGGCACAAAAGGTCGAGGGCAGACCCCATACATTTGCCGACAGCAAGGGTCTGGTCATCTTCAGGGACAGCAAATTGAAGAAGGAGGCCTTTGCCTTTATCTCATGGGTATTCAGCAATGATGAGTTAAGCCTGCTGTGGCTGGAAAAAACCGGTTTTCCCCCGGCGCGGGGTGATCTGGCGGACAATCCCGTATTCAGGGATTTTTACCGGGCAAATCCAATGGCCCGGCAATATGCGGCCTATGTTGACGTGGCTATCCCTCCGGCTTTCATTGAAAGCACCATTGATGTGCAGAAAACCATGGGGATCGAGATGATTGAGCCGGTGCAGTTTGGCACCAAGGATACCCGGACGGCCATGACGGATGCCATCCGGCGCACTGATAAGTTATTGGGGCTGCTGCAATGAAAAATATATTCGGCCCGGTCAGGGAAGTTCATATCGGCGCCCTTCTGGCCATTTCCTATCTGCTGTTCAATGTGGTTTTCTGGGCCTATCCCTTTGTCTGGCTGGCCATATTGTCATTCACGGACTGGCGGTTTTTTGATACACCGGTCTTTACCGGCCTGAAGAATATCTACATCATTCTGGATGATGTTGAATTCTGGCGGTCAATGTGGAATGTGGCCCGCTTTCTGGGCTATTACATCCCCATGGTATTGATCTGTTCGCTGGGTTTTGCCTTTGGCCTGATGTATATTGGCCGGGGCAAGGTCTTTGTGGCCCTGTGCTTTCTGCTGGCTCATATATCTTCCGGTGTGGCCTATTCGCTGGTTTTTACAAAAATTTTCAGCTCAACCGGACCGTTGAATGTATTTCTGCTGGACTGGTTCGGCTTTACCATACCGTGGCTGTCCAGCCCGTCCATGGCCATGTTGTCCATATCCCTTGTGGTGACCTGGAAATTTGTCGGTTATTACGGCCTGATACTCTATTCCGGTCTGGTTGCCATCCCCAAAGAGATTTATGATGCGGCAAAGCTGGATAATGCGACGCCCGTGACAAGGCTGTTGAAAGTCACCCTGCCCATGATTAATTCACAGCTGATCATGGTATTGATTTTCGCCATAACAGTGGCTTTTGGTATCTTTACCGAACCCTATATGATGACCGGCGGCGGCCCGCTGGAAAGCACCAACATGCCCCTGCTGGTGATGTATGAAACCGCTTTCAGCCGCCTGCAGCCGGGGCGGGCGGCATTGATGGCCATTATCATTGCCCTGGCCAGTTACGCCGTGATTAAAATCATGCGCAGGGCTTTTGAAAAAAATGTGGAGCTGGTATGACCTGGTTAAGGAAAAAAACTCCGGGCGGCTGGATAATAACCATTGCCATGTATGGTCTGGCCCTCACATGGCTGTATCCCTATGTCTGGATGGTGATGGCCTCATTGAAGCCCACGACGGAGATATATAATACCGGCCTGTTTTCCGGCCATTTCACATTGGAAAATTACCAGTTTCTGTTTGACAGCGCGGAAAAACTGAACCGGCCTTTTTTGAAATCATTGTTTAATTCATTCTTTATCACCCTGAGCGTCACCAGCTCTGTGGTGGTCACATCGGCTTTCATTGCCTTTGCCATGGCGAAAATAGATTTCTGGGGCCGGGAACGGTTACATAATTTCATTCTGTTTCAGATGGTCTTGCCGGGCATGATGTTCACGATCCCCATGTTTGTTCTGATCAAGCAACTGGGGCTGGTCAATACCTATGCGGCGATGATCCTGCCGGCGATGATGTCGGGCTGGGGCATATTCATGATGTCACAGGCTTTCAGGGGAACGCCCAATGATTATATTGACGCCGCCCGGCTGGATCGGGCCAGCCTGTGGCAGATCGTCTTTAACCTTATGGTTCCCCTGAATAAATCCATTGTGGCCATTGTTGCGTTATTCACCTTTACCGGTACGTGGGATAATTTTATGTGGCCGCTGATTGTGATTTCCGATGTTGATAAAATGCCCCTGTCGGTTTTGCTGGCAACTTTCAGCAAGCAATATGGCATGTATGTCGGCCCGGTGATGGCGGGGTCCGTATTGCAGGCCCTGCCACTGGTGCTGTTATTCATTGTTTTCCGGCGATATTTCCTGCAGGGAATGTCGCTGTCATTGAAGTGATTTGATTTTTATGTTGTCAGAAACAAAATATAACTGGTGGCAGGACACCATTTTTTACGAGGTATATATTGCCAGTTTTCAGGATGGAAACGGTGATGGTATCGGTGACTTCAATGGTCTGACAAGCCGTCTGGATTATCTGCAGGAACTTGGCGTCAATGGTCTCTGGGTCACCCCCTTTTATCCATCGCCCAAGGTGGATAACGGTTATGATATTTCTGACCATTGTGACGTTGATCCGTCTTTTGGCGATCTGGCGGATTTTGACCATTTCATTGATCAGGCCCATCAGCGCAATATCAGGGTTATCATTGATGTGGTGCTGAACCATGTCTCAACGGAACATTTCTGGTTCAGGGCGGCCCTGTCCGACCCGAAAGGCAAATACCGGGATTATTTTTTCTTTCGGGACCGGCCCAATGGCTGGGAATCCTTCTTTGGCGGTTCGGCTTGGCATAAAGAGCCGGGCGGGAATCAGCTCTATTACCACAAATTTGCCTCCGAACAGGCGGACCTGAACTGGCAGAATCCGGCGGTGAAGGACGATATGCTGGCCATGCTGAAATTCTGGCTTGACCGGGGTGTTGATGGGTTTCGTTTTGATGTGATAAATTTCCTGTGCTGTGACGGCATCGGGGCGGAAAACCCCTGTGATGATGACGGGCAGCAGATTCACCTCAACGATATTGATCAGCCGGGAATATATGACTGCCTTGCGGAAATATGCGGTTATGTCCGGGATTACGGCCATCGGGCAGGCAAGACATATTTTCTGGTTGGTGAAGTGGGTCATGAGGATTTGACCGGACTGGCCCCCTATCAGCGGGATGATCTGCTGGATGTTGTGTTTAATTTCAATCTGGGGTCCATGGCGGAATTTGATATTGGCAAGGTCCATGACCAGTTGGTTGCCATGGAAGAACGGCTTGACGGCCTGCCGACCATATTTTTTAACAGCCATGACATGGCCCGTTCCATGAGCCGCCTGTGTCATGATGATGAGAGCCAGGCGGCGGCATTGGCGGCCCTGACATTAACCGCAAAGGGCATCAGTTTCCTGTATTTCGGCGAGGAAATTGGTTTGCCCAGTTTCATTCCTGACAGCATTGATGACATACGGGATATTCAGGCGATAAATCATTATCATCTGGCGCGTGCCGAGGGGAAAACCGACCGGCAGGCCTATGACAGGGCACTTGAGAATTGCCGTGATAAATCCAGACTTTATATGCAGTGGAATGGCGATAAATTCTCAGGTTTCAGCAGCTCAACACCCTGGATCGGAGGCAGTGATGTGGAAAATCTGCCCAATGTGGCATGTCAGATCAATGACGATGACAGCCTTTGGCATTGGTACCGGAAATTAATCAAATTGCGCCGGGATAATCCGGCCCTCATGGCGGGCGACTATGATGATTTGTCCCTGTGTGACAATATCCTGTCAATTTCCCGGCGGTGGCAGGATCAGATCATTCATATCCTCATTAATTTTGGCGGGGAGGAACATCCCGTCATTCATAACGATTCCCGTGACATATTGGCTGGCAGGGGGGTGGATATTAACGCACCCCTCAAGCTGTCACCATATGGAATCCTCATTACAAGAGAACAGATAAATGTTTGTTAAGCGCTCAGAAAAAAACCCGATTATCACGCCCGCTATGGTCAGGCCCAGTCAGGAGGGGTTCAAGGTTGATGGCACCTTCAACGCCGGTGTCATTGATTATAATGGTGAAACCGTGATGTTGCTGCGGGTGGCAGAAAGTATGGTCAGTGACGGAAAGAATGAAATCAATGTCCCGGTACTGGTTGAACGGGACGGCAAATGGGATGTGACGGTAAAAAACTTCCGGCGCGATGACCCTGAATATAATTTTTCCGATCCTCGCGCCATTGTATCACGACAGGACCCCAATCAGCTTTACCTGACCTCGCTGTCGCATATTCGCCTTGCGCGCAGTGCCAATGGTGTGGATTTTACGGTTGATGATGACGCCTTTATCTTTCCGGACAACCGTTATGAGCTTTTTGGCTGCGAAGACCCCAGAATTACCCTGATTGACGGCACTTATTACATTAATTATTCATCCGTATCGGATCTTGGCATCAGCACGTCTCTGGCCCGGACCCGCGATTTCCGCCAGATGGACAAACTGGGGGTTATCTATGCCCCCGACAACAGGGATGTCTGCTTTTTTCCGGAAAAGATCAATGGTTCCTACTGGGCGTTGCATCGCCCGGCCCCCATGCATTTCGGGACGCCTGAAATATGGCTGGCAAAATCCCCTGACCTTATCCACTGGGGCGATCATCACATTCTGGTGGAATGTTCGGACAATGACTGGGACCAGATGAAAATTGGCGGCGGTGCACCGATGCTCAGGACGGATAAAGGCTGGCTGCAAATCTATCACGGGGTGGACCGGACCCAGCGTTATTGCCTGGGAGCTTTGCTGATAGATATTGACGACCCGACAAGGGTTATCGCCCGTATGCCGCGCCCGGTCATAGAACCCTGCGAGGACTATGAAGTTGAAGGATTTTTCGGCAATGTGGTATTTTGTTGCGGAGCCATTATCAGGGATGATAAATTATACATCTATTACGGTGCCGCAGATGAAGTGATGGCCCTGGCGACGGTATCGCTGGATGAGCTGTGGCACCATATGTCGGTGTGATAATTTCCCTATAGAATTTTTCAGAAAACAATGAAGATTAAAGAATGCGTAACAATAGTATAAAACGTGTAAGTGAATTATATTCCCAATTTCAGAAACAACGACCGCAGGGCAGGAGAAATACCGCCAAACTGATTTTCAGGGGCGTGGGGCAGCAGGATGTCTATAACATTACCGCCCCCTTTACCTCTGCCGGTAAAACCATCATTGCAGGAAGGGTTGAACCCCGTGATCAGGAAAATTCCAATGTGGTTTTCTTTGAAGTGATTGATAATGTCTGGTGGCCCATTCCCGGTGCGCCGACCTTTGAACTGCAGGACCCTTTTTTCTCATATGTCCGCAATGAATTGATTTTTGGCGGGGTTGAAATCAGGGAAATTGATGGTCTGCTTTCATGGAAAACGGTTTTCTTCCGGGGGGCGGATATTTTTAATCTGGTTGAATTTTTCCGGGGTCCGGAAGGTATGAAGGATATTCGCCTGTGTGATCTTGAAAATGGCAAAATTGCCATATTCACCAGACCACAGGGCGATGTGGGCGGACGCGGTAAAATTGGTTATGCTGAAATTAATGATCTGATGGATTTATCCTGTGAGGTGATATCATCTGCGACCCTGCTGGATGATATGTTTCATCCCATGGATTGGGGTGGTGTTAATGAGGCCCACCTGTTGGCCAATGGCGAGATCGGCGTGCTGGCCCATGCGGCCTGTTATGAAAATGATCACCTGCCGGAGGAACGCCATTATTACGCGAGCTCCTTTATTTTCAATCCGGTCCGTAAACAGTTCAGGAATTACCAGATAATTGCCAGCCGGGATCAGTTTGAAGACGGCCCGGCAAAGCGCAAAGAGCTGAGCAATGTGATTTTTTCTTCCGGTCTGGTTCGTACCGGGGGCAGGGCCATACTCTATGCCGGGGTGTCGGATGCGGAGGCCCACAGGATCGAAATTGATGATCCTTTTTCATAGAAAGGCGCGGTTTTTTTTGCTTCATATATTTAACGATAAACAACGAGAATGACCAACGAGTTTAACGTTAAACATTTTTCTTGCCATAATTGATGTTTAACGTTAAACTGCACCATAGAATCGAGGACAGATTAACAAGGCCAAAATTATCTTTTAATCACAAAACTGAAATAGGGAAGAATGGAGATGTTTCGATGAATATTAAAACCAGATTTTTAACCAGTATTTTGGCTGGTTCGGTTGTGTCAGCAATGGCGGTCTATCCGGCAATGACATATGCCGCAGAAGACGATGACGATGATGTACTGGAAGAAATAGTTGTAACGGGTATCCGTGGCAGTCAGATGCGGGCCTTGCAGACCAAACGTTTTTCAGATGGCATTATGGACGGCATTGCGGCTGAGGATATGGGGAAATTCCCGGATCAGAATATTTCAGAAGCCCTGCAACGGATTCCGGGCGTTACCATTTCCCGTGCCGGCGGTGAAGGCCAGTTTGTTACCGTGCGTGGCATGGGTCCGGCTTTTAATACGGTGTTGCTCAATGGTCGCGTTCTTGCCACGGAAAATGATGGCCGTGAATTCTCGTTCGATATTCTTGCCGCAGAATTAATGACGGCGGCAGAGGTGTTCAAGACCCCAACAGCCAGCCTGATAGAGGGCGGCATCGGGGCGACAATCAATATGAAAACAGCGCGCCCACTTGATAAAGAAGGCTTCCACGGTGTGGTATCAGCCAAGGGACTTTATGATACATCGCGGGAAAAAATTTCGCCGCAGGTATCAGGCTTTTTGAGCCAGACCTTCAATGATGGTGAGTTTGGTGTTCTTGGGTCATTTTCCTATACCAAGCGTGATTTCCGTATTGAAAGGGTATTCACCGACGGTTATGAGGCAAACCGCGACCTTGACTTTGATAATGATGGCACCCCGGAACTGACCGGTGTTTCCATCCCGACTTTTATCAGTCAGAATATCGATGAAACCAGCCGTGAACGTATTGGCGGTACATTGGTGTTGCAATGGCAGGCCAGTGATGATCTGCTTCTTACCCTTGACGGGGTTTATTCCAAGCTTGACGTGAATTCCAATGACCGTTCCATAGATGTGGCCGGGGGGCCGGATCTGGTTATTGATGCCACGGTCAACGAGAATAATACGGTTACCGATTTTACATTTGCACCAGGGTCCAGACCGACAGAATTTGTTCTTTTCAGCCGGCCACGTTTTGCGGAAACCATGCAGGTTGGTTTTAACGCGGAATGGCAGGCAAGCGATAATCTGTCGACGGTATTTGATACTGCCTATTCCAAATCCACCGACACTGTTGCGGGTAAACAGTCATTTTTTGTATTCCAGTTTTTGCCTGAACCGACCCGTTCCCTGGTTTTTGAACAGCGTAATCCAACGGACATCCCGCATTTTAACAACCTTGGTGACATAACCGATCTTTCGATGCTGAAGCCCAGTTGGTTTACTTTTGAAGGCCGTGACGTTCTGGATGAAACCTTTCAGTCAACCTTTGATGTAAATTACGATTTTGATGATACGGGCATCCTGATTTCTGTTCAGTCGGGAGCCAGTTTTGCCTATCGCAAGAAAGAGAAATCCTTTGCCAAGACCCCTGGCAATGTCCAGTGTATTTATTGTTATTGGCCGGGTCATGAATTTGACGGCTTTATCCCGACCAGCATCAGTGGTTTTGAAAATGTCGATGGCTTTCTCAATGGAGAAGTCGGGGCCATTGATCAAAATTTCCCAAGCGTGCCGGATGAGGCGGCTCTGGTTGAATATCTACTGTCCGATGAGGCCCTGAATACCATTCGGGACCCGGCAATTCGGGATCAGGCAAGGGCGGATATTCTGGCCAATGGCGGGCTTGGGGTGCAGCCTCTGCCCGGTGAAGGCGGCGGGGTTCGTGAAAAGAACTACAGCGCCTATGTCCAGGCGAAATTTGAAGGCAGCTTCGGGGATATGCCCTGGTCCGGTAATCTGGGACTGCGTTATACGCGGACTGATGTTACCTCGAACGGGATCGGACGTGAAATTCTGACAATCACCCCGACGGGTGGCGGCATTAATGACGCGATTGTGACATTCACCGAATCTGTCGCGATTGAGGAGAAAGGCTCTTATAACGCCTGGCTGCCGAGTGCGAATTTCAAGCTTGATGTCAATGATGATGTGGTTTTCCGGGCGGCTATCGGCAAGACCCTTACCCGTGCAACCCTGAGCGACCTTTTACTGAGCAAAAGCTATAATGTGCGGATTACCGAGCGTAATGTATCCAGTGGTAATCCCGGCCTGGAACCAATGATGGCGTGGAATTATGATGCAAACCTGACCTGGTATATCGATGATGCCAGTTATCTGAGTGTCGCCTTGTTTTACAAGGATCTTTCCAACAAGTCTGAAATACAAACCAATGTCATTCAACTTCTCGGCTTCGATTTTTTCTCGACCCGTCCGGAAAATACCGGCAATGGCAGTATCAAGGGTGTTGAACTGTCCGCACAATATACATTCAGCACATTGCCGGCCCCCTTTGATGGTCTGGGCGTACAGGGCAACTATACCAATGTGACCCAGAAAACTGACGGTGTGGTCGAGGATGAAACATCGGAAACCTATAATCTGGTTACCTTTTATGAAAAGGGTCCGATACAGGCCCGTATTGCCTATAATTACCGGGCCGGTTACCTTGAAAGTCTCAAGGCGAACCGTGGTCAGCCCAAGAGTATCCGGTCCTACGGCCAGTGGGATGCCAGTGTAAGCTATGATGTCACCGATGATATTACGGTCTTTGTCGAGGCAATTAATATTACCAATTCAAGAACGCGCTCCTATTCGGTCTTTGAGGAACGTCTGATTGAACTGGCTGATACCGGAAGCCGTTATACATTTGGTGCCAGAATGAATTTCTGAAGAATTCATTGAAAAAATATAATGCAGGAACGGCAGGACATGGGTTTTGCCGTTCCTGTTTTGGCTCGGACATCGGCCGATAAAATCTATTATTGAGCAATGGGTCACATGATGATCAACCAGAATTCCAACAGAATATTAGTCGGTGCTATCGAGGGCGGTGGCACTAAATTCAACTGCGTGACCGGATATGGTAACGGTGACATAGTTGCAAAACAGACATTCCCAACCACAAGCCCGGAAGAGACACTGGCCCGGGTCGCGAACTTCTTTCAGGTGGGTGGCTCGATTTATAATTCCATAAAGGCTCTGGGAATTGCCCAGTTCGGCCCGCTGGAAACTGACCGGGCGGCGAAAAAATACGGCAGGGTTCTGACGACGGTAAAAGCCGGATGGTCCGATTTTGACATTCTTGGATTTTTCTCAAAAATTCTTGATGTTCCCATTGCCCTTCAGACTGATGTGAACGGGGCCGCCATCGGGGAATATTTTCTGGGCGCGGCACAGGGTAATGATAATTTTGTCTATGTCACTGTCGGCACCGGTATTGGTGGCGGCGTATTTATCAATGGCAAGTTGCTGAACGATAAAAAACATCCGGAAATCGGCCATATGTTGGTTCAGCATGATCTTCAGAAGGATAATTTTCCGGGTTGTTGCCCGTTTCACGGCAACTGTCTTGAGGGCCTCGCATCCGGAACTGCTATCAGGTTAAGATGGATACTAA
>UOEJ01000056.1_pt1 | contig 29187 bp, 14 predicted proteins | sample 1989191 | NCBI WGS metagenome assembly UOEJ01 (sample SAMEA4712195, study PRJEB27164) | hydrothermal vent metagenome | biome: marine basaltic hydrothermal vent biome; feature: marine hydrothermal vent; material: mineral | place: Pacific Ocean | collected 2011-06-14/2011-07-23 | depth 1719 m | reverse complement strand
GGGTTGAATATGGTGATTCTGGGCTTGAATTTTAAAGCCACAGATAAAGTCATCATTACAAACCATGAACATAATGCGATCCTGTCTCCTTTAAGTGTCTTGCAGGAAAAGACAGGCCTGACCGTCATTAAGAGAGATTTCCCAACGGCAAATATTTTGAGCACCATGAACAGTGATGAATTGCTGGAATTTTTACTGCCGGATACGGATGAGCTGCGCGGTGCAAAGGCGCTTTGTGTATCCCATGTCTATCCGACAACGGGGGTGCGCCTCCCGCTTGAAGCCCTTCGGAAAAAGGCAGGTGCCTTAAACATCAAATATCTTATTGTGGACGGGGCTCAGGCCTTTGGCATGGTGGATATCAGCCGGGGCAGGGATAATATTACCCATACGGATTTCTATGCCTGTCCCGGACATAAATGGCTAAATGGACCACCAGGTACGGGGATACTCTATATTAAAAATTCAAGGATACGCCCGCCGGAATTTTACCCCATCTTGTCACAAAGAATGACCAAATACAGCGGGCACCAAAATGAGGGGGGTGAATTCTTTCCCATGACAGAGGCCTTGCAAGTCCGTGGCTGCAGTAATACGCCGGGCTTTTCGGCCATGCTTGAGGCTATAAAATTTCAACAGTCGTTGGGCGGCGTGGAACTCGTTGAAAGGCAGATATTATCTTTGTCACAACAGGTTAAGGACTTTATTGTTTCCCGCTCCCCAGAGGCTCTTGTATCGCCCTTTAAGACACAGGAACTGTTGTCAGGCTTAACCGTATTCTTTCCTTTTAACTGGGATAAACCGGATCAGATTTTTCATGATGAGAAGACGGCAAATCTGATTGTGCAGACGCTTCTCAGGAAAAATATCCAGATCAGATCAATCGGCTTTGATGACCCCCTTGGCGAAGGTCAGAAAATATATGCTCTCAGGGTGTCTACGGGTGTATTCAATACCGGGAAACAGCTTGTATATTTCCAGAAATCTCTGGAAAAAATATTAAGGCAGATATTCTAACCAAATGGAAATGGCACTCTAATGCATATGAAGCAGATTGAAGTTTTTCACGCAGTTTATTCTTCGGGTTCTGTCAGCAATGCGGCAAAATTATTAAATGTTTCCCAACCCGCTGTGAGCAAGACGTTACAGCGTACAGAAGATCAACTGGGCTTTCTGCTGTTCAAGCGGGTAAAGGGAAAGCTGGTCCCGACCGATGAGGCACGTACCCTGTATGGGGAGGTCAGCCATGTTTATAAACAGATATTGTCGTTGCAAAAAAAGGCCCGTAACCTGAAAGCCGGAAGTGCCGGTCATATACGTTTGTCTGTCATGCCGTCCATGGGACTTAATGTTCTGCCTCTTGCCATTGCCCGTTTCCTTGGCGATTATCCGGATGTAACCTTTGATATTCAGACACGGCATTATGAGGATATGGTACGCGCTCTTTATGAACATGAAATTGATGTGGGGCTGGCCTTCAGCCCGTCAAACCATGTGGGCCTTGCGTCCTACGGTTTTGGGGAGGGTGAATTTGTTTGTGTCTATCAACAGGGAGAATTGGATGAAAGTCGGGACCGTGTGGATTTGTCAGAGCTTGGGGGCAAAAACATTATCAGTATCAAAGACAGTGGCCCTTTATCAGATATTTTGTTCAAGAGAATTTTACAGGCTGGTATAACGTCAAATTCCACTATAACCGTTCAAACCTATTATATTGCCAAAAATCTGGTGGGCTATGGTATGGGCATGGTCATTGTGGATCAGTTAACAGCAATGTCCGATGGGCCGGGAGAGACATTTTATAAAGGTTTTACGTCACCAATCAAATATTCGGTGGCGGGGCTTTATGCCGAAAATTACCCCTTATCAAATGTTTGCCGTCATTTTCTGGAATATTTCACGACAGTTTATGAAGAGTTTTCCCAAACCGTCAAGTAGCCTATAACTTTATATTATAGGAGTTGGACAAGTTGGAATTGTTCATTACCATTAGATTCTTCTACAGTTCATATGGTTTTATGAGAAAGTGGTTCTGAATGAATGTAATACTGATGTTGTTTCTTTTGTTGTGGCTCGGTGTGGCCCCTGTGATCGCCGATAGTTATCTGTCAGGAAATATTCTGGATGAGAATGCGTCTGCCATTGAAAGTTTTACCGTACTTGTCGGGGATGCTGAAAGCTATACTGGCCAGGGCGGAACTTTTTCAGTCCCTGTTAATGAAAACAATATAATTACATTACAGGTGACGGCAGAGGGTTATTATTCTGCAAGGCACAGCTTTTCACCCCAGGAACTTAGGGCAGGAAAAAACGGTAAGAAATATATTCCGCCGATTACGCTGGTTGCCAGAAAAAAACAGCGGGTGATGCTTGCCTTTGGTGGGGATGTCATGATGGGGCGGCGTTTTGCAAAGCCTCGTGCGGGGGAGCAGATATTAATTCGCCCACAACACAGGTCAGGTGACACCAAAGAGATTGTCAAATATATCAAACCGTATTTTGGTGTGGCAGACTTTGGGTCCGTTAATCTGGAAACACAGGTTATGGCCCGGAAACCTGAAGGCTCAATGGCCAAATCCATAACTTTTTTCTCGCCGCCGGAAACTGTGGATGCCCTGGCATGGGCGGGCGTGGATTACGTGACATTGGGCAATAATCATACATTCGATAATTTGAAAGAAGGTCTCCTGTCAACGATCGATACTTTGACAAGAAGCCCATTGGGGTTTTCCGGGGCCGGGTTGAATGAACAGCAGGCCCTCGAAGCCTATCGAACGGATATTTCCGGTGTGCCATACAGCTTTCTGGGCTATGTTGGCTGGAAAGGCGGCAGCCGCCCCCATCAGGCCGCAGAGGGACCGATAAAGGGCGGTGCTGCTTTGGGTTCTATGGCGAATATCATCAAGACTGTGGACCGGGAGGTTGCCGATAACCAGACGACCATTGTGCAATATCACGGCAGCCTTGAATATTCCGAGGAGCCCACATTGGTGACGGAACAGAAATTGAAAACAGCCATTGACCGGGGGGCTGATATTGCTATCGCTCATCACCCCCATGTGGTTCAGGGTTTTGAAATTTATAAAGACCGTTTGATTGCCTATTCTCTGGGAAATTTTATTTTTGACCAATATTATTATGCCCCGCAGTTTTCTTATATGCTTTATGTCTGGATGGACGGCGAAAAATTTCACCGGGCCGAAATTGTTCCCCTTTATGTCAAGGGCTATAAGCCCACTCCGGCGGTTGGTATCATCCGAACGGCCATATTGCGCCGGACAGCCTCTCTGTCAGCCCGGCGCAATGTCACCCTTGGCTACAGTGGCGGACATGGTGTCATAACCAAGAAGGAACCTGTGTCGCCACAAAAAATTAAAATGTCGGTGAATGTGAAGAGGGATCAACGGATATTAAATTTGGATCATTGCGAAGCCTCACAATATTTCTCAGGCCTGTCCACGCAAAATGAATCCATTCAATATCGTTTGGGACAGGAATTGCTCCGGCGTGGTGATTTTGAACATTTTAACAGCTTTAAGGCACCGGAGCGTGGCTGGGTGCCGCAAAATGAAGACTCCGGTGTGGTGAGCAAGCCCGTATATGAGGGACGTAAAGCGTTTAAAGTGACAGCGGATAGTGGAGAAAAAAAATCCACTTTCGGTATGAAAATATTTACGCGGGTATATAAGGCCGGAAATCCGATGACCTTTACCGGTTATGTATATGGTGATGAGGCGACAAATTTTAAATTTTATATGCAAACCCGGCCCAGGGGCCGGGGTTTGGCAAAGTCCCTGAAGAAGGGGCCTGAACAGGTTATCGGGACATTATCTGTGGCTCAGGGGGCTTGGCAGAAATTTTCCTTTGATTTTAATACACCGCGTGTCGGGGTTCATAGTTTCCGTATGTTGGTTGAGGCCTCAGGGAAAGGCGGGCGTGTGGTTGCTCCGGTTTATTTCGATGATGTTGGACTGGTTCAGTGGCAGACGGCCTACCGGGAAAGCGGGATTGATCAGGAAAGACCTGTCCCCAACCGGGTAACCCATATTGGGTTGCGTGGTCTGGCAGGATCAGGTGAGCTGGAAATTTCCCTTATGGACTTTGCCAAAAACAGAAATGGCAATTATGAATGTCATATTGAATAGAGTAGCAGGACAATAAATATGGAAATTTCGCCGCCTTATCTTTTATTCCTTGGTGCCTCCACGGACCCTCTGAGTGTCAAGACCTCACGGGGCATTGCCGAATGGCGACCTGAAAAATGTGTGGGGCAGATGAGTATGCCGGATTGCACGGTATCGCTGGGATTGCCCGAACTGGATTTTGAGGCTGCTGTGGCACGGGGGGCTAAAACTTTTATATTGGGCCTTGCCAACCGGGGCGGGGTGATTGCTCCGGAATGGATGCCCTATCTGAAACAGGCCCTGATGCACGGAATGGATATAGCCAGCGGGATGCACAGAAAAATTGCGGATATCAGTGAAATTAAAAAACTGGCGGACCAACTTGGACGACAGATATTTGATGTGCGTCATCCGACCATAGAGTTGGATATAGGAAGTGGAAAAAAGCGTCGAGGAAAAAGAATATTAGCCGTGGGCACCGATTGTTCGGTTGGCAAAATGTACAGCACACTGGCCCTTGAACGTGAAATGAGAGCACGTGGCCTTGACGTGGATTTCCGGGCGACGGGCCAGACCGGGATATTGATTGACGGTGCCGGTATATCTGTGGATGCGGTGGTTGCTGATTTTATTTCCGGTGCGGTCGAGACTCTGGCCCCGGAAAATGGCGAGGATCACTGGGATATAATCGAAGGGCAGGGCTCGTTGTTCCACCCGTCTTTTGCCGGGGTAAGTCTGGGGCTTTTGCACGGGGCACAGGCGGATTTTCTAATTATGTGCCATGAGGCCGGGCGTGAACATATGCGGGGGTTGGCTCACCATTCATTGCCGGACATACAAAACTGTATCAATGCAAATCTGGACGCGGCCCGGCTAACCAATCCGAATGTGATATTGGCTGGTTTGGCGGTAAACAGCTCATCTCTCGATCAACAGGATGCCGACGATTATTGCCGGACCATGACGGACACATACGGCGTACCCTGCGTTGACCCCCTGCGTCATGGGATGGCATCGGTGGTTGACGTTATCCTGTCTAAACAAGGGTGAACTGATGATCAGTCGCAAATTATCCGCCCGTCCGGAAATCTGGCCGTTAAAGGAGCCGTTTCAAATTTCCAGAGGGATCAGGACAGAAACCCGTGTGGTCAAGGCCGAATTGAACCATTGCGGCGTAAGCGGATATGGCGAAGCTGTTCCTTACGCCCGTTACGGTGAAACAACAGCCAGTGTTATTACCCAGATCGAAGATATCACCGCTTCGGTAGAGGAGGGCATCTCACCAGAAGAATTACAGGCGATATTGCCCGCCGGTGCGGCCCGCAATGCGGTTGATTGCGCGCTCTGGGATATGATGTCCCGCTGGAAAGAAATTCCGGTGTGGCAACAATTGCACCTGCCGCGACCAGCCCCCATGGAGACGGCTGTCACCATCAGCATTGGCAGCGTGGATAATATGGCGAAAAAAGCTTTGATTTATAAAGATTTCCCATTACTGAAAATCAAACTGGACAGAGAGAATATCAGGGAGAAAATTACGGCCATTCGCACTCAGGCCCCAAAACCCCGCATCATACTTGACCCCAATGAAAGCTGGGTGATCGAGGATCTGGTTGAATTGGATGATTTCCTGCACGACAATAATATTTCCCTGTTGGAACAGCCCCTGGCGGCGGGACAGGATGACGCATTAGAGGATTTCAGCGGAAAAATCCCTGTCTGTGCCGATGAATCCTGTCACACACGGCAGGATCTGGAGGGGCTGACCGGTAAATATCAGGTGGTTAATATCAAACTGGATAAAACCGGCGGACTGACAGAGGCGGTTAAATTAAAACAACAGGCAGAGGCAATGGGATTTCAGATCATGATCGGCTGTATGGTGGCCACTTCCCTGGCCATGGCACCGGCCATGTTGCTGGCGTCCGGGGCGGCTTTCATTGATCTGGATGGCCCCCTGTTGATAAAAGAAGACCGGCAGCATGGTCTGGAAATCATTCAGGGCCGGATCACGGCACCATCACCGGAATTATGGGGGGGGTAAGCATATGAATAATCTGATCATCTGTTTGGTGGATATACGCCTTTCTAATTGCGGCAGGGAATTAGCGGGATAACAGGAAAGGAGAAGAAACAATGAAGAAATTATATTCCATTTTCTGCGGTCTGATTATGGCCTCATTATCACTATATCCGGTTCAGGCAACTGAAAATGCAGCGATTATACAATATAATACGCGGCATCATCCGGTGATTGGCAAGATGGGCATGGTGGTGAGCCAGCGTGCTGTTGCCAGTCAGGTTGGGGCTGATATATTGAAAGGGGGCGGTAATGCGGTTGACGCGGCGGTTGCGGTTGGTTTTGCTCTTGCCGTAACCCTGCCCCGTGCCGGCAACCTTGGCGGCGGTGGTTTTATGCTGGTGCATCTGGCGAAAGAAAACAAGACCATAGCCCTTGATTACCGGGAAATGGCCCCGGCGGCGGCCCATCGGGATATGTTCCTGGACAGGGACGGAAATGTGGATGAGCAAAAGGCCCGTTTCAGCCTGTTATCTGCCGGTGTGCCGGGAACTGTGGCTGGTTTGTCTTTTGCGCTTGAACATTATGGTACCATGACGTTGTCAGAGGTGATTGAACCGGCAATTCAATTGGCAAAGCAGGGTATTACGGTAAGTTATGACCTTTCGGAAAGAATAAAGGAACGTTCGCATCTTCGCACCCCGTCCACATGCAAGATTTATTTTAAAAAGGGCTGTATCCCTTATGAAGCTGGCGAGAGGCTGGTTCAGAAGGATTTGGCCTGGTCCTTACGGCAGATACAGGAAAATGGCCCCGATGCCTTCTATAAAGGGGCAATAGCCCGGAAGATCACACAGGAGATGAAACGGAACGGCGGCCTGATCACGATGAAGGATCTGGCAGCTTATCATCCTGTCATGCGAAAGCCGGTGTCAGGGCATTTTAAGGGTTATGAGGTTGTCTCCATGCCGCCGCCCAGTTCCGGCGGGGTGCATATTATACAGATGTTGAATATTCTGGACCATTTTCCGTTGAAGGATTCTGGCCCCAACAGTGCGGCGGCCCTGCATTATTTGACAGAAACCATGAAACGGGCCTATGCGGACCGCAGCAAATATCTGGGTGACCCTGATCATGTGACGGTACCTGTGAAAGGACTTGTTTCCAGACAATATGCGGCGGCACTTGCCGGGGAAATAAGGGCTTGTTGCGTTACGCCATCGGACAAAATTTTACCCGGTGCTGCCCCCGAATATGAAAGCCCTGACACCACTCATTTCTCGGTCATGGACAGGTGGGGCAATGCGGTCAGCAATACCTATACCTTGAATTTTTCCTTTGGGTCCGGCCACAGCATTCCCGGTACCGGTATCCTGATGAATAACGAGATGGATGATTTCTCGGCCAAGCCCGGCGTGCCCAATGCCTTTGGCTTGCTGGGGGCTGCGGCCAATGCCATTGCCCCCGGCAAAAGACCACTCAGCAGCATGACGCCAACCATCATTTTTAAAGATGACAAACCCTATCTGGTGACGGGCAGTCCGGGCGGCAGCCGCATCATCACCACAGTTCTGCAGATGCTGGTCAATGTTCTGATCCATGATATGAATGTGGCCGAGGCCACCCATACCCCCAGAATACATCATCAATGGTACCCGGATATTTTATTGATGGAACCGGGATTCAGCCCGGATACCATAAAAATGTTAAGGGATATGGGGTATAATGTATCCCCAAGCGGAACCATGGGGAGTCTGCAGTCAATTCAATGGAAAAACGGTTTTTTCTTTGGTGCCTCAGACCCGCGCAGACCCGGCGCGGCAGCGATAGCTTATTAGGGTTCTGGCCCTGGGGCCCGGCGGCTATAACTCTAAGTTATGGCATAGCTAATAATTGCTATTGGAAATTTCGGGAGTCAGACATGATAATGGCCGAGAAAACAATAGCAAATATTTCCCGGGAGTGAGATCATGACTAAAACGAATAAAATAAGCTTTAAACATATTATGCTGGCCTCTGCCTGCAGTTTTTATATTACCAGTGCCTATGCAGCAGACGAGAATGTTGCAGAGGAGGAAATGCTGGATGAAATTATCGTTGTCGGCAGCCAGATTAAAGGGGCCAGAATAACCGGATTATTGCCGGTGTCTCTGATTAATGAAAGTGATATGGATGCCATTGCCGCCTCGTCGGGCGCGGAGTTATATGGTTCCCTGCCATCCAACGGGGTAATGAATTTTAACGGTACGGATACGGTTAGCGGTGGTGTCAACAGCGCGCGCGGTGACGTGGCCTCAATTAACCTGCGGGGTATCGGTTCCAGCAACACACTCATTCTACTCAATGGCCGCCGGGTGGTTCAGCATCCGGGCACCCAGTCCGAAGGGCTGGTGCCGGTTATTACCGCCAATCTCAATGCTATTCCGGTGTCAGGTATTCGGCGCATTGAGGTGCTTCATGACGGGGCTTCGGCCATATATGGCACCGATGCGGTGGCAGGTGTTATCAATACGGTGCTGCGTGATAATTATGAGGGCTACCGCATTAATGCGGAATATGGCGGTTCAGAAGATACCGACCGTCGGAAATTCAAGATCGATTTTCTGGGGGGCTGGAAACTTAATGATGACAAAACCAGTATAACCTTATCATTGAACTATTATGATGGTACGGGTGTTTTTGCCAGCGAACGGCCCTATTCGGCCTCTTCAGACAGGCGTCCCTTGGTGGAAGGTACCGAATTTGAAGGGGATACACAATTCAGAAGCCTGTCCACGGATACCCCGTGGGGCCAGTTTGAGGCCGGACAACGCGTGCGTCAGAACGGGACCTCTCTAACCAGTTCCGGGGGGCGGTTTCATATTCAGCCTCAGACCTCTGCAGGTTGTCTGGCGGATATTACCGCCGATATCTGTATTGATAACAGCTCGTTAAACAGTGATTTGCGATATGACAGCAACACGGACCGTCAAATGATCCCTGACGTAAAACGCGGCAATGCCTTTGTATTTGTCAATCACGATTTTGATAATGGGATGGAATTTTTCAGCGAGCTGTCCTATTACCGGGCGCAGTCGGTCAAACAGCGTGAGGCGTCGGGAATTTTGTCCAGTGCTCCCATCACCATTTCCAGGGATGCCTACTGGAATCCGTTCGGGGCGGTGGGCAGTGTCAACCGTCTGGCAGATATTAATGCGCCTGTGGAGGGGTTGGATATCAGAACCGATCGTTACCGGGTGATTGATGCCGGGCCGAGAATTATTGATGTGGACAATGATTCCTTCCGAATTCTGTCCGGGTTAAGGGGTGATTTGGGTAATTGGAGCTGGGAAAGTGCCGTACTTTATTCCGAGGCCACCACCCTGGACACCACCCGCAACCGTATCAGTAATACCCTGTTTCAGGCGGCGATAAACCGAACCGATAATACGGCCTATAACCCCTTTAATGGCGGGGACATAAATAATCCGAATTCCGGTGACCCGACGGGTAACCCCCAGGCCACCATCGACAGTTTTCTGATTGATGTGACCCGGGAAAATAAAACCACATTGGCGATCATTGATTTCAAAGTCTCCAATCCGGCCGTCTTCCAGCTTTTCGGCAATGATGTGGGCGCGGCTGCCGGGATTGAATGGCGGCGTAACAGCTTTCGTGAAGATCGCGATGACCGGTTGGACGGAACCGTAACTTTTACCCGGGCGGATAACGGTCAGCTGACCAGTGATGTGATGAATTCCAGTCCGACTCCGGATACAGACGGGGCCAGAAATACGATTTCAGCTTTTGTCGAATTGGCCGTACCGCTGGTGGCGGATGATGAGAGCCGCCTGTTTATGAACAGCCTGGATTTGCAGCTCGCCGGTCGTTTTGAGCGGTTCAATGACGTTGGCAGCGTATTTGCGCCCAAGGCGGCCCTCTCATGGACACCTCTGAGGGGTTTTCAGGTCAGAGCGGCCTATTCCGAAGGGTTCCGGGCGCCAAATCTGGAACAGGTGAACAGTACCGTTGTCACCCGGGTCAATACCCGCACGGACTGGTATCGTTGTCAGGCGGCGGTAAACAAAGGGGACGCGGCAAACCTGGGGGATTGTGGCGGCTTCGGTGACAGCGTGGAAAGTCTGCGTTCGGGCAGTGGAAACCTGAAACCGGAACGGACAAAGAACTATTCCGTCGGTCTTGTTTTCGCCCCTGAAAATGATTTTGGTTTTACTCTTACCGTCGATTACTGGCGCATTGAGCAGAAGGATCTGGTCGGTATTTTCGGCGATGCCAATCATATCGCCCTTGATTTTGTCCGGCGGATGACCGGCAGTGCAAATAGCGATGTCCTCAGATCAGCGGCCACACAGGATGATATGGATTTCTTTGCCGGAAGCGGCCTGACAGCGGTTGGTGAAGTGGTCAATGTCAATGACCTCTATCTAAATCTGGACCCCCGGGTTACAGAAGGCATTGATGTTGGAGTGTATTTCCAGATTGATGATACGGCAATCGGTAATTTTGATTTTAAAGCCAATGCCTCTCATCTTGTAACCGCCTTTCAGGACTTGTCGGCAGGTGCCATAGAAATCAATGATTTTGGTGAAGATGCCATTATTGTTGCCGGTGCCGGGGACCTTATTGAACAGAATGCCCGTCCCAAATGGCAGGCAACCGGTACGGTCACATGGCGAAATGGTAACTGGGGGGCAGGTCTGTGGGCCAAATATACCGGCAGGGTTTTTGAAACCGGCGTTGCGCAGAATGATACGGGTGACTTGTTTGTTATCGAAGACTGGTTCCGGGTTAACACCTATGTTCAATATAGCTTTGATGAAGGGGCATTAAATGGTACCCGTGTTCGTCTGGGCATCAGAAATGTATTTGATAAGGCACCACCGCTTGCGGATAATACATATGGCTATCTGAGCAGCCTGCATAGTAGCGAGGGCCGTTTCTGGTATGCGTCCGTACGCAAGTCATTCTGAGACCAGCCTGGTATAAATCTTATAAAGGTGGTGGGTGACTGCCGCCTTTTTTATATGGGGTAACAATATGAGAATTCTGCTTTTTAATCTTTTTCTTCTGGTGTTTCTTCATCAGGCTGCTGTGGCGGAAAATGTCACATGTGATTTTGGCACGGTTAAATTCCTGAGCGATTACCCAACAGCGCGACTTAACGGGTGTGAGGAAAAATCAGGGAATTATCATCTGTATATTTCGCCTGAAGTCAAACCGGTCAACCCCAGTCCCTGGTATGGCTTCAAGGTTGTGTCCGATAAGAAGAAGACGATAAATGTCTATCTTAACTACACCTATTCCAAGCATCGCTATTGGCCAAAGGTCAGCCGGGATGGTTTGCGCTGGCATACGCTTGAGGCACGTAAAATCAAAAAATATCGCAAGGGCAGAAAAGTCCGGCTGAGGCTTTCAGTGGATAAGAAGCCATTATGGATTTCTGCGCAGGAAATACTGAACAACCAGCAATATGATCTCTGGAACCGCCATATGGCACGCAAGGATTTCGTTAACCTGTATATTTTGGGGAAATCTGTGCAGGGTCGCCCAATCTACAAGCTGGAAACCACAGGAAAATGGGATAGGGGCAAGCCCGCCAATGTGGTTCTGGTTGGTCGCCAGCACCCGCCGGAGGTAACCGGTGCATTGGCCATGATGCCCTTTGTGGAAACCATATTATCCGATAGTATTCTGGCCCGCCGTTTTCGGCAAGCATTCCGGATTATCATTGTCCCTAACCTGAACCCGGACGGTGTTGCGGGTGGCAACTGGCGGACAAATGCCAACGGGGTGGACCTTAATCGGGACTGGGGTCCGTTTACCCAGCCGGAAACACAACTGATGCGAGCGGAACTTGATCGTTTCAGAGATGACAAGGACGGAAAATTACGCTTTATGCTGGACTTTCATTCCACATATGAAAACCTGATTTATACACAGTCGCGGGACGATAGTCTGTATTCGGCTAATTTTGCACTTCATTGGTATGATGCCATTAAGAAACGTCTGCCCGATATTTCATTTGAACATGAGCCACGTCACAATACGAAGTTGCCAACGTCCAAGGGATATGTCTACAAGACCTTTGGTGTGCCGGCCATTACCTATGAAATGGGGGATAAAGCGGACCGCATGAAAATCCGTGAGTTGGCCATCGTATCAGCAGAAGAAATGATGAAAACCTTGTTGATGACATCTGAAAAACAATAGTATCATTTATGTAATCTTTTATTCAGGCAATATATGCTCTGGATCAAATGGTGACAGTCGTGCGCCGCTATTCCCCGTCAAAGCCCATGGAATAAATTAGTCCTTGCATAAGAGAAAATTTTGATCTCATCGTAATGACGTAAGAATGAAGATAAGACCTGAACGCAAAAGGACTCTTCTGATTTTCCTCAACAATATTATACCAGAAATCAAACCGCTTAAATCTCGTAGGGGGTTTATTCCCCGCCCCTTGGGGCGAGATTGAAGGACTGATATGGAAAAAGAAGTAAAAAAACCCGCCGTTGTCACCATTCCATGCGGATAATTGCGTTGGGTTTGCTCTGCTCTGGTAATTTCAGCCGATTCCAATATACAGGGCAACGGCATATTTCCGCCACATTGTTATTTACTATGGTAATTCATAGACGTAGTATGCTGTGTGCAAGTCAAAAAAAGGGGTTCGTCATATCGCATTTTATCTTCATTAACGGCAAAACAGGCGAGAGAGCAAAATGCAGAAAGCCTGACAGAATTGTGGGCAAAAGTTTATTGGGACTGTCCATCCTTCCCCTGGCATCCTGCAAAGAACCCCATGGCATATTTGTACAGGCACCCCCCCCGGGGCCTGAACCGGAATTCATTGAAAATCCCACGAATACATTTACCGCCAGAGACGACAATAATCGTTTCTTTAAACAGCTTGAATCAACGGAAAACCTTACGGTTATTGGCAAGGGCGGCAATGATAATATTACCACGGGATCAGGTGACGATGTAATCCGCGGAGGCAGTGGTAATGATTATCTGGTCAGCAGCGACGGCAATGATGATGTTGATGGCGAAGCAGGTGGTGACCATATTCTTACGGGCGGTGGGGACGATATAGCGTCCGGTGGCACAGGCAATGATTTTATTTATGGTGATTCTGGCAGTGATACCCTGAACGGGGGGGATGGTAGAGATCTTCTTGCGGGGGGGGAAGGCGCAGACACGCTGAATGGGGGCGCGGGGGATGATGTGATGATTTTTCATGATCGTGCGTCAGACATCAATGACCGGTTTGATGGAGGGGATGGTTATGATAATTTACAAATTGCCCCTACGGACCTTTCAGAAATTGATATTCTCGGCATAAATGTTGTTGACATTATTGGTGTTGATATCTTTGGTTTTCTTAATGATACATCTGTTACGGTTTCCCTGTCGGAAATTAATGCGGTCAATATCGAGGAAATAAAACTAAACAATGGAAACAGCGAAATAACCATTACCGCTCAAGATGTTACCAATGTAACAGATCAAAATAACAGACTATTGATAAATGGTGATCTGGGGGCAAAGGTTATCGGTGACATATCTGAATGGTCAAGTTATTCCGTGGAGGCCATTGACGGAAAAATATTTTATACTTTCAGCAACGCTACCTCCGATCTGTTAATTCAGGCAGAATTATTGCGGGTCGGCCTTCAGGCGGATGAGCCGGATTACAGCGAGGACGCACCAAATATTTTTACGGCCAGGGATGATACGGATTCCCTCATCGGCAAACAAAATTCAACGGAAAATCTGACGATCACGGGAAAGGAGGGGAATGACAGGATTTTAACCGGCTATGGACAGGATATAATTCAGGGGGCTGGCGGAAATGATCAGGTAAAATCAGGGGATGGCAATGACGTGATTTATGGTGGCGATGGCAATGATAATCTTTCTGGTCAGGACGGCAATGACGAGATTTACGGTGGTAAGGGTGTTGACGAAATTTTTGGTGGAAACAATGATGATCTTTTGTATGGCGGTGATGACAGTGATTTCATCATTGGCGGTTTTGGCGATGATATAATTTACGGTGATGGCGGCAATGACGTTCTGATGGCAACGCTTGGTAATGACACGCTTTATGGCGGGGCGGGTAACGATATTTTACATGCTGATTTTGGTAATAATATTTTGCATGGCGGCGCCGGGAATGACACCCTGTTCAAGGGTATCAGTGGTAATGATATCATGAATGGCGATGAAGGTGATGATGAAATATGGGCGAGTAATGGTGATATCATTGACGGGGGGGCGGGATATGACAGCTGGATCATTACAACCAATAATATTGATTTTTCACAGTTAACGGCCACCAATATGGAAGAAATAAAACTGGGAGGGAATCCACTAAGCTTTAGCCTGCAGGACATTCTTGATATTACAGATGGTAATAATAAAATGATTATTTCAGGCAGCACGGATGCCATTGTAACCTCGGAAAATCAGGACTGGATTCTTGGCGAAGACCAGATAATTGACGGAGAGGTATATCATACCTATACTTCCGGTGATGGGACCCTGTTGGTGGATGCGGATATTACGCAGGATATCAGCTGACGGACTTTAGCCGGGGCCTGATCCTATTTACAACAATGCTTGTATGAGGGGTAAGTCTGCGCTAGGGTTCGCCAGTGTCTGTGGGCAATCACGGTCAATCGGGAATGATTTAAGAAATTAGGGGAAATATGGCTTATCCGGAAAATAACAATACCCAGAAATTCAGAAAAACGACCTCAAAAACGATGAAATCCAGGGCTGCCCGTAACGGGGTTATAGGTTTGGCGTTATTGCCGTTATCTGCTTGTGGCGGCGGCGGAAGTGACCCGGCTGGCACATTGCCGCCGCCGCCACCGCCACCACAGCCGGATTTTACCGAAAACCCCACGAATACATTTGTTGCACGGGATGATAATGATCGAACCCTGGATCAGGGCTCTGCAACCTCTGATCTGATTGTTACCGGTAAAGGCGGAAATGATACCATTACAACAGGTTCCGGTGCAGATGTTATATATGGCGCAGGTGGCAATGATACAATCTCGTCCGGTGCCGGAGCAGATATGATCCGGGGTGGTGAGGGTGCAGACAGTATCTCCGCCGGAGACGGCGATGATGTAATTGTCGTTGTGGGAACGACGACAGCAGGACAATATACTGATGCCGACATTACAAACCCGGCAGGTTCCGGCCTGGATATGTCCAGCCTGATCACGTTGGCGGATCTGAATGACAGGACGGTAAGTGAAGTGGTTAGCGGGGAAACCATTGACGGCGGTGCAGGTAATAATACGCTATATATTTATGGAACGGTTGATCTGACCGGTGTGACGATAAGTAATGTAACAACCATGATTGTTAATTCAAATGTCACCTTGACGCAGGAACAGATTGCCCAGTTTACGACCATTGATGGTGATGGAAATTCGGTAATCAATATCATTGTACCGGACAATGCGGGTGATGTGATTTTGGACCTGAGTGTCATTGATATGACAGATGTTGCGACCATAAACATTCAGGGCGATATAACCATCAGGGTGAGCAGTCTTGATGATATTGCAGGCATTAATCAGATTTCCATAGCGGAAAACAATGTCATTACGCTTGATGTGACCGGAGGTGGTAATGCAAGCCAAGTCAGTCTTCTGGCTATTTCAGAAGTTTTTGATCAGGTAGATATTATTAATCTGGCATCGAACGTCACCTTGACGGTTGATGCGCCGGAACAGGTTGCTGAGCTTGGCCTTGGTGAGGTATCCGGGTCGGGTATGCTTGATGTGTCCGGCTCATCAGCTGCGGAAAATATTTTACAGACTTTGGTCGTTGATGATGGAGCGAACGTTATTTTCCAGTTGGCCCGCATTTCGATTAATGATGTGACTGTAGATGAAGCAGATGGTATTGCCAGCTTCACGGTTACCCTGCTGCAACCCGCAACACATATCGTATCAGTAAATTATATGGCACCGGATGGGACAAGTAACATACTCACCTTTCAGCCGGGGGAGGTTGAAAAAACCTTTACCTCAGTCTGGACGGATAATGGAGATGTAGAACCTGATGTCGTTCAAAAAGCGTTGTTATATAATCCGGTTGGTGGCTATCTGAAAGATTCCAGCGGGCAATTGAATATAATGGATGACGACGGCCTGAATGCACTGCTTGTTCCCGAAGATAATGCTAATTTCTGGCAATGGGACCAGCCGGATGGTGTTGTTGCCAACGCAATTTCACTTGATATCGGACAAACTGTTGTCGGGAATATCAAGGATAATAATGACCATGATTTTTTCAGGGTTAATGTCGAAGCCGGCAAAGTATATTTCTTTGATGTGGACAGAGGTGATGAAGAAACCGGCACCCTGAGAAACCTTATAATCAAGCTTTATGACGATAATGGCGAAGAACTCCAGTGGAGTGATCAGCTATATACAATGAGCTTTGAGGATCGCACCGCATATTATTATACCCCTAAAGTATCAGGGGATATATATATTGATGTTAATTCTTCCTGGTCGGGGGATAGTGGAAATTATATATTAACAGCCTCCGAAGTAGTCGGGACAGAACCTGCTGGCGGCCTGGATTATGCTGCGGATATTTCGACAACGGCCAGTATGACGATAGATGACAGTTTCACAGGTAATATTTCAGACCCCGGTGACAAGGATTTCATTACGGTGCAATTAGAGGTGGGCACCTATCGTTTCACTGTGTCAAGAGAGGATGATGGAGAGGTTCCCGGTCTGCAGCTATATGATGCCAACGGGGACAGCGTCACGAATTCTGCTTACGCCAATGAAAAGAGTGACGGATCACGGTTCCGGGATTTTACCGTAGAGAATAACGGAACCTATTATATCTCTGTGGAGTCGGGTTTTTGGGGCAATATGGGGCAATATTCTTTAAGCTATAGTGAATTATTGACCCATGAACCGGACGGTCTGGCGGATTATTCAGATGATACCTCAACCCGGGGGGAGCTGGAAATAGGCGTTGCAGAGGATGCTTCTTTCACGGGGTCGCAGGATAATGACTGGTATGCTGTTACATTGACGGCCGGGGTAATTTATCAACTGGATATTACAGACACCCGTGAAAATACGGCAGATCGGGCATATTTAACCTTTGAAGACCTGTATGACAGCCAGGGCAATTCGTTAAACGTCGGGTCAATTCAGGGCGGCGGCGTTGACGAGAATGTCCGGGGCCAGTTTACAGTATCAGAAGACGGCGTATATTATGTTTCCGTCAAATCCAATGGCCCATTTGATTCCACATATAATATTTTACTATCGGAGATTCCGTCCGGGGAACCGGATGGTGGGGATGATTATGCCAATAATATCACCACAAGAGGTATTCTGGTCGTTGGCGATAATGTAACGGGACGGATGAACCCTGAAACAACCGGCGAGGGCAACGAATATAACATCAAGGGAGACTGGTTTAAAATTACCCTGGAAGCCGGAAAAATCTATAGCTTCACCCAGTCCGGATTTGAAGAAGGCATGGGCAGTCAGCCCTATGTGTCATCGCCGGTCATTTTTGATGCGGACGGCAACCGGATTTATTCTACCTGGTGGGAGGGCTCAGGGGGCACATCTGTTTTCGCTCCGACCGAGAGCGGCATCTATTATGTCGGGGTAAAGGGCGGGACGGGAACCTATACCCTGAGTGCCACAGAGGTAAATACCAATGAGCCGGGCGGCGGCATTGACGTATTAAATGGTACAGATACCCCGGCATTATTGAACATCGGCGAGAATTATGAGGGCAATTTATATTCCTGGAAGGACAGTGACTGGATAAAAATTAATCTGGAAGCAGACACACTGTACCAGATTAATATTTCTTCAAATGAAGGGCTTTTTTTCAGCGAGTCACTGAAAATCGGGCTGATGGACAGCCTTGGCTCTCAGGAAGGCGCTGCCATCAGGGAAATAACCATAGATGAAAATACCGGTAATATTTCCATTATTATATCTGTAGACAGTCCGGCTGATTATTTTCTCACCATAACTTCAGGAGCCAGACACAACGGAGACTGGAAATATGCCAAGGGCGACTATACGGTTGATTTTAATGAAATGACCTTCACAGAGCCGGATGGCTCACAGGATTATGGCAATAGTTATGATAATGCCACGGCCATAACAGAAAATAATACGCTGACCGGTGAGTTAAATTATCAGAGCGATACGGACTGGTTTTCAATTAATCTGGCTGCGGGGGAGGTATGGAGTTTTCAGGTATCCGGCGATACACCATATGGTTTTATTATTGGGGAAATATTATCGCCTTCCCAGGAGCAGGCAAAAGTAATCAGCAGAAATTTCAACGACAGCATCAATTACAATTCCACAGATTATATATATACAATAGAGGCGACCGAGGCCGGCACCTATTATGTGGAAGTCAAGAAATTCGGCACAATCGGCACCTATGAGATATTGGCAAAGCAGGTTGACCGGGAGGGGGCAAATGATCTTCCTGCGGATGATACTACACCGGCATTAATGTTGGTTGGGGACATGTATCAGACGGATATTTCCTATCCGGGTGACAAAGACTGGATTGCCATCGAACTGGAAGCCGGGCGTATTTATGAATTTACAATTTCCGAAGATTCCTCAACCAATGAAGGGGTGAATTTCACACCTCAATTATGGCAGCTTCGCACGGCTGACGGGGGATATTTATCCAATGACAGCTATTCCTTAAAGTATATCCCCGGAACAGACACGCTTACAGAATTTACAGTATTGTTCATTCCCCAGACTTCGGGGATATATTACCTGCCGGTCGGGAGTGATTATTCTGTGGGTACGGGTTTGATCAATATAGCTTCCAGAGAAATAGCCGCCCTTGAGCCGGACGGCGGGCGGGATTTTACCTGGGATACCGCAACAAGGGCAACATTGGAAATCAATGGTTTGCTAACAGGAAATATTGGATATAAGAACGACAGCGACCTGATCGCGGTCGAGCTGGTCGCAGGGGAAACATATTTATTCGAGGCCATGAAGATAACAAGCGATATTATCATCGGTGGAATATTTGATGCTGCATATGTGGATACAGGTAATGCAAGGAACATATATAACACGACCGATTCCATGACCTTTACTCCGACGGAATCCGGCACCTATTATGTTTCGGTACTAAATACAGCAAATAATGATACGGGAAGTTACGGGTTAACTTACCGATTGGGCGGCGAAGATGAACCTACAGGTGCTCAGGATATTCTGGCCTCGGCAGAAACATCTGCCTTGCTTGATATGGGTGATACTTTCAGGGGGACTATTGGTGATGTGAATAATCAGGATTGGGTCGCCATAACGCTTGAAGCAGGGATCGCCTATCAAGTAAGCTTGACGGGCAATAATGATAATGGTGACCTTTTCAACCCGGCAATTGATGGTTTATTCGATTCAAATAGTAATTTTATATCAGGGACGGAGAATGATAATGGCGGTGAAGCACTCAACAGCAAACTGACATTTATCGTTGATGAGGCCGGCACATATTATATCGCCGTGGGTGGTGCTTATGGTGACAAGGGCAATTATGAATTATCAATCAACGAATTATACCAGTTTTCAAACGGTGATGACCAGCTGATTATGCCGGGAAGCACCGTTGGGAATTATGACTTTCTGGCTGGTGATGACCTTTTTGAATGGAATGCCAACAGCAGTAATTCGGGGATTATAAATGGTGGGGAAGGAACCGATACAATACGCCTGATCAATGATCAACCCTATGGCAATCTGGACTGGGTTCTGAGGGATAACTTTCAAAACTTTGAAATCATAGAACTTTCCGGAACCAACCCTGTCCAGCTTAGTATGACATTAGGCCAGATTATAGATATTACAGACGAAAATAACCAAATAATTATCAAGGGCGATGAGGGGGACAGATTTTACTCCCCGTATCAGGATTGGGTTCTTGGCGAAGACCAGACAATTGACGGAGAGGTATATCATACCTATACTTCCGGTGATGCGACCCTGTTGGTGGATGCAGATATAAGCCAGTCTATCAGTTGAAAATTTTTTTGCGGACAGGATAAATATGAAAAGTCAAAATTGGGGGCTGCGCAATAGCCTGGCGGCATGTATAGCCATTTTTTTGGTGCCGACGGTGGCTAATGGGGGCGCGCAAAATCAAACTTCTGACCTTCAATCGTCCGCTGTTTCCCCGGGTCCGTCATACGGCCAGATATTCAAGGAAAACATTCAGACGGCTGTGGCCAACCACCCGCGTGGTGCGGCGGCAATTGCGTTTCGGGACAGCTATCGCTATCGCCAGCGTGAGGCGGAGGCCGGACGATACCCCACCCTTGAGGTCGGGGTTTCGGGGCGTTACAGAATGGCGGAAAACTTTGAAAACCGTTTTGACAATATCACCGAAAGAAGCCGCCGCAATACTTCTGCCCGGCTCAACATAACCGGACGACAATTGCTTTTTGATGCGGGTCGGACAGCGGGGCGCGTTGCCAGTGCCAAACATGCCTTTATGGCGGCCCATGAGGAATATGGCCAAATCGTATCCGCTATTGCCCTATTGGCCATAGAAAGCCATTTTCAGGTTATTTTTCAGCGACAGAGGCAGAAATTGCATCAGGAAATAATTGTGGATCACCGACTGACACTGGCCAAGGTGAAACTCAGGTTTGAAAGTGGTCGTGGCCCTGAACGCGATGTGGCGCTGCTTGAATCAAGGCTGGCTCTGGCAGAGGCAGAAGCCTCATTGGTCAGAAGAACCCTTGATGCCGCCATCAGCCAATATGAGGAAAATTATGGCTTTTTGCCGGAAACTTTAAAATACCCGGACATAATATTGAATATCCCGGACAGTCTGGAAGCTGCCTTTGAGGTGGGCTTTCAGAATAACCCGTCGCTCAGTATCGCCAATTCAATGATGCAGTCCTCAAAGGCCAGCATGAAGGCAGAGAAGGCCGAACGGCTACCGCAAGTATCCATGGAACTGGCTGCGACAAAATATGATCTTGACCGTGGAAATGATGATTATGATGTTACGGGTCGTCTGGTGATGAATTACAGTCTTTACCGGGGCGGGGCAACAACAGCGCGCATTTCCCGATCACACAAGGAATATGAACGTGCCCGTCACGAAGAAGCCGATACCCACCGCAGAGTCACCCGCGAAATAAAAATTGCCTATCAGAATATCCGGCCCCATGACAGCCGGGTTGTGGCCCTGAAGGCTGCCACAGACGCCAGCAAGCGCAACAGTGAACAATTGTCGGAACAATTCACCACAACGGGTGGTAGTCTGCTTTCCTTGCTTGAAGCAAAAAAAGATCATTATCAGGTGCAGGAGAAATATATGTCCGCACTGATTGAAAAAGAAATTATGAAATATCGGTTGCTGGATGCCATGGGAATCTTGAATATGACGTTGAATATCAGATTGAATAAGGTAGAAAAATGACACCGCCTGAAGAAATGGAAACAATAAGAATCTGGCAGGATCATTGGTTCTGGGGCGCGTTCCGGCAAAACTGGTGGACTTATGGCCAGATAATTCTGGCGGCGGTGATGATTAATTTCTTCTCGCTGGCCAGTTCCATTTTTATTATGACAGTTTATGACAGGGTCATTCCCAATAATGCGGTCGATAGTCTTATTGCGCTGAGTATTGGTATGTTCATTGTTATTTCATTTGATTTTCTTCTGAAATTTCTACGGGCCTATTTCATCGATACGGCAGGTCAGAATGTTGACCTTACGGTTGCCAAGAAAATTTTTGACCGGATCATGAAGTTGAAACTTGCCAAGCAAAGGGGCTCAACGGGCGGGTTGGTAAATGTGATCCGGGAATTTGAAAGTATTCGTGATTTTTGCACCTCTGCCACCTTGGCCACGGTTGTGGATGTGCCATTTATTATATTATTTATCGGGGTCATATGGATTATTGGCGGTCCGATAGCACTTGTGCCGGCCCTTGCCGTACCACTGGTCTTGATCATCGGCATTATGATTCAGCCATTCCTGTCCCGTTTTTCAAAAGAAGGTATGCAGGAAGGTGGCAATAAACAAAGCACATTGGTTGAAATGGTATCCGGGCTGGAAACCCTGAAAACCCTTGGCACGAATAAATTATTTCACGACCGGTGGGAAAAAGCCGTTGAAAATCACGCGACGGTTGGCATGAAATCGCGTATGTTCAGCCAGATTGCCATCAACAGCGCAGCCTCTGCCCAACAGATTACCCAGGTGGGAATTGTGGCCTTTGGGTTCATATTGGTTATGAAGGGGGAATTATCCATCGGTGGCCTGATTGCCTGCGTGATTATCGCAGGCCGCTGTCTTGCCCCGCTGGGGCAGCTGGCCAACCTTCTGACCAGATATAATCATGCAAAAACTGCTTATGCGTCTCTTGATAAGTTGATGTCTCAGGAAAATGAGGATGTTTCACACCGTGATTTTGTCCGGCGTAACAATATCAGGGGGAAAATAGAATTTAAAAATGTTGTTTTTAAATATCCTGATCAGCCGATCAGGGCATTGGATAATGTCTCTTTCGTCTTAAATCCCGGTGAAAAAATCGGGGTGCTTGGCAAGGTCGGCTCCGGCAAAAGCACGATTTTGAGGCTGGCTGCAGGCCTGTATGAGCCTAAAGAAGGGGCGGTTCTGATTGATGACACAGATATCCGGCAGATCATTCCGGATGACATTCGAGGCAATATGGCGGTCGTTTTGCAGGATGTTGTTCTATTTTCCGGCAGCATCAAGGAAAATATTACCATGGGACAGGCCGATATCAGTGATGAGGATATATTACATGCCTCACAAGTCAGCGGGGTACAGGATTTTCTCGGTGCTGTTCCGGGGGGCTATGACGTGAAGCTCAGGGACCGGGGGGATGGTCTTTCCGGCGGCCAGAAACAGGCATTGGCCATTGCCCGTGCCATTGCCCGAAAGGCACCTATTGTCATGATGGACGAGCCATCCAGTTCCATGGATACCAATTCCGAAATGAAGTTGATTTCAAGACTAAAAAAGGAATTGAAGGATAAAACCTTCCTTATTGTCACCCACCGTCCCAGCATGCTGGAACTGGTGGACAAGATTATCGTCATTGATCAGGGCAAGGTTGTGGCGCAAGGCCCGCGGGATGATGTGTTGAAATTCCTGACATCCAAAAATGAAGCTGCGATTCCGGACGGCTTAAAGAAAGGATAGGGCATGCTGAAACCAAAGCTAGCCGCCAATATTCTGTTGTTAAGTATTTTTGGGTTTTTTATCATTTTCATTTTATGGGCCTCTTTTGCTGAGCTTGATGAAGTAACCCGGGCTTCCGGGCGCGTGGTGCCCAGCAAGCAAACACAGATCATTCAAAACCTTGAGGGCGGTATTGTTAAAGAAATACTCGTTAAGCAAGGCGATGTGGTTAAGGCAGGCGATGTGCTGGTCAGGCTGGACCGAACCCAATTTGATGCGGACTTCAACCGCAACGAAGAAGAGTACCTGATGCTTAAATCCACATTGGTGCGTCTGACGGCTGAGAGTCAGTTCAAGGAGCCGGTATTTGATCCTGAATTTATCCGCAAGAATGAAGAGCTTGTCCAGAATGAACGCAATCTCTATCAAGCAAGAAAAGCAGAATTTGACGCGTCACTGAACAGCCTGAAAGCCCGCCTGAAGCAAATAGAGCAGGAAGCGATAGAGGCTGAAATTAGTTTGGTTAGCGCTAAAGCCGGGGAAAAGGCAGCCCGTGCCGAAGTGCTCATGCTAAAGCCTCTGGTCGAGAAAGGTATCGAACCTCGTCTGGAGTTAATGCGGGCGGAGCAAAGATTGACCCAAGCTGCAGGTGACCATCAGATTGCGCTGCTTAATATTGGGAAAACGAAAAAATCTGTTGAAGAAGTAAACCTTCAAATTGAGGCCACCCGGCAAAAATTCAGGGCCACAGCCTTTGCAGAACTGAATGAAGCCCAGAACCGCATCAATAAGCTGCTTGATGCCCTGCCAGCCCTGTCAGACAAGGTTAGCCGTACGGATGTTATCGCCTCCACGGATGGCACGATCAACCGTGTGCTTGTGTCAACCATTGGCGGCATAATCAAACCGGGCATGCCAATTGTGGAACTGGTCCCCCTTGATGACACCCTGTTGATTGAGGCAGAGGTGCAACCATCGGACATTGCCTTCCTGCGTCCCGGTCAGCCGGCCCGTGTGAAATTGACAGCCTATGATTATTCGCGCTATGGCTCGCTGGATGCCTACGTGGAAAATATTTCCGCTGATGCCATTATGAATGACCAGAAAGAGAATGTTTACATCATAAAAATCAGGACGTTAAAGAACAGTCTGTCCACAGACCAGGGTAATTTGCCAATTCTGCCGGGCATGGTGGCCGAAGTGGATATCCTAAGCGGCAAGAAAAGCATCATGCGCTATCTGATGAATCCGGTGCTGAAATTAAAGGATAATGCCTTCAGGGAAAGATGATGGCCCACAGACCTTAAAGCTTCCTGTGCTGACTATACGGCTATTTGACCATCATTATAATCAGTTCCCCTTGACCCATAAGAATTGATTTCCGCCATAGAGCGCTCTAGAACATGAGGCGGAAATATGAAGAGATCGTCTGAATTTTTGAAGCGACAACTTGTTACCGGTATTATTTGTGGGTGCCACCAATTCCTTGTAAAACCGGGAAGATGTTTGCGTGAAAATCTTATGACGTATAGCGCCAATCCCGCGGCGTGCAGTCATATAGCTTTTTGAAATTTCGTCCGAAATGTGAAAGGTCATTAAATCCCCACTGAAAGGCTATTTCGGCTATGGATTTATTATTATGTGAGTGGTTTCTAAGCTCCTCCGCACATTTTTCCAACCTTGATTTCAAGACAGTGCGTCCAAAAGAACTGTCATTATTTTCAAATAATTTATGGATATAGCGCACGGAAACATTTAAATGTTTCGCGGCTGTTGCGGGGCTTAAATCCGGATCTGCAAGGTTTCTTTCGATGAAGCAACATAGCATATCAAGCTGTATGGATTTTGACGGCAGGCCGTTGATCATTTTCTTTTGAGGAATTTCGTTAAAAATTATTGGTAGAAACCCAAGAAAATTCTGGACAAGCCTTTCCTCATTTGCCGGATGAGACACAAGGTCTGGTACCATTAAGGCTTTAATGTAATTTAAGCCCAACTGATGCAGGCCACTTGCAGAAGACGGCTTAACTGCTGTAATGCCATGGGGGTTATACATACGAGGATGTATGGCTGATTTGGGGATTTTGACGCAAAGCTGTTCAAATCTGTCTTCAAAAGACAAAATATAGGGCCGCGTCGTATCCACAAGCGTATAATCCCCCACACCAAGCTCCACCTGACGATCCTCCTGATGAACCATGCCCCGGCCTTTTTGTTGCAGCAGGAGGAAATATTCATCTTTGGAAGACCGGGAAATTTCGCGGCTTCCGCGATTTACGGTTTGGGCTTCGGAAATAATATAGGAAATATCCAGGTCCGCTTGCTCATGACAACGAATGGAGCCCATGAAGGATCCATCGCAGACCCGCCTTGGCGAAAGATCTGTGTAGGTATCACAAATAATTTCACGCCAATAATCGAATTGCTCTTTTTCAGGTAATTGCTGCGTTGTCCATATTTTATTCATATATTTTACCCTGCGTTAATTACACTACTGAATGTAACAATTGTCAAGCCTGTGCCGAAAATGGCCCCTGATATGCACAATTTACAGGGTTTTAGGTGCGCAGAAATCCGAGAATTTTGATTTGAATACTCATATTATGGGAACCAGAAGAATAAACGGCCAAAAAAAATAAAATGACGTAGGGAGAAGAAATATGAATAAAGCAAGCTTGAAAATAACCAGTATGACGGCATTATTGCCGTTGATGATTGGCGCGAATAGTGCCGTAGCCGAGGAAACGGAGAAAACCAGTTTCATGGCGCTGGAAGAAATTGTGGTCACCGCCCGCAAGCGGGAAGAAGGTCTGCAAAACACGCCGATTTCCATTACGGCAGTCTCCAGCGAAGGGCTGGAAAAACGCCAGATTATTTCCATGGATCAGGTGAGCAATATAACACCGAACCTGACGATTAATACCTCATCGGCTTTCTCCGGCAGCAGCCAAACCCCGGCAGTTTTCCTGCGCGGGATTGGCCAGACTGACTTCACCCTTAATACGGATCCCGGGGTTGGTATCTATGTGGACGGGGTGTATATTTCGCGCTCTGTCGGGGCGCTTCTTGACCTTGTGGATGTGGAAAGAGTTGAGATATTGCGCGGGCCGCAGGGAACGCTTTTCGGGCGTAATACCATTGGCGGATCAATCAGCATAACCAGCAACAAACCTGCCGATGAATTTTCCGGCAATGCAAAAGTTACCATAGGCAGCGATAACTGGCTTATTCTGTCCGGTAATATATCCCTGCCCATAAGCGACAAGCTGAAAGCCAAGGTCACCATCCAGAATCAGGACAGGGACGGTTATGTCACCCGCACGGCGGATGGTGTTAAGCTTGGGGATGATAACAGCACGTCTTTCAGGGGGGCTTTGCTCTGGACACCGACAGACAGGTTATCCTTTTATCTGGTGGCAGATTACACCACAGCCCGCGAGAACGGGGCGCCATTATCCCTGACAGAAGTGAATGAGGCTGCGCCCTTTGCGGCCATACATAATATTTTTGTGGCCCCCGGCCTTGTCCCGACCATGGGCAACGGCGCTTTTTATAATGACCAGTATATCACAGGCAATCTATATGAAACCGCCGGGACGGAGCCAGTATTTTCCGACCTTGACGTTTGGGGTTTAATGTTAACGGCCGAATATCAGGGCGATATGTTTGACGTAAAATCCATCACGTCATACCGGAATCTGGACAGTGAATTTTCCAGAGACGGGGATGGCTCACCTTTAAGAATTAACGCGACGGCGAATATTTTTACCTATGATCAATTCTCTCAGGAAGTACAATTTCTGGGCCGGGGTCTGGATGACAGGATGAACTGGATATTGGGCCTATATTACTTTGAAGAAAGCGGCAACGATAATAATACGGTTGATTTTGGTTATGTAAATTTCCGCTCAGGCGGGGCGGTAAAGAATAAATCCTATGCGGCTTTTTTCCAGACAACCTATGATGTCACGGATAAATTGAGCGTCACCGGCGGTTTGCGTTATACGGATGAGACCAGGAAATTCACTCCTGTGACATTTATATTGGAACAGCGCGTTCCGCTTCCCTCTCCGCCATTCCCGCCGTTTCTGAATTTCACCAATGGTCAGCTTCTGGTGCCAGAGGGTCAGGTGGAAACAGGGGTCGGCAAATGGACGCCGATGATCAATCTTGCCTATCAATGGACAGAAGGGCTGATGACTTACGGCACCTTTTCACAAGGCTTTAAAAGCGGCGGCTTTACCCAGCGCATTTTCCCGGCTCTGGCCGCCGTCCCGTCCTTTAATCCGGAAACCGTCAATGTCTATGAAGCGGGCTTTAAATATAGCGGACTTGAGGGGCGTATGCGCCTGAATGGGTCGGCCTATTATACGGATTATGCCAATCTTCAGGTGACCGTTCAGATCGGCGTCGCCCCAACGACCCAGAATGCCGCCGAAGCCGAAATCAAAGGTTTTGAGCTGGAAATGCAGTTAATTCCTGTTGACAGGATGCAGGTGGATTTTGGTATTGGGTATATTGATGCCAAATATACCGCCCTGGATAATCAGGTGGTGGGCATTTCATTGAACAGTGAATTGCCGGGCACCTCGGAATGGACCTTAAACGGCGCTGTTTCATATGTGTTTGATATGGGCAATAGCGGCACAATTACCCCCAGACTGGATTGGAGCTATCGATCAGAATTTTTCTTTGATGCCAATAACACCATGAAAGAAGATGGTTATCACCTGCTCAATGCCAGCATGATGTATGATTATGATGACAATTGGCGCGTAACATTTTTTGTTAAAAATCTGACCAATAAAACTTATCTGACCCACGGTGAATCAATTCTTGACCCTGCCGGTTTTGCCCTTGTCACGCCGTCTCGCAAACGCGAATGGGGTATCACGCTGTCGACCAGTTTTTAAGTGAGGTATGAGGATGTCAGAATATCACAAAAAGTTCAAAGTCGCGGCGGTTCAGGCAGTTCCCGCCTTCCTCGATCTTGATGCCGGCATTGAAAAAGCCTGCCGTTTAATCGGGGAGGCTGCAGATAACGGGGCCTCGCTTATTGCCTTTCCGGAAACATGGCTGCCCGGGTATCCTTTCTGGATCTGGCTTAATTCTCCGGCGATGGGCATGCAGTATCTGCACCGTTACATGGATAATTCTCTGGTGGTTGGCACGCCGCCCTATGAAAAATTATGCCGCGCGGCAAAAGATCGTAATATCCATGTCCTGATCGGTTTCAGTGAAAGGGACAGGGGGACTTTGTATATTTCCCAAAGCCTTATCGGGCCAGAAGGTACTGTTCTGAACCATCGCCGCAAACTGAAACCCACCCATATGGAGCGCACCATGTTTGGCGAGGGGGATGGCAGCGATTTAAAGGTTACGGAAACTGATCTTGGCATGGTTGGGGCTTTGAGCTGTTGGGAGCATTTGCAACCTCTGAACCGCTATGCGCTTTATGCCCAGAATGAACAGTTGCATATTGCTTCCTGGCCGAGCTTCAGCCTTTATACCGGGCTTGCCTATGCCCTTGGCCCCGAATTGAATATGGCGTCCTGCGCAACCTATGCCGCAGAGGGCCAGTGTTTTGTCATCGCGGCTTGCGGTGTCGTCAGTACGGAAATGCTGGAGATGCTGGATCACGCAAAGCCGGAAATGCCCCTGCTACAGGCCGGGGGCGGCCATGCCATGATTTTTGGCCCGGACGGCAGACCGTTATGTGACCCGCTGGACCCAACGGCAGAAGGCCTGCTTTATGCCGATATTGATTTTGGCGACATTGTCATAGCCAAGGCCACAGCAGACCCGGCGGGACATT
>UOEJ01000107.1_pt1 | contig 29944 bp, 34 predicted proteins | sample 1989191 | NCBI WGS metagenome assembly UOEJ01 (sample SAMEA4712195, study PRJEB27164) | hydrothermal vent metagenome | biome: marine basaltic hydrothermal vent biome; feature: marine hydrothermal vent; material: mineral | place: Pacific Ocean | collected 2011-06-14/2011-07-23 | depth 1719 m | reverse complement strand
AGGACCCCCTTCTTGCCCAGATCAACCATCATGATATCCGCATCAAGTCCCGCCAGCAGGATGGTATTGTCTTTTTGCAGCTTGCGCCATAATTGTTCCGCAGTGGTTTTTTTGCCGAATGCCCCCAGTTGCACAAGGAATTTTCCGTCTTTTCCCTTTACCGCCGGGGCAATTTCGGCAACTTTTCTGGCGACAATCTCTGGCTGCGGATCCGGTTTTTCAGCCTCAGGCTGTTTTATCTCTTCGGCTATTTTTTTTACGGGACTATCATCTGCCACAGGGCGTTCAACGGGAAGTTCGGCACTGGGGCCAAGGCTTTCGTTTTTTTCAGCCTTGTCAGATGCCACCCGGTCAAAAACCCGCTTGTCCTGGTTAAGAACCTGCATCCCGCCCGGGTTGTCGGGTTTTTCGCGCACAACGGATTTATCTGCCCTGACCACCGGCACCGGACCATTGTCCGCACCTGCCATATAACTGTACCAGATCAAACCGCCAAAGACAGCCAGAACAATGACCGTAAGCGTGGCAACCAGCATCCGCCGCCCTGTCATATCGCCTTCGGCGGTATATTCTTCCGGTAATGGTTCAAGCCATGATGATTTTTCACCTTCATCCGACATTGTAATCCCCTTGCGTTCAGGTGGCCCTACATTTCTGTTACAGGTTCCACGCCCAAAATATCCAGACCCGTGGCAATTATGCCGGCAACCGCAGAAATCAGTGCCAGTCGCGACAGGGTCTTTGACTTATCATCTTCTATAATGAAGCGAAGATCAAGATTATCATTGCCTTTATTCCACAGACCGTGAAATTCCGACGCCAGTTCATAAAGATAATAGGCAATCCGGTGCGGCTCACGGGCCAGAGCCGCGCTTTCCACAAAACGCGGCCAGTTGATCATATTGCGGATCAGGGCAAGTTCGCTGCTGTCGGTGAACAGCGTCATATCCGCGCTTTCAAGCGAGGCTCCAGACAGATCAATATCCGGGAAGGCCGCACGGGCTTTCCGCAAAACCGAATGGACCCGGGCATGGGCATATTGGACATAAAAAACCGGATTATCCTTTGACTGTTCCGTCACACGGGCAAAGTCAAAATCAAGGGAGGCATCATTTTTGCGGGTCAGCATGATGAAACGCACCACATCCTTGCCCACCTCATCCACAATATCGCGCATGGTGATGAAACTGCCGGACCGTTTTGACATTTTTACCGGTTTGCCGCCGCGCAGCAGTTTAACCATCTGGCAGAGCCGGACATCAAAATCGACCCTGTCACCGCTCAAGGCCTCAATGGCGGCCTCGACCCGTTTGACATAACCGCCATGATCCGCGCCCCAGACATCAATCAGGCTGGTATAACCCCGTTCGATCTTGTCAAAATGATAGGCCACATCGGCGGCGAAATAAGTCCAGCTGCCGTCAGATTTCCTTAACGCCCGGTCCACATCATCGCCGAATTCCGTTGATTTAAACAGGGTTTGTGGTCGCATTTCCCAATCATCGGGCTTTGTGCCTTTCGGGGCGGGCAGCACGCCGGTATAGATCAGCCCCTTTTCGTCCAGGCGGTCCAGTGCCGCCTGTATGCGTCCCGTCTCGTGAAGGGTCAGTTCCGAAAAGAATACTTCATGGGTGATGGATAATGTTTCAAGATCGGCCCGTACCAGATCCATCATGGCGTCAGTGGCAAATTTCCTTATGGGTGCCAGCCAGTCACTTTCCGGCGCGTCCCGCCATCTGTCGCCATATTTTTCGGCCAGAGCCTGTCCCACCTGTATCAGATAGTCACCGGGATAGAGCCCATCGGGTATTTCCCCGATATCCTCGCCCAGAGCCTGTTTGTAACGCAGATAGGACGAACGGGCCAGCACATCAATCTGTCCGCCCGCATCATTGATATAATATTCGCGGGTAACATCATGGCCGGTATAGGACAGCAATGACGCCAGGGCGTCACCGAAAATCGCGCCCCGGCAATGCCCCACATGGAGCGGGCCGGTGGGATTGACCGAAACATATTCAATATTGACCTTTTCCGCCGCCCCGATATTTGAACGGCCATAATCTTTCGCTAAATTCAGTATTACCGCAACCTGTGACTGGATCATATCCTGTTGCAAGGTGATATTGATAAAACCCGGCCCGGCCACATCGACCTTTTCCACGCCACCGACCCTCTGCAACCCATCGGCCACCATTTCCGCGATATCACGGGGTTTCATTCTGGCCTGTCGGGTCAGGACCATGGCGATATTGGTGGAAATATCGCCGTGGGAGGCATCACGGGGCGGTTCGATCGTGACATTCTTCAGGTCAAGGTCTTTGGGTAATTTTCCCGCTGTGACAAGGTCGGAAATGACCGTCTCAAGAGCGGCAAGATAGTTATTAAAAATATTCATAATTCAAACAACGATGTATCAAATAATCTTCTATGTTCCAAAATGGCATATCGGTCGGTCATGCCGGCGATAAAGTCGGCAACATGGCGGGCGCGGGCCTGTTCATCTGCCATGACGGAGGCTGTCTGCCATTCGGTGGGCAGACATTCCGGTTCGGCCTGAAACAGTTCAAACAGGTCTGTTATGACCCTTTTTGCCTTGCTGGACATGCGGTTCACTTTATAGTGACGATACATATTCTGCATCAGGAAAGATTTCAATCTTTTATCGAATTCTTTCATTTCATCGGAAAAGCCAATGACGCTGTGCGAAGCCATCCGGATATCATCGACGGACCCGGGCTGCAGTTTGGAAATTCTTTTTTTGCTTTCCTGCAGTATATCATTGACCATTCTGTTGATCAGGCGGCGGACCACCTCATGAATTTCCCGGCCATCCTCAAGTATGCCATATGTGTCACGGACCTCCCGGATTATATGGCTAAGCAACGGCAATTCTTCCAATTGATCCAGAGTGAGCAGCCCGGCCCGGATACCATCGGCGATATCATGGGTGTTATAGGCCACATCATCGGAAACCGCCGCGATCTGGGCCTCAGCACTGGAAAATGTATGCAGTTCAAGGTCATGGGTATCATTATAGCTGCGTAAATTCACATTCAGATCGTCAAATTGGCCCTTGGCACACAGGGGGCCGTTATGTTTGGCCAGCCCCTCCAGCACCTCCCAGGTGAGGTTCAGGCCATCAAAGGCGGCGTATCTTTTTTCCAGTTTTGTCACCACCCTCAACGACTGGGCATTATGATCAAACCCCTGGTAGGGCGCCATAACGGCATCCATGGCTTCCTCGCCGCTATGGCCGAAAGGGGTATGGCCAAAATCATGGACCAGCGCCAGGGATTCTGCGATCTCGTCATTCAGGCCCAGCACCACGGCAATGCTGCGGGCAATTTGTGCCACCTCGATGGAATGGGTCAGGCGGGTACGGTAATAATCACCCTCATGATAAACAAACACTTGCGTTTTATGGATCAGACGGCGGAAGGCACCGGAATGAATAATCCGGTCCCGGTCCCGTTGAAAGGGCGAGCGGGTTGTGGTTTCCATCTCCGGATGCAGTCGCCCCCGGCTGTTTTGCGCGAGGCAGGCATAGGGGGCATATCCCGCAACCGGCTCAAATATTTTGAATTGTGAATTCATCCGCACCATATTTCCAATTTTTTTGATTCATTGACAATATCTATACATTACCTATCTATATAGTGTAATATATAAAAAAATATTCAGGGTAAGTAAGTAAAATGACCACAGAAACAATGACCGAAACAACACCGGTGACTTTATCGGAAACTGCCGCAAGGCGTATCAGCTTTCTTTGTGAAAAAGAGGGCGACCGGGACCTGAAATTCCGCATTTCAGTGGATGGTGGCGGCTGCAGCGGCTTTCAGTATGATTTTAATCTGGTTAAAGAACAAAAGGACGATGATCTGGTTGTGGTCCGGGACGGGGTGACCATGCTGGTGGACGGTCTGTCCCTGCTTTATCTGACCGGATCAGAGGTTGATTTTGTCGAGGAACTGGCCGGGTCCATGTTTGTGGTAAAAAACCCCAATGCTACCGCTTCCTGCGGTTGCGGTTCCTCCTTTGCCGTATGATCATTGCCTCCTGGAATGTTAATTCGATCAGGGCACGCCTGCCACGGGTGAGCGAATGGCTGACGGACTTTGCCCCGGATGTGGTGATGTTGCAGGAACTTAAATGTATCACCGAAAATTTTCCCTATCTGGAAATTGAGGACTTGGGCTATCACGTCGCCGTTCACGGCCAGAAAAGCTATAACGGGGTTGCAATCCTGTCAAAATTTCCCATTGAAGACATATTGACCGAATTGCCCGGTGACGAGGGTGATGAACAGGCCAGATATATTGAGGCCACCATAAAGGGCGTGCGGGTCGGCGGACTGTATCTGCCCAACGGCAACCCCCTGCCCGGCCCGAAATTTGACTATAAACTGAAATGGATGGACAGGCTGATCGGGCGGGCGAAATATCTGCTGGCGCGGGAAGAGGTCTTTGTCCTTGGCGGGGATTATAACTGCTGCCCGAAGGATGAGGATTGTTATGACCCGCACCGCCTGTCCGGTGATGCGCTGATGCAGCCGGAAACACGGGACCGCTACTACAGCCTGCTTAATCTGGGGCTGACCGATGCATTCCGGCATTTCTTCCCGTCCGGCCATAATTATACCTATTGGGATTACCAGCGCGGCGCATGGCAAAAAGACAACGGCCTGCGCATTGACCATTTACTTTTGTCCCCGCAAGCGGCGGACATACTTAAGAAATGCGACATAGACCGCGTGCCCCGCAGCAAAGAACGCGCCTCGGACCACACGCCCATCTGGTGTGATCTGGCACTTTAAAAGAAAATACGTGGTCCCTTGCCATCACGGGTAACATAAATATTCACGGTCCCCGACTTTCTTGATCTATAGATAATTACGCGACCGTCAATTTTCGTAATCCCCTGCATCACGTCTTTCATGTCAAAATCGACATCACCCCAAACAAGTGTTTCGCTGCCATATTCAGATTTAAAAATATCGTCAGGAAGACCGTAAAGAGAGGCCACATTAGCCCGAAGCTCATCGATTTGTTCTTTGGTAATGTCGGAGGCATATGCGGAAATTCCAACAACCTCACCCTCCATGGAGACAATGAACAACCGTTCCCACGGCACGGGCTTTACTTTTGCCTCAAGCATCTCGAAATTGACGATGTTGCCGGAACGTTGATCTATGAATCTTACTTTTCTGAACTCACCCGCATCGGGTAAAACCTCCAGCACCTCCATAGGACTCATCCCAAGGGAAATACCCTCATGGGTGAAAAATGAGTTGCTACGATATTGAAAGGCAACCCAAAGCAATATAATCACCGACAAAACCACAATAATTACTTTTGGGTCTTTCTGAATAATGATATTCTTGTCGTCCTTTAATGATGATGGTTCATCTCCCATGGATCGACTCCTTCCCTTTATCGTGACATTTTTTCAATGATCCCTTTTGCCCATTTTAAAGTCTTTGCATCCGGTTTTTGGGCGACAAGTTTTCTGGCCTGCTCCAAAGCTTCCTGTTTCTTGTGTGATCGATATAAAAGACCAATCAAATTCCGCCGGGCCATGAAATATTTCTCATTCAATTCAAGTGCTTTTCTGAGATTTCCAATGGCCTCATCTATCTGCTTTAAGGCAAAATGGGATTCGGCAACTTTAAAATAGAAATAATCGATTACCGGATAGCCTTTATCTTTGGCTAACTTGTAATACATCAAAGCATTAGCATGTAAGCCCATCTTGACATAGACTTCGGCCAGACCATAATAATGACCATGATAATCCGGGCAATACTTTATGCCTTTCTTTAGAATTGCAACCGCCTGACCACATTTTTTCTGATGAAAACAATAGAAAATCTTTAGAATATCATAACCAAAATAAATTCGCGGCTCTTGCACCAGTACGTCTTCTATACGTTTTGCCGCATCCCAGGCTTTTTCCCTTATCCAGTAATCTTTTACAGCTTTTTTAGCTATTCTTAAAGCATCCTGATTTAGATCATCGGCACAGCCCCCCTTATTTTTCTCACCGGCATTTGAAAAATTATTTATCGAAAGAACCCCAATCAGGAAAATAAGGAAAAAACTGTAAAATTTAGTTTTTAAATTTAACACAATGTTATCTCTCAGGTTTTCAGCATAAAATATTTAATTCTCATTATTCCTTCAAATTTGTTCGGATTATTTCCAGACGAATGCGGATTTTTTTTAAGGAGTTAATCGTGTTGGCCTCATCTTCAATAGTCCTAATGCTCTTTTTGGTGATATTCAGAATCTGGGACTCATAGTCGTTTTCTATGATTTCTTCTTTCTGGTCCGGTTGAGCATTTACCATCTTCAGGGCATTTTTCACCCCATGCTCTTTCAGATATTTCTGCGCCCCCTTGATGGTATAGCCATCTTCGTGGAGCAATTTACGGATTGCTTCGATAATATCAACATCTTCGGGGCGGTAATAGCGGCGCCCACCGCCACGTTTCATGGGATCAATCTGAGTGAATTTGGTTTCCCAGAAGCGTAACACATGCTGGGGGATCCCCATGGAATCCGCGACTTCACTTATGGTGCGAAAAGCATTCGGTGATTTGCCAGCCTTGGGAGCCATTTAACGACCTTCCCAAAACTTATGACTTAAAATCATATCCATCCCGTTGATTTGCCTTTCAAACATTACCTTCCCCCTGCCGTAATAGAAGTAAGACAGATAAACTTCTTTCAATACACCCACACCTGAGCGTTACGTCCTAGCTTCTGGCGCTGACGCGGTTTTTCAGAACCTGAGACGGTCTGAAGACCAACACCCGGCGCGGCTCGATCGGCACTTCTTCCCCGGTTTTGGGATTTCTGCCAATGCGGCCATCCTTTGACCGGACAATAAAACTGCCGAAAGAAGAAATTTTTACATTGTCGCCCTCAACAAGATTATTGGAAATCTCGTCCAGAACGGCTTCCACCAGCTCCGCAGACTCATTACGTGAAAGCCCTACTTCCTGATAAACCGCCTCGCTTAAATCGGCCCTAGTTACAGTTTTTCCGCTCATTTTTTATATCCTTTGATGTTCGTTTAGTTTACTCCACGCATAATTACCCGTCAATATCAAAGGGATGCCTTATATTCCTCAGAGACCGGGTAAGGTGGTTTTTATTTAAATATAGGCCATTATTGTTTATAAAAGGTTATATTTACCATCTGATCAGGCAGGAACCCCAGGTAAACCCTCCACCCATGGCCTCCAACACGACAATGTCACCCTGGGCGATTCGGTTTTCTTTCACCATAACATCCAGGGCAAGCGGGATGGAGGCCGCCGAGGTATTGGCATGCCTGTCAACCGTAACTGCAACCTTTGACGGATCAATCTTTAATTTCCGTATGGTCGCATCCAATATCCGTTTATTGGCCTGATGGGGGATCACCATATCAACATCTCCGGTCGTCAGGCCGTTAAAATCCAGTGCTTCCCTGACAACACTTGCCAGATTGACCACCGCATGACGAAAGACTTCCTTGCCCTTCATACGCAGATAGCCGGTGCTTTTCGTTGATGACACACCACCGTCCACATAAAGAAGTTCGTTATAACGACCATCGGAATGAAGGTGCGACGACAGGATGCCCCGATCCGCACTTGTGCCGGCGGACGGTGTCGCAGACAGCACCACAGCCCCTGCCCCGTCACCAAACAGGACGCAGGTTGCACGATCCTGCCAGTCCAGAATACGGGAAAAAGTTTCCGCCCCGATCACCAGCGCGTGTTTTGCCTGTCCGGCCCTGATAAAATTATCCGCCGTTGCCAACGCATAAATAAAACCGGAACATACCGCCTGCACGTCAAAGGCCGCCCCTCTGGTCATACCCAGGGCCGCCTGAACGCGGGTTGCGGTGGAGGGAAAAGTCTGATCCGGTGTTGCTGTTGCCAAAATAATCAGATCAATATCCTCTGCGACAAGATCAGCATCTTTCAATGCCCTCTGTGCCGCCTTGAGGGCAAGATCGGATGTCAATTCATCGTCGGCGGCAATATGACGCTGCCGGATACCAGTGCGTTCGATAATCCATTCATCGGTAGTATCGACGATTTCTTCCATCTGCTTGTTGGTAATTATTTTTTCAGGAAGATATGAGCCGCACCCGGAAATAATAGAACGAAAAACGGTCATTCAACCTTATCCCCGATTTCATCATCCCCGTGATTTTCAAATAATTTCAGATCCTTGGTGATTTTCCCGGCAAGGTCGTTGGACGCCATATCCGCAGCCACCCCGATGGCACTGGCAAAGCCCGCCGCAGAAGCCCCGCCGTGGCTTTTAATCACCAGACCGTTAAGCCCCATAAATACGGCACCATTATGATTGTTGGGGTCCAGATGATCTTTCAACCCCATCAGGGCCGGTTTGGCAAACAGGAAACCAATCTTTGACATCAGGGAATCAGACAGGGCGGCCTTCATCATTCCGGCAATCATCCGTGCCGTTCCCTCCGCCGTTTTCAGGGCCACATTGCCGGTAAAACCATCGGTAACCACCACATCAACTTCACCGTTGGCAAGGCCGTGTCCTTCGGTAAAGCCGACATAATCCATGGGCAGGTTGGCATCACGAAGCATCCGGTCGGCATTTTTAATGGTGTCATTACCCTTTAATTCCTCGACACCCACATTCAGTAACGCCACAGTGGGAGTGGCAAGACCAAGCACCGTGCGGGCAAAAGCAGCCCCCATGATGGCAAATTGCACCAGGTTTTCCTCGTTACATTCCACATTGGCCCCAAGGTCAAGCATGACGCTTTCCCCGCAGGAGGTGGGCAGTAAGGACGTCATGGCAGGTCTGGCGATGCCGGGCATGGTTCTGAGCATGAATTTACCCATGGCCATCAAGGCACCGGTATTGCCCGCCGATACGGCCGCAACAGCGTCACCGTCTTTCACCGACTGTATGGCCAGACCCATACTGGATTTCCGGCCCCGCCTGAGGGCCTGCCCCGGTTTTTCTTCTGCGCTGACAAATTTGTCGGTATGATGGATTTCGCAATTTTCTTTCAGGATGGGGTATTTCGTCACCAGAGGGGCGATCTGCGTTTCATCACCATATATCAGAAACCTGACATCCGGCAATCTTTCCCGGGCGATGCTGGCGCCTTCTATGACAATCCGGGGGGCATCATCACCACCCATGGCATCCAAAGAAATTATATTTTCCTGCGTCAAGGCTACTCTTCAATCTGATTTATGACCCATGGTCAAAATCTTTTATAATCTGCTCAGATATATTCAAAATAAATATACAGCATTTCAATGAGACGGGTCTTAATATATCTCAACAGGCCCTAGTGTTCACGACAATACTGAATAATGCGTTATCTTCAAGTCTTATGTTTTAAAGTTTTTAAAAGGTCAAAGGGGTTTTTCTTTTCCTGATCCGGGATCACATCATTTTCCCTGATAATTTTTTGACCCAGCTCCTCGCCCGATACCCCCGCCTTTCGGGGATAGGGATTGATTTCCAGTGATAAATGCTGGGCAATCAATTCCCCCATATCAACAAGGTTCGAGTGGATCATTTCAACATCACTTTCATCAAAATCAAAGTCAACCTCTGCCCGCTCCGAATGTGATGGTCTTTCCGGCTGCTGGAGGGTTATTTTGAATTTTTCCGATATTAACTCTTCCACCGGATCGAGGGAAATACCGCATAGCTGCACCAGTTTTGCCGTGAAACCGGCCGACAGACTATATCGGCCCGACTTTGCCGGCGTGATCACACATATGCTGTCCAGTTGGTCGATACTGACAACGGAATATCGCTCTGCCAGCGCAGTTCTTTCCTCTTCACTGGCCTGAAATTCAAATCTCCGGCCTTTGGCTCCGATGGTTGTTACATCAACGGGGCGGGAAAATTCAACGGGCATGTCCCGTATTGCGGCGTTTTCATCAGGCATTGACTATCACTTCACTTCTTCGAAAAATACTTTGGCGGATATAAAATCCTCATCACTTTGCCGGCCAAGATATTTAACCTGTCGTATCACATAGGATGCAAACAGGTCAATTATGTGATCTTCCGGCTTCCGGTCCCGATAAATATTACGGATCAGGGCAGCTTTTACGGCATTTTCCGCATCAGTCGAAACAATGGCCTCCTGATAGGCTTTTTTGCGTCCGTAGAAGGCTTCGGCCATGACTTTTACCTTCTTGCCGACGCTCATATCCCCCACACCCATTTCACGCAGGGACATATCCATATTGTCAAATAACGCTTCCTGAAGGGTGCGGATCAAAATGACCTTTTGCCTGTTTTTTCCATCATCCTCCAGCCGGTCAATCAGCAGGCTCAAATGCAGGATAACAAGATCAAATCGTCCGTCAAGGCTGTCTGCCACGCCCCACTCGCGGTAAAATTCCGGCTTGCGGGCCTGTTCCACAACATATGTGAATAACTTGTGGGCCTTGTTTTTTATTTTACGGTCCCGGTTTAAAAAGTTAAACATCTCTTTAATTCACCATATAATTGTCATATTCATTTTTTAAAATGTTGACTAGCCCGATAACAGGTGCCATTTTGTGCTGTATTTTGCGTTTGGTAACATGCTGCCGGCCAAACCGCAATTAAAAGTAACCATATTCTTATTCTTAACGGACATTAAGTTTGCCCATGAAAACCGCAACAAAAACGATCATCATTACGGCCATGACAGTTTTGGCCCTCAGTTCATGCACTTCGCGTAAATTTGTCCGGGGCTATACGGCGGATCAGGAAATGATCAGTTCCATCAGGGCGCAGGTTGATACCCGCACTTCCGTCAAGGAAATGCTGGGCAGCCCGTCATCTGTAGCCACTTTCGACAATAATAACTGGTATTATTATTCCAAGAGATCAGAAAGTCTGGCTTTTTTCAAAGAAAAAATTACCGAGATGAATATCGTTGCCGTACGTTTTGATGATGATGGTTATGTGACAACGGTTGATAAATATACCCTTGATAACCGTAATAATATCAGCCCGGTGGGCAATACCACCCCCACCCATGGCCGGGAATTGAGCTTTCTGCAGGAATTATTCGGCAATATCGGCCGATTTGGCGCCGGTGGCCCGTCAAATGTCCAGCCAGGAAATTAAGGCCAGAAATTAAGGCCAATAATCAGGAATAGTTTTTAGAAGAGCCCCCATAGGTTTAGAGCCGTAGCAAGGCAGGCAAGGCGATGTGTACTATAAGTACATGAGCCGAAGTCCTAACGCTGTCCACGATTGAACCTGCGGGGACTCTAAAACTGGCGCACCTGAACGATCATCACTCTGAGTATCAATGGTTCATGAAGCACTTTGTTGCTGATGTCTTTCAGGGTGTTTTTCAGAAGCGGGTAATCAACGCTTTTCGGATTGTCGGGCTTGCCGACAGATATTTCGCTGAAATGGCGCAGCATGGCATCACGGATTTCCGGCAGGACGCGGATCACCCTCATCTTGTTGTCATTGCCGTCAACTTCCAGTGAAAAATCAATCATCAGACTGCCCAATACCCTATTGTTGGATATCAGCGGCACATTCAGCCGTTCAACCTTGACAAAGTGCGGGTCAATTTTTGGTTCTTCCGGCACGATAACTTCTTCGACAGTGTCAACCACCTCATCACCGCTGCCGAGCATCATAAAGGCCCCAAATCCCCCGCCGCCGCCAAGAAGCAACCCCAAAAACAGGCCGATAATCAGCAGTTTTTTACCGCCGCCCTTTGGTTTTTCCTCTTTGGTTTCTTGTTCTTTTGCGTCTTCCTGATTTGCCATTTTAACCCTGTATTTCTTTAAAAGTGACGAAAACCCTGCTCATTCTTCATAAGGTTTTCTCCACTGCGGCCCTGAATAGTGATCAGAGGATTATCCGTTATACGACCAATTCTGGTCAGGGGCAGATCAAGTTCCCCGGCCAGGCTGGCCAGCTTGTCCGCCATGTGATCCGGTGCCGTAAAAAGCAGTTCATAATCATCACCACCATTCCATATAAGGTTCTTATACGCCGGGAAACTTTCCAAAAGCTTACCAGCCGCCCCGGATAAAGGAATTAAATCGGCTGTTATTTCAGCACCCAGTGCAGATTGACTGCCCGGAAGGTCGCAAATATGACCAATATCGCCAGCCAGACCATCGGATATATCCAGAACCGCAGAGGCAATGCCATATAATTTTTGCCCCAGTTCCAGTCGTGGACGCGGCAGGTGATAACGATCAATCAGTGTCTCATCAGGCGGGCCAGCTTCGCCCGAAAGTGATTTCAGCCCCAATGCCGCATCCCCCAGAGTGCCGGAAACATAAATGCCGTCCCCGACCTGCGCCCCGCGCCGTCTCAGGGCTTTACCCTTTTCCACGCTGCCAATGGCGGTCAGTGAAATGACCATTGGCCCATTGGTGGACACGGTATCCCCGCCAAACAGACTGCAGCCGAATTCAACCTGATCACGGCCCAGCCCGGCAGAAAAATCCGCCAGCCACTGGTCAATATTTTCCATATTTTTCGGCAGGGCCAGTGCCAGAAGATAGCCAAGTGGTGTGGCCCCCATGGCGGCCAGATCGGAAAGATTGACCCGCATGGCCTTTCGGGCAATAAGGTCCGGCGCGTCACCAGCAAAAAAATGAACGTCCGCCACCAGCGCATCCTTGGTAAAAACAAGGTCATGACCCGCTGGCGGTGACAGAACAGCCCCGTCATCGGTCAGGGCATAAGCCGGTGGTCCCTTTGACGACAAGGGGGCAAAATACCGGGATATGAGGTCAAATTCACCTGAGCTCACGCTTGCTACTCCCAAAGAATTAACAGCTATTTGCGGATGTTTCCGGCGATCCTGTCCAGCACACCATTGATAAAACCCGGCTTGCTGTCTTCAAAAAAGGCCTTGGCCACATCCACATATTCATTGATAATCACAGAGGTCGGCACATCGGGTCGCGCCATCAGTTCAAAGATCCCGGCCCGCAAAATGGCGCGGGCAACCGGTTCAATACGCGGCAAGGTCCAGTCCTTTGACAATGACCCGCTCAGATGGCTGTCAATATCCGCCATTCTGTCTTCAACACCAGTTACAATATCCGTGAAAAAAACATTGTCCGCAGCGGCGTAATGATCGCCTTCGATCACCTCGCCCAGACGATGGTCAATAAATTCCGCGACAATCCGGCCAGCCGGCTGATCATTGATTTCCATCTGGTAAAGGGCCTGCACGGCACCCAGCCGCGATGCGCTTCTGGCTCCACCGGATTTCTTTTGTATCTTTTCGGCCTTGTTACCCATTATGTGTTTAGTCCAAACTGCTGTTTTAACTGGATCATTCCAAGGGCAACCTGTGCGGCGAAACCGCCTTTATTACTCTTGTCAAGTGAGGCACGCGCCCAAGCCTGATCTTTATTTTCCACAGTCAATATACCGTATCCAATGGCAAGTCCATCCCTGATGGCCAATTCCTGCAGGCCGCGCGCACTTTCACCGCAGACATAATCATAATGGGATGTTTCGCCCCGGATCACACAGCCCAGCGCAATATAGCCGTCATAATGCCGGGCTGTTCCATCCTCAGCAAAGTGGATGGCAGCGGGAATTTCAAAGGCACCCGGCACGGAAACCCGGTCAAAAGTCGCCCCGGCAGCCTCAAGGGCACTAACCGCGCCCTTGATCAGTTCATTGGTGATATCCTCATAATAGGGTGATTCGACAATCAACAGATGTAAAGGCTTGGGCATATTATTTCTCTCGGTTTTTTATCAGGCCAATTTCAATGCTGTCATCAAATTTGCGCTGCTCGACAATATTCAGGCCATAGCCTTCGATCCCGACCACATGCTGTTCCGTGTTGGACAGCAGGATCAAATCCGTCACATTCAAATCAACCAGAATTTGCGCACCGATACCATAATTCCTCAGGAAAGTTTCCGAGGATATGTTTTTCCGGCCGGTCCGGCGGGCGATCTGGTCTGAAATAATTGTTTTTGATGATTCGCGCAGATAAACCACAACACCGCAGTCCTGCCGGCCAATTTCCGCCATGGCCCTGTGTAACTGGCTGCGGCGACCGCCCTTGGCACTTAACAGGTCATCAAACATGTTGAAGGGGTGCATACGTACCAGCACCGGTTTGCCTTTTTTTGGCGTCCCCTTCACCAGGGCAAAATGCTGGGTATGATCATCCTTGACCTCATAAACCCGCAATTTGAATTCACCGCCATATTCCGAATCCACCACGGTTTCCTCGATACAGCCCACCAGATTATCCACCTTGCGGCGATAGGCAATCAGGTCGGCAATGGTTGCAAGCTTCAAATCATGTTTTTTGGCAAATTTCACCAGGTCCGGCAAGCGGGCCATGGTGCCGTCATCATTCATTATTTCACAGATTACACCGGACGGATTAAGACCCGCCAGGCGGGCCATATCCACGGCGGCTTCGGTATGGCCTGCGCGCACCAGAACGCCGCCGTCCCGCGCCACAATGGGAAAAACATGACCGGGGGAGACAATATCATCCGCCCCCATATCCGAATTTATCGCCACCGCGATGGTATGGGCCCGGTCCGCCGCCGAAATCCCCGTTGTAATGCCCTGTTTGGCCTCGATTGAAACAGTAAAGGCGGTATTGTTGCGCGCCCGGTTATTCTGGCTCATGGGTGGAAGACCCAGAATATCCGCCCTTTTGCTGTCCACGGTCAGGCAGATCAGCCCGCGGCCATATTTGGCCATAAAATTCACCGCATCTGGCGTGGCCATCTGGGCCGGAATAATCAGGTCACCTTCGTTTTCCCGGTCCTCGTCATCCACCAGAATGAACATCCGGCCATTTTTGGCATCTTCCAGAACATCTTCAATGGGGGATAGAAAATTTTGCGACATAATATTACTCAGTCCTGATTCACTTCATTCATACGTTGATTCATGTGTTGATTCATGTGTTGATTCATTCTGGCAACATATCGTGCCAGAATATCAATTTCCAGATTGACATGGCCCCCGATCTTCATCAGGGAAAAAGTCGTCATTTCCTGAGTATGGGGAATGACATTGATGCCAAAGACAGTCAGTCCCTTCCGCTCATCAATGACCTCGTTAACGGTCAGGGAGACACCGTCAATGGTGACGGACCCCTTCTCGGCAATATATTTCGCCAGATTTTCCGGAACCGAGAAACGCATCCTGATGCTTTCGCCCTCAGGCGTGATCGACAGCAGTACTGCCATACCATCCACATGGCCGGTGACAATATGGCCGCCCAGTTCATCACCAACTTTCAAGGCTCTTTCCAGATTGATTTTCGTGCCTTCGCGCCAGCCGCCAAGATTGGTGCAGGACAGGGTTTCCGCCGATGCCTCCACAGCGAACCAGTCATCACCCTTGTCAACAACCGTCAGGCAAACCCCTGAACAGGCAATGGACGCGCCGATATCAATGCTGTCCACATCAAAGGCTGTATTGATCCGGATCAGGGTATCGCCGTCTCTGGAAAGGCTTTTTATGGTGCCGACATCTGTAATAATTCCGGTAAACATTTCAGTGACCTATTTTATATTCCTGCCAAATATCATTTCCCGTATGTCCGGACCGGACCAGAGAAAAATTCGGCGACTTGGTTAATTCATTTATATCCGTAAAGGACAATGCAGCAAGCCCGTCAGCGCCGATTATATCAGCCGCTTTGAACCAGTACAGCCGGTCTACCAGACTTGCCCGTATCAGGGAAGCATTAACTGCCGCCCCGCCTTCCGACAGCAGCCGGGTTATCCCCTGCCCGCCGAGGATGGCCAACATATGTTTCAGCTCCAGACGTCCGTCCCCTGTCCTGTCGCAGTGGAATATTTCAACCCCCCTGCTTTTCAGGCTTTGATATTTTTGGCCTTCATTCTGGCCTTCATTCTGGCCTTCATTTTGGCCTGTTATGACCCATGTGGGAATTTTCTTTGCCGTATCAACCAGCCTGCAGTCATCCGGTATCCTTAAATGGCTGTCCAGGACAACACGCACCGGGGACAGGTGAGACAGTCCGGCAAGGCGGCAGTCAAGGGATGGATTATCCGCCAGAACCGTGCCAATACCGACCATTATCGCATCATGATTTGCCCGGAGCAGATGCCCCCTCTGACGGGAAAGCGGCCCTGTTATCCATTTTTTATCGCCGGAAGCCGCAGCGATCATGCCATCCTGTGATGTGGCCATCTTCAGGGTTACCATCGGTCTTTTTTGGTGACATAAGGTGAAAAAACCCTGATTAACTTCGTCCGCTTCGATTTGGCAGACGCCAAAATCAACCTGAATACCGGCGTTTTTCAGAATTTCCATACCCTTGCCCGACACACGCCGGTCCGGATCACCGGTGGCGATAACAACTCTGGATATTCCCGCCCGGACCAATGCTGCGGCGCAGGGCGGGGTTTTGCCGTGATGGGCGCAGGGCTCAAGTGTGACATAAACGACGCCTCCGCGCGCGGCATTTCCGGCCTGCGACAGGGCCACGGCCTCCCCATGGGGACGCCCCCCCGGTCCGGTGACACCCCGGCCTGTGATATGGCCTTTATTATCCGTAATAACACAACCGACGGAGGGGTTTGGCCATGTGCTGCCGAGCCCCCGCCGGGCCAGGGCCAGGGCCATTTTCATATAGTGGCTGTCATTTTTTTTCAGGTTGTGCAAAATCTGACCTATTCCGGTAGCGGGTCGGCAATCTGTTCGACGAATTTTTCGAAATCCTTGGCTTCCCTGAAATCCTTGTAGACCGAGGCATAACGCACATAAGCCACCGAATCCATATTCTCCAGCCCCTTCATAATCAGCTTGCCGATCTGTTCGGTCTTTACCTCCGCCTCGCCAAGGCTTTCCAGCTGACGGACGATGCCGTTGATCAGAAGTTCTATGCGGCTTTCATCAATGGGGCGTTTGCGCAGGGCCAGATTGACCGACCGTTCCAGTTTTTCCCGCTCAAAAGGAACTTTTTTGCCATTTTTCTTGGCCACGGTAAGCTCACGCAGTTGCACCCGTTCGAACGTGGTAAAACGTGCGCCGCAACCATTACAGGACCGCCGGCGACGGATGGCTGAATTATCCTCGGTCGGACGGCTGTCTTTTACCTGGGTATCATCATTTCCGCAAAATGGGCATCGCATGTATTTATTCCTTTAGTAAATGGCCTTTAATAAATGGGAAAATCCTTTAATAAATAGGAAAGTTCCGGCACAGGGCGATAACTTTTTCCCGCACAGAGGCCTCGGCGGCACTGTTATCATCGGGGTTGGCCTTCAGGCCGGTCAGTATCTCAATGATAAAATCCCCGACCATTTCAAATTCCTGCACACCGAAACCACGGGTCGTTCCCGCCGGTGAGCCCAGACGAATACCGGAAGTTACCATTGGTTTTTCAGGATCAAAGGGAATACCGTTCTTGTTACAGGTGATATTGGCCCGGCCCAGTGAATTATCCACATCCCGGCCCGTCAGCCCAAGTGGCCTGAGGTCAACCAGCATCAGATGGGTGTCGGTGCCGCCGGACACAATGTCACAACCCCCGGCCACCAGACGGGCCGCTAGGGCACGGGCATTCTCGACAACCCTGTGGGCATATTCCCTGAATTCCGGTCTCAGTGCCTCGCCAAAGGCAACGGCCTTGGCAGCGATGACATGCATCAGGGGGCCACCCTGCAAACCGGGGAAAACCGCAGAGTTGAATTTCTTGCCCAGATCAAGGTCATTGGTCAGGATCATGCCGCCTCTGGGGCCGCGTAAAGTCTTGTGGGTCGTCGTTGTCACCACATGGGCATGTTCAAGGGGATTGGGATGGGCTCCACCCGCCACAAGACCGGCAAAATGCGCCATATCGACCCAGAAATACGCCCCGACCTCATCGGCAATCTCCCGGAAACGCTTGAAATCAATAAAACGGGGATAGGCCGAACCGCCGGCAATGATAACCTTTGGACGATGTTCCCGGGCCAGTCGTTCCACCTCGGCAAAATCAACCATGGCGTCCGTGCGGCTGACACCATATTGAATGGCGTTAAACCATTTGCCAGACTGTGCGGGCGGTGCGCCGTGGGTCAAATGCCCGCCGGCCGCCAGTGACATGCCAAGCAGGGTATCGCCGGGCTGCAACAGGGCCAGATTGACCGCCCCGTTGGCCTGGGCGCCGGAATGGGGCTGAACATTGACATAAGCCGCATTAAACAGCTTTTTCGCCCGTTCAATGGCCAGATTTTCCGCAATGTCAACATATTCACAACCACCGTAATAACGCCGCCCCGGATAACCTTCGGCATATTTATTGGTCAGGACCGACCCCTGGGCCTCCATCACGGCACGACTGACAATATTTTCCGAGGCAATGAGTTCAATATGTTCCTGCTGCCGACCCAGTTCCAGCGTGATGCTTTCCAGCAATTCCGGATCACTTTCCCTGAGGGAAGCATTAAAAAAACCATTCATATCCGTGGATGAAGTCATTATAAATAAATCCTGTAATCAACATATTTTTTACTAAAAATTCAAGACATCTTGTCAATACGGCGTTGATGCCTGCCGCCTTCAAAATTTGTATCAAGAAATGCTTTCAGGCAATCCCGTGCCACATCAATGCCGATAACCCGACCGCCGAACACGACCACATTGGCGTCATTATGCTGTCGGCTGAGTTCTGCGGTCAGTCTGTCGTGAACCAGTGCCGCCCGGATATGGGGATGACGGTTTACGGCAATGCTGATCCCGATTCCCGATCCGCAAACCAGCACACCGCGCGCGGCTTTCTGTTCTTTTATGGCATCCGCCAGGGCATGGGCATAATCCGGATAATCAACCGATTGTGGTCCGTCACAGCCCAGATCAAGGACATCATAACCCAGTTCCACCAGGAAATTTTTGAGTATCACCTTAAGGTCATACCCCCCATGATCACTTGCCAGGACAATCTTTTCTCTAGACATAATGCTAAACCAACTTTGACCGAAAATATTCTAATATCACAAGGCCGGATGATTTCCTACCATCATATATGGGAAAAACATGATTTTTTGGTAATTTGCCTGTCGTAAAGAAAGTAGCTGGGGAGTTTTATGGCTTTTCCCGGGAAAGGACATATTTCAGCTTGTTAACGGCAACCTGGGACAGATAACCCCGTGTGGCCGTTGACGGACCAACGATTGAAACTTCGCGGCCCGAGACCGGATCAACGGCGGAGACCTTTACCGATGTGCCGATCTGAATAAATTCAATAATAAAGCCGTCAGATTCATCATTCATTTTCATCCCCTGAAATTGGCGAACATTCAGGCCGCTCTGATAATTTTTTTCACATCAAGCCGCTTCCAGACAGACTTGAGCGAGGCAACCAGATGATCTATCATCTCATCAGAATGCAACGGACTTGGGGTAAAGCGCAGACGTTCCGTCCCGCGTGGCACAGTCGGATAATTTATCGGCTGGACATAGATATTATATTCATTCAACAAAATATCCGATGCCTGCTTGCAGATAACCGGATCGCCGACCAGAACAGGCACGATGTGACTTTCCGACGGCATGACAGGCAAATCGGCTGCAGACATTTTTTCTTTTAATGTTGCCGCCCGTTCCTGATGGATTTTCCGTTCGTACTGACTGTCTTTCAAATGACGTACACTGGCAAGAGCCCCTGCCGTAATAACCGGTGACAGGGATGTGGTGAAAATAAACCCCGGCGCATAACTGCGGATCGCATCAACAATGTCATGGCTTGCGGTGATATAACCGCCCATCAGGCCAAAGGCCTTGCCCAATGTGCCTTCAATAACCGTGATTCGGTCCATCAGGCCTTCCTGTTCCGCAACACCGCCGCCACGCCTGCCGTACATGCCAACCGCATGGACCTCATCAAGATAGGTCAGGGCGTTATATTTATCGGCAAGGTCACAGAATTCCCTGATCGGCGCAAAATCACCATCCATGGAATAGATGGATTCAAAGGCGATTAATTTGGGCAGCGCGGGGTCTGTCGCCCTTAACAGGCTTTCCAGATGCCGGATATCATTATGGCGGAAAATATGTTTCTTACAGCCGCTGTGACGGATGCCTTCGATCATTGAGGCATGATTAAGTTCATCAGAAAATATGACACAGCCCGGCATTAATTTAGCCATGGTGCTGAGCGTTGCTTCATTTGAAATATAACCCGAGGTGAAAAGCAGTCCCGCTTCCTTGTTATGAAGGTCCGCCAATTCCTGTTCCAGCAGCACATGCAGGTGATTTGTCCCGCTGATATTGCGGGTGCCGCCGGCACCGGCTCCGGTGTTTTTCAAAGTATCCTGCATGGCCGCAATGACCTTGGGCTGTTGACCCATGCCCAGATAATCATTGCTGCACCAGACGGTAATATCCCTGATACCGCCGTCCGTATGCCAGACTGCCTTTGGGAAATTTCCTCGTTGACGCACAATATCGGTGAATACCCGGTAGCGGCCTTCTTCTTTTACAGCTTTCAAAGCATCAGAAAATATCTGATTATAATCCATTGCATAGTCCACTTTTAAACATATACACCCTGTATTTCCCATAACGCCTGAATTGAAATCCGGGCATTCTGACACAGAAATACGGCTTTATCATATATAGGTAACAAAACACAGTATTAAATATCTAAACCAGCAGGTTACAATATTCGCCACCGGATACTCTGTCAAACTATGAAGGTAATATACGCTTAGAACTATGAAATTACTTGACGCAAATCAAAGGTCATCGCAAAAATTTTAAAAGGACTGGAACCTGAGTTGGTCGGTCCAGAAGCTCTCAAGCTTGCGCAGGGAATTGCGAAGTTCGGACACATCCTCATCTTCAAAGACTTTCTTTTCCTTGACGATGTCCAGATTCTGATCAAAAAGATCACCGACAAGATCACAGACTTCCTTGCCCTTGTCACTTAGCCAGATACGAAGTGCACGCCTGTCATGTTCGGCGCGTTCCTGATTGATATAACCGGCTTCCACCAGTTTTTTCAGATTATAGGAAACGTTGGAGCCTAAATAATAGCCCCGGTTACGCAGATCGCCTGCTGTCATTTCATGGTCGCCGATATTATAAAGCAACAAGGCCTGAACGCTGTTCACATCATTCATGCCCACACTGTCAAGCCGGTTTTTTACAATATCCAGCATTCTTCTGTGCAGTCTTTCGATCAAACGAAGACATTCCAGAAAATTTAACTTTGACCTTGCTTCCGGAGTCTCATGCCCCCCAATCAAACTGCTGCTGTGACCTGCCAATGACATTATTGTTTATCCCTGTAAAATGGTAATATTCTATATTTCAGCAAAATTATAGTATAACAACTACTAACAAGGTCTTAATTACCGCAAAAACTTTTAACTATACGATACCTTTTCTGGTCCGGAGTGGAATGATATGAATAAAAATACAACATCTGGCAAATATCCTGCTTTCCGCCCCAGAAGAAACCGGAAGAATCACTGGTCAAGACGGCTGGTTCAGGAAAATATATTATCGGTCGATGACCTCATATGGCCGGTTTTTATTCAGGAAGGGTCAAATAGCTCCACGGACATCGCCGCCATGCCGGGGGTTGCCCGAAAATCCATTGATCTGCTGTTGCCTGAAATTGAAAAAGCCGCAAGTCTCGGCATTCCCGCCGTTGCCCTGTTTCCCCGGACACCGCAGGAATTAAAGACCGAAGACGGACGGGAAGCCCTGAACCCGGATAATCTGATCTGCCGGGCCACAGCTGCCATAAAACAGGCCGTTCCTGAAATTGGCATCATCTGTGACGTGGCACTGGACCCCTATACCAGCCACGGCCACGACGGCATTCTCATTGACGGCGATGTGGCCAATGACGAGACAATTGATATTCTGGTCAGACAGGCCCTGATTCAGGCCGAGGCAGGATGTGATATTCTGGCCCCCTCTGACATGATGGATGGCCGGGTCGGAGCCATCCGGCAGGCACTGGAGGAAAATAACCGGCCGGATACACAGATCATGGCCTATGCGGCGAAATATGCCTCCGCCTTTTATGGCCCGTTCCGTGACGCGGTCGGCTCCAGCGGCAATATCAAATCCGGCGGTAAACACAGCTATCAAATGGACCCGGCCAACAGTGACGAGGCCCTGCGGGAGGTTATGATGGATATAGAGGAAGGGGCGGACATGATAATTGTCAAGCCCGGCATGCCCTATCTTGATATTATTCAAAAGGTGACATCCGGGTTCGGCTTTCCCACCTTCGCCTATCAGGTCAGCGGTGAATATGCCATGCTTCATGCTGCCGCACAAAATGGCTGGCTTGACCTTGACCTGGTGATGATGGAAAGTCTGCTGGCCTTCAAACGGGCCGGCGCATCAGGAATATTGAGCTATTTCGCCCCGAAAGCTGCGGAAATGCTGAAGACACAGTCCTAAGCCACTAAATCGTTCTTAAGCCAGCAAATCGTTGGACAGTTCGTTAACGGCCTCATCCAGGTCATAAAAACTTGGCTGCAGGTGGCCGGGTACGCTTTTCCGGCCAATTTCCACCGAAATCTGCGGGGCATTGCCGTGCAGGTGCGAGACAATGATGTCCTTGATCACATTGAAGAAATGACTTTCTTCGTCAATGATCTGCTGCAATCTTCCGGCAATGGGACTGGCAATGGTATAGGAAATCAGAATTCCCAGAAATGTTCCCACCAACGCACCACCAATCATCGCGCCCAATATTTCAACGGGCTGATCAATACTGCCCATGGTTTTAATAATGCCAAGCACCGCCGCCACAATACCCAGCGCCGGAAAGGCCTCCCCCAGAATGCCCAGCGCGTGGGCGCCTTCGCTTTCTTCATGATGATGCTTTTCAAGGTCTTTTATCAGGACATCCTCCACCTGATAGGGATCATCAAAATTCATTGTGGTCATGCGCAGGTAATCACAAATAAAATCAACCACATGGTGATCTTTGCTCACATTGGAAAAATTGCTGAAAATCTTGCTTTCCTCGGGATTTTCGATATGGGCCTCAAGGGCGATGACACCCTTGGTTTTTATCAGTTTTGTCAGAAGAAACATCAGGCATAACAGGTCGGTATAATCCTGTGCCTTCCATTTTGGTCCCTTGAAAGTATGGCCAAGCCCCTTCATGCCTTTCTTGGCAACACCACCGCCGTTGCTGACCATATAGGAGCCGATTCCCGCGCCACCAATCATCATGGCTTCCAGTGGCAGGGCCTTCAATACGGGAGCCATCTTGCCCCCGGCCAGAACAAACCCCCCGAAAACCATAGCCATGGTAAAAACGATACCAATAATAACAAGCATATTTACGTAAGCCTCTTCATACCCAAAAATTTTCTCGGGACAGCATTTTATGTCCCTGTTTGGAACAGTTATAGGAAAAGGATGTTAAAGAAGTCTTATTTAATGAAGATTTGAATAAAATTATTTCCCGGATGTTTTCAGACCCTACATAAAGGTCCCGTCCAGGGTAATAACCCGGCCCCCGTAACCAAGTTTATAGCGGGCAATATCGGCCCCCTCGTCCGTATTGACCCCGCCCAGATCAATACTTTCAATTCCGGCAGCCTTCAGATTCAGAATCATTTTCCACAGCAGCAGGTTTAACGCCCGGCATTTGCGGCCTTCTTTGCCGTTCCAGCCAATATGATAGGTGGCATGACACCCGTGACGCAGAAACAGAAGCCCGGCTATAGGGGTATCACGGGGGGGCATATCCGGGGAAGTCTCCGATACTGCAAAAGCCGTATATACCCCCTGTTCCGGACCATAGAGCTGGCCATAATTCCGGCTTAATCCGGCGGGCAGTCCCTGATATTTTTTTTCTTTTTGCTGTTTGCCCTCTTTTTTTAATAACCAGCCGGTAAAGTGATGGTTATGATCGCCGGTAATCACATCAAAGTCACTTTTTTCCGCCTTGCGAATATCGGTGCGGGTCTTGCCATATAAATTCTGCCAAAGCTGCTGCTCTGACAATGTCAGGTCAACAATGATCGTTGAATTTCCGGTTATGATCCGGCGAAAACCCATATTTTCATATATGGCCTGTCCCACATTTTCATCCGGGCTGAAAGCAAACAGGTTAAAATAGCGCAACGGATATTTCCTGCGAATTTCCATCAGGATATTTTTTTTCTCATCTTCGCTGATCTCTTTCAGCCAGACCGGGCCCATGAGCAGCAGGGAAATTTTAAGAAAACCGAGAAACCGCCGGGTGACAATTTGCCCGATGGCCAGTATTTCACCATTTTCGGACGCAACAAAACGGTTGACCTCACGGCCACTGCGGTGACATATCTCGCCATAGGCCCAGGTCTGCTGGAAAGAACTGCGGCCAGCTTCGGTCAAATGATGTTCCCATTCTTTGCGGGATATATTATTCCAGTCGATAATTATTTCTGACATATTTTATTTTCATTAACCATAAAAGTTGTAATACTAGGGCCAGCATCAGTTAATTTAAACGGTTTTTCCATGTTCGGCAGAAAAAAAGCAAAACAAAATGTCATGGGCCACGAAATATTGGCCCCCAAACCCACCAGATGGGCCTATTTATACATTCTGAAATATATTGCCCTGCCCATCGGTATGGTTTTAACCGGAATGGATATTATTCTGTATTTTATCTTTAAATATGCCTTTAACAGCTGTTATGGCGTATTCTGCCTGATTGGCTGACAAATTATTTTTGGACTTTCTCTATTAAAAACCATATATCATTCTGTAAAGACAACATTATAGATATTTATATTCGGATTTACGATGAATAATACAAATAGTTCGGTAACCCTGCAAGACGTTCAAAAAGCGGCAAAGGCCTTAAAAGGGGCCATTGTGGCAACCCCCCTGAACAAGTCATTCACCCTGTCAAAGCTTTGTGGAGCCGAAATTTATCTGAAATTTGAAAATATGCAATTCACCGCATCCTTCAAGGAACGCGGCGCCCTGAATAAACTGATCAATTTATCTGACGCACAAAAAAAACAAGGGGTGATTGCGGCAAGTGCCGGAAACCACGCGCAGGGCGTTGCCTATCACGCTCATCGGCTCAATATCCCCGCAACCATCGTTATGCCCGTCAACACCCCCTTCGTCAAAGTGCGCCAGACCGAAGAACATGGCGCGACCGTTGTCCTGTCCGGCGAACGGTTTGACGATACCGCAAAGCAGGCCGTCATCCTTGCCGAACAGCAGAATCTGACTTTGGTCCATCCTTTTGACGATCCTGATGTGATTGCCGGACAGGGCACAATCGGTCTTGAGGTTCTGGCCGCCTGCCCCGATCTTGATATTATTCTGGTTCCTGTGGGCGGCGGCGGATTGATTTCGGGAATTGCCGTGGCAGCAAAAAATACCAACCCCAATATCAAGATCATCGGGGTTCAGGCTGAACGCTTCCCGTCGCTCCACCGTGCCAGACACAATAATGAATACCAGCCCCGTGGTTCCACATTGGCAGAGGGAATCGCCGTCAAGACCATTGGTGACAAGACCTATGAAATCTGCAAGGAACTGGTCGATGATATTCTGCTGGTCAGTGAAGATTCCCTCGAAGAAGCCGTCTGTATGCTGATGACCATTGAAAAAACCGTACCCGAAGGGGCCGGTGCCGCGCCGCTTGCCGCCGTTAACAGCTATCCGGAAATTTTCAAAGGCAAGAAAATCGCCATGATCGTCAGTGGCGGAAATATTGACCCGCGTCTGCTGGCGTCCCTGCTGATGCGGGGGCTGGTTCGCGAAGGCCGGATTACCCGGTTGCGGGTGGAATTGCTGGATGTGCCGGGGGCGCTGGCCCAGATCACCAAGATCATTGGTGAATTGGGCGGCAATATCATTGATGTCTCCCATCACCGGCTGTTCACCGAACTTCCTGCCAAGGAAACCTATTCCAATGTGACGCTGGAAACCCGGGACCGGGAAAATCTGCTGGATATACTGGATGGATTGCGCAGTGCGGGTTTTACCGTTCATGTGAACCGATCGTCTGATTTATAAAATTTTAACCTTAAGACAGCATTATACTTTCCAAACAAGTTTAAGTAATTTTACAACGGTGGAAAACTAATGGCGGATGATGCTCGCCCAATAATCATAAAACGAATAAAAAAAGTTTCCGGCGGCGCTCATGGCGGCGCATGGAAAGTGGCTTATGCGGATTTTGTGACGGCGATGATGGCCTTCTTTATGTTGCTGTGGCTGCTGAATGCCACCTCCAAGGAACAAAAGGAGGGACTGGCGGAATATTTCACGCCGACAACGGCCTCCACCAATGCGCAATCCGGCTCCGGCGATATTCTGGGCGGTGTGTCCCTTAATAGTGACGGGGCGCAGGACAGTGCCGTCACCGTATCAATCCCGGCAACCACCACGGAAGCCTCGACATCGGAAGATGATGTTGATCAGGAAAAATCCGAAGAAGAAAAATTCGCGGAAATAGTTGCCAAAAAAGAACAGGATTATTTCGAACAGATGTCAGAAGACCTGAAAGTGGTCATTCAGGAAAGCCCGGAACTCTCGAAATTACAGGATCAGGTGCTTATTGATATCACCGAAGATGGCATGCGTATTCAACTGGTGGACAAGGACAACAGGGCCATGTTCCGTCCGGCAAGTGCGGAATTATACAGCTATGCCGAAAAAATGATCCGCACCATTGCCACCGTTGTCATAAAAATGCCCAACCGTATTTCAATAACCGGCCATACGGACGCGACCCCCTTTACCTCCCGGAAGAATTATTCCAACTGGGAGCTGAGCGCGGACCGGGCCAACAGCACCCGCCGTGTGTTAAGAGATTCCAGTGTTTCCGCCAACAGAATAGCCGAAGTGCAAGGCAAGGCCGCCACTGAACCCCTGCTTCCCGACAGCCCCATGCGCCCGGAAAACCGGCGTATTACCATATTGCTGCTGCGCGAATCCCCCACCCTGCCTGCCGATTTTATGTAGGGTTAACTCAAAGTCCTTCTATTTTTGATTTTTTCGGCGACAGGCCCATTGTTGCTTGCTATGATACGGAAAAAATCTCTGGGAAAATATTTATGGAATTATTGCAATCCTCTGTCCAGATGTGGGCGACTTTTGCGGTTATTTTCGGGGCAATTATTTTTTATGCCATGGATCATATTCCCATGGAGGTCACCTCCCTTGGCACTATTTCCGTTCTGCTGATATTGTTTCATTTCATGCCGGTCCTTGATGAAAGCGGCCTTGCCCTGCTTGATTTAAGAACTTTACTGTCCGGCTTTGCCGACCCGGCATTGATCACCATATTGGCCTTGCTGGTCATTGGACAGGGCATGGTTCAGACCGGCGCCCTCGAAACACCGGCTCAAATAATTGTGAAACACGGCATTTCCTATCCGCGTAGAATCATTCTGGCCTGTCTGGTGGTGGTCATGGTAGTCAGCGCCCTGCTCAACAACACACCGGTTGTGGTGATTTTCATCCCCATCATGATTGCCCTGATGGATAAAATGGATAAATCCGCAGGTATGGTTCTGATGCCGCTCAGTTTTGTGGCTATTTTGGGCGGCATGACCACATTGATCGGTTCCAGCACCAACCTGCTGGTTGCCGGAAGCTATAAAGGTCTGACGGGACAGGAAATCGGCTTTTTTGATTTTACCATACCGGGTTTGTTTATGGCTTCCCTCGGTTTGATTTATGTTGTTTTCATAGCCCCGCTTATCCTACCCAGAAAACTGTCCCCTGCCGAGGATAACGCCGTCATCATCACCGGCAAACAATTCATTGTACAGCTTGACCTGGTCGCGGGGAATTCGCTGATCGGCAAGAAATCCATTGCCGGCATGTTCCCGGATCTGTCGCGTATGACCGTCCGGCTGGTTCAAAGGGGCCAGAAAGCATTCCTGCCGCCCTTTGACGATATTGTCTTTCAGGAAGGTGATGCCATAATCCTTGCCACGACCCGGGCCATTTTAACCGACAAGCTGGCCAAGGACCCCGGCCTGCTGGAGGGTATCCTGACCATACCAAGCGACGATGACGTGGAAAATGAAGCCACACCCAATGTGGCCCCCCGTGGCCAGAAAATAGCCGAGGTCATTGTGGCACCGGCGTCCCGCCTTGACGGGCGCACATTGGAACAGGTCGGCTATCACCTGCAGGGCGGCTGCAAGGTTCTTGGCATTCAGCGTCGCTCACGCATGGTACGCAGTTCAATGAATGACATCCGCCTTGAGGCCGGCGATGTATTGCTTGTGGTCGGCACATCCACCCAGATCAACGCCCTGAGAATGAACAAGGATGTGTTGTTAATGGAATGGTCCACCCGCGAAGTGCCGATCAGATCGGACAGCTGGAAGGCACTGGGCATTTTTTGCGGCGTTGTCGCCATTGCCGCCATGGGCATCATTCCCATTGCCATAACGGCAACATGCGGGGCATTCCTCATGATTGCGCTGGGTTGTCTTAATATTCGTCAGGCCAGCCGTGCCGTTGACCGCCGTATCTTCCTGCTGATCGGGGCGGCCATTGCCATGGGTGTTTCCCTGCAGGCCACCGGCGGCGCATCCTATCTCGCCGAAGGCCTGATTCATCTGCTCGAAGGGTCCAGCGTTGCGGTTACCCTGTCGGCTTTTTTCCTGCTCATTGCCGTGCTGACCAATATGTTGAGCAATAATGCAACGGCGGTGCTTTTTACCCCCATTGCCATTAATATTGCCAATCAGCTCGGCGTTGATCCCATGATATTTGTCACCGCCGTAATTTTTGCCGCCAATTGTTCCTTTGCAACCCCCATGGGTTATCAGACCAATCTTCTGGTTATGGGGCCGGGCAATTATAAATTCAGGGATTTCATGAGGGTCGGCATCCCTTTGATTATTGTATTATGGCTGGGCTATTCCTTTTTTGCACCATGGTATTATGGATTATAAAAGCTTTTCCTGATATGTTATAGACCGTTCGGATTTTTTTGGCAGAAAGTAGCAAGAAATTGACCAATCAGTCTTCTCAGTTTCCCAGATTTTATGTCACTGCCCCGACCGCCTGCCCTTATCTGGAGGGTAAGGTGGAAAGAAAGGTTTTTACGGAACTAAACGATATTAATCCTGGCGCCCTGAACCAGTCACTGGCGAAGATCGGATTTCGGCGCAGTCAGGACATTGCCTACCGTCCCAGCTGCGAAAATTGTACGGAATGTAAATCCGTGCGTATTCCGGCAGCATCCTTCAGGCCAAACCGCACCCAACGCCGTCTGATCAGGATAAATGATGATCTTTTGGCAGAAAGGCTGCCCAATATTGCCACCCATGAACATTACGACCTGCTCAGCAAATACCTGACGAAACGCCATGCGGAGGGCGGCATGACCAACATGACCTTTGATGAATATGTCAGCATGGTCGAAGCCTGCCCGGTCGACAGCTGCCTCATAGAATACCGCCTGACACAGAAAGAAGGTGGCCCGGATAAACTAATCGCCGTCACCCTGACCGACATCATGAGCCATGGTCTGTCCATGGTCTATAGTTATTTTGATGTCAGTGATGACTATAAAAAAAGAAGCATCGGCACATATATCATTCTTGACCATGTGGCACGTGCGCGGCTTCTTGGGCTGGATCATGTATATCTGGGTTATTGGGTAAAGGGCAGCCCGAAAATGGCCTATAAAAAGAATTTTCAGCCCCTTGAAGTTCTTGAGCCTGAAGGCTGGTTTCCGTCCGACAGAATTTAGGGCAATATCAGACCTATTTGATAGCTTGTCTTTATGCGTGGTATATTTATAATCCCGTCCATAAATATTTATAAAAAATAACAGGGGCCTGCCAGATGAAACGTCGTTCATTCCTTAAAACAACCGCCGCCGCAACTGTTGGCACTGTGGGACTTTCTGCGTCATTGTCCGCACCTGCCTATGCCACCGGCAAAAGAAAACTGAAGATGGTCACCACATGGCCCAAAAAATTCCCCGGTCT
>UOEJ01000159.1_pt1 | contig 38758 bp, 30 predicted proteins | sample 1989191 | NCBI WGS metagenome assembly UOEJ01 (sample SAMEA4712195, study PRJEB27164) | hydrothermal vent metagenome | biome: marine basaltic hydrothermal vent biome; feature: marine hydrothermal vent; material: mineral | place: Pacific Ocean | collected 2011-06-14/2011-07-23 | depth 1719 m | reverse complement strand
TGGGGGGAACATTATTCATCCAAGGTCACCCTGCAGGAAAATTCCAGCCCCCGTTTCAGCAGGCCCAACGGCATGGCGAAAGAGTGAAAACAGCTCACGGCCCATGCCCTGCTGACTGGCGGCAAGATCAGCCGGGGCCGCTGTGCGGCTGTGCAATTCCTGCGGCGATACATGAAGCACAAGATCACCCGTAATGGCGTCCAGTTCGATAATATCACCATTCTGAACAAGGCTTATGGGGCCGCCGTCCAGGGCTTCCGGGGTCAGATGTATGGCGGCGGGGATTTTACCCGATGCCCCTGACATGCGGCCATCCGTGATCAGGGCGACTTTAAATCCCCTGTCCTGCAACACCCCCAGAGAAGGTGTCAGTCCGTGTAATTCCGGCATACCATTGGCCTTTGGCCCCTGAAAACGGATTACCGCGATAAAATCCTGTTCCAGTTCGCCCATTTCATAAGCCGCCAGCATATCCTCCTGGGAATGAAATACCATGGCCGGGGCCTTGATAATTTGGTGCCTGTCCTTCAGTGCCGAGGTCTTTATTACCGCCCGCCCCAGATTACCGCGCAGCAATTTCAGGCCGCCGTTCGCACGGAAAGGGGCAGAGACGGGCCGCAGGATATTGTTGTCGTGGCTTTGCTTCGCCCCGTCTTTCCACACCAGGTGACCGTCTTCCAGAAAGGCGTCTTTGACATAGCTGTCAAGGCCATGACCCATGACTGTCCTGACATCATTATGAAGCAGCCCCGCCTGAAGAAGCTGCCGGGTAAGACAGGCCATGCCGCCTGCGGCCTGAAAGTGATTGATATCCGCCAGACCGTTGGGATATATCCGGCACAGCAACGGCACCACATCAGACAGGTCGGACAGATCCTGCCAGTTGAGCCGCACACCCGCCGCACGGCCAATGGCCATCAGATGCAGCGTATGGTTGGTCGATCCCCCGGTGGCAAGCAGGCCCACCATGCCGTTGACCAGAGCCTTTTCGTCAACGATCTCCCCAAGGGGCGGGGCCTGCATCAGACGGCCGACCGCCGCACGGGTCATGGCGTCACGGATTTTAGTTGCCGGATTGACAAAACTGCTGCCCGGCAGGTGAAGCCCCATGATTTCCATCAACATCTGATTTGAATTGGCCGTACCATAAAAGGTACAGGTGCCGGGGCTGTGATAGGAACGGCTTTCCGCATCAAGCAATTCTGTCCGGTCCACCCTGCCTTCTGCGTAAAGCTGTCGGATACGGGATTTCTCGGAATTGGCCAGACCGGATGTCATGGGCCCGGCCGGGATAAAAATCCCCGGCAAATGACCAAAGGACAAGGCCCCGATCAATAATCCCGGCACAATTTTATCGCAAACCCCCAGATAAAACGCCCCGTCAAACATATCATGGCTGAGCGCGATGGCCGTGGACATGGCGATTACATCCCGGCTGAACAGGCTTAATTCCATACCCGCGCGGCCCTGGGTCACCCCGTCACACATGGCCGGAACCCCGCCGGCGAACTGGGCCACGGCCCCTCTGGCGCGGGCCTCCTGTTTGATAATATCGGGGTAGCCATGAAAAGGCTGATGGGCCGACAACATATCATTATAGGCGGAAACAATGGCATAATTGGCCTTGATATCTGTGGTTAAATCATGCTTGTCCTTTGCGTCACAGGCCGCAAAAGCATGGGCCAGATTGCCACAGGCAAGGGCCGTCCGGTGGCGTCCCTGAATTCGCGCCCCGTCGATTTTTTCCAGATAGGCCGCACGACTGCGGCGGCTGCGTTCAATGATCCGGTCGGTTATGGTGTTGATTACAGAATTCATATATTACCCATCACGCCGCCCAATAGACAGAAACCGGGGTTTTTGTCTGATGCAATATATGGCTTATTGGTTGCTGCACGGTTTTTTCCTGCCGTGCCTGTTGGTAAACCTGCCATTTTTCCGTACCAAAGATCAGCAATATGATTTCCCGTGACCCGAGCAGGGCCTTCAGCGTCATGGTCATGCGGGGAATCTCGTCACCGCCGCGCCGGATCGGGGCGCACAGCCTGTCGGTATTTTCATCCAGTGCCGCCGCCAGGTCCGGCGAATCCGGAAACAGGGACGCCGTATGACCGTCAAGCCCCATCCCCAGCAATGTTATGTCAAAGGGCCGGGGCAAGGCCCGAAGCTGCCGGTCGGACATTTCCTGCCCGACGGCCACATCATCAGCCGCCGATTTTATCCCGATGAAACCGGCGCGGGCCGCCCGGTTGATCAGAAGCCTGTCACGCACCAGCTTTTCATTGCTGTCGGTATGGTCCGGCGGCAGCCATCTCTCGTCACTGAGCCCGAACCAGACTTTTTCCCAGTCAAATATCTGCTCCGACATCATGTCAAAGAGCCGACCCGGTGAAGTGCCGCCGGATAGCAGCATTGATGCCTGCGGTCTGTTTTTCAGGCTGTGAGACAATTGACTCATCACATCACGCAACAGCTGTTGAAACAGTGCATTTTTACTGTCGAATTTATATTCACTGATTTTTGTCATATCCTAGCCCTCAAACCATTGATGGCCGGACCGAGCCAACAGGTCGTCACTGGCCTGTGGCCCCATTGATCCGGCGGTATAATTATGCATATCAATATTTCTGTCAACCCAGGCCCTGCGAATGCCACCAATCCATCGCCATGAGGCAATAATTTCATCATGGCGGACAAAATAGGCCTGATTACCCAAAATCACATCGCCCAGTAATTTTTCATAGGCATCGGGGATGCGGCAGCCGTTTGCATTAGAAACAGTTTCCATCCGGCGGTCATCGAAATATAACGTCATTTCCGGCTGGATATTTATGATTACCCTGTCCGGCCGGGCATTGTTACCGGCCTCTTTAAACTGGATAACGACTTGTGCAAAACGACCGGACAATCTTTTTCCGGTTCTGAGGTAAAACGGCACACCCCGCCAGCGATCATTGTCCAGAAGGGCCTTTAATGCCACAAAAGTTTCCCCGACACCCGGGGCCTCCTTATCCTTTATTTCCTCAACATAGGCCGGTACGGGCTGACCGTTTATCAGGCCGCTGCCATATTGCGCCCGCACCACATGATGATCAATATTCCACGATGTCACGGGGCTGAGCGCCTCCACCACGCGAACTTTCCGGTCACGTATATCATCTGCCCTCAGGCTTTCCGGTTTGTCCATGGCCAGAAAACATAAAATCTGCATCAGGTGGTTTTGTATCATGTCCCGCAAAATTCCCACCCGGTCAAGAAAGTTGGCCCGGCCCTCCACCCCGACCATCTCGGCCACGGTAATCTGGATATTGTCAATATGATCCCGGTTCCATATCCCCTCCATCGCGCCGTCTTCAAACCGGAAGGTCAGGATATTCTGTATGGCTTCCTTGCCCAGATAATGATCGATGCGGTATATCTGGTCTTCCCGGAAGCTGGCTGACAGGGCGGTATTGACCGCTTCTGCGCTCTGTTCATCTTCGCCCAGGGGTTTTTCCACCACCAGACGGCTGTTTTCCTGATTTAACCCCTGTCGGCCGAGCTGCTCACAGACGGTGCCAAACAGGGCAGGAGGCACGGCCATATAATATATAACTTCGCGCATGTCGCCTGTAGTCAGCCCGTTTTCAGTCAGATAACGTGATAATTTATCCCAGGATTTATCGTCAGCAATATCCAGATCGCGGTAATCCAGAAGTCCGCTGAAGGCCTCTGCCCTGCCCTGTTCATATTCAGCCCCAAGAAAGGTTTGCAATTTTTCCAGTACAAGTGCGCGAAACTCATCCCGGTCCATCCGTCCGCGTGACAGGGCAATTATGCGACTGCCGGGGGCCATTTTTCCCTGACCATGCAGAAAATATAAAGCCGGCATCAATTTACGCAGGCACAGGTCACCCGTTCCGCCAAAGATGACTATATCCAACGCCTTCATCCAATAATTACCTTGATTTACATGTTATATAACTGATATAATGTTAACGCTAACATTTTTAGAATTATCTGTCAATATCATTGTTTTTCTAAATATTGGTATTTTGAACAGAATAATGGATAATATATTCTTCCACCATCCGTATCCGGGCGGAGGGCGGTTTTCAGCAGATGGGAAAGACGACAAGAATAATGAAAAAAGATAAAGTAACCATTCAGGATGTGGCCCGGCTGGCCGGCGTATCCATGATGACCGTTTCCAGAGTTATCAGCAGAAAATCCGGCGTGAAAGACACCACCCGCCGTAAAATTCAGGACGCCATCGACAGTCTGCATTATCAACCCAATATATCCGCAAGAAGCCTGGCGGGAAGTAAATCCTATTTCCTGGGGTTGATATATGACAATCCAAATGCGGCCTATCTCAGTCAGTTTCTTGCCGGGACATTACATCACTGCAACAGGAATGGCTATAATCTGATTATCAGTTCTTTTGAAAGTGACGGGCATGGTCATTATCAGATTGACCGCACATTGATCAACCGCGCCAGAATAGACGGCATTATCATTCCGCCGCCCCTGTGTGATTGCGTGGAAATTCTGACCAGCCTGAAAGACGCCGGGATTCCCATGGTGCGGGTCGCGCCGCAAAGCCAGCCGGACTATTCACCCTTTGTCTGTATGGATGACCGTCGCGCCGCCGGTGAAATTACCGAGTACCTCATCAATCAGGGCCACCGAAGGGTCGGCTTTATTCAGGGCCATCCTGATCACGGGGCCAGCAAATTACGGTATGAGGGTATGAAACAGGCCCTGGAAAAACACAATATCCCCCTGCCCGATTCTTATATTCAACAGGGTTATTTCAGTTATAAATCGGGTTTTGCCTGTGCGGAAAGATTGCTTGGGCTGGATGATCCGCCAACGGCTATATTTGCCAGCAATGATGATATGGCGGCCGCAGCGATTTCCGTGGCCCACAAAGCGGGGCTGTCAGTTCCCGATGATATTTCGGTGGTGGGTTTTGATGACCTGCCACTGGCCTCAACCATCTGGCCACGGTTAACCACAATTCGTCAGCCAATTATGGCCATGGCTGAAAAGGCCGCCGATTTCCTGATTTATCCTGACAATCAGGAAACCGGCGACCATATACTGGATTACAAGCTGATCATTCGGGAGTCAGTGGCCCCGCCCAAACAACTCACCTAATAACTACAGCGATTTTCATCAATCTTGCTTTTTGTTCGCTTGATAAAAGCCGAGATATTTGACATTTTGACAAATCTTTTCGGGGTGGGATAGATCAGGAGAAGATACTGCCCTTCCCCCACCAGACTGGCATCAAAGCTTGGGTTTTCCGGGTCATCCACCATGATCGGATGTATATTGGCAAGTTTCAGGTCAGGGGAGCGCATTTTCAGGCGTTCCACCGTGCCCAGCATGGCGGCAGAATGAAAACTGCCGTTAATATGCATAACCTTGCGGCCGGGGTTGGCCTTCATATGGTCATTTATACTTTCGGCCATGGTATCATCCCGGCTGACCTGGGCTGAAAAACGGCGGAAACGTTTTTCAGCCTTTTCCTCCTCTGTCATACCCTCACCACCCACGCTGTGGCCTGCGGCCTTGGCCAGAAAGGCGAAATAACGGTCTTTATAGACCCCGTCCTCAGTATTCAGTTCTCTGGCAATCCAGCTTCTCGGCTCCCCGGTCAGCCGGTCCAGAAATGCCGGTCCCTCTTCCCCGACACAGCTGACCATATTTCCCGGAACCTCGGCAGCAATAACCGCAAGCCCCTTGCGACGGGCGAATTCGACCATCGGCCGGTAGCTGGACCGGTAATGGGGCCACGCCTTGCCATCATGAACAAGGGTTTCCTCGCCAATTTCACCCGCAAGATACTGATCAACGATGGGCTGGGCGCTACGTTCGAACTGCTCCATTGACAAGGCAAGATCGTTATGGCGTTCGTAAAGACCGCTGAATATCTTTGACTGGACATAATGACTTGCGGCATGGCCATGGGCCTCACCAACAAACACCACATCATATTGAGCCATGTCATCCACAACCCGGTCAAGGTCAACAACACGGGGGCTTAAATCACCCAACTGGGTCTCCACCAGAATAAAATCGGAGAAGCTTTTTATCTCCGAGGGCAGGACATATTTATCCCCGACCAGTGTTATGGCCGGTGCGGCAGGCGCGGAGGAGATATCATTTGTTATGGCGTCGCGGGAGCAGGCCGACACCAAAAATGTCATGGCCATTGTTATGCCCGCTATCTGGTATTTTAGTCTTCGCATTATTTTTTCCTTACCAGTTATTATCGGCTCAGGGTCAATATTAACCCAGGGCCGATAATAACAAAGCCAAAGGAGGAATTCTCCCCCCTCACCAATTATAATCAGCCCCCTAGAATTTATAGCGGGCGGTAATACCAAAGGTCCGCAGACGGGGATGAATAACGCTCATCCGCCAGGGGAAGAGTGTATTGTCACCGCTTGTCATGCCATCCACCGTGTTATTAAGATAAACATCACGGAAGGCAGCCTCGGCCTTATTGTCATTGAACAGATTTTCCACCCACAGTTCCACCTCCAGGCCACCGGACATTCTGACCCCGCCACGGGCATTGACCTTGGTGCGACCCGGAATAATCGCCTGATTGGTATTGCCGACAAAGGATTTGCCCTCATGCATAATATCGGCCCGAATGAACATTCCGATATCCTCATTGATCTGTGTTTCATAAATCGGCGAGATATTAAACTGCCATTTTGGCTGGCGCAGCAATTTATTGCCGGATATATCACCATTCGGAGCGAAAGAAGGAAATTCCTCAAAGGATTCAACCTGCGCGTCGATGAAACGGGAATTGGTGTAAGAGGCACCGAAATTAATCGTGAACCCTTCTGACAACATGGCCTGAACCGATAATTCTGCCCCGGTTACCTTTGCCGTACCAGCATTCGCATTAACACTAACAGGCAGGGCAGCCCCACCACCGGGAATAACGGCATCCACAACCTGTGGCACCACAATATTATCCCAGTCGATATAATAGACAGATAATTCACCAATCAGACGACCATCCATCATCCGGCCTTTCGCGCCAATCTCGTATGTCCAGTTTGATTCAGGATCAAAAGATGAGACACCTGATATACCGCCACCAAGTGAAAAGCCGTCAAAACCACCGCTTTTTGCTCCCTTGGCAACCGTTGCAAAGAGCAACCAGTCGTCGGTGGGGTGATATTCAAAGCTGAACCGCGTGGTCCAGTTTGTCCATTTATCATTACAATTCGAAATGCCATTGGCGAAAACACAATTTACACCGACCTCACCAACAGATTCACCAGGCCTTCTGAAGGATTTTTTGTCACTGGTATAGCGTACTTCAACACGCCCCACCAAACCATCGGCAAGATCGGCCTCCACATAACCAAAGCCGGAAATGGATTCCTCCTTGCTAAAATCATCGTCGGAGAAAACACCCTCCTCAGGAATTGCGCCAAAATCATAGAAAGAGCTGAAAATATAATTACCCAGGGGGATAACACCCACCGTAGGGCCGGCAGGAAATGTGAAAATAGGACCATAGGTCGTAAAGTCATCGGGCAAGACAGCATTTGTCATAAATGCCCCACCGTCGTCAAAGGCACGTCTGGCATTATAATAAAACACACCGATAGAGCCACGTACGGACCTGTCGGTTGGCGAGGAATAACGGAATTCCTGACTGAAGTCCCGTTCGACCGACCTTGAGCCATGATCAACAAAATCCACCTTGAAACTATCAAATCTCATCAATGAGGGAGTGAAGTAACCAGCCGTACCGGGTGAAGGAGATAAAAACCCGTCCGATGTCAGGTAAACCATGTCAAATCCATCATTGCCACGGGCGTAGTCATTTTTAACCTGACTTTTAAGCCGGCCATATCCGGTCAGGGATTCAAAAGTACCAATTTCCGACTCCCACTCCAGTTTTGCACTGAGGCGCAAGATTTCACGCTTGGTCCCCGTCGCGCCTTTTGAAATAAAAAGATCACCTTTTTCTATACTGGGCAGAACCCCGCAGAAATTTTGATATCTTAAACCGTCACCCGTGAAAGCATCCTGGTCCTCACAATTGGCCGGAACTGCCGACATGGGTGAATCATCAAGCTGGTCATCCGAATAATAGCCGGTAAACAAGGCAGTGAAATTTTCATTGGGTGTAATATACAAACTGCCGTTTATGGTCTTGAATTCATAACCACCAATATCCGGGCCATTTTCAACCGCATTGTCATAGGAACCATTCCAGGTATCATAGCTGAGCGACAGGCGCCCCGACATTTTATCCTCGACAATTGGCCCGCTGATCGAGGCTTGCGCGGCAAACTTGCCTTCGTTGCCAACCGTACCAACGATCTTTCCGCTGACCTCATCGCCAGGCTCGGCCGTGACAATATTGATCGCACCGGAAAAAGCATTGCGGCCGTACATGGCGCTTTGCGGACCTTTTATTACCTCAATACGGGCAATGTCCAGCTGGCTCATATTGATACCGGACCGGGATGAAACATAGACACCATCCACAAAGACAGCCGTATTATTTTCACCAAAGATATCCGTCTGGGCAACCCCGCGAATGATGGGTGTCGCCAGAGATTCACCAATAGGATTATAAAAATTCAACCCTGGTGTGAGAGACGCAACATCACTCATATTGTCAATACCGGCACTTTCAATGGTGGCGGCATTAAATACGGTGATGGCCAGAGGAACATCAAGAATATTTTCCTCTGTCTTACGTGATGTTACCACGACTTCCTCAAGACCTGCGCCCTTATCATCGGCTTCTTCCCCATAGGCAAAACTGCCCGGTGTGGTGAATGCAACGGCGATGGCCGCTGAACTCAGTAGTTGTTTTTTTCCAAACATATTTTTCACTCCTTTATCCTGTTTTGTATTTTGTTATTTCTCACTCCACTAAAAAACTGTATTTTCGGTATCGGATCAGCCCTCACAAGCGACCCGATACCAATTGCCCCGTTTACTTACTCACTTCATTTATTCTCCGGCCCCACATTCAATGATGAAATATCCATCACGAATGTATAAAGGTCAGACATAAAACGTTTGCCAGTGCTCCGTGTAAAAAGCATTTTCTTGCCGTCTGGCGATACGGAAGGAAAACCGTCAAAACTGTCATTATAGGTCAGGCGAACCGGCTCGCCCCCCGCGATGCTGCCCAGATAGACTTCCCAGTTCATGGGATTGTCCAGCAGTGGCCGGACAAAGACATAATGCTTGCCGTCAGGTGTCGGATAGGGTGCCCAGTTCATCCAGTTGTCATTGGTCAGGGGAGTTGCCTCACCCGTATCGGAATCAACAGTAAAAACCGTCATGGGCGTTGGCGACTTTTCATGATCGGAACGTTTCCAGGCCCGCATGGTAAGTGTCTTGTTATCGGGAAGGAAAAAAGGCGCGCCTTCCTGCCAGTCATCGGTAAAGGTCAACTGGCGTTCCCCGGTGCCGTCAGAATTCATGATCCAGATGTCAAGCTTGCCATCAATCTGCCGGGTGAAAACAATTTTCTTGCCGTCCGGGCTGATGGAAACCTCGGCGTCATAAACGTCATTATTGGTCAAGCGTTTAACATTCCCGCCGTCCAGGTCGGCGATATATAATTCCGCCCCTTGCGGATAATCCGTCTCGTCGGACCAGTTGCCAACCGGCAGGTCCATACGGTCCCGTGTCGAGGTATAGACCACCCTCTTGCCATCAGGCATGATGAAGGAACAGGCATCCTGACCGCGATCATTCACCTGCCAGTTTTTCTTTCCGTCGTCGGTTGTGATCCAGGTCAGCGCCCCGCCGGCCGCACGCGGGCTTGAAGGCGGGGTGGCTTTCGGGTCCTGGGTCTGGGCGATGACATGATAACTGTCCGGCCCGTAATAGGCTTCCGCAGATTCCGGCATATTGGGAATAAGCCAGATGGGCAGTTCCTTGTCATTCATGCTTTTCGGGGTGACAAGGGAATAATCGGTACCCACCTCCTTGTCATGGTCATCATGGGTTATCGCCTGATTACATCCGGCAATTACGACAAATGATGCCAGCAAACCTGTTTTAAATAATGATTTCATTGTTTTTTCTCCTACCTAATCTATTTGTTTATCTTTATTTTTAGCCGTTTTGATGCTGATAATGGCAAAGCCGATAAGACCAACCAGCACCGCCGCAGATTCCAGTTTATAATCCAGCGGATGAATCCAGAATTCCTTGAACCAGTCCCACCGGCCCATTATTTCAATGGTGTTCCAGAAAATTATTGCAGTGGGGATGGCATATCGCAAGGCAACGGTAACCCGCTTGAAACGTAACAACCGCTGGATCAGATACAGGCTCCACAGGCCAAAGCCAACAAAAGAGGCATAGGCAAACCAATGATGTTCACCAAACATCACTTCGTCATATACAAACATCAAATATACATAAAAGAACCATAGAATGAATAAAGTCTCAACCGCAACAATATTGGCAAAGTTACGGGTCAGGCCCGGCGATGGTTTACCCACATTGACCCGAAATACACGATGCACCCAACGGAAAGCATTGCAACGGGTTTCCTTGTTAAAAAGAAAGAATATACCGATGGCCAGCAAAAACCCTACCGATCCCTGCATCAGAAAATATTCCGGTTTTGTTGCGGGGTTTTCTGCACAGGCATAAGCCCATTCACCTGGTCCGCAAAGTGCCTTGACCCCGAAATAACGGGCATGGAAATGTATGGAAAATTCTACCCATCCGGTCCAGAGCAGGCTCGCCCCGACAAAACCGGCCCAGGTTCCGGCGATTTCAGTATTTTTCTGAATACCCCAGATGATTATCACAAGTCCTACAGCCCCCATGATAAACGCTGTCAGGTAGATACTATTGTCAATCACAGAAAAATCCTCAAATCCTTCCGGAATAACCGGTGGCACATCAAATACCGGCCCATACCACCTTGTGCCACTGCTGATTAACTGTTCCATCAGGATCATGATAATATGACCCAGGGGCTGTACGAACAATACGGCCATAAAAGCAATTATGCCGATGAGGGGGGGTTGTTTTAATATCTTTAACATTTCATTTTCCTATCAAATATGAACCATAATTCTGGTTCCGGCCTCTCTATAATTAATTTGGTTTTTATTTTAATTTTGGTGATTTATACCCGGTCTTCTTCCTGACATAGATTGCCAGAATCAGTATCATTCCGTTAACACCGGCAACCAGAAGGAACGGTGCCCCCGGCCCGATGCTATCGAACATATGTCCCCCTGCCATGCTCAGGGTCAACAGACCCAATGCACCGCAAAAAGCAAATACCCCCAGAACCGAACCCCGATTGTCGATGGGGGCTTCCTGTGCCACAAGTGCCTGTCCGGCCATGATCGCCGAAAATTCCCCGATACCCAGCATAATGAGCGGAAATATGGCCGATGGTGCTGTGGGATCAGGGGTAAGACCTATGAGGCTGTAACCGATCACAGCCATGGCCATGGCAAAGATAACCACGGACGCCCGGTCAAAACGATCAAGGATGATGCCAAATATCGGTGCCCACAGCAGGGTAACCCCCTGTACCAGCCCGCCCATCTTACCGGCATTGCTTGTTGCCTCCGGCGCAGACAGACCATTGGACATACCCGCCTGAATAAGCCATGCCGACAAAAAAGTTCCGATCATCAACAGGTCACCACGCGCAATGAAGCTCTCTGAATAGGCCAGCACAAGCCGGGGGTTATGCTTTGCTGCGCCAAAGCCCTCCCTGATCAGAACAGTGACTTTCTTTCGGCCCACGGATTTGCCGGGCTTGCCGGGCTTCAGTCCCTTGAAGACGACCGCCGCCGTAATGATACACAGGCAGGTAACAACCCAGAAAGTGTAGGTTCCGGCCATTTCCGCAGATACGCCCTTTTCACTGAACAGGTTCGGCAGCTTGCTCAGGAAAAAAATCATCATCAGGGCGCCCATGCCATTGGCCCAGCCGCTCATGGCGGCCATAAAGCCCCGTGATCTGTTTTGCGGATAATCTGAAAGTACCGTGGCCATCATCCCGCCAAGGGCGGCAGCCCCGACCCCCATGAAGGCCCGGAATACCAACAGCATCTCATAGCTGGTTGCCAGGGGATAAAGGGCAAATCCGACCCCGACCCACAGGAATCCCAGGGCAAAAATTGGCCGACGACCCACCTTGTCAGACAGGGAACCGAAAAAGGGTGATACCGTCAGCAGGGCGATTTCCCCGACAAATGACAGGGTTCCCACCGCCCTGCCAATTTCATTGGCCGGCATATTAAGATGAACTTTCAGAACATAATTCTGCAAAAAGCTGATGAAAGATAAAAAGCCGATTGTCCAAAAAGCGGAAAACAGATAGGTTCTGGCATTCCACTTGGTAACACCCGGCACCAAATGAACCGGGCCGAATTTTACGCTTTTTTCCTCTGCCGCAATATCTGACATTTTCCCTTTTTATTCCTTTACAAATACGCTGTTATGGCTTTGGTTTCAAGATAGGGCTCCAGCCCCTCGCGGCCAAATTCACGACCCCAGCCCGACTGTTTATATCCCCCGAACGGGGTTGCCGGATCCACGGCCGCATGGACATTAATCCCCACCTGACCGGATTTTATCCTGCGGGCAAGCTTGTGGCCCCGGGCCAGGTCAGTGGTCCAGACACTGGCCGACAGTCCGAAAATATTATCATTTGCCAGTGCTGCTATCTCATCCAGATCAGTGGTGTTAAATTTCTGTATCGTCAGAACCGGGCCAAAGATTTCCTCCTTGACGATCCGCATACCGGGGTCACAATCGGCAAATATGGTCGGCTCAACGAAATAACCGGGCTTGCCCTCTGCAGGACGCCCGCCGGTTATCAGCCGCGCCCCTTCGCTGACCCCGATATCAATATAGGCCAATACTCTGGTCAGTTGTTTTTTTGATATCAACGGGCCAATATCATAGGTTGCCTCCATACCGGCACCGATTGTCATGGCCTCTGCTTTGGCTTTCAGTCCGTCAATGACCTGTTCATAAATATCCTCATGAACCAGCAGGCGCGAACCCGCCATGCAATTCTGCCCTGACAGGAAGAAGATAGCCCGCGCAGCCGCCGGGATGGCCTCGGCCAGATTGGCGTCCCTGAGTAATATGACCGGTGATTTGCCGCCAAGTTCCAATGTGGTTCTTTTCAGGTTGCCTGACGCGGCGCGGATAATTTCCTTGCCCACATCCGTTGAACCGGTGAAAGAAACCTTGTCAATCCCCACATGGGATGCAATGGCGGCACCGGCCTTGCGGCCATAGCCGTTAACAAGATTAAAGACACCGGGCGGCAGACCGGTCTTGGCAATAAGGCCCGCAAGATACATGGTTGAAAGCGGCGCATCCTCTGCCGGTTTCAGCACCACCGTGCAGCCGGCGGCAATCGCCGGGGCAATCTTCTGTACCGCCATGGCAAAAGGGAAATTCCACGGTGTGATCTGACCGACAACACCCACCGGCTCTTTTTCTGTATAGGTGAGGAATTCCCGACCCGCATCACGGGGGCGGCTGTTGGTGATGGTTTCACCGTTTATTTTGGTAATCCAGCCCGCATAATATCTCAACTGATCCGCCGCGAGCTTGACGCCGATATTCTGCATCATCTCACGGGAGACACCAATATCAAGGGCCTCCAGCTGGCTGATCTGACTGGCGTGTATTTCGATCAGGTCAGCCAGCCTGAACAGGATACGCGCCCGCTCCACCGGCACCTTTTTTGACCAGACGCCGGAATCAAAAGCCCTGCGCGCGGCGGAAACCGCCATATCCACTTCTGATAATCCACCACTTTGCACATGAGAAATAACACTGGCGGTGGCCGGATTGATTATCTCAATTCTTTTTGTGGTTACCCCGTCAACCCACTTGCCATCAATAAAATGGCCATGGCACATATCAAGAAAAGCCTGAATGTCAGAGGTAATTTTTTTATGATCAATTATATCATTCACAAATATATCCCTAACCCCAACGGCTTTTGTCTTTAAGAAATTTGGCTGCGGAAAAACCGTCATTGGGCAGATCACTTGACATCAAATTCGGGGGATAGGCCTCCTGATATTGATTGTAAAGATCGTTGTAGAGGCTTGGGTGAAGGCGCGGAATCCGCCTGTTTTTCCGGAAATCCGCAATGGGAATACGCGCCATAACCCCGGTTTCATTGACCGAATTTGCAATATCCAGTTCTTCACCCTTTGGCCCGTAAATTGCGGTGCCGCCGGAACGAACATCTTCAAAAAACGGTCCCGGATTATGGCTGATGGAATTATTGACCAGCGTGGTATACATGTCATTGTGCATGGCTCCGGAACGGACATCAATGGGATCAGCCCCGCTGGTGGCGGAACGCAACATGATTTCTGTCCCCTTCATGGCAAATGCCCGGATAAGTTCCGGTTCATACTGGGTGGCGGTTGTGGCCAGGTTACCAATATCCGTGCGGGTAACCGGCATGACCGCATCCCGGCCATACATTTCGGTATATTGGTCCAGAACATCAAATATTGTTGTGGTAATAACCTCAAATCCGGCGAATAGCCCCTTGATATTCCTGAGTTTCCAATGTTTATCCACGATGGAGCCATCCGGCCCGATAATAGTGGTGATCGACAACACATGCCGGGGCCAGTCAGGGTCGACAGCATAAGAGCCGAAAACAATATAGCAGCCATAACGTTTTGCCCGGGCGGCGACAGCCTCGGTCTCGACACCGGGGATTTCTATGGCCACGTTCAGAAGATCATCCCGTGTCCATAAATGGGAAAATCCGGTAATGGGAAATTCATGGAACTGGATCAGATCCTTCGGCCCCATCCAGGTGGCCGCAGCATCAATAAGATCCAGCATATGATTGAGGTTATCGCGTTTCATGGCCGTCGCATTTTCGACGCTTACCGGCACGACCCGTGATTGCACCGCCATGATTGTGATATTGTCTTTCCTGAGCGGCACTGTATCATAACTGCCGTCTGCGGCTATCAGATTTTCCGACATTTCTCTCCCGTTCCTTTGATATTAAAAATACGTGTTATTTATAATTCTTGATTCATGCCAAAGGTTAATAGGTAAAATAATACGCCCCGACATCGTAAGATACCCTATCCTGATTGCACGACCACAGACTGGTCAAAAGTAAAGTTTGTTCCAATGGTTTATTCCCGTAATTCTAAACAATCACCATTATTATTGCAAATGATTATTATTATCATAGGTGATTGTCATTAATGATAATCGGGGTTACATCGGGGTCCCGATCAGCAATATAACTATTCCGGCAATCGGCAATTCACCTCAACATAAATCCCATTCGGGTCAAAGAGGGAGAATGTTGACAGCCTGATAACCCCTTGACCTGAATGGGATTTTACGGTCCATTCCACGGGTTCCGTGACCAGGTTAGCCATCGTCTTGCGGGCCTTGTCATATATGGCATCAATATTGTTAACCTCCACAATCAGAATAGCATCCCCCAGTCCGAGTGTGATACGATTCGCCAGTCTGCGGTCGGGCGGTTTGAAACCCTGATATTCCATGAATCCGATCATGCCGATATGGGGATCATCGGCCTTGAGAATGATGATCTTGCCCATTGTCTGGTCCGGGGCGCAGGGGGGAAATCTTCTATCCACCGGGGTTTCATGATCATAAAACCTCTCCCAGCCGAAAATCTGCTGATAAAATCCGGCCGTGGCCTCCACATCCTCAACAATAAAGCTTGTTCGGCGCAGCAGGCAGTGATCGGCATCTTTTGCCATCAGGATATCTCCGCTATGGAGGCCAGCCTGTAAACCAGTCCGGTATCAACAGCCGTGATCACATCCCCTGTGGCAAGGGATCTTTTTTCCAGACGTCCTGTGAAGAAATTGGCGACAAAAAAAGCTGTCCCGTCCACAGAAAGCCGGATGGCGGACCAGCCCCGTTCTTTCGGAATATCAAATTCTTTCAGCAATTCACCACTGCGGGAGAAAAGACAGACCCCGTAAACCGTGGTCAATAATATTTCCCCCGCCGGGGTCATGGCAATACCGGTGGTGGATTTGTCATCATCCGCATCCAAAACAAAAAGATCATCAAGCTGACGGTCACCGGCCAGATCATATTGCATCACACGCCTGCCGGTTTCGGAAATATATATGGCTGTCCGGTCATCATCGGTCAATATCATGCTTGTTACCCCGTGAAAGCCGAATTTCCCCGGATCATTTTCGGCGGCAAAATGACCCTGCAAGCCTCCCTCCCCATCAAAAGAATAAATTTCCCCGCCGCCAATGAAGGGCATCTTGTCACCCTTGATATGCTCGCCAATCACGATCGAGCCATCACCCTTGGCCGCGATGGTCCCGAATGGCTTGCCCTGCATCGCCGGAAAAGACGGCATCATATCACCGTCAGGGGAAAAACGGCTGACCGTCTTGCTGGCAACATCACTGACAAATAATATCCGGGATTTCGGACAATATTCCAGACCGATCACCAATCCCTCCTCATCGGTCCAGAGTGCCCCCTTTATGGACAGGTCGGGGGTTAGCACCAGAACCCGGCCCGCACCGGAATTTCGCCTGATATCAACCTCGCCCACAGAATAAGTGGCCGCGATACATATGTCGCCGACCTCCAGCGTAACCGGCCCCCTGGTATCGGGCGTATGTTTTGCCGCTGCATTTTCTGACATGAGAATCCTCCTGAATATGGTTATTTTGGCTATGATGTTGCCCATGATAACGGCAGAAATGCAAGCCCTGAACAGCCCACAAGCCCAAAATGACCAGTATGTGGCCATAAAAATGTTTAATTTTACCAGTAAATGTCCTATCATTATAACTTATAGCCATAAGGGAGGCTCTGAATGCATACTATTCGATCATTACATCGCGGTTTAATGGCATTGGAGATTCTTAATAACCACAAGTCGCTCACAGTTGCTGAAATGGCGCGGCAAATAGATCTCCCCCGGACGACAACTTTCCGGATTCTCGAAAATCTGGTGGCTTTCGGCTATCTGAAACGCGGTGAAAGAAAAGGCCGTTACAGCCTGACCATTCGGGTGCGCAATCTGGCGTCCGGCTTTAATGAGGACGCCTGGCTGACTGAAATAGTGCGCCCCCTTGCCATTGACCTGTCCAAAATAGTGATCTGGCCCATTTCCATCATGTCACCGCGCAATGTGCGGATGTCGCTGCGCTTTACCACCGATACCGAAAGCCCCCTGTCCCTCGATTATTATAACGAGGGATTGCGGCTGCCTATCCTGTCCACCGCATCCGGCCATGTCTATCTGTCATATTGCGGCGAAACAGAGAGGGAAATCGTCCTGTCCGCCCTGCGTCATGAAAAGCCGGATGTCACCAATATGCTGGCAAACAGTCCGGATATCATTCAGAAAATCATCTCGACAACCCGGGAAAACGGCTTTGCCATCAACATCCGTTCCCCCAGAGCACTGGAGCCTGGCAAGACCAACACCATCGCCCTGCCGATCATGCGGAACGGCCAGTTTCTTGCCGCCCTTGCCATGCGTTATATTTCTGTGGCCATGACCACCACCGAACTGAAAGAAAGATATTTACCCACCCTGACTGCCATCCGCGACCAGATGGAAGAGGAACTGGAAGAAGCGGACGTCGATATCTGATTACATCTGAGTATCTGATTACGGCTAGGTATCTGATTATGGCTGGGTCTGGCGGCGATCGGAAGAAAAAATATTCTTGACCCGCCGCTTGAAATTCTCCAGCAACAGATAAAGGCTTGGCACAAGCAGCAGGGTGACAAAAGACGACAAGGCAACACCAAAAGCCAGTGATATGGCCATGGGAATCAGGAATTGCGCCTGTTTGCTTTCTTCGGTAATGATCGGCATCAGCCCGACAAAAGTCGTGATTGTCGTCAGCATAATGGGCCGGAAGCGGCTGGCAGCGGCCATTCTTACCGCATCAAAAACCTTTTCACCCCTGGCACACAGCCGGTTGATATAATCAATCAGAACCAGATTGTCATTGACCACAACCCCCGCCGTCGCCACCACACCAAGGAAAGAGAACATTGAAAAGGGCAGATTAAAGGCCATATGGCCCAGAACCGATCCCAGATAACCGAACGGAATCGCCGTCATCACCAATATGGGCTGGGAATAGGATTTAAAGGCGATGGCAATCAGGCCAAACATCGCAATCAGGGCCATTGCGGTATTCCTGAGCAGACCGGTCTGAAAAGTTTCGATTTCCTTCTGGTCGCCTTCGAGCAGAAATTCAAGGTCCTGATATTTTTTCTGCATGGCGGGGATCACATCATGTTCCACCATGCGGATCACTTCCTGGGCGTTGGTGACCTCATGATCAATATCCCCGACCACTTCCACAACACGCCTGCGGTTCAACCGCCGGATTTCCGTGGCGCCCTGTTCAATTCTCACATCGGCGACAGTTTCAAAGGGAACCTCGGCCCCGGTGGAGGTGCGAACCCGCATGGTTTGCAGGGTTTCCAGTGATTCCCGCGATTTTAACGGATAACGCACCATAACCTTGACATCATCCTTGCCACGAGGGATACGCTGGGCTTCCTCGCCGAAAAAGCCCTGACGGACCTGTCGCGCCAGATCGCGGGTGGTAACACCCAGATTTTCCGCCTGATCCTTGATGTCAAGCACCAGTTCCTGCCGGGCGGAACGAAGAGTGTCACTGATATCAAATACGCCGGAATATCTTGTCAGGGCCTCGGCAAACTCTGCGGTCGCCTGTTCCAGGGTCTGACGGTTATTGCTGGCCAGAACAAAGCTCAACGGTTTGTTTTTAGCCCTGATCTGATAACGCATGTCAAATTGTTTGGTGTCGGGCATATCACCGATGAGCTGGCGCCAGTGTCGGGAAATTTCCATGATATCAACGGACCTGTCCTCCACCGACACAAGGTCAACGATAACCTGTACCTGATTGCCCTTGACATAGGTCTGGATATTGCGCACCGGGCTGACACCACTGTTATTTTCATCCGTTGCCCCGAAATCAACTTCTGCCAGTGCCCTTGCCGCCCCTTCGACCTGTCGCATAACCTTTTCCGCCCTTTCAAAGGCGATACCGTCGGTCAATATCACGTCGGCAATGATATAGTCATTGGGGATGCTGGGGAAGAATTCCTGCCGCATCCAGCCGCCCTGCACGAAGGCAAATAATATCATCCACAGAGCAATGAATGACGATACGGTCAAATAGCGTCTTTTAAGGGTTTTTTCCAGAAATGGTGTGTAATATTCAACAATGAACTGCATCAGCCGCCCGGATATGGCCTGACGGACGACCCGCAGTTTCCGGGTGAACCAGCCCTTTGCCTCACCCGGCGGCTTCATATGGGCCAGATGGGCCGGCAGGATGAAAAATGCCTCGATCAGGGAAAAGGTCAGCGCCAGAATAACCACAATGGGCAGGGGCCGCATGACGGCGGCGGCGACACCATCCAGAAATAATATGGGCGAAAAGGCAATCATGGTGGTTAAAGCCGCGAACATGACGGGCTTGGATACGGTGGTTGCCCCCTCGATGGAGGCCGCAACCCCCTTGTGGCCCCTTTCCTGCGCCGTATGCACGCTCTCGCCAATGATAATAGCATCATCGACCACAATACCCAGCACCAGAATGAAGGCAAACAGGGTGAGCATATTCAGGGACACATCCATTAACGGCAACAGCCAGAACGCCCCGAAAAAAGAGGTGATAATCCCCCCGCAGACCCAGAATGCGATGGCCGGCCGCAAAAACAGCATTAACAATGAAAAAACCAGTATCAGACCGCCCGCACCGCTGGAAAGCAGGATATTGACCCGCCCCTTGAAAGTATATGATAAATCGAGCCAGGAAACGAGGGTCACACCGTCAGGCAGGAATGATTTGCTTTGGGTGATATATTCCCGGACCTCTTTGGTCACATCGACAACATCCGGGGCCGTGGTCAGAAGAACATCAATCAGAATAGCCGGTTTGTTGTTGAAGCGGGCCAGCACCGGATCCTCTTCAAAACCATCCACCACCTGTGCCACGTCACCCAGAAGCACCCGTGTACCGTCCAGTTGTTTCAACAGGGTGATATTCTGGAAATCCTGGGTATCATAGGCCTGCGCCTTGGTCCTCAGCGTCATGTCACCCGCCTTGGCCTTGATCATGCCCGCAGGTAAATTCAGCGAGGACTGACGCACCGCAGCAACCACCGCATCAAAAGTCAGGCCATATCGCCTCAGGGCCACTTCCGATACTTCGATGCCGACCTCATAGCGTCTCTGCCCTTTCATCTCGGCAAAATCAACCCCTTTGAGGGCCGCCAGATCATCCCGGACTTTCTCGGCAACCACCTTCAGGGATTTTTCATCCGTATCGGCAAGCACCGCCACCTGAACAACCCGTTCCCGGAATTTAATCACCCTGACCGTTGGCCGTTCGCCTTCCTGGGGGAAGGTATTGATGGCGTCCACCTGAACCTTTATTTCATTGAGAACCTTCTGCAAATCATAGCCGGCGGATATTTCCGCAGACACCGTACCCCGGCCCTGTGACGCCACAGCATGAATATTAATGACGCCTTCGACCTGGTGGATGGCCTCCTCAATACGGATGCAGATTCTGTCCTCCACCTCTATGGGGTCAGCCCCCGGATAGATAACGGATACCTCGATCATTTTCGCCGGCATGGATGGCATGATTTCACGGTTTAATGTGGGTATGCTCATCAGGCCGCCAAAAATAATGGCAATCATCATCAGGTTGGCCGCCACAGGGTTTCCGGCGAACCAGGTGATCAGCCCCTTCATGGCACATCCCCGTCAACATGCTGCCATTTCACCTTTGTGCCCTCTATTAAAATTTCCAGGGGGGAAATATTAATATGCTCGCCGTCCTTCAGGCCGCGAACAATGATCTGCCGGGGTGTAGAATGGATAATTTCAATATCTCTGGAGCGCAGGGTATCATTTTCATCAACCACAACCACCTGGGATTGATTATGCAATGCCGATCTTGGCAGCAGGAAGACATCCTTCATTTCCTTGCCCGGTATTTCCACCTCGACGAACAGACCGTTTAACAGGGGCGCGCCACCCGGCTTTACTGAATAGGGATTATCAACCTCGACAATGATGCTCAATACACGGCTGTTCACATCCACCGTTCCGGCGGTACGGACGACCCTGCCGGTCCAGCTTCTGCGTTTGCCGCCCACATTGGCAAACAATTCCACCGTCAGGGCCCCGTGTTTCTCGCCCTTTGCAGAATAGATAAGCTGAAAATCCAGCTTTCCCAGTTCCCGGTCAGTCAGGGGCAGGGAAATTTCGGCAATATCAGTGGAATAAAGCACAGCCAGTTTCTTGCCCAGCGAAACATACTGACCAATATCAACATTTTTTTCTTCGAGGCGTCCATCAAAGGGCGCTTTGAGTATGGTACGCTCCAGATCCAGCAGGGCCCGTTCCAGATCAGCTTCGGCAGAAGCCAGTTTGGCGCGCACACTCTGCAATTGCGGCTCCCGCAGCACCAGTGCCGTTGGTTCGCCATTGCCAAGGTCTTCCCATTCGGCCCTGGCAAGCTCGGCCTCCGCCAGTTCGAGTGTCAGGCTATTGCGGGCGTCCGCCACGCTGGCCTCAGCCCGGGAGACGGCAAATTCATAATTGCGGGGATCAATACGTACCAGAATATCACCTGCCCTGAACATGCCACCCTGGGCAAAAGACGGTGAAATCCAGATAATTTTGCCGGCAACTTCCGGGACAAATTCAATCTGTCGTTTGGCCCTGACCGTACCCTGTGCATTGATAACGGGATGAAAAGACGTCTTTTTCGCCGTAATCCCCCTTATGGTGGCCACAGGTTTGACAGGCTTTACAATCGGAACTTCGGGCCGGGAATTGCGGATCAGGCTGCTGATCACAAGCCCGCCGCCGATCACCAGCAATGGCAACATCCACGTTAATATTTTTTTTGTTAAGCCGCTTTTTATAAAGGTCATTATTACCGTCATCTAAACCATAATATAAATATTATATATAAAAATATTGCTGCCTGATATTAAATAACATTTAAGGCATTTAACAGTTATACGCATAGCAGGAGAGAGTCATGCGCGGGCCTGACTTTTTTAATCTGATGACCATGATGTGGTCATTGAGGGCCGTTAATATTTATCCCGATTTTGTAATATGCTGAAAGGGAGGCAAAAAATAACTGGATCAGAATGACCTCATCACAATCCCCTGCCCCGGAACATCAGCCCATCGGCCCCGTCAGCTCCCCTGACCGTATCGAGGCACTGGATATAACACGCGGGGTGGCTGTTCTGGCTATTCTGTTGATGAATATCTGGTCTTTCGGCTGGCCGAAGGAAATATTTGACTATCCACCCCTGTTATCACATCTCGACGGCGCGGCGGTGGCGACCTGGGCCTTTGTCCACAGCCTGTTTGAAGGTAGCCAGCGCACGGTTTTTTCCATATTGTTCGGTGCCGGTGCCTTGATGATATTGGGCCGTCTCGAACAAAAAGATACGCCTGCCCATATGAAAAGAATATATGTCCGGCGGAGCTTTTTTCTGATTATTTTTGGTCTTGTGGATGCCTATATCTTCATGTGGCCCGCAGATATATTATATGTATATGGCCTGTGCGGTTTTGTGCTTCTGCCCATGCGCCATATGAAAGTCCGGTCGCTGATCATGGTCACCATATTGCTTCTTTGCATACCCACAGTCATCAGAATCATGGAATATCAGGACACCCTTCAGGCAAAGCAGGCCCATGAGGCCGCCCTGCATCTGGCAGCATCAGGCAATCCGGAACAAAAGGCCGTTTCCGGGGACATCACAGACTGGCAGAAAAAACTGAAAGACGCCCGGCCAGGCTTTCAGGATGCGACCATTCAGGAATCCATCGCCATCATGCAGCAAGGCAGCCTGTTTCAGGTCTTTAAAAAACAAGCCGTCGGCAGCCTGATCCTGCAAACCATTGTCACAGTGAAATGGTGGTTTGTTGATGCCCTGCTGGCCATGATCATTGGCATGATATTATTTCGCACAGGCATTCTCACCCTGCAGGCCCCCAAAGCGACTTACCGTCGATTGCTGTTCATTGGTTATGGCATCGGCCTGCCGCTTTCCATATGGGAAACGGCGACCCTGATCAACAGTGACTTTGACCCGCTTCAGCAAGCCATCGTCGCCTTCAGCTATGACATCGGGCGCATTGCCATGGCCCTGGGTCATCTGGCCGTAATTCTGCTGTTCTGCCGGGCCAAAGGCTTCAGGGTGATCAAAGAGCCACTGGCCGCCGTTGGCCGGATGGCGCTGAGCAATTATCTCGGCCAGTCCATCCTCTGCGGAATAATTTTTTACAGTTTTGGCTTTGGCCTCTATGGGCAGCTAGCCGGTTACTGGCTGTATTTTGTGGTGTTGGCCGTCTGGATCATTGAAATTATCTGGAGCGTCGCCTGGCTCAAACGCTATAAATTCGGACCTTTCGAGTGGGTCTGGCGTTCCCTGACCTATGGTCGCCGGCAGGCCATGCGGTGATTATTCAGCCTCACGCATATTGGTCCGGATGCTGGCGTCTTCGATGGTAACGGTCCGGGTCAGCATGATCATCCAGCCAAGCGCGATAATAATAAGCGCGACCCCGGCCAAATAGGGCAATCCCTCCCAAAAAGCAAAAAGGCTGCCCGCAAAAAGCGGCCCGACTGACCGGCCAAAGGACTGCATGGACTGGACAACCCCCATCACAAGGCCGCGTTCCGTTGGCTGGGCCCGGTGGGATGCCAGTGAGGTGATCCCCGTGGTAAACAAGGTGGTCCCGACCCCGGTAAAGCAAAGCCCCAGAATAACCCCGTATGAAATTGGCGTATAGATGATCAGCAACAGTCCCGTGATCAACAGGCCCATGGCAATCTTGACCATATTCTTTTCACCAAAAGTTCTGGCAATGCGGCCCACCAGACCGCCCTGAACCGCGGCAATGACCAGACCTACCAGAATGAAAATATAGCCCATATTCAACGGACCCCAGCCATAACGGTTGCCCACCAGCAGGGGCAGCACCGGCTCCATCAGGGCCGCTGTCAATGACACCATGAAAGTGAATATACAAAAACGCAGCAAAATAGGATGCAACAATACTTTGCGCAGCGCATCAAGACGGCTTATTTTTGGTTTTGATTTCAATTCCTCCCGATGCTCCCTGCTCAGGCTTTCCTTGAAAAAGAACAGAGTTGCCAACAGGGCCGCCAGAGCCATGATGGCCGAAGCAATGGAAGGGTAGAAAATAGTTGCCGTCTCAGGCGTCGCACCACCCAGAAAGCCGCCAATCGCCGGGCCGACAACAAAACCAAGACCAAAGGCCGCCCCCAGCACCCCCATACCCTTCGCCCGGTTTTCCGGTGATGTCAGGTCGGCAACGGCGGCATAGGCCGTGGCGATATTTCCCGCCATTAATCCTGCCAGCAGACGCGAGAGCAATATCATTTCAGGCGTTTCTGCCACCACCATCAACAGATAGGCAAAAAAAGCCCCGCCCATGGAAATCAATAAAATCGGTTTCCGGCCAACCCGGTCGGACAACTGTCCCCATATGGGTCCGGCAATGAATTGCCCGATGGAATACATGGCAACGATCAATGTGGCATAACCCGGCCCCGCACCCATATTCTGCAGGACAAACATCACCGACGGCAGCAAAATACCAAATCCTGCCATATCCAGCAGAATGATAAAAAACAAGACCTTCATATTTCACTTTCTGTTTTGCCGCAACAGGTTCAGGCGGGCGTATCATTCATCGAACCTGATTCCTACTCTTTCAAGAACAGATAGTCCACCAAATATTCAGCGGGGTAATATTCCGGCAAGCCATGTGACAGATATGGCTTTATTTCCTGATATCCTGATAGGCGATGACACAATTTTCACCACCAGCCTTTTCACATTCTTTCAGGGAAGAATATGATTGGGCGGCGGCCAGCCCACTGCCATCCCCGGAAAAGACCAGATTAAATATATATTTCGGCCCGACCGGTTCGGGATTATGAAGGAAATCGTCAAACCTGATTTTGGAGCTGACACAATGATGGCCGACATATTTTATCGCCGCCTGGGGAAATACGGCAATGGCATTGGCCGCCCTTTCCTCGCATGAGGTCAAATCATCCACCTCGATAAACGAGGCATCAACAGGCATATCGCCACCACCTGTCAGCATAATCATAAGTATGGTTTCTTTTATCATTTGTCTTCATCCAATCCTGTTACAAAAAAATCAGCTAAAATTAGTTAAAGAATAAAATAGTTTATTTTATCCGGGGCAGCTATTTTATATTTATAACCATATCATGGTCATCAGAACCATGACCATTTTTATGACCATTCTATGGCCACCTTAAAGGCTACCAATTGGCACATATGGAAAATTGGATCAAAATCACAGTTAATGAATGTTAAAAAATGGCTATACTGCGTATCCTGCAAGGGCATACTCGGTATATTTTAGATATAAACGGAAGGAAAAAACATGTTTATCAATTTCTGGTATCCCGCCTGCCTGGCAGAAGAGCTTACTGAACGTCCGTTAAAAGTAATGATGCTGGGCTGTAACTTTGCCCTGTTTCGTGATGGGGAGGGAGAGGCCCATTGCCTGAGCAATACCTGTATCCACCGGGGCGGGTCACTGGCCTGTCAGGGGGACGCAGCACCGGGCAAGGTTGTTGGTAACAATATCCAGTGCCCCTATCATGGCTGGCAGTTTGACAAGAATGGCGACTGCGTCAAGATACCTTCCCGTGGCGGTGAAACAAAAATCCCGCCCCGCGCCAAAATCGACTCATATCCGGTTCAGGAAAAATACGGCATCATATTTGTCTTCCTCGGCGATCTGCCGGAAGAGGACCGCCCGCCCCTGCTGGACGCGGTTGAATATGGCCAGGAAGGATGGGCCGCCAATATCCAGACCTATGACCTGAAAATAAGCTACCAGCGTTCCATCGAAAATGCCATTGACCCGGCCCATAATGAATTTGTTCATCCGACCCACGGCTTTTCCGGGGAAAGAGATGACTATACCGTTCCAAAGCTGGACCTGATTGAAGAAGAATGGGGGGTCGGCTTTATGACAGATTATGAATCTTCCGGCAGTCCCGATGAAAAATACGGCAAGCTCAGGGATAAGAAAACCACCAGGGCCGGATCAGGTACTTATGGTCCCTCCCAGTTCTGGACCAAGATTCATCCGAGCGACACTTTCTTCATGCATCAATATACCTATGACCTGCCCGTTGATGAAAATCATACCAGGGTGTTTCTGGTCAATATGCGCAATGCGGGACTTGACGAGGAAATGGGGGCCAGACTGCGACAGAGAAACCTGATCGTCGCCCAGCAGGATATCGATGTTCTGGATGAAGTGGAGCCAACCCAGACACCACGGGAAATATCAAAGGAATTTATGGTACCCGCCGACAGTTGCATCATCAAATATCGTGAATATATCAAGTCCTACGAGAAAAAAGGCTGGCGGATAGATGTGGAAAAAATGAACGCCGAACGTGCCACCGGCAAGATTGTTCACGCCATCCCCTCACCACGCCGCCGGACCGAGGACAACTGGGTTCTTGACCAGGTGCCGATGATCCCTCATGATTAGGCGGAAAGACAAGGCCGCAAAAGAAGGATTTTAATGACGGCATATATGGTCATACTCGCCGAAATAGATGACCCTGAACAGTTCAGACATTATGTCACCGCCGCCGCAGAACTGGTGGCAAAATCCGGCGGTGAATATCTGGTCCGGGGCGGCGGGGAAAGCCAGTGCCTTGAAGGTGACTGGCCCGACGGGATGCGGCTGGTTATTTCAAAATGGCCGTCCATGGAACGGGCGCGGGCCTTCTGGCACAGCGATGATTACGACAAAATCAAAAAATTGCGCCACGGACATGCCAGGGTGAAAATCCGCCTCATCGAAGGGGTTGATTGATAAATGACCCAGCAGAATATTCAGGTACGAAACCCGCGCACCGGCAAAACCGACTATCAATTCACCCCGGCCAGCAGGACAGAAGTGACCGAAGCCTGCCGTCAATTGCGACAGCGACAGGAAAAATGGCACGCGGGCGGGCTTGAAAGACGCATTGCCACATTATCTGCCTTTGGCGAAGCCCTGAAAGGCAATTACAGGGAACTGACGGATGCCCTGGTGGATGATACCGGTCGCCACGGCATTTCCGTCATGGAAGTTGACAGCATCGGCCCCGCCATTGAACGCTGGATAAAAATTGCCACAGACCATCCGGAGCCGGTGATGGGGCGGTCCGGCTCGCTGCCCTTTATCACCTATAGCATTGAAAAAAGACCATACGGATTGGTGGGGGTCATCAGCCCGTGGAATTTCCCGCTGACCCTTTCGCTGATTGATGCCATTCCCGCGCTCTTGTCCGGGGCAGCAGTGATTATCAAGCCCAGCGAGGTCACCCCGCGATTCGCAAACCCCCTGCGCAGAATTATCGCCGGAATCCCTGATCTGAGATCAGTTCTGACCGTCATTGACGGCGACGGCAAAAGCGGACAGGCATTGGTCGATCAGGTCGATGTCATCTGCTTCACCGGCAGTGTCGCCACAGGCCGGAAGGTGGGGCAACAGGCCGCCCGAAATTTCTCCCTGGCCTTTCTGGAACTCGGCGGCAAGGACCCGGCCATCGTGTTGGAAAATGCCGATATGGACCGGGCGGTGACGGCTATTCTGCGGGGATCAATTGTCAATAGCGGTCAGGCCTGCCAGTCGATTGAGCGGATTTATGTGGCACGGTCAATCTATCAGGATTTTGTCCGGAAACTGACTGACATGGCCAATGAGGTCACCCTGAACACGCCCGATATTCACAAGGGCCATCTGGGGCCGATCATTTTTGAACAGCAGGCCCGGATCATTGAGGCCCAGATCAGGGACGCACAGGCCAAGGGTGCCACCATCCATACCGGCGGCAGGATTGAAAATCACGGCGGGCTATGGTGTCGGCCAACAGTGATCACCGGCATTCAGAAAGATATGCGGATCATGACAGAGGAAACTTTCGGGCCGTTATTACCGGTCATTGCCTTTGATGATCCGGATGACGCCGTCACCATGGCCAATGACAGCGATTTTGGCCTGAGCGCCTGTGTCTTTGCCGCCACCGATGATGAGGCCATCGCCGTGGGCCGGCGCATAGAGGCCGGCGGTATCAGCATTAATGACGCCGCCCTGACCAGCCTGATGTATGAGGCGGAAAAGGATTCCTTCAAGCTTAGCGGCATGGGCGCATCCCGCATGGGGCCAAGCGGTTACCTGCGGTTTTTCCGGAAACAATCCTTTATGATAAATACGGCCGCAACATTCACCATTGATCAATTTGACGAGGCAAATACCCCAAAACCTTAAATCGTCAGGAGAAAAACATGATAGATTCACTGCCCAAAGACAAGATATTCACCATGGTGATCTGTGGGGACAAACCCGGTGCCGATATTGCCCGCATACGTCAGGAAACCCTGCAGGAACATCTGGCCCATGTGGAAAAAACCATTGATGATTTACTCGTCGCCGGACCCATATTTACCGATGACGGCAAATCCGTCCGGGGGTCAATTCTGATTTATAAAACCCACAGCCGGCAAGTGGCCCAAACCATGCTTGAAGCCGACCCCTATTATAAAGCAGACATCTGGCAGGACATTAGTTATCATGTCTTTTACGGTGCCGCCGGGGATGCGGTAGGGGGACTGGCCTTTAAATAAGCCAGCCAGGGGGCATTCCTGAGCAATACCGACCACCAGATGGTTGAATAATCGGGGTTATCTTGTTTCAAAGACCATCTATCAACAGACTGCATGAAAAATACTTAAGAGCTTAAATGTTTCTCACTCAAAAATTCCTCTGGGAGGCCCCAATGTTTAAATTCATACCAATGTTCAAGTCCATAATTGTCACATTCGCCCTCATACTGGTTTCAGGCGCAGGCGCGGCGGCGGATACGGTTCATCACAAGATGGATATTACCCTTGACCCCGCCAGCCACAGCATAAAGGCAACGGACAGCATCACCATTCCCGCTTCGCTGGCCAGAGAAGGTATGATCCTTCAGATCAACAGTGATCTGAAAGTTGAAAAAATCGCCGGAACGGTGGGATTTAAAATCGTCGATACCGGCAAAAATGCCAGGGATATCGGCATCGACCGGGATAATGATAAAAAAGAAAGCATCATCAAGGTCAGCCATTACAGGTTAAGTGGAATTACGGCGGGCAAACCCGTAACACTGACCCTGAAAATGTCCGGGGTCATTAATAATCCGGTAATCCAGATCAACGAGGAATATGCCCGTGGTTTTTCCCAGTCACCGGGCCTGATTGAGGAACGCGGCGTCTATCTGGCCGGTGCAACCTATTGGGTTCCCACGCTAAAAGACACCCTGATCACCTATGACATCACTGTCAGAATGCCCGCAGACTGGCGTTCGGTAAGTCAGGGCGCGCGGGTGAAATACAATACTGCGGAATTCCATGAAGACGGCTGGAAGGCCGATACCCCGACCGAGGAAATATACCTTATCGCCGCAAAATTTGCCGAATATGAATTGCCCGTGGGCAATGTCAAGGCCATGGCGTTCCTGCGCACACCCGATGCGGCCATGGCCAATAAATATCTGGAAACCACGGCGCAATATATGGAAATGTACCGCAGTCTGCTCGGCCCCTATCCCTATACCAAATTCGCGCTGGTGGAAAATTTCTGGGAAACCGGTTACGGTATGCCGTCCTTCACACTTCTGGGGTCACAGATTATCCGTTTCCCCTTCATCCTTCACAGCAGCTATCCCCATGAATTGCTTCATAACTGGTGGGGCAACGGTGTTTTCATTGATTTTGAAACCGGTAACTGGGCCGAGGGGCTGACCGCCTATATGGCTGATCATCTGGTGGCGGAACAGCGCGGCAAGGGCGGCGAATATCGCCGGTCGATCCTGCAACGCTATACCAATTATGTGGATGACAAGACGGACTTCCCCCTGCGGGATTTCAAAAGCCGTAACAATGCGGTCACCGAGGCCGTCGGTTACGGCAAAACCAGCCAGATGTTCAATATGCTGCGCACCGCAGTCGGCGACGAGAATTTCAAACGCAGTTTTCAGCGTTTTTACCGCAACCATAAATTCAGGGTCGGTACCTTTGACGATATCCGCGTGGCATTTGAGGAAACCTCCGGGCAGGATCTGAAAGCTTTCTTCGCACAGTGGGTTGACGATACCGGCGCCCCGGAATTAACGCTGGCAAAAGCCACACAATCCGGCGACAAGCTGACATTGACCCTGAAACAGATTCAAAAACACGCGCCGTTTGACATTCTTGTCCCGGTTGCGGTCTATACGGCTGATACAGTCGAAAGCCATATGCTGTCAATGGACAAGAGAACACAGGATTTCACCATTACCATCAAGGGGAAAGCCGTCAGGGTTGAGGTTGATCCTGAATTTGACCTGTTCCGCAGGCTCCATTGGGCGGAAATCCCCCCCTCACTCAGCAACGCCTTTGGTGCGGATAAGGTGATGATGGTTCTGCCGGCCAATACCACGGATGTGCTGAAAAAACGCTATGAAAATATGGCGGCCATCTGGGGCGGCGGCAACAAGGTGACCGTGGTAAAAGACAGTGAGCTGAAGGAATTACCCAAAGACGGGGCCATCTGGCTCCTGGGCCGGGACAACCGTTTTTACAATGTGGTTGAAAAGGCCCTTGGCCAATATGATGCCAGCCTCACCAAAAGCGGGGTAAAATTCGGAAAAAGGGACGTGAACATGTCCGAAAATTCCACCATTATCGCCGTGCGCAATCCCGCCAACCCGCAAAGCGTCATTGTCGGGCTGACGGCCCATAATGATGCCTCGGTCAAGGGACTGGCCCGCAAGCTGCCCCATTACGGCAAATACAGCTATCTGGCCTTTACCAATGATGCACCGGACAATAGTGCCAAGGGCCAATGGCCTGCGGTTGGCTCGCCATTGGTTAAAATCCTTGATAAATCAGTGGTGACAACGGCCAGACTGAAACCCCGTCCGGCACTGGCACAGTTGAAACCGGTCTTTGACGGCAAACGCATGATGTCCCATGTGGCACATCTGGCGTCCCCCGAACTGGAAGGACGCGGTGTCGGCACCAAGGGACTTGACAAAGCCGCCCAGTATATTGCCGACAGCTTCAAGGCATCGGGCATCACACCCGCCGGGGACAAGGGCAGCTGGTTTCAGTCCTTTACCATGACCGGGCCGGATGACAAGCCGGTTACCGTCAAAAATGTCATCGGCGTCATTCCGGGCAAAAACCCGAAACTTGGCGGACAGTCCGTGGTATTGTCGGCCCATTATGACCATCTGGGCTATGGTTGGCCCGGTGTTCGTGCGGCCTTTGAGGGACAGATTCACCCTGGTGCGGACGATAATGCCTCCGGCATCGCGGTGATGCTGGAACTGGCAAAGTCAATGGCAAAATCCGCCCCGGACCGTTCCATCATTCTGCTGGCCACAACGGCCGAGGAAGCCGGACTGCTAGGCGCGCGCCATTACGTAAAGGCCATGAAAGACTATCCGGCATCGAAAATAATTGCCAATGTCAATCTGGATACTGTGGGTCGGGCCGGTGAGAAGGTCATGATATTTGGCGGCACATCGGCCACCGAATGGCGGTTTATCTTCATGGGAACAACCGCCACCACCGGCATTCAGACCAACCTTGTCATGCAGGAGGTAAACGCCAGTGATCATACCGCCTTCCTTGAGGTCGGCGTGCCGGCAATCCATATATTCGGCAGTCCCACAGGCGATTATCACAGGCCGGGCGACAAGGCAGATACAGTCAGTCTGAGCAGCCTGATGAAGGTGGCCGCCCTGACCAAGGAGGTTGTGGAATATCTGGGTGTGCGGCCCGAACCGCTCACATCAACCCTGAAACCTGCGGACCCCAAGGCACCCAAGGTTCTGCCACCGGCAAACCGGCGCAGCGGACGCAAGGTCAGCACCGGAGCCATGCCGGATTTCGCCTTCTCCGGCTCAGGTGTCAAGATTTCAAGTGTTGCCGCAAAAAGTGCCGGGGCCGATGCGGGCCTCAAGGCGGGCGACATCATCACCTCATTTGGCGGGGATGCCGTAACCAACCTGCGTGAATATACCAAGGCTCTGGGGAAATATAATCCCGGTGACAAGGTGGCCGTCATTGTCAAACGCGGGGATGAGGATGTTACGCTGGAACTGACTCTGAAAAAACGCTGACCATTGAAAAATCCGAAAAGGGGCAGTTGCATGGCTGCCCCTTTTTCTTTTACAAACGCCAACAGACGGGACGGACAATGATTTTCAGAAAAACTATCATATTTCTTGCCACGGTTTTTTTATGTCAAACCACTTCCTTTGCCGCACCGGCAACCATCATCGCCGGAACCGGTCAGGCCGGTTTTATAGACGGAAAAGACGGCCTGCTCAACAAACCCATCCGCCTTGCCCCCTTTGGCCCCGGCAGAATACTGGTGGCCGACATCAGCAACCATGCCATACGTGTGGTCAGCAGGGACGGCACCGTCAGGACACTTGCCGGTGGACCGGACCGGAAGGGTCACAAGGACGGCCCGGCGGAAACAGCCAAATTCAACGGCCCCCACGGGGTTGCCATTTCCCCTGATGGTATTATCGCCGTGGCCGGGGCATCAAGCCATACCATCCGGCTTATCCGTCCGTCCGGCATAAAAAATGGCCGGCAATCCTACCGGGTTACCACCCTTGCCGGGCAAGCCGACGAGACAGGCATGCGTGATGGCCCCGCCGATCAGGCCCTGTTCAATTCGCCCCATGGTCTGGTCTGGGATAATGATGGCGGATTGCTGGTCGTGGATATCGGCAATGCCAGCATCAGGCGCATCAAGGATAATATTGTCACAACCGTCCTGACCTCGGACGCCCCGGAAATGGTCATGCCCATTGATATTGCCCCGGCCCCGGACGGATCATTCCTGATTGCAGATGCGGGTAATAACAAAATCCTGCGCTGGCGGCCCGGCGGAAAGGTTGAAACCGTTGCCATGGACGCTGACCTGAAAGTACCCCACGGGGTGGCGGAAGACAGGAATGGCGCGGTCTATGTGGCGGAAATTGGTCTGCACCGGATCGCCAGACTGCAAAATGGTCACAAGGACAATATCGCCGGAACCGGTGTTGCCGGCAATGGGACCGACCAGTTAGATAAACCGGCGGCTGTTCTTGTCCATGACGGGCTGTTGTGGATTGCCGATCTTAATAATCACCGGATCAGCGTTATTGATATTACCGGCCAAGGTCAATGACCTTGATGCCGGCGGCAATGCCGGAAAACAGGCTTTGCAGGGCAACGGGCGCGGCTTCCAGTCCGTGATAGACTTTTTCCGTGGGCCTCAGTGCGCCCTTTTTATACCATGACATCAATTCCGCCTCGGCGGCCTCGAACCGTTCATAATAATCCCAGACAAAAAAGCCTTCCATGCGGGCGCGTTTGTATATCAGGTTATAATAGTGGCGCGGCCCCGGCGGCGGAATATTTTCATATTCGGTTGAAATCAGACCACATATTACGGCCCGGCCCTTTAAAGCCAGATTTTTCAGGGCCTGATCCAGAATATTGCCGCCCACATTATCAAAATAAACGTCAATGCCATCCGGGCAATATTCCTTGAGTTTCTCGTCCAGATCATCCGTTTTGTAATCAATGGCCTCATCAACCCCGACGACAGTCCTGATCCAGTCACATTTTTCAGGGCCACCGGCAATACCCACCACCCGGCAGCCTTTCAGGCGGGCAATCTGCGCCACCAGCGATCCCACCCCTCCGGCACAGGCCGAAACAACCACTGTGTCCCCTTTGGCGGGCCTGCCAATATCCAGCAGCCCGAAATAGGCGGCAAAACCGGAAGCGCCCAGCGTCCCCAAATGAAGGTAATGCGGGCTTTGTGGTTGATAAATTTTCTGAAGTGTCTTCACCGGTGACCGGGACTGGTCACCGTCCTGCAGGGAATAATCCTGCCAGCCCGTCGAACAGGCCACCATATCACCGGGCCTGAAATCATCATGACGGGAACTGATCACCTCGCCAACCCCGCGACCGCGCATGATTTCCCCGATGGCCAGCGGCGGATGAAACCGGCTGTCACTGCCCATCAGATAGGCGCGCTGGGCCGGGGAGGTTCCGAGAGCCTCTGTCCTGACCAGAAACTGCCCCTCGCCGGGGGCGGGGACAATATCCTCGGTCATCTCAAACAGGTCCAGCGAGACCGCCTCATGTTCCTTGATATGCCGGGCAAGCCGTAACTGCCTGTTGATTTTCCCTGTCATGGGCTAAAACATATAGCTGCTTTTTTCGGGGGATGAATCGATAATCTCATTCCCTGTCTCCAACCCCAGTGCCCATCGGCCAATGGGTGTCATACCGATTTCCCACTGCTGGCTCTGGTGAGCTGTCAGGGCTTCCATATCCCGGTGGAAACGCTGCACGGGATTGGTATCGCTCAGGCCGCTTGCCCCCATCATTTTCACCAGACGGGTCACCGCGTTTGAGCATAGCCTGCCGATAAAGACACAGTCCCGTTTCAGGCGGACCATTTCATCCTTGGGAATCCTCTGGCCTTCTACACCACGGGCATGCAGTATCTCAAAGACCCGTTTGTTCAAAAGTTTCGCCGCTGCAATCTCTGCCGATGATTCCGCGATTCTGGTCTGCACGGGAACCTGTTCGGCGACTTTTTCACCAAACATGGCCCCTACTCTGTTCTTTGTAATCTCAAGATAGCTTTCCATGGCCCCGACGGCGGTTCCCACAATCGGTCCCAGCGGCACGGAAAAGAAATATTCCGGCATATAGGCCTGATAGGTATAGCTGCTGTGAACCCTGGCCCCTTCGGCGGTGCCGGTGTCAAAAGTGCTGATCGGCATGGAGCGATGGTCGGGGATAAAAACATCGGTTACCTTGATATTCATGGAACCGGTGCCCTTCAGGCCGGATACAAACCAGTTGTCAACATATTCAAAATCCCCTTCCGGAATGGCGAAAAGCACCATTTCATATTCATCACGGGTTGCGGTTTCCGTCTGCGTACCCACAATGGCCCATTCGGAATGGGTGAGACCGCTGGCAAATGACCATTCCCCGGACAGGAGATAACCACCCTCAACTTTTTTGCTGGAAACATTGCGCCCACCGGCGAAAGCCGTGGCAATCATCACATCGGGATTGGCAAAAATCTCTTTCTGGGCTTCGATATCAAGACGTGCGGCCATCCATGTATGGGCCCCCACAACACATTGTATCCAGGCCGTGGACGAACACCCCCGCGCCAGTTCATAAGCAATCTCGGCATGAGCACCCCAATCCATTTCATAACCGCCAAACATTTTTGGCTGATAAAATTTCAGCAGACCCAACCGATGAAGATCGGCCATGGTTTCATCGGGCAATTGTCGCAGATTTTCTGTTTCTGCGGCTCTTTCCCTCAAGGTTGGAACGAGACTGCGGGCTCTTTCCAACAATACTTCCAATGTTACTTCAGCCATAATCTTCCTCCGCATTTTCAGTGAAATTCATTGTGAACAGATGCTGACACATATGTTCGTCTGACAGCAACTTTATAAGGCCATCCTGAAATAACATATGGGGAAGATATGGACTGGCCACACTATGGTCACCAGACAATGGTGAAACAAAAATGGCCTTTGATCTTTGTTACCATATGGATGATCACAATAATCAGGCCGGGGCATGCAGAGGAGAAAATGATAGATGAAGGATGACGTTTTCGATCAAAAGAAATTCCGTGATACCTTGAGCCAATTTGCCACGGGCGTGACCATTATCACAACACTGGACGCCTGTAATACCCCCGTCGGCATTACCGCCAGCAGCTTCAACAGCGTATCCATGGACCCGCCGCTGGTGCTCTGGTCATTGGCAAAAAATGCCCTGAGTCTGCCGGTTTTTCAGAATGCGGAATATTTCAATATCCATATTCTGGGGGCCGATCAGGAAGGGCTGTCAGAGTGTTTTGCCCGTCCCGGCACCGATAAATTCAGCAATGTGGATTTTCATTCAGGGCGGGGGGGCAGCCCGATACTGAAAAATTGTGCCGCCCTGATGGAATGCCGCAACAGACATCAATATGATGGCGGCGATCATATTATCTTCGTGGGCGAGGTATTGTCCCATGACCATAATCCAACGTCCCCCCTGTTGTTTCACCGGGGCCGATATGCCACCGCCACAAACATTAGCGTTAACACGCCCTAAAACAGATGGCTGATATCAGATTTTTATGATGGTCTTGCCAAAATTCCTGCCCGTCATCAGGCGAACGAAGGCCGCAGGGGCATTTTCCAGCCCAGTGGTGACATCCTCGCGGTATTTGATCAGGCCCTGATCAACCCAGGGGATAACCCGGTTCAGGAATTCCTGCTTTTTATCAAAATGATCATAAACCACCAGCCCCCGGACCGTCGCGCGCGCCTTGATAATGGTGGCCGGATTTGGACCGGGCGGCATCACATCCGTATTATATTGCGCCATAAGCCCACAAAGAACCACACGGGCGCCCACTGCCAGTTGCCACATGGCGGCATCCAGTATCGCCCCGCCCACATTATCAAAATAGACATCTATGCCATCCGGGCAGGCGGCCTTCAGGGCATCGGGCAAATTCTGGCTTTTATAATTGATACAGGCGGCAAATCCGGCCTCCTCCACCAGCCAGCGGCATTTGTCATCACCGCCGGCGATACCGATCACCCGGCAATCCATCATCCGGGCGATCTGGCCCACCATGGACCCCACCGCGCCGGATGCGGCCGACACCACCACCACATCACCCTTTTTCAGTTCTGCCAGATAAATCATCCCGGCATAGGCCGTCAGGCCCGGCATACCCATAATGCCAAGGGCCAGTGAAGGCGGCGTGATCCGGCCGTCCACCGGCACAAGGTCATCTGCCCGGGCAACTGAATGGGCCTGCCAGCCCCCTTGATGAGCCACCAGATCACCGGGCCTGAAATCCGGATGGCCGGAGGTTATGACTTCCGAAACAGTTTCGCCGCGCATGACTTCCCCCGGATGGATGGTACCGGAAATATGGCGGCCACTGATCTGACCGCGCATATAGGGGTCAAGGGACAGATAACGCGCACGGCACAGAATTTCACCGTCCCCCGCCACCGGCATGTCATCCCGGAAAACCTCGAAATCATCGGTGACGGGCGTACTGTCCGGCCGGTTCTTCAGGCGTATCTGAATATTCTTTTCAGTCATCATTTTTTTCCTCATTCAAACCAAGACAGCCCGGGTTGATCCGGCCATTCGGGTCAAGATTTTCCTTGATCATTGTCACCAGACCGTAACTGGCCGCATCCATACCCTGCCGGTATTTATATGTCCTGCCGATCTGGAAATGAATTGCGCCGAATTCCAGAAACAGCTCAACCAGCTTTTGCCGCAGGTCCTGTACCGCCGCCGTTGCCGCCGGATTTTCCGGGAAGCCCCTGATGGACTTCAGCACCGATTGTTCCACATTTCGGTGATGGAAGGGCATCAGTTTATCGGGCCAGAAGAACACCGGCTCGATCACCACTGCCGAACTGCCGACCGTGGTGTAAAGATAACCGGTAGCAATATTATACCGGTCTGTTACGGCTTTATTTTCTTTATAAACTGCCTCGATCGCATCATGGAGCGCATCTGCCCGCGAGTGGGGCACCAGGGCGTGAACCGGCGCCCAGCGTTCCCCTTCGGGTCCGATCATGTTGTTCAGGGGGCTGAAGGGGGTGGCACTGATGATTTTCGGAATGCTGTTTTCTATTTCCTGACCGCCGTGAGCCGTCGCAATGGCGCGGATATCATCCATATATTGCCCGGCCACATTATCATATTTATGTTCCGTGATCACATGAATGGAATATTTTACATCCCGCATATATTTCCGCCCGGCGAGGGCCATTCTGGCACCGTCCTTCAGGCCGCCAAGCAGGGAACCGCCGGCCTTGATAACGCCGGTCAGGGCCTTGACATCCCTGGACAGGCTTTCCCGTTTCATGCGCTGGCTTTGCAGAAAGGGATCAAAGCCGAAACATTCGCTGGCCAGCCCCTGACGGGAAATTTCCGCCATGGCGGCAAACATACCTTGAGAATTCTGGAAATTAAACGAACCAAAGGATTTATGGGGCGTTGCCGCAATCAGGCGCAATGTGATGGTTGCCTTGACCGCCAGCGCGCCCGCGTCACTGGTAAAAATTCCGGTCAGGTCCGGGCCGTAATGACGAAAGAACGGACTGCTGCCACACACCGCGCCCGACCCGGTGGTGATGATCCCGCCCGAAGCCGTCACCAGCTTCATGCCGATAACACTGTCCGCAGACGAGCCATGATGGCCGGAGCCAAAAAAGATGCTGTTCTGGCTCAAACTGCCGCCGACCGTGGCACTGATGCCGGAAAGTGTGCCCCAGAATGGTGTCCGGAGGCCGGTGTCTTTCAGGGCCTCATACAGATCTGCCCACCGGCAGCCGGCCTCGACCGTCACATACATATCCTGCGCGTTAATTTCCAGAATCCGTCCCATACGCGTCATGTCAATGGTAATGGATTTTCCGGTGGTTGGCAGATAACCACCGGTGTAAGACACCCCGCCGCCACGCGGAAAAAGGCTGTA
>UOEJ01000224.1_pt1 | contig 48619 bp, 39 predicted proteins | sample 1989191 | NCBI WGS metagenome assembly UOEJ01 (sample SAMEA4712195, study PRJEB27164) | hydrothermal vent metagenome | biome: marine basaltic hydrothermal vent biome; feature: marine hydrothermal vent; material: mineral | place: Pacific Ocean | collected 2011-06-14/2011-07-23 | depth 1719 m | reverse complement strand
GGGGATCCTGTCAGGGGTCATGACATACAGGGCGGTGGAGAGCATATCCGCCGTGGTGGCATCCTTTGCCAATACCGATACGGCACCGTAATGATCCGCACTGCGGCCAGTTTTCGGATCAAGCAGGTGATGCAGCTGGCTTTGGTCGGAAAAGGGACTGCCATAACCGCCGGACGTGGCAAGGGCCATGTCCCGCAGTGGAATCTGGCGCAGGATTTTACGGTCTTTCAAGGGGGATGATATGCCTGCGGTCCAGGGGCGTCCGTCATTATGACGGCCACTGGCGTATGTCTCCCCCATATGAACCAGAATATTTGTCAGCCCGCCGTCCCGTAATATCCGGCTCACCCGGTCGGTGATATAGCCCTGGGCCACACCGTTCAGGGAAATGCCCATGCCGGGCTTTCTGAAAGATATACCGCCGGATTCCAGGGTGACCTTATCTGATCCCACAAGCCGCAGAACCCCGGCAATATCATCCCCGGAAGGGCCGGCGGGGTCCGCGCCGGGTTTTGAGAAATGATCAGCATATAATTTCCATAACGGCTGGATCGTCACATCAAAGGCCCCGCCGGTAATCTGATAACAGGACAGGCATCGGGACATGAGTTCCAGAAATTCAAAAGGCGGATTATCCAGATGGCCCGCCGCATTCAACCGGCTTATGGCGGAATGCTCGCGATACAGGCTGAAGATATTTTCCAGCCGATGAATTTCCTGCTGACAGTCCCTGAATATCTCCTGCGCCCCTGCCGGATTATCGCTATAGAGCATGATCTGCGCTTTCGCCCCAAGGGCCGCACCCTGCCAGCGGATCATTATTGTTTTTCTGGTATCCGTTCTGTTGGCAGCAGAAATTCGCGCCGGATCAAGTAATGCCAGCCCGGTGGCGGCACTGATCGTGATAAAACGTCTTCTGTTAATCTTCTGCCGTATCATATTCATTTTCATCGCCCAGAATATAATCCGGCGGAATATCACCATATCCCACCACCCGGCCACCGAATTCCCGGGTAAATTTTTCCGCCGCAGACCTGTCCCCGAAAGGGATGGTTTCCCTGGCTCCCATGCCGCCGCGTTTTTGGCTTTCGATAACATAGAAGGCGTCTTTTGCCCTTATCCAGATGCCGTTATTCTCGGGCTTGTCCCAGCTTTTGGCCCGGCCCATATCATGAACATAGATGGCCAGAACATGCTGTGCCTCCCCCGGCAGAATATCATAGGCCAAAGCATCCCGGACCGAGGTAAACCAGATGGGGGCCGCACGGTCCTTTTCAAAGACCTGGGCCTTTGGACCCGGATGATCCACGACGATCATATTGCAATAGAAACCTTCCCCGTCACGGGTCAGGGCCACGGGCTCCGGTATTTTGATCTCTTCCTGGCACGCGGCCAGCATAATCACCAGCAGGGATATTAAAAGTCTCACAATTGTCTCCTGTTGAATAGGGCGCAGGCGGTGGTCAGGGGGATGATGATCCATGCCAGCAAAATCATGATCAGGCTCATATCCGAGGCCCGGTGGTCGGCACTTAACCCCGCCATGCCCGACAGCAATGCCGTCGCATCGCCGGACATCAAATTGAACATGCGGTAACTGTCGGTCGGATTGAACAGCATCAGCCATTTGATCAGTTCCGCATTCATCGCATCACCACTTCCGGCCGCCAGCAACGCCAGCAGCCCCATATCATAGAGCAGGACCAGAAACAGCCATATCCCGATGGCCAGAGCCGCCGCCGCACCGCGTTCCTTCACCCATGAGCTGATCACATAACCAATGCTTAGAAACACCGCGCCAAGCAGGATTGATGACAGCAGAAGTTTCAGGAAACTATGCCATTCCTGATCGGCAAAGCCGCCCTCTGCGGTCAGGGAGATGGTGATACCGGCGACGCTGTAGCCGATCACAATCGCCACCGACAGTAAAAACAGGTGGCCAATAAACTTGCCAAGGATCACCTCTGTCCGGCTCACCGGATGGGTCAGCAGCAGGGTTAATGTGCCGCGTTCCTCCTCCCCCACTATGCTGTCATAACTGAGCAGCAGGGCGATCAGCGGAATGAAAAAAATGCTCAATGACGACAGGCTGACCACGGTGACGGCCAGGGGGCTGACGCTGGTGGTGCCGGTGGGCGCACTGCCCAGCAGGCTGAGGGTCAGGGCAAGGGCGGTCATCACCAGTGTGATCATAATCACCCAGCGATTGCGATAGCCATCGCGGGTTTCCTTGGTCAGCAGGGTCCATATCCTGTTCATTCATCCCCCCCCTTCTCATCGGTCAGGGCGAGGAAGACCTGTTCAAGGCTTGGATCATTAACCTCAATATCCGTGATGGGAACATTCAAATCCATCACTTCTTTCAGCAGCGCCGCTTTTTCATCGGTCGGGCAGTCAAGCCGCGCCATGCCATTGACAAAATCTGTGGCCTGATATTTCCCGTTATCATATTTTTTTGCAAAATAGCCGGCCAATACTCCCATGCTTTCCGGCGGGGCATGAATCCTGATTTCCGACGGCAGGCCGATCATGCGGCGTAAATCATGAATGGTCCCCACCGCCGCCAGACTGCCCCGGTTCATGATCGCCACCCGGTCAATACGATCATCCAGTTCGGTCAGGGCGTGGGACGAGATCAATATGGTGGCCCCGCCGCGCTTCATCTGGTCAATGATACCGTAAACATTCTGCCGCGATGCCGGGTCAAGGCCCGATGTGGGTTCATCCAGAATCAACAGCTCCGGCACGCCGATCAGGGCCTGCGCCATGCCAAGCCGTTGCCGCATACCCTTGGAATAGGTGGAAATGCGGTTATCCGCCACCTGATAAAGCGCTACACGCTGAAACAGATCATCCAGACTGTCCGTGGATTTTCCCTTCAGCCGGGCGTAGAATTCCAGTGTTTCCCGCCCGGTCATATTATTCTGGAACAACACCTGTTCCGGCAGAAAACCTATATGCCTGCGCACCCCGTTGAAAGAGGCGTCAAGGGGGTCATGCCCCATGACCCGGACGATGCCCGCCGTCGGGCGGACCAGCCCCAGAACCATTTTGATCAATGTGCTTTTTCCGGCCCCGTTATGGCCGACCAGTGCAAGACACTCCCCCGCGTTTACCGCAAGGTCAACCGACCTGACCGCCTTGGCCCTGCCATATTCCTTGCTCACTGATATTAATTCTATGTTCGGGTCAGAAGCCACTAGTTGCGTCTCATTTCTTTCGGCATTTCCATCAATGGTGCGCTGTCAATCACGCCGCCGGGATGCAGGGCCGGGAAAGCCGACTGGGCCCATTTCAACAGCTTTACCGCCGGGCTGTTGATCAGCAGTTTTGCCGAGGGATAACGCCATAATATCTGATCTGTCAGATCATTGGGCCGGTAGGCACTGTCCGCAATACCATTACCATCCAGATCAAAGGCCGAATTATCGCTCCAGTAGTTGCCCCGGCCCGCCCGCGACCATTCCAGCCAGCGCGTGCCGACATATTTAACCTGTATCCTGTTATTGACAAAAGCATTGCCGGTAATCTCGTTCTTTTCCGATCCGGCGGTAAACTGCACCCCGATCTGACAATCCGCCAGCAGGTTATCATGGAATATATTTTTATTGGAATTATAAATAAAAATACATTTTTCCGCACCACCGGTAACCCGGTTGCCCGTAACCCTGATCCGGTTGGCATAATTGAACAATATGCCTCTCTCCCGGTCATTGACAGACTGGTTATCCACCACATCCACATGGGTGGAAAACATGATCGCATAGCCAATCTCGTTATCGCGGGAGATATTATTTATCACCTGACTTTTGTTGGTGTACATATAATGGACCGCAAAACGCAAATTATGGATTATATTGCCGCGAAATATATTTTCCCTGCTGGTGGTGACAAAAATACCGTCACGGCCAAATTGAATGTCATTACCTTCGACAAGGGCGCCGGGAGCATTCCATATCTGTATGCCGTTTCCCCTCTCGTTAACCCGCAAATCCTGACGCCCCCGGATGATATTATTACGCACAACAGATTGTTTCGCACCCCAGATATAAACCCCGATCAGATTGTTGTCTATCAGGTTGTTCTCAACGATGGCCCCGGTGGCCTCCCTGGACAGGAAAATGCCTGAATCCTGGGTTTCCAGCAAAAGTCCGGAACCGGTGACGGTCAGTCCCGACAGGGTAACACCGCCTGATTTTACCGTAATCACATTGCCCTTGCCCGACCCCCTGACAATCACCCCCGGACCGCCGATTATTTTCACCGGCCTGGACAAAAGAATGGGACCTGAATAGGTTCCGGCAGATAATAAAAGCCTGTCCCCTGCATCGGCCTGATCAATGGCCCCCTGAAGGTTTTCACTGACCATAATGTCTTTTGCGCTGAGCTTCGGACCTGCGCATACAAGAAAGAATGCGGCGAGGAAAATCCCCGCCGCAATCCGAATATTATCGGCTATCAGATACCGCATTCAGAACAACCTTATTTTGGCTCAACCAACATCCGGCCACGCATTTCCATATGCAGCGCATGACAGAACCACTGGCAATAGAACCAGTGGACGCCGGGGCTGTCGGCCATGAAGGTGACCGAGGCACTGCCCAGAGGCGGAACTTCCATGGCGATACCGTAATTTGACATGGTCAAACCGTGGGTCAGGTCATCCACATCATCAATATTGGTGATGATAAGCGTCACTTCATCACCCTGCTTGACGGTGAATTTCTCCATGGAGAAGCTTGGCGCCTGTGAATACATATAAACCCGGACCTTGTTGCCGTCCCGGATGATACCATCAGCTTCGTCAAGACTTTCAAAGCCATCTTTTATGGCCTGTGCCGCCAGGTCAGCGAAATAGGGATCATCATGACCATAGGCATTTTTCGGGTTAACCCGTGACCGGTGAACAATGATACAATCATGAGGTTCGGCGAAAGTCGGGCCATCATGGACGATCTTCATCTTGTCGCCGGAAATGTCAATTAACTGTTCACTTTCCGGTTTCAGCGGCCCCACATTGATATAACGGTCCTTGGAGAATTTATTCAGGGAAATCAGCCATTGTCCGTCAGCATCCCTGGTTTCACCCATGGAGGTATGGTTATGGCCCGGCTGATACTGAACATCAATTTTATCCAGGATCGGCTCAACATCCTTGCCCTGATATTTCTGAATGGCCTTGTCGATGTCCCATTTACAGATCTGACTGTCGAGGAACAATGTGGTATAGGCATTGCCCCGATTGTCAAAGGCGGTATGAAGCGGCCCAAGACCCAGTTGTGGTTCCGCAACGATGGTATCCCGCGGCTTGATCTTGTCTTCAAACAGGGACGGCAGCTTGCGCACATCAATCACCGAAACCGTCGGCGATAATTTACCGTTGATCATCATATATTTACCGTCCGGTGTGGCATTGACACCGTGCGGGCTGTTGGAGATAGGAATATAACGGGTATATTTCGATCCCTTGCGGCCATCAAGCACCGGCACACCACCGTCATAGACTTTAAAATCACCGGCCTTGACACCGGCCTCAATGGCTTTGATATCAAAGACAACGGCCCAGTCCTGCTCGTTGGAAGTCATTTCGGCAAGGGTGACACCCTCTTCCGAGTTATAGCAGCTGGCGATGGCGTATTTACCCTGATAATCCGCATCGACATTATCAAGGTTGCCATCGACAATCACCTGCCATGCCACCTTCATTTCATCACCGTCAATGGCACTGAATATGGCATGATATTTACTGGGATCATCCAGCACAGAACCATCATTGGGCAATGGCACCCGATGTTCACCATTGGCAAAGATATAGCCGGTGCGCGGATATTTCTGGGGACGCAGCCCGTGAATATCGGCCGCATTGGGGATGGAAATTATCTTGTCCACTTTCATGATATCACAACGGATACGGGCAACGCGGGTATTGGCCTTGTCATTGACAAAGACATAACGGCCATCATAGGTGCCATCGGTAAAGGACATATGAGGATGATGGGTATCGCCATTATGCGGGAAATCACCCTTGTCCGCCCAGAATTTTTTCTCCTGGGGCAGCATATTTTCCATCAATATTTTACGGCTTTCGTTGGTTTGTCCCCATCCGGTGGCACTGCAGCGGTTAAAAACCGGAATACGCATCAGTTCCCGCATGGACGGCAGGCCCAGAATACGTACCTCGCCGGACTGACCACCGCTCCAGAAACCGTAATATTCGTCAAGGTCACCGGGGGGAACCTCATACTTTGCCTTGGCGTGCGCAGTTTGCGGCAACATCGAGCCAACACCCATAATGCCAACACCGGCAGCCAGAGCAGATCCCCCAAGCACGGAACGCCTGGAAAATCCTGTTTTTTTTGGGTCTTCTGTCATAGTTCTCTCCTGTTTAATATATCACCAAAATCCAGCTTCCTACTTCCGGATTTTGGCATCCTTCGTTAATAGATCCTGTTACGTGAAGGCCGGATCCGGCTCCTTTTACACATTGAATCAGCCTGGTTAAGGACTGATCCTAATTTTCAATCTCCCGCGTCTGGTTTAATTTGCGGGATTTACGCAAAATTGTTTCCCCGTCCTTCGCCGGGGTTTTGTTCTTCTTGGCTTTTGATAATTTATGGATCATCACGGGGCAGATTTTCTTATCAAAATAAGTCTGTTGACAGGCCAGACAATGCAGGCATTCATTGGGGTTGATATTGCCTTTGGGGTCTATGGCCTGAACCATGCAGTCCTGGGCGCAAATATGACAGGGGTCCCCGCAATTGCGGTACCGCCTGAGCCAGTTGAACATGGCAAGCTTGCCCGGTATGGCCAAAGCCGCCCCGAGCGGGCAGAGATACCGGCAGTAAAAACGTTCAATGAACAGCCCCGCCGCAAGCAGAATGATCACAAATAAAACATAGGGCCAGCCCCGCATGAATTTCAGCACTATGGCCGTTTTAAAGGGTTCAATCTCCGCCAGATGTTCGGCCATATTCAGGGAATATACCGACAGACCGAGCAGCCCCAGAAAGATCATATATTTCAACGGCCAGAGCCTCTCGTGCAACCACCACGGCACTGTGACCTGTGGCAGTTTGAAATATCTGGCTATCTTGTTGGTCAGTTCCTGCAAGGCCCCGAAGGGACATAACCAGCCGCAAAATGCCCCCCGCCCCCAAAACAGCAGGGACACCGCCACCGAACACCAGAGGATAAAGATCAGTGGTTCCATCAGGAAGAATTCCCAGCGAAAGCCCGATAACATGGCATTGACGAAAACAAAAATATTCACCACCGACAGCTGGGCCTGGGCATAATAGCCAATATAGAATAATGTGAAGACCAGAAAGCCAAGGCGGATTTTATCGGTCAGGGCGCGGTATTTCACCACCTGATTCTGGATAAAGAACAATATTGTCAGCAGGAAGATCGCCAGCAATAAAACAATGACCTGTCCCATTTTGACCTGCCACATTTTCTTCCACAGGGCATTTACCGCCTGTTGTTCGGCATTTTCTGCGCTGTGGAGCGATGCCGTATCTGCCGGCCTGGTGATTTTGACATATTTGGCCGGAAGCTGATATTTCAGCTCATGGGCGATAAAAACCTTTTCCAGAGGTCCGATGGCCCGCTGGATCAATAATTGCAATTGCCAGTCATCTGCCGGATTAAAGACCGCCCCTTTTGGGGTATAGAACAGGGCGACCTCCTTGAAATCGGGCGCACCCTGTGCCAGAACCTTACCAAGGTTCTTGTAACCATGATCGTTGAAACGGAAGGCTTCTTCGCCCTGAACCACCTGTATACGGTCAAATATCCCGCCGCGCACATAGCCGGACCCACGGAAGGAATAACGCCCGCGCCCCATGACGATAAAGGCTTCCTGACCGGCTTTCAGACGTTTCTGATAATTGATATATTCCCATTTCCCCAGCAGGCTTCTGGCGATGGTGGGCACCGCAAGGGAAGCCATATAAAGATCAATGAATGTATCATCCTCTTCCCCCTGTTCCGGCCGGTTGATCGCCTTGGCATTTCCCTGTTTCAGAAATGTCTGATTAATCCGCCCTACAGTCAAATGCAGCCGGCGAACAGACCCGTCCCCCAGCAAGTCCTGCCAGCTCAGATCCTGCATCTCGCCGGGGATGACCGTCTTTATGGCTTTTGGCTGCTGATGTTCCTGACTCAATCCGCCCAGGCCCAGAAGACGCGCCGCCCGGACGGAGGCCCGCTTGATGCTGTCATCAATGACCATAACCGTCACTGTTGCCCCGGAGACAATATCCACCGGCGGCGGTTCCCCGCCTTTCTCGCGGGCCAGCTTCAGGATATCAATATTCCGGTAATCATTGATAAAATCGGTAATTTTCTTTTCCGGAATACCGGCAAGAACAATCGGTTCCGAATGTTTGACCAGACGTGCGCCTGAAATCAGGCCGGTACCATCCATGCCGATCAGGACCATAATCGGCTTGCCGGAATATCCCGTGGCCCCGACAAAATCCGTATTTAAAAAAGTGTACCCAATGACCTGACCCTGTTTCATCACCGGGGCAACGGGACCTTTATCAAGCAGTTTACCATAATGATCGGCTTCGGGAAAAAGCGTCTGCACCGGCACGGCGGCCAGATATTTCTCAAGGTCACCCTTCGCAGCCCATGCCCCTGATGACATGCCCAGCAGAAATATGAATATTGTCTTGATAAACAAAGACATAAATTTATTTATTTTCAACAGCATTCCTTTTTGGATTTCCTTCCCTTATGGCAAGAAATAGAATTTCTTGAGACATGTTAAATTGACGCAAATCAATAAGATATATTTTCGATCCATCTAATTTAATATCATAATGAACTGACCCTTAACCAGTGAAGTTTTTTTTATTCTGAAATTTTATAATTCTGTTATAAGAAGCACATGCTTTACGATATTCAACAGAGACTTCAGGAATCCATTTCATTGCATCAGGCGGGCAAAACCGGTGATGCCATAAATATCTGCAAAAAAATACTAACACTGGCCCCGAAAGAGCCTAATGTGCTGCAGCTGCTCGGGGCCTTCACCAAGGCGAATGGTGACTATGAAGCGGCAGAGGAATATATGCTCGCCTCCCTGTCCGCCAACAAAAACCAGCCCCATGTCCATAATAATCTGGGCAATCTTTATCTGGAACAGGAAAATTATCAAAAGGCCGTTCACTGTTATCGAAAAGCCACCCGTCTGGAAGAAAAATATGCCGATGCCTGGTATAATTGGGCGGTGGTTCTGGACAAACAGAATATGACGGCTGAAAGTATAGAACTGGTCAAAAAAGCCATCAAATATGACCCGGATCAGGCGAAATACCACAATTTTCTCGGACTGTTATATAAGCATCAGAAAAATTACCCGGACGCCATTGCCTCTTTCGAAAAAGCCTTAAAAATCCAGCCTGGTTATATCAAGGCCATTCATAATATGGGCACAGTTTGCCGGGAGGAAAGGCGATATGAGGAAGCACGGAACTGTTTTAATTTCGTGCTGAATAACAAACCGGATCAGGTGGAGACATGGGAAGCCATCGGCTCGCTTCACCAGAATACCGAGGATTTTGACCGGTCCGTCGTTGCCTATCAGAAATTACTGGCTCTGGAGCCGGAGAATCTGAAGATTCATCGGGTTTTAAATAATATGATGTGGGAAACCGGGCGTCATCAGGGTTTTCTGGGGTCTTACTTATTAGCCATGGAGGCCCGCCCGGACAGCCCGGATATTGTCGCCGCATATGCCGAGGAACTGGCCATTGGCGGGGCCTATGAACAAGCGGCAGAAGTGATCGGGAAAGCCCTTGAACGTCAGGGGGAACACCCTGAATTATTTCATCGTCTGGCGCATCTGAAATTAAAGGAAGGCGACCGGGAGAGCGCCCGCCATCTGTTCGAAAAAACGCTGGCATTGGTGAGTGACAATTATGAATATCATACGGATTTCGCGGAGTTGTTACTGGAGACCGGCGAATATGATTATGCGCTAGAACAGGTCTCGCTCGCCGAGAAGATTTATCCTGATTTCCAGAAAATATGGACCGTCCGGGGTGATTGCTGGCGATTAATCGGGGATGAAAGATATTATTGGCTGTGCGATTATGAAAATCTGGTTCAGCCCATGGAAATCAAGGTGCCCGAAGGCTTCGCAAATATTGATAACTTTAATCAGGCACTGGAAGAGGAATTAACCAGACTTCATATTACTGATGTCAACCCCAGGGATCAGACCCTGATCGGCGGTACGCAGACCATTGGTGATCTGTATCTTAATCACAATCCCGTCATTCAAAAACTGCGCATTGCCGTTCTGGACGCGGCAGCACGTTACATCAAGGCCCTGCCCGATGATGAAAATCATCCGCATCTGAGGCGCAAGACCGACAAGCTTAAATTCACCGGTGCCTGGTCCGTCAGACTGAAAAGCGAAGGATTTCATGTTGATCATTATCATCCGAAAGGCTGGATCAGCGGGCCATATTACGTCAAGCTTCCGGCCGTGGTAAATGACAGCACAAGTGACGGCGAGCGGCCCGGGTGGGTAAATTTCGGCGCCAGTCGTTACGGCCCCGAAAAAGACAGAATAGCGGAAAGGATTATAAAGCCCCAGACCGGACTTCAGGTTTTTTTCCCGTCCTATATGTGGCATGGCACCAATGCTTTTCAGTCCGATGAAATCCGCATGACGGCCCCCTGCGATATCGTACCGGCATAATCCACTGGCCACCCTTCTAAATAGCCAAAGATAAACAGGAAAATTGATTCGTTTTCCTCCTAATAATATTAGTGTCATTTCCCGAAATTTGGCACAATATTTCAATGCCATGGCACAATAGCCATATTCACCGCCCCTTCGTGCAGATTTGTTCATTTATTGAATATTATTATTTTCCGAATAAATAGGTCGTTTTTCTCGAAAATGCAGCATATTGTGCTGTTCGATGCCATATTTTCATAATAATGTCATATATGACGCAAGTGTGACAAAATTACACAACCTACCTGTGGCAAAAATAACACAGCACCTTCATCAAAAAAATTGACCGGGATTCTGTGGGGTGATAGTTTCTGTCAGTTATTTGTCTGCTCACATGTGTGGACCTGTCAAGGGTCAGGGCAGCAAATGATGTACAGGTCGGATATTTTCATTTTGTGTGAACTTTGAAAAAAGCGGAAAACGTCTGATCGGATATGTACTGTGAAAACAATTGGGACAAAAATTGAAGCAAAAGATCATTAAGGAGGCCTGCTCAAATTTAGCTGTTTTTTACACCGTTTCCTGAAATCCCATTTACGGGAAGCGGCAATGATTGTGAGTCGAAAAGATAAAACAGACTGTCCCGCAATTTTAAACTTCTACGGAGGAAATATTATGAAGAGCGATTTTACTTCGCGTCTCAAATATGGCGTATCAGCATTTGCTGTCGCCGCCATGCTACCCATAAGTATTCAAACTTCCTACGCTGCCGAAGACGCGGCTGCAGAGGAAGATGTAACATTTGAAGAAGTGGTTGTTACCGGTTCACGTATTAAACGTAAAGACCTGACATCCCCAAGCCCCGTTGCCATTGTTAATGCCGACGAATTTAAATTTTCCGGAACCATTAACGTTGAGCAGGTTCTTAATGCCCTGCCGCAAACTGTTCCCGGATTGACCGGTAATTCCAACAACCCCGGTAATGGTACCGCAACTATTGACCTGCGTGGCCTTGGCTCTACCCGTACTCTGGTACTGGTTAACGGCAAACGCTATCTGCAAAGTTCGCAGGGCAACACAGTTGACCTGAACACCATTCCTTCCGCCCTGATCAAACAGGTTGAAGTTCTGACCGGTGGTGCTTCTGCCGTTTATGGTTCCGACGCGCTGGCCGGTGTTGTCAACTTTGTGTTGATCGACGACTTTGAAGGCGTTGAACTGAACGCTCAGTATGGTACATCTTCCAAAGGTGATGCGGAAAAATGGAATGTGGATGCCACAATCGGCGGAAACTTTGCCGATGGACGTGGTAATGTGGTTCTGCATACCAGTTTCGCACGTCGTAAGGCAACCTTTGCCGACGCCCGTGACTTCTCTTTCTATGCTCTGGGTGACAATGATGTTCTGCCCGGAACCCAGGATCCCGACTTTGGTTTCAGTACACCTTGCGGTGGAGCCACCAATTGTGTTCCCGGCTTCACAAAATCCGGTAGTGCCGGCATCCCGGGCACCCGTGTATGGGGATTTGACCCGAGTGTTTTTGGTCGTTTTGGTCCAAATGGCGAAGCATTGCCATGGGATAATGTCAATGACCGCTTCAACTATGCCCCGGACAACTTTATCCAGCTGCCACAGGATCGCTGGCTGGTTTCTGCCCAGGCGCATTATGACATCAATGATAATGTCACTTTCTATTCCAATGCAATCTTCACCCATAACCGCAGTGATACTGAACTGGCACCAACACCTGCCTTCCTTGGTAGCTTGGAAGTAGATGTGGACAGCCCGTACTTTGCGCCTGATACACAGGCCATTCTGGCCGGTGTTGACACAGATGGTGATGGTTTCTTCGCTCTGCCATTCATTGGCCGTCGTATGGTTGAAAACGGTTCCCGTCAGGGCATCAACACACGTGTTGGTTTCCAGGTTACAACCGGCTTTAAAGGTGCCATTGATGATAACTGGTCCTATGATACCTATTACAGCTATGCCCGTGTGGACCGTACACAACTGTTGAACAATGACGTGTCAGATTCACGTTTCCGTCAATCCATGAGAACTGAATTCGATGCTGACGGAAATCTGGTTTGTACTGACACATCAGGTGGTTGTGTACCGATGAATATTTTTGGTGAAGGTAATATTTCACCAGAAGCCGTTGCATTCGTAAATGTGGGTGCTGCCAATGTAACCGACATCACCCAACAGGTTCTTGCCGGTAACGTTACAGGTACGCTGGGTGATCTGGGTGCCGGTGATATCGGTCTTTCAGCCGGTGCTGAATATCGCACGGACTCAAGCAGCTTCCGTCCTGACGAATTCCTGTCAGCCGGTGATGTTCTTGGCTTTAACGCCGGTAAACCAACTATTGGTTCATATAATGTCTATGATATCTATGCTGAGGTCTTCGTCCCATTGCTGGCCGATGTTGAATTTGCCGAAGCACTGAACTTTACCGGTGCGGCGCGTTATTCCGACTATTCCACAGCCGGTGGTGTATGGACCTATGCGGCAGGACTTGACTGGACACCAGTCGAAGGCTTCATGGTTCGTGGTCAGTATCAGCGTGCGGTGCGTGCGCCAAATGTTGCTGAACTGTTCCTTGGGGCGGCCAATGGCTTCCCGCGGGCGGATGACCCCTGTTCTGCTGATCATGTTGCTGATCATGGTGGTATTGCTGCCTTGACAGCGATTTGTGAGGCAACCGGTGTTCCAACCGGTCAGACCGGCGTCTTCAACCAGGCCAACACACAGATCGAAGGTATCTTTGGTGGTAACCCTGACCTGACCGAAGAAAGTTCAGACACCTATACCATCGGTGCTGTTATCAACCCTGAGTTCCTTGACGGTTTCTCCTTGACTGTTGATTATTACAACATCAAGATTACCGATGTTGTGGGAAGCCTTGGTGGTGGTGTGAATAACATCCTGAAGAACTGTTATGCGGATGGCGATGTCAGCGCACCCTTCTGTCAGGCGATCACACGTCGTCCGGACGGCAATGTGGATACTGTTGCTGCATTGAACGCCAATAACGCGATACTTCAGACCGAAGGTGTGGACGTTCAGGTCAATTATTCCATAGATCTGGATAACGGGTTGTTCGATAACGCCTCGACAATCAGCATGTTCTGGTTGGGAACATATGTGATCAAGAACGACTTCCTGCCGAACAAACTACCGGATACTGAATTCCTCAGATGTGCCGGTACTTTTGCCGGTGTTTGCGGAACACCTGATCCGACATATCGTTTCACGTCACGTTTGTCTTATGAAAGCGGGCCATTCGCGGCTTCCCTTAAATGGACATACCTTGGTGCCGTGGATCAGGGTGACATCGAAAACGGTGGAGCTGATCCAGCAACAATGTCCGTATCTCGCCTTAGCGCCAAAAGCTATTTTGACCTGACGGCGAATTATGACATCACTGAAAATTACTCAATATATGGTGGTATCAATAACCTGCTCAACACCAAGCCACAATTTGTGGGTAGTGACCAGCAGCAGGGCAACACATTCCCCAATGTGTATGATGTTATCGGTACTTACTTCTTCTTTGGTGGTACTGCTAAATTCTAGGATTTAGTATCTGTCAATTTTAAATAAATGCGGCGGCTATGAGTTTCATAGCCGCCGTTTTTTATGCCATTATTATTCTGGAAATTACCGTTTCTTTAACTGAATATGAGCCCCAAGTATTATCTTTTTTGGACCGATGCAAAAATCCTGACAGCGGGTGAGCTCAAACCCCAAAGTTTTAAGTTGCTTCAACAAAGTTTCCAGATTTTCTTCGTCAAGGGCCGATCTGACAAGGTCACGCAATAAATCTCTCTGCTCTTCCAGTCGGCGTCTGGCATTGTCAACCATTTCCAATATCTGCTGCGGATGATATTTCCAGCTGAGCTTCATAATCTCCATCAATGAATTTTGCATCACGGGGATGATATTCATAGATGACGGCGTGTGATAGCTTTCAGAAAGCCTCATCAGGTTTTTCACATATTGATCACTATAAGTTTGAATTCCGGCATCACTTGCCTTGCCCGATAACATAAGAGACAACAGCTGTTTGCACTCTGTAAAAATATCGCTTTCCAGTAAATAATCAGCTTCCTGCGCATTTTCATTATTTTGCGCGACGACGATACTGTTATGGCTGTGAAGAATGGCACAGAATATGCCGCCGTTTTTTAATACCCGCGCCATTTCGGGAATTGACCGGGCCATATCGCTATATTCAATGGCATATTGGGAGGTGATCAGATCAAAATACCCGGCCTCAAAAGGCAATTCCTCTGCGGCTATTCTGCCCTGAAAATTAACCTGATCAAGAATATCCTGCGCCTCAGGCACATCACGCACCGGATCAATATCCGCCAGATCAACACCGTGAATTTCCCAGCCATATTCCTGCCGGTTGGCATAATCCACCGCCAGAGACGGCAACAGACCATTACCGGTACCAATATCAAGGCTCACCACATCATCAGGGAATTGAGCATATAGCTCCATCCAGAAATCATTGATTTCCTTTTGTTTTTGCTTGTCCGCCGCCGAAACACAGCTATGCAGCGCACCCCTTTTCCAATAATTGTCCCAACTTCTGGTTTCTCTGGTGACCATAACAACTTCTTTTATGCTTTATCACCCCACTATATAAAGCACTATTGTCTCATAGGAAACATTTGTCTGAAAACTACTCCAGGCAGAAGAGTTCTGTGTTGCCGCCGGTGGCGACCGTGTTGATGGTCAGGGTTTTTTCGGTGGCGAAGCGGTACATATATCGCGGGCCGCCGGCCTTGGGACCGGTGCCGGACAATCCCTGCCCGCCGAAGGGCTGGACGCCGACCACGGCCCCGACAATATTACGGTTGACATAGGTATTGCCCACATCCAGTTTCCGGAAAATTTCACCTGCCGTGGCCTCAATCCGGCTATGGATGCCAAGGGTCAGGCCAAAGCCCGAACTGCGCACCTGATCCAGAATATTATCCAGATTTTTCGCCTCATAGCGGATAATATGCAGCACGGGACCAAAAACCTCTTTCGTCAATTGATCCAGTGAGGCAATCTGATAAATACGCGGGGCAAAGAAGCTGCCCGCCGCACAGCTTTCCGGCATAGTGACCTCGGCCAGCAGGGTGGCCTGATCCTTCATATATGTCACATGATCCTGCAACATCTGCCGCGCCCGGTCATCAATCACCGGTCCCACATCTGTGGACAGGGCCATGGGGTCACCCATATTCAGGCAGGCCACGGCCCCTTTCAGCATATGAATAATCCTGTCGGCCACTTCCTCTTGCAGATAAAGCACCCTGAGCGCCGAACAACGCTGGCCTGCTGACTGGAAAGCCGACGAAATCACATCATCCACAACCTGTTCCGGCAGGGCGGTGCTATCGACGATCATCACATTCTGACCGCCGGTTTCCGCAATCAGTGGCACAATGGCCCCGTCCCGCCCGGCCAATCTGCGGTTGATGATCTTTGCCGTATCGGTGGAACCGGTAAAGGCCACACCGCTTATTCTTTCATCTCCAACCAGTCTGGCCCCGATCTGCGCGCCATCTCCGGGCAGCATATGCAGAATATCACCCGGCACCCCGGCGGTATGGAGAATTTTCACGGCTTCTGCGGCGATGATCGGTGTTTGTTCGGCGGGTTTGGCAATCACCGCATTGCCCGCCGCCAGCGCCGCCGCCACCTGTCCGGTGAAGATGGCCAGCGGAAAATTCCACGGACTGATACAGAGAAAAGTACCCCGTCCGTGAAGGGACAGCTCGTTGCGTTCCCCTGTGCAGCCCGGCAATATCACCGGATGATCAAAATCAGCCTCGGCCTGAAGGGCATAATAGCGCAGGAAATCCACCGCCTCGCGCACCTCGGACAGACTATCGGCAATGGTCCGCCCCGCCTCCCTGGTGATAATGCCCATCAGGGATATTTTAGCATCTTCCATCAGGTCAGCCGCCCGGCGCAGGATATCCGCCCGCACAGTCCCGCCCAGCGCATCCCATGATTTCTGCGCCCCGGCGGATAATGTCAGGGCCAGATCAATATCCGCCTCCTCTGTCAGGCCGACCGTGCCGACAGCCTCTGTCACCTTGGCCGGGTTGATCACATCCTCTGTCCTGCGCATCAAAAGTTCGCCGCCCACGATCGGCCCTGTGGTAAAAGGAGTTGATGTGGCACGGGCCATCTCCGCCGTCAGATGAGCCACCTCAAGCGGATCATCAAGGTCAAGGCCGGTGGCATTTCTGCGCGGCCCCGCCTCCCGCCCCGATGCGGACAGGATATCCACCGGCAGCGGGATTTTGCCGTGACGGCGGGGCGACGCGGCCTCGACCAGTTCGGCACTGTCCCGCATCAATTGCTCAACGGGGATATTCTTGTCCATAAAACGGTTGACAAAAGAACTGTTGGCGCCGTTTTCCAGCAGGCGGCGCACCAGATAGGGCAATAAATCCTCATGGGCGCCGACCGGGGCATAGACCCGCATATTGACCCTTGGCGATGTCATATCCTGCAACTGGTCATAAAGCAGATGCCCCATGCCATGCAGGCGTTGAAATTCAAAATCACGGGCCGCGCCCGCCAGTTCCAGAACCAGTGCCACCGTATAGGCATTATGGCTGGCAAACTGCGGATATATCACATCCCGTGCGCGCATCATGCGTTCGGCACATATCTGATAACAAAGGTCCGTGGTGGCTTTACGGGTATAGACCGGGTAATCCGCCAGACCCATTTCCTGGGCGTGCTTGATCTCGCTGTCCCAATAGGCGCCCTTGACCAGACGGATCATAAATCTTCGACCAGCCTTCTGTCCCCCAGTCTCCCGCCCTAAAGCAATCAGCCAGTCAATCACATAGGGGGCGCGTTTCTGATAGGCCTGTACCACCATGCCCAGACCGTCCCAGCCTCCAAGGTCGGGATCACGGGCCAGGGCCTCGAAAATATCAAGGGAAATATCAAGCCGCGCCGCTTCTTCCGCGTCAATGGTGAAGCCGATATTATATTTTTTTGCCGACAGGGCCAGTTCGCGGATTTTCGGATATATTTCACCCATGACGATCGCCCGCTGGGCAAATTCATAACGGGGGTGCAGCGCGGAAAATTTCACGGAAATGCCATCGGCGTCATAAGTATTTCCCGCCCTGTTGGCCTGACCGATTTTTTCTATGGCCTGCCCGTAAGCGGTAAAATATTGTGCCGCATCGTCAAGGGTTCGTGCCCCTTCACCCAGCATATCGAAAGAAAAACGGGTCTCGGGACGGTTTTCCTTCCGGCCCCGCTTTGCCGCCTCCTCTATGGTGCGGCCCAGAACATATTGACCGCCCATGATACGCATGGCCTGCATGACCGCCCCGCGTATAAGCGGTTCACCGGATTTGGAAATCAGTCTTTTCATCCAGCCGGAAAAATTATCGGTGACATCCGCCCCCAGATTGACAATACCACCGGTCATCATCAACCCCCATGTGGAGGCATTCACAAACAGGGATTCCGAATTTCCCCTGTGATCGGACCAGTCACCGGACTGGATCTTTTCGGCAATGAGCTTGTCGGCGGTCAGGCCATCCGGCACCCGAAGCAGGGCTTCTGCCAGACACATCAGCGCGACCCCCTCCCGGTTGGATAGGCCAAACTCCTGCAGAAAATAATCCATGGTGCCCTGTTCGTCACTTTTCGTGCGCGACCGGCTGACCAGATCACGGGCCGTATGGACAATATTTTTGCGGGCGGCATCAGACAGGCCGGAACTTTCCAGCAGATTGGCGATGATTGTCTCCTCATCCGCGTGGGTGGTCCGGCGAATCACATCGCGAATATGGGAAAGCCCTGTCGCCTGATCGGCGGCATTTTCTGCCAGTGAGTACATTTTTCACCTCTGTAATTTAATTTATATATGCCGATAATATAGCTTAAAAACAGCAAAATATCTCGCTAAAATGGGATTTATAGCGTTATTAAATCTATAAAAAGAGGGTATTAATGGTTTTTTATATTGTTAAAACAGGGGTCAGCATTCCACCACATTAACGGCCAGACCGCCTTTGGAGGTTTCCTTATAGGTAACTTTCATGTCCCTGCCGGTTTGACGCATGGTTTCAATCACCTTGTCCAGCGACACCATATGTTTGCCGTCACCACGCAGGGCCAGACGACTGGCATCAATGGCCTTGACCGCGCCCATGGCATTACGTTCAATGCAGGGCACCTGCACCAGACCGCCAATGGGGTCACAGGTCAGCCCCAGATTATGCTCCATACCGATTTCCGCCGCATTTTCCACCTGACGGGCCGTGCCCCCCATAACCGCCGTCAAGGCCCCCGCCGCCATGGAGCAGGCCACACCGACCTCGCCCTGACAGCCAACCTCGGCCCCGGAAATGGAGGCGTTCTTCTTGTAAAGTGACCCGATGGCCGTCGCCGTCAGCAGAAAATCATAAATACCCTGCGGCCCGCAGCGATTATAAAAACGGTCAAAATAACGCAACACAGCCGGAATTATGCCCGCCGCCCCGTTGGTGGGCGCGGTGACAACCCGACCACCTGCGGCATTTTCCTCATTCACCGCCAGAGCCCAGAGGTTAATCCAGTCAAGAATCACCGCAGGATCACAAAGCTGGCGTTCCTGACTTGAACATAAATCTTCATAATGCTGGGCGGCGCGGCGCGCAACTTTCAGGCCACCGGGCAGGATACCGCTTGCCGCGCAGCCCCGGTCAATACAGCCTTCCATGGCCTGCCAGATATTATCCATGCCCCTGATCAATTCATCTTTGCCCGTCAGGGCCGTTTCATTGGCCCACATCAGTTCGGCAATGGCAAGGTCATTTTCCTCACAAATTTCAAGCAGCTCATCGCCGGTCCCGAAAGCATAAGGCACCGGGGACTGTTGCGGGTCCGGGATGTTTTTACCCATTTCCGCTTCCGACAGAACAAACCCGCCGCCGATGGAATAATAATTGTCCCGCGACAATGTCCGGCCCGTTTCGTCAAAGGCCTGAAAAACCATGGCGTTGCTGTGATGCTTCAATGTCTTTTCCATCCGGAAGGAGACATCTTTATTGTCATCAAAGGAAATTGATTTCCGACCCAGAAGGGAAATTTCCTTATCCGCCCGCACCTGTTTCACAAAGCCCTGAACCATATCGGGATCAATCTGGTCCGGCTGATGACCCATCAGGCCCAGCAAAAGTGCCATATCCGTACCATGGCCCAGGCCGGTCAGGGCCAGCGAGCCATAGACATCAATATGAATTTTGTGAGTGGCGGAAAGTTGTCCGGTATTTTCCAGAGAGCGAAGAAACCTTCGGGCGGCAATCATCGGGCCGACGGTATGGGAACTGGACGGGCCTATGCCGACTTTAAAAAGGTCAAAAACACTTAAAAACATCGGCCTGATACTCCGAAGAAAATCCGCAGAAGGTTCCGGAATATCCTTTATTTGATATTCTGTGTCTTATCAACTGACTTGATATGATCAAGTACCCGAAACCATTTGTTGGTTTGACATATCTGCATGGCCTGTGACCGTCCCAGACGACGGATTAACTGCCTTGCCAATGCTTCAACTGTTTCATCTGCCATATCTTTACCTGTATTTTCATTCACTTCGAATAAATCACGCTGTTAATCTATCTACTATCATCCGAAATTATGGCGATTTTTAGCCATGAAAATATATCCGTCACAATATCTTCTGATCCTGTGCTTCATTTACGCATCATCCATAACTTTGTCAACGGCAAAATCATCTTTTCGAGCCGGGGAATTTCCTTTTTATATTCTGAATTTTTACCCCCTCACGGAAAAGACATTTTTCCCGAAAAAACTGGTCTCGCATGCTCATAACCACAACGGTATGAAGGGAAGAAATCACACCCGATAATTTTTCAGACAGACGGAAAAGCCACCCCGAACTGTCTCATTATACAAGCATGCGAGAACCAGACTATATTCCCCCAACAAAAACAGAATAGCTTTTCATAAGCAGAATGTGCTGCTATATTCGCTTTTTCTTTGAAATAAAATCTAGCGAACCGCAATTCATACAGAATAAAATTCTATTGCTCCACCAGGAAAATATGGATAACCATATGGAAAAACTTAAACCTCTCAATAAAATTGACCGGAATATCCTGAATATTCTTCAAACCGATGGCCGGATTTCCAACGTCAAGCTGGCCCAGATCATAAATCTGAGCCCCACCCCCTGTCTGGAAAGAGTGAAAAGACTGGAAAAGGAGGGCTATATCAGAAATTATGTGGCCATTCTGGATGCGGATCTTCTTGGTGCGTCACTGGTTTCCTTTATCGAGGTGTCACTGGCCCGCACAACAACTCTGGCACTGGCCACCTTTCGCGAGGAAATATGGAAAATGCCGGAGGTTCAGGAATGTCACATGGTGGCCGGGGGCTTTGATTATCTGATCAAGGTCAGAACCCGCGACATGGCCCATTACCGGAAATTCCTGGGCGAGGAGTTATCCTCCCTGTCCGACATCCGAAGCACCCATACCTATGTGGTGATGGAAGAAGTCAAGGCCACAAGCGCAATTGCCATTTCCGGCAACGACAATAATTAGGCAGCCCATTCATTGATTATGACAAAAATTACCTTTATCTCCCCCAACGAAAAGAAAACCACCGTTACTGCCGAAACTGGCAAAAGTTTAATGGAGGCCGCCGTGGAAAATGATATTCCCGGCATTGATGCCGACTGTGAAGGTGGTTGTGCCTGCGCCACCTGTCATATTTTACTGCCCGACAGCTTTATGGATAAAATTCCCGCCATGGATGAGGATGAACAATATCTGCTGGATTTTCTGGACAATCAGCAGAAAAACAGCCGCCTCAGTTGTCAGGTTGAAATCACTGAACATCTGGACGGCATAATTATTACCATCCCGGAAGCGGAGTAACCGCCCGGAGCCCCCTGCTCTAATACCAGACAACAGCCACAGGATGTCTCCTGGTGGTGAACCTTTTGTAACTGACATAATGGGGGCGGTGGGGGGTGGCCTTTATGATGACCACATTGTGTTTCCTGACAATGTGTTTCACCACATGAAGATGTTTCTGCTTGTGAATATGTTTGGAAGAATGGGCCAGGGCGACATTTGACCCCAGGGTAATCGCAGCAAATGACAGAATGACCATCATCAGAATTTTTGTTATCTTTTTCATTTTCCGTACCTCTCTTGATTGGAACAGAGGTAGAATATGAAATACCGCCTTAATCAATCCTGAATATCCTGCTTAACCGCCGTTCATATTCAGGATTGATCCCGTAACATATTGATAATACCTGAGAAATCCATATCATCGGCACTGATTTCTGTGAATTTTTCGTATAAATCGCGGGATTTGGCCCCCAGGGGAGTGCTGACCCCGGCTGATGTGGCAGCCTCCTGCGCCAGCCGCAGGTCTTTCAGCATCATGGCGGCGGCAAAACCGGCCTTGTAATCATTATTGGCCGGGGACGTGGGGACCGGTCCCGGCACCGGGCAATAGGATGTCAGGGACCAGCACTGGCCGGATGCCTTTGAGGAAATCTCGAACAATTTTTCCGCCGCAAGCCCCAGCTTTTCCGCCAGAATGAAGGCTTCCGACACGGAAATCATCTGAATGCCCAGCATCATATTATTGCAAATCTTGGCCGCCTGTCCCGATCCGGCTTTCCCGGCATGAATGATATTGGCCCCCATATTGCTTAAGTAACCTTCAGCAGAGGCAAAGGCGTCTGCTGTACCGCCAGCCATGAATGTCAGACTGCCGGCGGCGGCGGCGGCAACACCGCCCGAAACCGGCGCGTCAACCATCTTCAGCCCCGCTTCCGTGGCCAGGGTGACCACCTCGCGCGCGCTGTCCACATCAATGGTCGAACAATCCATCATCACCGTCCCCGGTGTGGCAGCCGCAATCAGGCCATCCGGCCCAAGATAGACCGACTTCACATGTTTTCCCGCCGGCAGCATGGTAATCACCGCATCAACACCACTGGCCGCATCCACGGCACAGCTTGCGGCAGTGGCCCCATCAGCACAAATATCCGCCATCACCTGCCCGTTCAGGTCAAAGACCTTCAGTTCATGTCCCGCCTGCAATATATTGCGGGCCATGCCGCCGCCCATATTACCAAGACCGATAAAACCAACTTTTGCCATCTGCTGTTCCTTAATTTTTTCTAGAGGTTTAATTCCTTGTCGCCCAGATGCTCAAAATGGGCCGCTACCATATCATCGCTAACTTCCTCTATGGAGGCCGGATTCCATGTGGGGTTCTGGTCACGGTCAATAAGCACCGCCCTGACACCTTCGTAAAAATCACTTTGATAGGATACGATATGGCTGACGATACGATATTCCATACGCATGGCCTCATTGAATTCAAGGTCGGCACCGCGCAGAATCTGCTCAATGATAACCTTCATGCTGACCGGGGACATTTTCCTGAGTTTCGATAATGTCTTTCCGGCCCATTCATGGTCGATGGCATCCAGATGGTCCATAATATTCTCGATGGTTTCCTCGCCAAAGGCCGCATCAATCAGATCACGAAATTCATCAAGAGGGGCCATGCCCGGATCCTCGGCAAAACCCGCGATAACCCGGTCCACATCAGTGGCGTCATTGATTTCCGTATCGGCAAGGGCCGAGATAAAATCCCCGATCTTTTCAGAGGTCATATATGAGGTGCCAATACCGGCATAGAGAATATCCGCCCCCTTGAGACGCGCCCCGGTCAGGCCCAAATACAGGCCAAGCCTGCCCGGCAGGCGGGGCATGAAATAGCTGCCGCCCACGTCAGGGATCAGGCCAATGGCTGATTCCGGCATGGCAAACAGGGTTCTTTCGGTGATAATCCGGTGGGAGCCATGGACGGAAACCCCGACACCACCGCCCATGGTGATCCCGTCCAGAAGCGCGATATACGGCTTTGGAAAATGATATATCCGGCTGTTCATGACATATTCAGTGGCAAAAAATTCTGTTGCCAGATGATGGTCCTCAGGACTGTTTTCCGCCAGTGTCTTGACATCGCCGCCAGCGCAAAATGCCTTGTCCCCGGCCCCTTGGATAATCACCGCACGGACGGTATCATCAGCGGCCCATTTGATCAGTTCTGCGTCCATCAGCGCACACATGCCTGTGCTGAGCGAATTCAGGGCGCGGGGTCGGTTCAGGGTGATAATCCCCAAAGAGCCACGCTGTTCAAAAAGAATTTCTGCTTCATTTGTCATCAATCACTTCTCCAGTATATTTCGTGAGATAATCAGGCGCATGATCTCATTGGTGCCTTCCAGTATCTGATGCACCCTGACATCGCGCAGGAACCGTTCAATGGGATAATCCTGAACATAGCCATATCCGCCGTGAAGCTGCAGGGCCTCGTTAACCACATTAAAGCCCACATCAGTGGCAAGACGTTTGGCCATGGCGGCAAAATGGCTGGCGTCATGGGCTTTCCCGTCCACCTTCGCGGCGGCTTTATGGAGCAACAGCCGGGCGGATTCCAGTTCGGTGGCCATATCGGCAATACGAAACTGCAGGGCCTGAAATTCATTGAGCCTTTTGCCGAATTGCCTGCGTTCCGACATATATTGAACGCTGAGGTCCAGACAGGCCTGCGCCGCGCCCAGCGAACAGGCGCCGATATTCAACCGCCCGCCGTCAAGGCCCTTCATGGCGATCCTGAAGCCGTCCCCTTCGGCACCCAGCAGATTTTCCGCCGGCACCCGGCAATCCTCAAAATTCACCATGCAGGTCGGTTGGCTGTGCCAGCCCAGTTTCTTTTCCCGGGCCCCGAAGCTCAGGCCCGGCGTGTCCTTTTCCACCACAATGGCACTGATGCCTTTTGCTCCGGGCTCGCCCGTGCGCACCATCACCACATAGATTTCAGACCGCCCGCCGCCGGAAATAAAGGCCTTCGAGCCATTCAGGATATAATCACTACCGTCCCTGACTGCCTTTGTATTCAGAGATGCGGCGTCGGAACCGGCCCCGGGTTCGGTCAGGCAATAGCTGGCAAATTTTTCCATGGTTGTCAGGGGCGGGCAATATTTCCGGCGCAGGGCATCATTGCCGAAACCGTCAATCATCCATGTGGCCATATTATGAATGGACAGGTAAGCGGCAGTCGATGTGCAGCCCTTTGACAATTGTTCGAATATTATGGCAGCGTCCAGCCGGGAAAGGGCCGAACCACCCACATCATCCTGCACATAAATCCCGGCAAGGCCAAGAGCGGCGGCCTTGCGCAGGGCACCTTCGGGGAAAATATGATCCCGGTCCCACGCCGCCGCATGGGGGGCAAATTCCTTTTCCGCGAAACTGCGGGCCATATCCTGTATGGCCTGCTGCTGTTCGTCAAAGTCAAAATTCATATGTCACGCCCTCCTCAAATACTTGTAAAACATTATTTGAGGGTCGGGATAGAGAAATCTGCCGCAATCGTACTTTCCGGCCAGCGCGAAGTGACGGTCTTCACCTTGGTATAGAAGCGCACCGCCTCCATGCCGAACTGGTTATGATCGCCAAAGGCACTGGCCTTCCAGCCGCCAAAGCTGTGGAAAGCCAGAGGCACGGGGATCGGCACATTGATGCCCACCATGCCCACTTCCACCCGGTCGGCATAGGTCCGCGCCGCCGCGCCGCTACGGGTGAAGATCGAGGTGCCATTGCCATATTGATGATCGCTGGCCAGTGCCATGCCCTCTTCAAAGTCCTGAACCCGCATCAATTGCAGGACCGGGCCGAAGATTTCCTCCCTGTATGACCGCATGTCTTTTTTGACATTATCAAACAGGGAACCGCCAAGGAAGAAACCATCTTCACTGCCCTTGAGGACAAAATCACGGCCATCAACCACAAGCTCCGCCCCCTCATCAACGCCCATCTGGATATAATCCATCACCTTTGTCCGGTGGGCGGCGGTGACCAGAGGCCCCATTTCCAGATTTTTTTCCAGACTGGTGCCGATTTTCAGGGCCTTGACGCGCGGGGTGAGCAGTTCAACCAGCCTGTCCGCCACCTCATCCCCGACACAGACGCCGACCGATATGGCCATGCAGCGTTCCCCGGCAGAACCATAGGCCGCACCCATCAGGGCATTGGCCACATTTTCCAGATCAGCATCGGGCAGGATCAGCATGTGGTTTTTCGCGCCGCCCATGGCCTGACAGCGTTTGCCGTTTCTGGTGGCGGTTTCATAGACATATTGGGCGATGGGGGTGGAGCCAACAAAGCTTACCGCCTTGATCCGGCTGTCATGGAGCAATGTATCCACGGCAAGCTTGTCACCATTGACCACATTGAAAACCCCTGCCGGGCCGCCGGCTTCAAGAAATAATTCCGCAAGCCGCATGGGGCAGGCCGGGTCTTTTTCCGAAGGTTTCAGCACCACGGTATTGCCGGTGATCATGGCCATGCAGGCCATCCATAACGGGATCATCGCCGGAAAGTTGAACGGCGTGATGCCGGCCACTACACCCAATGGCTTGCGCATGGAATAGATATCAATGCCACCCGCCACATTATCGGAAAATTCACCCTTTTGCAGGTGTGGAATACCGCAGGCAAATTCAGCGACCTCGATCCCGCGCAGCACCGATCCCATGGCATCCTCAATCACCTTGCCATGCTCACATGCCACAAGTTCGGCCAGTTCGGGCTGATGTTTATACAGCAGGGCGGTGAAACGGGTCATGATGCGCGAACGCTGCAAGACCGATGTGGCCGACCATGCGGGGAAGGCGGCCTCGGCCACGGCAATGGCATTTTCCACCTCTGACTTGCTGGCCAGTGGCACATCCGCAGATTTTGCGCCGGTTGACGGATTGAAAACATCCGAAAAACGGCCACTTGTTCCGTTCATATGTTCGCCGCCGATAAAATGGGTATATTGTTTCATGGGTCAGATGTCCTTTAGTATATGGGAATTTTTCTGGCTGCAGTTTACTAGAGACAAAATTGCATTTCCATGGTAAAATATTCACAAATGATCTGCAAAAATACACATTTGATTTATGTATGAAAGACACAACGGGTTTTTATGTATGACTGGAATGACTTACGGTTCTTTCTGGAACTGTCACGGCGCGGGCGTCTGATCAGCGCGGCACGCAAGCTGCATGTGGATCATACCACAGTCAGCCGCCGTATCTCGGCGCTGGAGAATGAACTGAACGCCCGGCTGTTTGATAAATCACCGCGCGGCTACAAGCTGACCGATGCGGGGATGCGGCTGCTGCCCTATGCCGAACAGATGGAAACCCGTTCCAACCAGCTTTATCAGGAAATATCCGGCAAGGACGCCCGGCTATCCGGCACGGTACGTCTTGCGGCACCGGAAGGACTGAGCGCCCATATCATCGCCCGCAATATGGGACAGTTCCGCAAAAAACATCCGGATATTGAACTGGAACTGATGGCGGAATCCCGCCGAACCAGCCTGTCCAAGCGCGAGGCTGATATCGCCATCACACTGGCCCGCCCCGACAGTGGCCGCGTCATTGCCTGGAAGCTGTGCAATTACCGGCTCAGGTTATATGCGACCAGAAAATATCTGGATAACAAGCCGGTGATTTCGGGCGTGGAAGACCTGAATGATCATGATTTTATCGGCTATATTGATGATCTGATCCAACTGCCCGAACTGCGCTTTCTGGAACAGGTGATCAAGGCCCCCCATGTGGTGTTCCGCAGCACCAATGTCATGGCGCAATATAATGCGGCCCTGGATGGGGTTGGTCTGTCCGTTATCCATTGTTTTATGGCTGATCAGGATGAAAAACTGGTCGCCGTGCTGCCGGGTGATATTCACATTGACCGTGAATATTGGCTGGTGGTTCACGAGGATCTGCGCCATGTGGCCCGGGTTGATGCGGTCTGCCGCTTTCTGACCCGATTGCTGAAAGACCATCATAACATTATGATGGGTTTTTAATGGCCTTTTTCGCCACATGACATTACAAGGAATATTTCAGCGGAGTGCATTATGACATCGACAGAATTACAGGACCAGATGAAAGGGGCCATGAGGCGGCTCGGCGCATCGGTCACCGTGATCACCAGTTATGACGGCAGGCGGAAATATGCCATGACCGCCACGGCGGTTACCTCCCTCAGCCTGGAGCCGCCGTCCCTGCTGGTCTGCGTCAATCAGGTAAATGGTCTTCATCATGCCCTGTCAGGTGGTCACGGTTTCTGCGTCAATATCCTGTTCAGTGATCAGCAGGATATTTCCGACCATTGCGCAAGAGCGGAAATGGGCGAAGATAAATTCACCCTCGGCAACTGGCAGGAGGATGCCGGCAGGATACCCTATCTGGCTGATGCCCAGGCATCGGTTTTCTGCGATCTGGACAAAGCCCACCCCCATGGCAGTCACAGTATTTTCATTGGCAGGGTCAGGAAAATCATCACCAGAGATGATATTTCCCCGCTGATGTTTCTGGCCGGCGATTATCTTGCGCCAAAGCCCTGAGGCCTATATCACCATGACCGACTGGGTGGCCTTATGGAGCCAGTCCAGTTCGCTGCCCGACAGAAAGGGGGATATTTTTTCCCGTACCTGGGCATGATAGATATTCAGCCAGGTGATCTCGGCACTGCTCATCATATGGGCGTTGACCAGCCGGGTATCCATGGGCACAAAGGTGATGGTCTCAAAGATATTCATGGGCCGTTCTTCATCGTCAAAATGACTGGGCCGGACAATCATCAGATTTTCAATGCGGATACCATATTCCTTAGGCTTGTAATAACCCGGTTCATTGGACAATATCATACCCGGCATCAGGGCCACCTCAAAACCAAGCTGGGATATGGACTGTGGCCCCTCATGAACACCAAGGTAACTGCCCACCCCGTGGCCCGTGCCATGGTCATAATCAAGGCCGATATCCCACAGGGCCTTGCGGGCCAGACTGTCAAGATGCGCCCCGCTGCGTCCCACGGGAAAACGGGCCTGGGCCAGGGCAATATGGCCTTTCAATACCCTGGTATAGCGGTCACGCTGCTCCTCGGTCGGCTGGCCGATGACAATGGTCCGGGTCAGGTCGGTGGTGCCGTCCAGATATTGGCCGCCGGAATCCAGAAGATACAGCATATCGCCGTCTATTTTCCGGTTTGTGGCCGGGCTTGAACGATAATGCACAATGGCCCCGTTGGGTCCGGCGGCGGAGATGGTATCGAAACTCGGGCTTCGGAAATTTTCCTGCTGCTTCCTGAAATTCAATAATTTTTCCGTTGCCGATAATTCATCCACATTGCCCGACGGCACCGCACCCTCAAACCAGCAAAGAAATTTACACATGGCAACAGCGTCCCGGATATGCGCCGCCCGCGCCCCGGCCAGTTCCACATCATTCTTGCAGGCTTTGGGCATCAGGCAGGGATCGTCCTTTGCCACAACCACCGCCCCGCCCTGCTCAAGAATATCCGCCACCACCGCATGAGTGCGTTTGGGATCCACCAGAATATGTTTGCCCCTTTTACCCAGTTTTTTTATCGCTGACAGGAACTCATCATAAGGCTTTATCTTTACCCCGCCCCCCAAATGATCCCTGACCTCATCGGATATCTTGTCATCATCCACAAAAAGGACAGCTTTGCCGTTATTCCTCACAATCAGGTAACTTAACACCAGCGGCGAATGTTCCACATCACTGCCCCGGATATTCAACAGCCACGCAATGGAATCAAGGCAGGTTATTACCGCCGCACTGATCCCGGCGGCCTTTAAATCCGCACCGATCCGCGCCCGCTTGTGACGGGATTTTTCCCCGGTAAACTCTATGGCATGGGGGAAGACGGGGGTTTTTGGTGCTGGCGGGCGGTTCTGCCATAAATTATCAATGGGATTTTCAGTTACCGGCACCAGATCAATATCATGACCGGCCATTGCCTCTGACAATTTTTCAAGCCATGTGCGGGTGTGAAGTGCGGGATCATAGCCGATACGGTCACCGCTGTTCAGATGAGCCGAAAACCAGTCTTCCGGCTTGTCTTCAAGCAGGCGCAGGGGCTCAAAACATTTAACATCCACCTGATCACGCACCTGTAATGTATAACGGCCATCCACATATATGGCCGCCCGGTCCAATGTCACAATCGCCAGACCCGCCGAACCGGCAAAACCGGTAAGCCAGGTGAGTCTTTTTGCCCGTTCCGGCGCGTATTCGCTTTGATGTTCATCCGCATGGGGGATCAAAAAACCCGCAAGTTTCTGATCCCGCAAGCTTTGCCGTAATGCCGACAGCCGCTTTGTCATATCTGCCCCTAGAATCATTCTGAATTATGGCTATTAAGCACTTTATCCACGGCCTGTGTCAATATGGCCAATTCATGACTTTCCATGGAAAATGACGGGGTCAGATAGATGATATCACCGAATGGCCTTATCCAGACCCCTTCTTTGGCGAAACTTTCGCGCAATTTTGCCGGGTCGGTGATTTTCTTCATCTGAATGACGCCGATGGCCCCCTTCACCCGTACATCCACCACATCAGGGTGGTCGCGGAATTGTGCCAAAGACTGATTCAGGTGGCCCTCTATGTGTTTTACCCGTTCCAGAACCAGCTCATCACGGAATATATCCAGAGAGGCATTGGCCGCCGCACAGGCCAGCGGATTGGCCATATAGGTCGGCCCGTGCATAAAGGCCTTGTCCGGATCATCGGACAGGAAAGCCCCGTAAACCCTGTCTGTGGCCACCGTCGCCGCCATGGCCACTGTCCCGGCGGTCAGGGCCTTGCCCAGACAGATAATATCCGGCGTAATGTCCGCCTGCTCGCAGGCAAACATGGTGCCGGTGCGGCCAAAACCGGTAAATATTTCATCCAGTATCAACAGCACATCATGATCGCTACAGGCTTTGGAAATGGCCGCCAGTGTGTCAGCCCCGTGGAATTTCATACCACCCGCCCCCTGAACCAGTGGTTCCATGATCACTCCGGCAATTTGGTCACGATGCTGCGCCAGAAAATCTCTGAATTCAGCCATGGCCTCATCACTTTCCGGCAGGGGGCGCAGAAATTGCTGCTGCAGGAAACCGCTGAAAGCCCTGTGCATTCCCTGATCGCTGTCCCCCCCCGAATTGCTTACCGACATGGCCGCCGTGGTATCACCGTGATAGCCGGACTGAAAACAGACAAAACGGTTATGGCCGTCATACCCCTGATTGGTCCAATATTGCACCGCCATTTTCAGGGCAATTTCCACCGAAACCGAACCACTTTCGGAAAAGAATACATGATCAAGATCACCGGGCAACAGATCAGCCAGACGCCGGGCCAGTGTCGCTGCCCCCTCATGAACCAGACCACCCAGCATGACATGGGACATGTTTTTCACCTGGGCAATCATACTGTCCTGCATCTGCGGATTATTATAGCCATGGCACGCGGTCCACCATGAGGCGATACCGTCAATCAGCTTGCGCCCGTCAGCCAGTTCAATGGTCACCCCGTCTGTCCCCACCACCGGCAGGGCGTCATCTGCGGTCTGCATCTGGGCATAGGGCAGCCAGACATTACCGTAGCCTTCCACGAACCAGTCAGGTAATTTTTTATTCATTACCCGCCTTCCGGGACAAGGCCAAGGCGCGCGAACAGCTCCAGATCCTGATTTTTAACCGGATTTGGTGTGGTCAGCAGTTTTTCACCGTAAAAAATACTGTTGGCCCCGGCCATAAAACACATGGCCTGCATTTCATCGCTCATGGCCTCCCGCCCCGCTGACAGACGCACATGGGATGCCGGCATGATCAGCCGCGCCACGGCGATTGTGCGGATAAAATCAAACGGGTCCATCTGGCCTTCGCCGTAAAGCGGGGTGCCTTCCACCTGCACCAGCATATTGATCGGCACACTGCCCGGATGGTCGGGCAGATTAGCCAGAGTTTGCAGCATTCCGGCCCGGTCGGCCTTGCTTTCGCCCATGCCAACGATACCGCCGCTACAGACATTGATCCCGGCGGAACGCACATTCTCAAGGGTATCCAGCCGGTCTTCATAGGTGCGGGTGGTGATGATTTCCCGGTAATATTCCGGCGAGCTGTCCACATTATGATTATAATAATCAAGCCCGGCCCGCTTTAATTCTGCGGCCTGTTCCCCATCCAGCATACCCAGCGTCATACAGGATTCCATCCCAAGATCACGCACCCCCCTGATCATATCACAGACCGCATCCATATCGCGACCCTTTGGGCTGCGCCAGGCGGCCCCCATACAATAGCGGGTCGCGCCGTTTTTCCTGGCATTTCTCGCCCCTTCCAGAACCTTATCAACCGCCATCAGCCGCTCCGCATCCACATTGGTGGAATAGCGCGAGGACTGAGGACAATATTTGCAGTCTTCCGGGCAGCCGCCGGTCTTGATACTGCACAGCTGGGAAAGCTGAATTTTATTGGGATCAAAATGCTGCCGGTGGATGGTCTGGGCCTGAAACAGCAAATCCATCATGGGCAGGTTAAAAAAAGCCAGAATTTCCCGTTTGGTCCAGTTATGACGGAACCCGTCGGGATAGGGGTTGTCCATGGTGGAAGCCGGTATATCTAAAGAGGGCATGGTCACTCCGGTTTGTGCTTTTCATATTATTTCTGCCGCACCTTCTCCGAAGGCCGATGAAGAGTCAAGTATTTTGCTCTTTGATTGACAGATCAGTCCCGATATCATAATGCAAAGCCAAGATAATATTTTCAGGGTAACCATATGACATCACTTGATGCCTTCGCACAGCAGAAACTGACCACCCTTGCGCACAGGGGCCTGAAGCGGGATATTCTGGATACCGAACGCCGCACAGAGGGCAAGGCGATCCGGAGCGGACGGCAGCTGATTTCATTCTGCTGCAATGATTATCTGAATTTTACGCAGCATCCAAAGGTCCGTCAGGCGGCCAAAGCGGCCATCGACCGATATGGCGCGGGGGCGGGGGCCTCACGGCTGATTACCGGAAATCATCCCCTGATCCGGCAGCTGGAAAATCGGCTGGCAGAATTGAAAGGCAGCGCGGATGCCTGTCTGTTCAGTTCCGGCTATATGGCCAATATTGGTATTATCCCGACATTGGCCGACGCACAGGATATTATTTTCATTGATGAATTGAGCCATGCCTGTCTTCGGGCGGGCAGCCAGATGTCCGGCGCCCTGACCGTGTTTTTCCGTCATAATGACATGGACCATTTGTGGGAGCTGATCAGTCGGCATCGCCGTAACCATCACAAGGCCCTGATCCTGACGGACGGGGTTTTCAGCATGGACGGTGATCTGGCCCCGCTGGATAAATTAAGCGAGCTGGCAGGGGCCAATGACTGCTGGCTGATGACAGATGACGCCCATGGGCTCGGCGTTATCGGCAGGGGCCGGGATTTTGGCCGGGGCAGCCGCCATATGTTTGACCCCCTGCCGCCTGTCCCGCTCCAGATGGGGACTTTATCCAAGGCACTGGGAAGTTTCGGCGGTTATCTCTGTGCCAGCAAACCGGTGATTGAGCTGATTAAAACCCGCGCCCGGAGTTTGATCTATACCACGGCCCTGCCACCGGCAAGTGTTGCGGCGGCCCTTGCCGCGCTGGATATTATCGGGACAGACCATGAATATTGCCGCAGACCACTGGAAAATGCCCGGCTTTTCGCGCAGCTTCTGGATTTGCCCGAACCACAAAGTCCCATTGTTCCCGTTATCATCGGAGAGGCCGGTCAAACCATGGCATTGGCCGCCAAACTGGAAGAAGACGGTTTTCTGGTCACCGGAATCCGCCCGCCCACGGTGGCGGACGGCACCGCCCGTCTGCGTTTCACCTTTTGCGCACAACATGACCGGGATGATATTCACGCGCTGGTATCAGCCATCAGAAAACACGGGGTGGTCGCCCCATGACACAGGTAATTTTTATCGGAGCCACCGGCACAGATATTGGCAAGACCTATGTCACCTGCCTGCTGCTTCGGCAATTGCAGGAACAGGGTTATAAAGTCCGCGCCATCAAACCGGTTATCAGCGGCTTTGATGAAGACAATATCGCCGACAGCGACACGGGCAGATTATTGACCACCATGGGATTGACGCCCGACCTGGCCAATGCTGAAAAAATTTCACCCTGGCGTTATAAAGACCCCCTGCCGCCCCATCTTGTGGCCCTTCAGACCGCAAGGCCGATAGTTTTTGACCGGCTTGTGCAATATTGTCAGCAGCAGACGGCGGAAAATCCGGATTTTCTGCTGATCGAAGGGGCCGGCGGCATCATGACCCCCCTTGATTATGACCATACCACCCTTGACCTTATGGCGCATCTTGACTGTGCCTGCCTGCTTGTGGCGGGGTCATATCTTGGCACCATAAGCCACAGCCTGACGGCCCTGACCTGCCTCAGGCAGCGGGACATTGATATAAAGGGACTGGTCATTTGCCAGTCACCGCAGGATTACACGGATTTTGATATGATCCGGCAGGATTTCACAAAAATAATTCCCGACCTGCCCATAACAACAATTGGTCGTCATGACCAGACCACTGATCTTTCCACGCTGGTTATATAACCGGAAAAAAATTCCTGATCCTGCATATTTTACCGGGCAATCCAATATTTTAAATGAGCCACATCCCTGCCATGGCTGGCTTTTGCCGGTATGGCGCAGCTTTTGCATATATTTTTATCAGGGAGAAAACCATGACCCAGCCATATTTGCAAAACTCGTCTGTCAACCACAGATCCGGCCACAGATCCGGTTACGGGGAATATTCTTACTCAGAGCTTGTTTCAGAAATGAAATCGCTTGGAATGGACCCCCGCCCGCTTCTCGAAATTGCCGCCAATGATATTTTAAGCCAGCATGGCTCAAGGGGACAGGCCTATGCCAGACGGATGCTGGATCAAATGATCGCAGAGGATGATCTGGACGGCATATATCTCTGGAACGCCTTGCTCAACCACATTTACAACCATATTTCACATGGCCATCATATTATTCACTAACTATTAGTTGTTTTTTAATACTTTAGGTGGTAGTGTTGACCCTATAAGTTGCATTGTCTTTTTTTCCTATCCCATGGGGGGTTAAACTCTTACCCCTCATCTGCCTGACTACCTCGGTGACGCCACAAGGCTTCACTGAGGTTTTTTTTTACTTTGCGGGGAAAAACCCAGAGCCTGTGCAGCTTTACGTCTGGCAAGGCTGGCAAGGCGACGTGTACTTCAGCACATGAGACGAAGCTCTAGCCAATTTTTGCCAGCCAGGGCATTGCTTCAATCAGATAAAAGCCCAGATTTTGCAGGGAACCGGTAAAGATGGCCAGTCCGGTCATAATCAGCAGGGCACCAATGACAAGCTCTATGATGCGCAGATGTTTCCTGATCCGCCCGGACGCCCGCATAAAGCTGTTAATGGCGACCGAGGCAACGATAAAGGGAATACCAAGCCCCAGCGAATAAACCCCAAGCAGGCCAACCCCCTGAGAGAAATGTTCCTGCGTCGCCGCAAGGGTGAGAATGGTTGCGAGGATCGGCCCGATACAGGGGGTCCAGCCAAAGGCAAAGGCCAAACCGATGACATAGGCCCCGGTCAGGCCCCGCTGTTCATTTCCGGTCTGGAAGCGGGCCTCCCGGTATAAAAAGGGTATTTTGACAAGTCCGGTGAAATGCACCCCCAGAATGATGATCATCACCCCGGAAATTTTGGCAAAGATTTCCTTATATTCCTGCAAAAGCCCCTGAACGGACGAGGCCCCGGCACCAAGGGCGATAAATACCGTTGAAAAACCAAGAACAAAGGCCAGTGCCGGCCAGAACATGGCCCATTTTTCAATTTTTTCACCCTCTCGCAAATCCTGATAACTGTTACCGGTGATAAAACAGATATAGGCCGGAACCAACGGCAGGACACAGGGTGACAGAAAACTGAACATGCCCCCGATCAATGCCATTAAATATGATGCGTCAATATTTTCCATGAATGTCTTTGTACAGCGGTTAACAGAAATCGCAAGAGAATATGTATCACTAGAATGTTATCCACTCATTTTCCGGGATATGAAACCGCCGAGCCATCCGGCGAACAGGGCGACGATGACTGCCATAATGCCGTAGTAGGCCGGCTGTTCATGGGCAAACCTGTATATGAGCCTTTCCAGCCCGGTTTTGCCCACCTCCAGCGGGGATTGCACGCTGAGAATAACCTCCCCGTCCCGCACCAGATGGACATCCACCTGATAATTCCCCACAGGCATATTGGCGGGAAATTCCAGAATGGCGCGAAACAATATATCGTCCAGCACGCTGATGGTGCCGATCTGCTGACTGTAGAGTTTTTTGGCTTTCATATTGCGGATAAAACCATCGCGGTAGGCCTTTTCCTCTTCGCCGGAGGCTGTCTCGCCAAAATCTATTTTAATCTGGTCCAGACCCACAGCTAATAGTTTCCATTGTTCTTTTGACAGAATTTTTTTGAGCGGGCCGGTGGTGGTCACCGCGTAATAGCCCTGCACATCCCTTAGCATCCTGAAATCCTTGTTAACCCAGATAGGGCCCACCAGTTCCTTGCGGCGGATGATCATGTCGTTGCGTTCGCTCTGCACAACGACAATGATATCATAATCGATACCCTCAACCACCACGGTATGGCCGCCTTCTCTCTGGATGATATTGCGCTCTATGGCCCCGAATATCAGCAGTTCCGTGCCGGAAAACCGGGACGTGATCTCAATGACATTACGGGACAGGTCCGTAACCATACGTTCCGCCATTGCCGGCTGAACCAGCATCACAGCCCATAAAATACTTAATATCAGACGGTGCGCATGGGTCAATGAACAACCCCCCGCGTGGTAACCGAATATAGCTCATCCGGTTCGCTGACCAGATCAACGGCCATCTTGGTGCATACCGCAAGCACCAGAATGGCCAATAATATCCTGAGCTGTTCGCCCTTCAGTTTCAGACCGAACCGCGCGCCGATCTGGGCGCCGATCACCGCGCCGATCAGCAGGATCAGGGCCAGCACCACATCCACGGTCTGGGTATTGACCGAATGCAGAAAGGTCACACTTGCCGTAACAAAAGTAATCTGGAAAAGCGATGTGCCGATCACCACCTTGATGGGCATATGCAGCAGGTAAATCATGGCGGGGACCATGATAAAACCGCCGCCAACCCCCATAATCGCCGCCAGAACCCCGACAAATCCCCCGATAATCAGGGGCAGCAATATACTGACATACATTTTGGAGGTACGAAACCTGACCTTGAACGGCAGGGCATCAATCCATGTGCGGCGTCGACGCCCAACCTGTGGTTTGTCCCCGCGCCGGGCGCGCAGGATGCTCCCGATACTCTCCACAAACATCATACCGCCAATGGCCCCCAGAAAGATCACATAGGCCAGCGAGATCATCAGGTCAACCTGTCCGGTGGCCTTCAGGACAGTGAACAGCATGGCCCCGAAATAAGACCCCACCGCCCCGCCAATAATCAGGATAGAACCCATTTTGTAATCTATGCCGCCCCGCCTGCCATGGGCCAGTGCGCCCGAAACTGACGCGGCGGTGATCTGGTTGGCCTCTGTCGCCACCGCCACCGCAGGGGGGATGCCGACAAATATCAATAACGGTGTCATCAGAAAACCCCCGCCCACACCGAACATGCCCGACAAAAAACCAACTCCGCCACCCATAGCCAAAAGCAGAAAGATGTTGATCGACATTTCAGCAATGGGAAGATATATCTGCATGTAATGTATTATTTCAGTCTTGGGTTCAAAAAATGGGTGCCTGTCAGGTCATAAATCCTAAACAATGTAACACCGTAATGATACTCTTTTTAGACATTTCCCGTAGTTATTTGAACGCATATTCCCTTCATTTTATATATTTTTAAAACAGCCGCCCATTTTGCTTGACCTTTACGTAAAGGTAAACTAGTATCCAGGCATCGATTCTTTAACCTCTCGCCTGTTGTTTCACATTCGCGCCGTAATGATAATTTCTGAATTCTGGGCAGAAATAAATTAAAGATACCGGATAAAAATGACCAAAAAGACCTATAGCATTTCTGAACTTTCCGAGGAATTCGGCATCACGCCCCGAACATTGCGTTACTATGAGGATCAGGCGCTTATCTCGCCAAAGCGCGAGGGACAGGCCCGGATCTATTCCACTGCCGACCGGGCGCGGCTGATCTGGATATTGCGGGGCAAGCGTGTTGGTTTCACCATCACCGACATCCGCGAAGTTCTGGATATCCATTACCGGGAAGGCGGCAAGGAAGAACAATGCCGGGTGACAATCTCGGCCTGTAAAGAACGTATTAAAAGCCTGGGACAACAGAAAAAAGATATTGATGAAACCATGGAAGAGCTGAATAATCTGGTCGATGCCGTGACGGCCTTCATGGAAGAGAATTACCCCCCCGCCCAAAATGCAATAAAGAATTCAGTAAAAAATACAGCCAACAATCATATGATGGAGACATAGCCCATGCCAACCTATTCAGCCCCCGTAAAAGATATCCAGTTTCTGTTGCATGATTATTTTAATCTGCAGCAATATAATAATATCCCCGCCTTTGCCGAGGCCACACCGGATCTTCTGGATGCCATTCTGGACGAGGCAGCCAAGGTCACGGAAAATGTTTTTCAGCCGCTCAATCTTTCCGGTGACGGACAGGGATGTCGCCTTGAGGATGGCAAGGTTATCACCCCTGACGGTTTCAAGGCGGCCTATAACCAATATCTTGAAGGTGGCTGGCAGGGTCTGACCGGGGATGTCAATTACGGTGGTCAGGGATTGCCGCAGACACTGGGGCTGGTGCTTAACGAAATGATGGTATCGGCCAACTGGGGCTTTGCCATGTATCCGGGCCTGACCAAGGGGGCAACAGAATCCATATATGCCTGGGGTACGGACGAGCAGAAAGAAAAATATCTGCCAAAAATGTATTCAGCTGAATGGGCCGGCACCATGAATCTGACCGAACCCCATTGCGGCACCGATCTGGGCCTGCTCAGGACCAAGGCCGAGCCACAGGAAGACGGCAGCTATAAAATCACCGGCACAAAAATATTCATTTCCGCCGGTGATCATGACCTGACGGAAAATATTATTCATCTGGTGCTGGCCCGTATTCCCGGCGGCCCGGAAGGGGTCAAGGGTATCAGCCTGTTTATCGTGCCGCGCAACAGCATCAATGACGATGGCTCTGTCGGCGACAATAACGGGGTGTCCTGTGGATCACTGGAAGAAAAGATGGGCATTCATTCCAACGCCACCTGTGTCATGAATTTTGACAGTGCCACCGGTTATCTTCTGGGACAGGAACATAAGGGCATGAGAGCCATGTTCACCATGATGAATGAAGCCCGCCTCGGCGTCGCCATTCAGGGGCTTGCCATTGCCGAAGTGGCCCAGCAGAATGCGGTAATCTATGCCAATGACCGCATTCAGGGCCGCGCCCTGACCGGGCCGAAAAACCCCGATGACAAAGCCGACCCGATTATGGTCCATCCTGACGTGCGGCGTATGCTGATGACCAACCGTGCCTTCATCGAAGGCGCACGTGCCATGGCCATCTGGGCCGGAATTCTGGTGGATACCACCCGCGAACATCCCGACGAGGCAGAACGGGACAAGGCCGAAGAACTGCTGGCCCTGATAACACCGGTGTTGAAATCCTATCTGACCGATCAGGGGGTTGAGGCCGCCAGCCGCGCCCTGCAATGTTTCGGTGGTCATGGTTATATTCGCGAATGGGGCATGGAGCAATTCCTGCGCGACAGCCGCATTGCCCCGATCTATGAAGGCACCAACGGTATTCAGGCCATGGACCTTATCGGCCGCAAGCTGCCCGCCAATGGCGGGGCGGCGATCCGGGCCTATTTTGAAATGGTCCAGACTTTCATTGACGACAATAAATCCGATGAGGCCATGGGCAGTTATATTCCCCTGCTTGAAAAGGCTCTGGGCCGTCTGCAGGCCGCCAGCATGTGGCTGATGCAGAATGGCATGTCAAACCCCAATAATGCGGGATCAGGTGCCCATTATTACCTTAATCTGCTGGCCCTGGTCACCATGGGATATTTCTGGGCCGATATGGCAAGGAAATCCCGTGAAATGATCGACGCCGGACAAGGCAATAAGGAATTTCTGGAAAATAAACTGATCACTGCAGATTTCTTCTTTGGTCATATGCTGCCGGAAACCGCCGCCCTGAAAGCAAAAATCGAAGCAGGTGCTGACAGTGTTATGGCGCTTGATGCCCAATCATTCTAAAAGGAATTTACGAAATGACTGACGCTTATATTTATGACTATGTCAAAACCCCGCGTGGTCGCGGCAAGCCCAATGGCAGCCTTCATGAGGTAACCCCCATTGATCTGTTGACACAGATTCTGAAAGCCCTGAAAGACCGTAACGCATTTGATCCGCGCCTTGTGGATGATATTATCACCGGAACCGTCTCACCCGTTGCGGAACAGGGATCGGTTATGCCGCGCTTCGCCGGGATTATGGCCGGATATGGTCATCATGTGCCGGGCGTGCAGCTTGACCGTTTCTGTTCATCGGGTCTGGTGGCGGTAAATTACGCCGCCGCACGGATCATGTCAGGCCAGAGCGACCTGATTATCGGCAGCGGTGTCGAGGCCATGTCACGGGTTCCCATGGGATCGGACGGCGGCGCCTGGGCCGTGGACCCCCAGACATCATACGCCATCGGCTTTGCCCCGCAAGGCATCGGTGCCGATCTGATGGGTAATCTTTACGGTTTCAGCCGCGAGGACTGCGATGCCTTTGCCGTCCAGAGCCAGCAGCGCGCCAAGGCCGCATGGGACAAGGGACATTTTGATAAATCCCTTGTGGTCATCAAGGACAAGCTGGGCCTGACCGTGCTTGACCATGATGAACATATGCGCCCCGAAGCCACCATGGAGGCATTGGCCGGACTGAAACCGTCATTCGCCGATATGGGCGAGTTCGGTTTTGACAGTATCGCCCTGAAAAGATACCCCCATGTGGAAAAAATCACCCATATTCACCATGCGGGCAATGCCAGTGGCATCGTGGATGGTGCCGCCGGAATATTGATCGGCACAAAAGAAATGGGCGAGACCCTTGGTCTGAAACCCCGGGCCAGATTTGTCGGTTTCGCCGATATTGGTTCTGAGCCGGTGGTTATGCTGGACGGCCCCGGACGGTCGGCCCAGAAAGCCCTGAAGCGGGCCGGAATGACCACAAATGATATTGATGTCTGGGAAATCAACGAGGCCTTTGCCTCGGTCGCCCTGCGCTTTATGCAGGAACTTGACCTTGACCAGTCCAATGTCAATGTCAACGGCGGCTCCATCGCCATGGGTCATCCATTGGGGGCGACCGGTGCCATAATTCTGGGTACGGCGCTGGAAGAAATGGAACGGTCAGATAAATCCACCGCCCTTGCCTCCCTCTGTGTCGGTGGCGGTATGGCCACGGCAACCATTATCGAGCGTGTATAAATTAAGGAATATGAAAATGACTGAAATTATTAAATATGACCTCGATCAGGATGCTATTGCACTGCTGACCATTGATCTTCCGGGAAAATCCATGAATATCATTTCGGCACAATTGCTTGACGAGCTGGAAAGTCTGGTCACACGCATTGCCGAAGATGACGCCATCAAGGGCGCGGTCATCACCTCTGGCAAGGCCGGATCATTTGTGGCCGGGGCCGATCTGGATATGCTGCTGGGCTGGACTGATAAAGTTGATGAAATCCCGGCGGAAGAGCTTTTTTCCTCTGCCTACCGGATGAATGACATTCTGCGCAAGCTGGAAACCAGTGGCAAGCCTTTTGCGGCCGCCATCAATGGTCTGGCTCTGGGCGGGGGGCTGGAAATCTGTCTGGCCTGTCATTACCGGGTCGTGGCCGATAATCCGAAAATCAATCTTGGCTTCCCCGAAGTCATGGTCGGCCTGCTTCCCGGTGCCGGCGGCACCCAGCGTCTGCCGCGCCTGATGGGGGTTCAGGTGGCTCTGCCCTTCCTGCTTCAGGGTAAAAACATGAACCCGAAAAATGCCCTGGCTAATAATGTGGTTCATGAAGTGGCCCCGCTGGAAGATATTGTGGCCAAGGCCAAGGCGTGGATAAATGGCGGCGGCAAGGCGGTGCAGCCCTGGGACGAGAAACGCTTTAAAGTTCCCGGCGGACAGGGGGCTTTCAACCCCGGTATTGCCCAGACATTCATGGGCGCACAGGCCATGGTGCAAAAGGAAACCAAAGGCAATTATCCCGCCGCCGTGGCAATCCTGTCCTGTGTTTATGAGGGCCATCAACTGCCCATGGATACGGCATTGAAAATTGAAAGCAAATATTTCACCACGCTTTTGATGGGCGATGTGGCCCCCAATATGATCCGCACCCTGTTTGTCAACAAGCAGGCCGCCGAAAAGGGCATCCGCCGTCCCAAAGATATCCCGCCCATGAAAACCAAGAAACTTGGTATGCTGGGCGCGGGCATGATGGGGGCGGGCATAGCCTTTGTCTCTGCCATGGCCGGGATCGAGGTTATTCTTCTGGACCGGGAAATGGAATATGCCGAAAAGGGCCGGGCCTATTCAGAAGGGCTGCTGATGAAACGGGTCAAACGCAAGAAAATGACTCAGGAAAAGGCCGACGGTATTCTGGCGCTGATCAAACCGACCACCGATTATGCCGACCTTGCGGGCTGCGACCTGATCATTGAAGCGGTGCTGGAAGATGTGGCGGTCAAGGCCGACGTCACCGCCAAAGTTGAAGCCGTGGTTGATGAAAGCTGCATTTATGCCTCCAACACATCAACCCTGCCCATCACCGGACTTGCCAAAGCAAGCCGCGATACGAGCCAGTTTATCGGCATTCATTTCTTCTCGCCCGTGGATAAAATGCCGCTGGTGGAAATTATTCTGGGTGAGAAAACCGGGGATATTGCACTGGCCAAGGCCCTTGATTATGTGGCCCAGATCAGAAAAACCCCCATCGTCGTCAATGACAGTCGCGGTTTTTACACCAGCCGCTGTTTTGGCACCTATGTCACCGAAGCGGTCAATATGCTGGCCGAAGGTGTCTCCCCGGCCCTGATCGAAAACTGCGGCATCTTCAGCGGCATGGCCGTCGGGCCGTTTGCGGTTGGTGACGAGGTCAGTATCGAGCTGAGCTATCACGTGGGACAGGCCACTAAAAAGGGCATGGGTGATGCCTATGTGACCCAATCCGCCGATGCGGTTATCGAGAAAATGTATCTGGAACTGGACCGCAAGGGCAAGAAGAACGGCAAGGGCTGGTATGATTACCCCGAAGGCGGCACCAAACACCTGTGGCCCGGACTTTCCGAACATTTCCCGGCGGCGGAACATCAACCCACCGCCGAGGAAGTCACCAACCGGCTTCTGTACCGTCAGGCGATCGAGGTCATTCGCTGTTATGAGGAAAATGTCCTGATGGCCCCGGAGGATGCCGATATTGGCGCCATTTTCGGCTGGGGTTTTGCCCCCTGGACCGGTGGACCGCTGAGCATGGTTGACACCATCGGTGTCCATAAGTTCGCCGCCGAATGTGATCTCCTCGCCCAGAAATACGGTGCCGGATTTGCCGTCCCGAAAATGCTGCGCGACAAGGCCGCAAAGGGCGAAAATTTCTATAGCTGAGCCGTAAAACAAAAAGACTCTTGAAACAACAAGGTCCGCCGGGGGGCGGACCTTGTAAAGTATCAAGTGATGTGTGAAACCAGCTATTTTACAAAACGGCGTCTCAGGGCAAAACCTGCCAGCCCCAGGAGCATCAGGCCTAATGATGCAGGCGCATCCACACTGACAGTCCGGGTTGTGATCTGATAGGTTGCCGTACCACCATCAACAAAATTGAACAGGTCCTGTGCCGGAACATCATTGACGAAAAAATTCAGGGTAAGGGAATTATCCGTGAATAATATCTCTTCTGTATAGGGATCTGATCCAGCAAAGTCGATTATTGAACCGGTAATTAAAGTAACATCGACAATCATCTCCCCAACAATATCAAACAATATATCCGTCAGCGTAATTGAGGCTGTTTGATAGTCAGTGAAATCCTCCATATGGGTAAGTGTGAGCATATATCCAGATACATCAACATCTAAATAGCCGTTCCAGCCACTTGGGTTGGCGGTTTCATCGGCGATAGTCAGTTCTGAACCTGCACCAATAGCCCGGTCATCAGCATAAAAAACGCGGGGGCCGGAAGAACCATGCTCCTCAAGGTCCAGTTCTTCGCTAAAATCCGCCTGAATAATGGTGGCGGAGGCCACTTGGGCTGAAAATATAAAAAAGCATGTCACAAAAGCATACCGAATGTAGTCATACATATTGAATCTCCTTATTTATTGTTTCATTTTGAATTGGCTAATCAGATGATTTCCATGCAAATTACGAGCCAATAAAATAAATTCTTTTTATTACAGTATGTTAGTAAATTTTTCCAATATTTCCCGGCTCACATCCTCTGATTATTGTAAAATATTCTGACTATGTGTAAAATATCCCGACAGTATTTTGAAAAATACTATTGGTTTATCTCTGTGTTTTCTTCTGTTATCTTTTAATTCCGTAAAACACTCAGGGGAAAATAATGACCGTAAAAAAATTAACTGCAACCTTAGCCTTCTTTCTACTGGCCATAATTCCAGCCAGGGCAGACTGGATATTGGATATGGAAAATTCCAGCCTGTCCTATGGCTCGATCAAGAAAAATTCCGTTGGTGAAAGCAACAGCTTTCGGCGTCTGGATGGCCGGATCACGGATCAGGGTGATATCACCCTGCTGATTGACCTTGCCAGTGTGGAAACATGGGTTGATATTCGCAACGCCCGTATGAAAGAATTTTTCTTTGAAACGAATGAATTCCCCACGGCAGAATTGCGCGGCCGGATTGATATGGCAAAATTTGAAAAGCTCCGCATTGGCGGCCAGCAAGCCGTTGAGGTGAGTTTTGATCTTGACCTTCACGGTTTTCAGCAGACATTTGATGCACAGCTTGTGGTCTTGCGATCAGGTGAAAAAACTGTCGTTGTAATCCCCGGCGATATTATTTTCCTTGATGCGGAAAAATTTAATTTACTTCCCGGTCTGGAAAAGTTAAAGAAACTGGCAAAGCTGCCGTCAATCAGCAGCAGTGTTCCGATCAGTTTTTACCTGACCTTTAACCAGACACCATAATATTAAAGAACATATTCACCAGAGAGCAATTCAAATGCCTTTCACTTTTAAAACTGCCCTTGCGGCGATTATATTTGCCGGGATAACATCCGTCTCACCCCTTGTTGCTGCCCAGATATCACCGGATATTCTGAATTTGCTTATTGTCGCGTCGGAGAAAGACGGTGGCAAAAACCTTGATCTGGTGGCGGAACTGGCCATTTCAGCCAATCCGGGAGCTGAAAAAGATATTCGGGAGCTTGTTTCGAGCCTGAAACAGAATTTGCCGGAGCCGGAAACTGCTGTTGCAAGGCCCGTAGCTGAACCCGCCCCGCAAATTACCGCCGAAGCTCCCCCGAAAGTGGTTGAGGAAAAGCCTGGTTTCTTTGATTTTCGGGGCTGGGACGGTGAAGTTGAGCTTAATTTCCTGCGTTCGTCCGGCAATACCCGTCAGGAATCCCTTGGTCTGGGTGGCAAGTTGAAACGGGATGCAGATAAATTTCACCATATGATCAGCGGTTTTTTTGACCTGAATAAAAATACCGGCATAAAAGACAAACAACGCTGGGGGCTGTCCTATAAGCTGGACTATGATTTTTCGGAAAAATTATATCTCACCGGCTTCTCCGGATATGAAAATGACCAGTTCGGCGCCTTTCGCGAACGGATTACCACATCAATTGGTATAGGTTACCCCATCATCAGCAACGACAGCTATAGCTGGAAAGTTGAAGGTGGCCCCAGTGTTCTCTTCACCAAAGACCTGCCCGGTGATGGATATAGCAGCAGCATTAACGCCTTCGCCAGCAGTATATTTGACTGGACGATCAATGACCGCAGTGAATTCACCAATACCACCGTGCTTTATTTTGGCAGCAAAAGCGTTATCGAAAGCAAAACCGCCCTGAAAGTGAAAATCAACGGAGCGCTGAGCAGTAAACTGTCATATGATATCCTTTATGACCGGGATGCCCCGCCGGGACGCAAGAGAACCGACACGGTCGCCCGTGCCGGATTACTGTATGATTTTTAATCAGTCCGGGCCATAAGTCCCGGTCAGGCGTTGCGTTGCTGATGGATCTTCCACAAACGGTCAAAATTACTGCCCGAAGCCAGATGAAGAACAGTGGAATCAACCCAGCCTTTTTCCAGCCAGCTCTTCAGGGCCCCGGCATCAAGTGCATCAAATTTTTCCCGCTTTATGGACTTGAAGCTGCTCACGGCGGCCTGAACCACACCATCCGTTTTAAAAGAAATCTGTTGCTCTTCCAGCATATCCATTTCTTCTACCATCAGGCCAAATTCAATGCTCGCTTCCAGATGCTGCTGGAAGTTTCGGGTAAAATCGACGATACCTTTCAAGACATCGGTTTGCTCCTCATTCTCAAATAATGCATTTGCCCCATCAGTGGAAAGAAGAGTGGAACTGTCATCAAAGCAGATAATTGGATTGGAAGTCTTGTCTTTTCTGGCAATAAAAAACGGGTAACGCCGGATATAGGCTGGAATATAGGTATTCTCCATCCAGTTTCCTTCATCATCCACAAACAGATTTTCTTCATTCTTGATACCCAGCACCGCCAACATAATCCCCGAACCGCCTCCGGCAAATACAATGGGGAAATATTTCACTGCCATAGGCAATTCCTGCATCACAATCGGCACCGCATTAACGCGAACGGCAAAGCTGAAATTCATTTTATCCGCCATTTTCAGATCTTGGTGCAGCTTCACCGATAACGGCACAATCCGCTCATATAAAACAGGTGGCTGATTGCCCTGTTCTTCTGTGGTATTTTCTTCTGTCATAATTTTCTTCTTTAACAAGTTATTTTCTGGTGATCACATACATGCCCTGTGTGGCTAAAAAATTAGCCATAAACAGATTGGCAAACGACATTTGGTATCCCCTGGCATTAATGGCCATAGTCTTCTCGATATATATATCCCTCCGGGCGCATAAATTAACAAAATCCCGCATGGTGCAGAAATGAATATTGGGCGTGGAATACCATGGGTGATCCAGTGTCTTATTGACCGGCATGGTTCCGCGCAGCCCCAGATTCAGCCTGACTTTCCAATGACCGAAATTGGGGAAGGAGACAACCGCCTTCCGTCCCACACGAAGCAATTGTTCCAGCATCCGGTCAGGCCGTTTCATGGCCTGCAGGGTCTGGCTCAGGACCACATAATCAAAACATTGGTCGGGATAATGGCGGATATCCTCTTCCGCATTGCCCTGCATAACCGACAGCCCCTTGGCAATGGAGCTGTTCACCCCCTGTGGGCTCAGTTCGATCCCCCGACCGTCCACCTGTCTTTCCCGCACCAGATAATCCAGCAGGCTGCCATCGCCGCAGCCCACATCCAGCACGGTCGATCCCGGCTTAATAATCCGGGCAATCTCCAGCAGATCCACCCGTATGTCCGAGGCTCTGGTTTGTTCTGCATTCATGACGGCTGCACCCCCGTGGCTTCGGCTTCTGATTTGAGGAATCCCTTTACGATATCAAACATATCCCCGCAGTCGAGCAGAAAACTGTCATGACCCTTGTCCATTTCTATATCGGCAAAGCTGACCCTTGCACCGACAGCATTCAATGACCGGACGATATGACGGCTTTCCTCTGTGGTATAAAGCCAGTCCGATGTGAAGGACAATACGCAAAATCTGGTTTTTGTGCCGCGGAATGTCTCTGCCAGCACGCCGTTATGGGAGGCGCTCAGATCATAATAATCCATGGCACGGGTAATATAGAGGTAACTGTTGGCATCAAAACGATCAACAAATGATATGCCCTGATGGCGCAGGTAGCTTTCAACCTGAAAATCCGCATCGAACCCAAAGGCCAGTTTGTCCCGGTCCTGTAACGCCCGGCCAAAACGGCTGGTCAGGCCGCTTTCGGACATATAGGTGATATGGGCCGCCATGCGGGCCACCGCAAGCCCGCCGTGGGGGCTTTCGCCATGGTTGAGATAACGGCCCTGCTTCCAGTTGACATCCGCCATGATTGCCTGTCGGCCCACCTCGTGAAAGGCGATATTCTGGGCCGAGTGACGCCATGTCGTCGCAATGGCAATGACCGTATCGACCCGGTCAGGGTAATCCGCCGCCCATTGCAGGGCCTGCATCCCCCCCATGGAACCGCCAATGACGGAAAAGACTTTGTCTATTTTCAGATGATCCAGCAGCATGGCCTGCGCCTTGACCATATCACCAATGGTAATCACCGGAAAATCAAGGCCGTAAGGCTCACCGGTTTCAGGGTTCAGGGACGCCGGACCCGCCGTTCCCGCGCAGGACCCCAGAACATTGATGCAGATCACATGATAGCGGTCCGTATCCACCGATTTCCCCGGTCCGACCATATTTTCCCACCAGCCCCGCTTGCCGGTGATGGGGCTGATGCCGCGAACATATTGATCACCGGTCAGGGCATGACAGACCAGAACCACATTGCTTTTATCCCCGTTCAACCGTCCCCAGGACTTATAGGCCACATCAAAAGGCCCCAGCGTCTCGCCGCACTCAAGCAGCAAGGGCTGATCCTGCCCCAGTTTTACAACTTCGGCAAAGCCGTCTTCCCCTGTTTTTTCTCTGGTATTTTGGTCCATAAAAAACAACATAATCATTATCTGGCAAAAGAACAGTTGAATTTTGCCCCGGATGAATATAATGCGGGTGGGGTGTCATAACCAGATAATATAAAGGATTACCGTG
>UOEJ01000251.1_pt1 | contig 56577 bp, 50 predicted proteins | sample 1989191 | NCBI WGS metagenome assembly UOEJ01 (sample SAMEA4712195, study PRJEB27164) | hydrothermal vent metagenome | biome: marine basaltic hydrothermal vent biome; feature: marine hydrothermal vent; material: mineral | place: Pacific Ocean | collected 2011-06-14/2011-07-23 | depth 1719 m | reverse complement strand
TAATTGACAGGAAAATCCTCATGATTAAATACTTCGTCATACAATCTATTCAGACTTTACGTGGTTTAATCGTTGCTACGGCCTTGTCGGGAATGGTTCTTGCCCTGATGCCGGTTCAGGCCCATGCCCAGGATTATTACCTCAATGACCGAAGCCTTAATGCCGGTTTTTATCTGCGCGTGCCCTTTGGGCCCACTAAAAAGGATGAAGACAGATTAAAATATGGCCTGAGGCTGAATATGACACAGCAATTTAACGGCGGGTCGCGGTGGGAAAATAATTATCCCCTGTCCAATCGTCAGATGTTGAATGCCGACCTTGTGTCGCTCAATTTTTCCGAGGGCGGTTTCCGGAACCTGTCCCTCGTCGGACAGAAAACCTTCGTCTATCAAAATGGCATGCTGCGCATGAATTATGCCGAAGGTAAAAAAGGCGGATTTGGAAAAACCATATTTATGGTTGGTGCCGTGGCGGGGCTCGGTCTGGTTGCCGCCGCAGTTATCGACACATCCGCGCGCGATAGAGATGATAGATAGGGTGCTGTGGGAACTCCCGCAGTTCTTTTTCAACTTTATCTTAAAGCCCGACCTTGCCGAGGTTGAGGAATTTTTCGCGGCGGAGGGATTTTAGTTTTTCACCGCTGAGGGCGGAAAGTTCGCTTAAGGATGCTTCCAGCACCTTGCGAATGGCATCCATGGTCAGGGCATGGTCCCGGTGGGCGCCGCCGACCGGTTCCGGGATGATTTCGTCTATTACCTGTAATTTCAGTAAATCCTGCGCGGTGATTTTCAGGGCATTCGCCGCATCCTCGGCCTTGTCGGATGTGCGCCACAGGATTGATGCGCAGCCTTCGGGTGATATGACCGAATAGACCGCATGTTCCAGCATCATCACCCGGTTCCCCGCCGCAAGGGCGACCGCACCGCCCGACCCGCCTTCGCCGACAATGATGGAGACCAGCGGCACCTTCAGGCCAAGGCAGGCTTCTGTGGACCGGGCGATGGCTTCGGCCTGTCCGCGTTCCTCGGCACCAACACCGGGATAGGCACCGGAGGTGTCCACCAGGGTGATGACCGGAATATCGAATTGTTCCGCCAATTTCAGCAGGCGAACGGTTTTGCGGTAGCCTTCGGGCCTTGCCATGCCGAAATTATGTTTGATCCGGCTTTCGGTATCATGACCTTTTTCATGACCGATAACCATCACCGACTGGCCCTTGAACCGGCCCAGACCACCCATGATGGCCACATCATCGGAAAAGGCCCGGTCCCCGGCCAGGGGCATAAAGTCACTGATCAGATTTTCCACATAATCCCTGAAATGGGGCCGTTCGGGATGACGGGCCACCTTGATTTTCTGCCACGGGGTTAATTTGCTGTAAGTATCACGCAGCAACTTGTCCCGTTTGGCTTCCAGTCTGACCACCTCTTCGGCAATGTTGATTTCTTCACCGCTTTCAAGGGTTTTCATGTCACGAATCCGGCTTTCCAGCTCGGCAATTGATTTTTCAAAATCCAGATAAGTCAGCATATATATTTCTCAAAAAAATCCCACAGAATGAATTTCAAACTTTCAGCAGTCCTTATAACCGCCATTTCACCCCTTGGAAAGAGGATGTTTCTGCTGAACCAGCGATTTCAGTCTTTCTTCCAGCACATGGGTGTAAATCTGGGTCGTGGTAATGTCCGAATGACCAAGCATTTTCTGCACCGCCCGCAAATCCGCACCATGAGCCAGCAGGTGAGTGGCAAAAGCATGGCGCAACACATGGGGCGATAGCTGGCCGGGCGGAATTCCAACCTCCGCCCCCAGATTTTTCAACAGCTGGGCAAAACGGTGACGGGTTAAATGGCCCTTGGCTCCGCGGGATGGAAACAGCCATTTGCTGTCTTGTTTCCTGGCTTGTTTTCTGGCTTGTTTCCCGGCCTCTTTACCCTGTGACGTCATGGCGTCCATATAGACTTCCAAAGCCTGGATGGCCCGGTTGTTCATAGGAACAAGGCGTTCCTTATCCCCCTTGCCGCGCACAAAAATATAGGGCTGACCGCTTCTGACCGCCGAAAGGGGCAGGCTGACCAGTTCCGTCACCCGCAGCCCCGTGGCGTATAATGTCTGGGTCAGGGCATGAAGCCGGAGTGATTTCAGGTCGCCCTTTTGCCGGGCATGGCTTTCGGCCCGCGCCAGTAACTTATCCACTTGGCTTTCGCCGAGCAGTTTGGGCAGGGATTGTCCTGTTGCGGGGCTGTCGATACCCAATGTCGGATTGTCATTTCTGATCCCTTCGCCATAAAGAAATTTGTAAAATTGCCTTAAGGTGGATAATTTCCGGGCCTGGGTCCGGGGGGCCAGAGCGTTTTTCTGTAATTTACCAAGATAGGCCCGCAAACCATCCCGCGTCATATCCTGCAGGGACGTGGTGGAATTTTCCGATAAATGGTGCAAATCACGGGCATATGATTCCAGCGTATTCTGTGACGCCCCCCTTTCCGCGCCAAGCATTTCCAGAAACTGATTAATCAATATCCGGTCAGAAACCATTGTTGGCCAGAATTTCTATGGCAAGACGGTGGGCCTCTGCTGTAAGCCCCACGGACCGCAGGGCCCTTATCACAGCACTGGCCCCCGTGGGGTCAAGCCCTGAAATACCGGCCAGCGGCATGACCTGACCTTCGCGGGTTACATCATCGGCCAGAAGACACAACAGAACTGTTTCCCCAAGCCTTTTTTCCGATGCCGACTGAATCAGGCTGCGCCAGAGCGCCACCGGAAGCGGATTGCTGTTCTGTTCCATGGGGCCGATAACTTCCTGCCATTTCAATTCCGGCACGACAAAGCCCAGGGCTTCGGCCACGGAATAGAATAACGCGGCCTTTTGCTGCCGCTGGTCAGGGGACAGGACCATCTGCCCGTTCCACCACAGGTCCAGTATCTCCTTTGACCAGGGTATATCCATATTCCGGCTGGCAACCACTATCATCGGCCAGATATCCACCAGGGCGCGGGTTCCGTCCAGATGACCGTCAAAGGCTGCCGCCCGGACAAAATCAAACCACGCCATGGCCTTGCGGTCATTGCCGGCCAGCAACAGGGCGCGGGTTATATGATGAGCATGAAACAGCAGATTTTCCGATGGTGTCAGCGACAGGACGGTTCGCGAGTTTAAAATTGCCGCCCGGGGCAGGTCCCGGTCTGAAATTGCCCGGTCCCATATTTCCCTTAACCGTTCGGCTTTTCGCATGTCGTCAATCTGTCTGGCGGCGGATTGATAAAGCAATACATCACCCATAACCGTATCATCTGCACGGGCAATGGATATGGCATTTTCATATTCGTCATCGGAAAAACTTATATTGCCGTAAAGTGCGCCCATTTTGCGGACAGGAAAACTTGCCAGCCGGTAACTTTGTGCCGCCGCCCGAAGGCGGTCTTCCTTCTGCACATTGGCATTTGCGGCCAGGGCATACAGAACCAATGGCGGCGCATCGGCAAACAGTTGCGGGTCTATGGGCTGTTCCAGGACCGATAAAATACTATATGTCAGGGGATCAAGCTGCCCCAGCCCCGATGAAAAGCTGTAGCTTTCTGTCTCGCCCGTTGATTTTGCAGATAATTTGTTAATCAGGTCAAAAAAGACAAAATCCGTATTTCCCTGTTCCATAAGCAGTTCAATAGTCAGGGCCGCCCCCTCATCATTTCCTTCCATGGCCTGACAATAGGCCAGAAGCTTCAACCAATATTGGTCGGTTGCATCGTCCTCCATGGCCTGCCGTGCAAACTGACAGGCCGAGGCCACATCACCCGCCATCAGCATCAGGTCGCTTGTCGCCCTTGAGCCGCCATAAGATTCCGGCGGCAGCAGATTTAAAAAAGATATCAGTGATTTCAGGTCACCACTTTCACCGGTTTTCTGAATTCTCAAAGAAAGAAAATGGCCATAGTCCTGTCCCAAAGCCTTGTCCGCCATTGGTGCCGGGGCGAATTCCGACGCGGGTTCCATACTGTCCTGTTCAGTGATTATTTCATCATACAGCCTGTCGGGCCGGGCCGGGGCCGTTACCACCGCCCCCGGAACTGTTGCCGGTGACAAAAGCAACCTTCGGGTCAGGTCGGCCATAACTGGTGATTTTGCCGGTACGGAAAGGACCGCCAATAATTGTTCAATCCGGCTGAGGTCGGAACCCTGCCACAGGTTTAACGGAAAGGCACCGTCCCCCGGCCCCAGCAATCCTTTTGCCGCAGGAATATCCGCAACAGGCTCCAGTATTTCCACCTCAAACCCGTCCGGAAGCGCGGGGGGGAGGGAATTCTGGTCGGTGATAATGTCCGGATTACCGGTTTTGATATCTGTGTCCTGATTTTTTGGCGGAATATAGGGGCCAGGCTCACCCGCCGGAAATAATATTGATCTGGGCTGTCCGCTGGCGGGCTTTCTATCTTGTCTGTCTTGTGTCGGTTTTGTTTCCATTTCCTGCTGCTGGGCGGGAAGAGGGGCCGGCATCAGCATTCCGATCCCTGCGGCCATAATGAAAAAAGGCTGTATAAATTTTTTGCCGATCATATTTTTTCCTGATAAAAATTGGCCTGAGCAAGAACCGGGGAAGCGTAATATTATTGGGGAAACCTGTCGTCCGGCAGGGTTTTTTCCACCTGTGTCGATGGCGGGTCCATATCAACCGTCATTAAATAGATGGCCCCGGCACCAATGGCCAATAAAATAAGCATAATGATCGTTAACCAGAGTTTACCCATTGTTCGTGCTTTTCCTTAATCCTGTTATTTATTATTCTTAACTATTCCACATTCTAACCATATCATCACGGGTCGTAAAGCATCCTGTCGCTTTCCCTGTTGCTATTGTTGGAAAAAAATATGGTCTTTTAATGACTTTCCATATATCAAACCCAAAAGCCATGCTAAGGTTATAACCCTAAGAATATAGCAAGATGAAGCACATACATAAAAATAAAATAAAAAAGCCCCCCGCACGGTTAAGGTACCCTTTGAACAAGAGTATTTCATTAATCGGCCTGATGGGATCCGGCAAAACCACTGTCGGGGTCCGGCTGGCACGCAAGCTTGGGATTGATTTTGTCGATTCCGATACGGAAATTGAAATCGCCGCTGACCATAGCGTAAATGAGATTTTTGAAAAATATGGCGAGGAGGATTTCCGCACCGGAGAGAGAAAAGTCATCAGCCGGCTGATTTCCCATAAACCCAATGTTCTTGGTACCGGGGGCGGGGCCTTTATGAATCCGCAAACCCGCAAGAGATTGCTGGAAAGGACCATTACCGTCTGGTTAAAGGCGGATATTGATCTTTTGGTGGAACGCACATCCCGGCGAAATACCCGACCCCTGCTGCGTGAAGGAAATGCGGAGGAAATATTGCGGAACCTGGCCAAAATACGCTACCCGGTATATGGTCAGGCCGCCATCACCGTGGAAACCGGCACCGGCCCCCATGAAAAAGTTGTCAATGATATTATCTGGAAACTCAATAAATATCTCGCGCCAAAGAAAGACAGGAAATGAGCCAGAAGATCACGGTTTCACTTAACAGTCACAGCTATGATATCCATGTTGGCACCGGGCTTCTGGATCAGGCCGGGGAGATCATCGGCCCGCTTTTGTCCAGACCACGAACCGTGATTATCACTGATGAAAATGTCGCACGCCATCAGCTTCCCCGCCTTGAAAAATCCCTGACCGCAGGCGCCATAGACTATGACACCATCATCCTGCCTGCCGGGGAGGCCACAAAATCTTTTCAACAACTGGAAGAACTGCTGGATCAATTGCTGGCCCTGAACCTTGAACGGCAGGACCGGATTATCGCTTTTGGTGGCGGGGTTATTGGCGATCTTGTGGGCTTTGCCGCCAGTATTTACCAGCGCGGTATTGGTTTTATCCAGATACCAACCACGCTTCTGGCCCAGGTTGACAGTTCGGTCGGCGGCAAATGTGCCATCAACAGCCCGCGCGGGAAAAACCTGATCGGCAGTTTTCATCAGCCCTGTCTGGTGCTTGGTGATATCAGCACATTGGACACATTGCCCAAAAGACAACTGTTGGCAGGATATGCAGAGGTGGTCAAATATGGCCTGATCGGCGATGCGGCTTTTTTTAGCTGGCTGGAAATGCAGGGTCAGAATATCATTGCCGGTGATCCGGCGGCCCGGACAAAGGCCATCGTCACCTGCTGTGCTGCCAAGGCCCGGATTGTCGGTGAAGATGAAAAAGAGCATGGCAATCGTGCCCTGCTTAATCTGGGCCATACTTTCGGTCATGCGCTGGAGGCGGAGGCCGGTTATTCTGACCGTCTTTTACATGGGGAAGCCGTTGCCATCGGCATGGTTATGGCTTTTGACCTGTCGGTGAAAATGGGGTTATGCCCGGACGCCGACGCCATTAAAGTTCGTCAACATCTGGAAAACATCTCCCTGCCGACCCATATAAACAATACGGACCATCCCGTATCACAAGTCAAGATGACAGCTGACCGGTTGTTTGACCACACCCTTCATGATAAAAAAAGTTCAGGTGGGAAGACAACTTTTGTGATAGTATCCGGCATTGGAAAGGCATTTTTAAGTAATGATATTAATCCCGAAGATGTTAAAAAAATCTTCATGGCAGCCTTGTAAGGCAATGACAATTAAGGTTCTTCCATGACCCCAGATTCAATCATAGAGCTTCTTATTTTTTCCGGCGGTATTTTCTTGCTGATTTTTCTGGCGGGCATATTCTCCGGCGCAGAAACCGCATTAACCGCCACCTCACCGTCCCGCATCCACCGTCTGGCCAAGGCCGGCAACAAACGGGCCAGGCTTGTGGAAAAATTAATAGATAATTCTGAAAAACTGATCGGGGCGATCCTGCTGGGCAACAATCTGGTCAATATTCTGGCATCCGCCCTTACCACCGCATTTTTTATCCGTATGTTCGGGGAAATTGGCGTGCTGTATGCCACATTGGTCATGACCGTGCTGGTGCTTGTTTTTTCAGAGGTTCTTCCCAAGACATACGCCATTTCCAATCCGGAAAAGCTGGCACTGAAACTGGCCCCCTTCGCCAAGCTGGTGGTTATGTTTTTTTCCCCCGTTGTGGCACTGGTGCAGATTATTGTCCGGGCCACGTTGAAGATATTCGGTGTTGACTCCACGGGTCAGCCGTTTATTTCTGCCCATGATGAAATTCGCGGGGCCATCAGCCTGCAGGCCCATGAAGGCAAGCTGATCAAAAACAACAAAGACATGCTGGACAGCATCCTTGATCTGCAGGATGTCCAGCTTGAAGATGTCATGGTCCATCGGAAAAATGTCGAAATGATCAATGGCGACGACAGCAACGAAGATATTTTTGCCCAGATTGTCAACAGCCCCCATACCCGGCTGCCCCTGTGGCGGGGCGACCCGGACAATATTATTGGCGTTCTTCATGCCAAAGAGGTGTTGCGGGCCATAAAATCCGGCAATGGTTCGCCAGAGAAAATAAATTTTGAGCAGATCGCCCATAAGCCGTGGTTCGTACCCGAAACCACAAGCCTGCAGGAACAATTGGCCAAATTTCTGGCCAAAAATGCCCATTTTGCTGTCATTGTTGATGAATATGGCGCCTTTATGGGGGTAACAACCCTGGAAGATATTCTGGAGGAAATTGTCGGCGAAATCTATGACGAACATGACACCTCATCCGATGAAATCAAACCCCTGAAAAATGGTTCGGTCATCGTCAGGGGGGATACGCCAATAAGGGATTTGAACCGTCAATTCAACTGGAACCTTGATGATGAAGATGTCACTACCATTGCGGGTTATGTCATTGATATTGCCGAAACCATCCCCCTGCCCGGCCAAAAATTTACCAAAAAAACCCCGGACGGAAATTTTACTTTTGAGGTTTTAAAAAGACGGCGCAACCAGGTTACTTCAGTATTGATTGTTCCCCAAAAATAATTTTTACCGGTCTGTCTTTTTATCAATAAGGGTGGATATTCCTGCAATGTCATCCGGGGACAGGCAACGGATATTGCGGGCCAGTTGATTCACCATTGTTACCGCTTGCGGGGATAGCCCTGAGGTGTCCACCATCACCCGTGGATGGGACTGACGGGCAAGGTCTTCTATTTCCTCCGCATCGTCCCAGATCAGATTAAAATAGCTGATTACTTTTTGCACCAGAGCCCAAGTGGGCCGCCCCCGGTGACCATGTTCAAGGGCGGATAAATAGGCCGGACTGATATCCAGGTCATGGGCCATTTGTTTCTGGTTAATGCCCTTTTCAGCCCGGAGCTGTCTTATTTTTTCACCGAATGGTGTCATACTTGCCTCTGTTTCAAAATCTCCACCGTTTCAATATCACATAGAGCGCACCGTCCCCGCCATGTTCTTCATTGGCGGTATAATAGGACACAATCCGTTTTGCCAATTCCCCCTGAGACAGCCAGCGCGGCACATTAGTTTTCAGTATACCGCGTTCATGAACATATTCGGCGCAATCATATTCAGAATAAGACATGTGGCCAGACCGGGATTTCACACCACCCTTGCCGGTCACCACCAGAATAAATCTTTTGCCCTTTTTGTGGGCCGTATCAATATAACGGTTAAGGGCATCATAGGCCCGGTCCTGCGTCAGGCCATGCAGGTCGATTTTACCATCCGGCTTTATCCTGCCCCGACGTAATTTCCGCTGCCAGTTGTGGTCGGCGTCTTTAAGCATAAAAGAATTTCCCACAAGTGGCGCGGCCGGGGCTGCGCGATCTCTTTGAAAATCACCGGAATAGGGCAGCGGTTTCACATAGGCCGATTTCCGCACCAGGGGTCTTGCCGCCTGATTGCTGTCCAGACGGGTGATATTCTCGGTGACTTTTTGCCAAAGACGGTTTTCATCATCACTCAGGGTGCCTCGTGGTTTTTTTTGCCTCATGGGCTGTCTGCCTGTATATCAGACAACAGCCGTGACGCCAGATCATTGGGCAACAGAAAATAATAGCGACCCCGGTCTTTCATGGGCCCGGCCATCAGCCCGGCATCCGCGCCAATTCCCCAATAGAGGTCCGCCCGAACACGACCCTTTATGGCCCCGCCGGTATCCTGGGCAATGACCAGCCGCCGGATCGGGTCGGCCTGTTCCGATGACGGTTTCAGGTCAAGCCAGAGCGGCAACCCAAGCGGCACATAGGCGCGGTCCACAGCCAGCGATCTGCCGGCGGTCAGCTCCACATTCATCGCCCCGACCGGCTTGTCTGTGTCCATGGGCCGGAAAAAAACATATGACGGATTTTTCCACATCAGGGCCTGGGCCTGCAGGGGGTTATCGCTGATCCAGGCGCGGATGGCCTGCATGGACATATCTTCGGCTTTAATCTCCCCGCTTTCGATCAGAAACTTGCCGATGGCGTGATAGGCCTTGCCATTCTTGCCCGCATAGCCGAACAGTTTCCGGTCACCATTTTCATAGCGGATAACACCGGACCCCTGAATATGCATAAAAAAGGCGTCCGTGGGGTCTTTTAACCAGACCAGTTCCAGCGACCGGTTTTTCAGGGCGCCATTATCAATGACCTCACGGTCTTTATAGGGGATAAATTCACCTTCATGCACCTCCCCGATAATGGATTTTCCCTGAAGGGCAGAACTGAATCTTCCCAAATCCACTATTTTCAAATCTTCCGGTACGGCATAAAGGGGGGTGTTATAGAGTTCTGTGGGTTTGTCGCTGCCGGGATATTCCGGGGCAAAATAGCCGGTGAACAGACCCTCTGTATCACTGCCATAAGAGATAACGGTAAAATTCTGTTCAAAAAATTTCCGGGCCATATGGTCTGTCAGGCTGCCCTGTTGTTCTGCCGCCAGACAAACCGGGTGCCAGTCGCCAACCGTTCCGCCAAGCCGGGACGGTGGTATTTTCTTCTGGACGGGCTGCGACAGAAAAACCATGCAGGATTTTTTAAAGGCTGCCAACGACCGGCTCTGCTGATCTGATGACCAGCCATCCAGTTCGTCATACGCCGTCGCAACATACTCAGGTGGTTTTTGAGGAATATATCCGGTTTTTATCAATAACCACAATGACAGCAGAAACAATATTCCGGCAGAGGTAAGGATGAATGGTTTCCACATGATCTTAATTTCAGCCGGTACGTGTTGCGACCAGCGTCCAGTTGGGGTCCCGGCTTTTCACGTCCCGGCAAAATGTCCAGATATCCGTAACCTTTATGGCCCTGTCCGCATCACCTTCTGCTATTTTACCATTTTCATCACGGGTCGCCATAATCATATGGCTGGTGAATTCCACAGTAACCTCCGCAAGGGAGCCGGTCAGGTTGGCGTCCTTAAGGTCAATTTTTTCAATATCCATCAATTTATTATCGTGACGCAGTTTTTGCTGTTCCAGATTGGATATCGCCCCGTCAAACTGGTCAAAAACCTGACGGCTCAACATATTACGCAGGGTTTTTCTGTCCAGATTCCAGAAGGCATTCAGAATCAGGCCATAGGCATATTCCGCCCCGTCAAAAAACCCGGGCAGATTGAAGGAATGATCAAGCTGGTGTATTTTTTCAATAGTGGAATAAAACGGGGATGATTTTGACAGGCCCAGGTTTACCACAGGTTCGGGATGGTCTTCGTCCTGGCGGATTGGTACCACGTTATCTTCGTCCCTGCCATGTCTTTGGTCTGTCTGGTGACGATATTTTTTGTCCTGTTCGTCGGGCTGGTCTTTGGTCGGGTCATAGCCGGTTTTCTTGCCCAGCGTCCGGCGAAGCTGAAGCAAAATAAACACCGCGACCAGAGCCAAAATTATGATAAGTTCAAAGCTTTCAGATTCCGTTTGCATTTTTTTCCTGTTCTGCACCTTGGCGAAGGATGGATAAGTCTTATATACTGTAATATATATAGGACTTATCCGGATAAATTTAAACATACCATTTTATATTGTCGATAAATAATATCCGAAATTTTATAAAGAGCCAATAAAATGCCCCTGTTAATATTACTTGTTCTTCTTACGGTGCCCTATCTGGAATTTCTGGTTTTTCTGGAGGTGGGTAATGCCATTGGCGGCTTTCAGGCCTTGTTGCTGACCATATTAACCGCCATCATCGGGGTATATCTGATCCGGCAACAGGGGCTTGTGGTAATGAATCGCATGCATGAGACACTGCAGCGCGGGGAAAGCCCGGTTGAAGATATTCTGCACGGGTTCTTTTTGCTGGTGGCCGGATTATTTTTCCTGCTGCCCGGATTTATCACCGATACCGTCGCGCTGCTATTGGCCGCCCACCCCATTCGGGCGGTGCTGGGGAAAATTATTGTGAAAAACATTCATACGGCTTTTTACAACAGGCAGCCCGGAAACAGCCACGGCCCCGCACAGGATGAGGGAATCATTATTGACGGAGAGTATGAAGAAGACCCGGACGACCCGAAAAATATAGATCACAAAAAATAATGTGAGCAGCAAAGGTCGTTAAATCAAAGAATATTGCTCAGAATGCCGGAACATGACAGATATTTTACGGTTTGCGTCATGTTCGGCTTGTGCTGAGCCAGAATCCGTGTTAGCCAACATATTTTTACAGGATACCACATAGCAATTGGGATAAATATATGTCAGATGAAACTGAAAACAATGCCGAAGATACAGCGGCAAATATAACCGAAACCACCGAAGAGAATAATGGTCCGCAAATTGGTATTCTTGGCCAATATATCAAGGATCTTTCCTTTGAAAACCCGACTCCGGCCCAGACATTGCAGCAAATGTCCCAGGAAAAACCTTCCATGGACATCAATGTAAACCTGAATGCCAGGGGCGTGGGTGAAGATGTTTATGAAGTTGACCTGAAAATCACCTCAACGGCAAAGATCGGTGAAAATACCGCCTTTGTAGCCGAATTGGTTTATTCCGGGCTGTTTGCAGCAAAAAACCTGCCGGAAAATACCCTGCAGCCGTTTTTGATGATCGAGGCACCCCGTCAGATATTCCCTTTTGCCCGGCGGATCATTGCCGATGTGACACGGGACGGCGGCTTTCCACCACTGATGCTGGAGCCTATTGATTTCGCAGCCCTTTATCAGCAGCAGATGCAGGCCGCACAGGAACAGGCGGAAGCCACAGATGATGTGGTTGTCAATTAACACCCCGTTTTATCATTGATTATTAAGGGCCCCCGGTGTTTTATCCGGGGGCTTTTTTGTTTTTCAGCCTGAGCCAGATGGCATCTTCGCCCATTTTGGCCACAAAGTCTTTATGGCGGTCCCGTTCCTGTTCCGAGGGCTGGTGGGGGCGGGCCTGGCGAAATATCTGTTGGGTCTTTTGGGTGGTGCCATTAATGCTGTTGGCCTTTTTCTCCACCTCGCCGAGGGCAAAGCCCCGCTGACGCCCGCCCCTTAATTCCAGATAAACTTCCGCCAGTAATTCCGCATCAAGCAGGGCGCCATGTTTGACGCGGCTTGAGTTATCAATGGCAAATCTTTTACAGAGGGCATCAAGGGTATTTGGCGACCCGGGAAATTTCCGGCGGGCGATTTCCAGCGTATCCACGGCCCGGTTTTCAGGGAATTCCCCGTGACCAACCCGGGACAGTTCCCAATTGATAAATTTCATGTCAAACCCGGCATTATGGGCCACCAGTTTTGCATCGCCGACAAAATCAATAAACTCACCATAGATTTCAGAAAATACCGGGAAGTCTTCCAGAAATTCACGACTTAACTCGTGAATGCGAAAGGCACCTTCGGGCATATCCCGTTCCGGGTTGATATGTTGATGATAAATCCGGCCCGTCGGCAGGTAATTTTCAACCTCGACACAGCCGATTTCCACCAGACGGTCACCGGAAAAGGGGTCCAGCCCTGTTGTTTCCGTATCAAAAACAATTTCGCGCATGTATTTCCCTATTCCTGATCTGCCCGGATTTTTTTAATGATCTGATCTATCTGGTCCTCAGCATAACTTATACCCCGATCACTGTGAACAATAAAATCAGCCCGCCGCCGCTTTTCATTATCAGGCATTTGCCGGGCCAGAATATTTTCAAATTTTTCGACTGTCATATGGGGACGGGCCAATACCCGTTGACGCTGAACCTCTGCCGGGGCCGTTACCACCACCGTATAATCACATTGCTTTTGCGCACCGGTTTCGAATAATAACGGCACATCCATAACCACCAGATCACAGCCCTGTGCCCTGGCCTGCTCAAAAAAAACTTTGCGCCGGTCTGATACCATGGGGTGCAGAATGGATTCCAGCTTTTTCAGGGCGGCAGGATCACCAAAAACTCTCTCCCCCAGGGCCTTTCTGTCAATGCCGTCAGGGCCGGCAACACCGGGAAAGGCCTGTTCCACCATATCTGTGGCCGCCCCGTCTTTTACCATCAGATCATGTACGGCCCTGTCGGAATCAAAAATCGGAACGCCGGCACGAACAAACATTTTCGCGGTTTCGGTTTTTCCCATGGCGATAGAGCCGGTCAGCCCGATGACGATAATTGGTTTATTTTTCATGATCAAGCCCCAAAAGTACATGCTGTCGAAGCCCCTGATCCACGGAAACCTCCTGTCCGAACCAGACCCGAAAGGCCGGTGCCGCCTGATATAACAACATTCCCAGACCATCGACACAAACATTGCCCCGTGCCTTGGCCTGTTTCAGCAATGCCGTTTCCAGCGGGCTGTAAACAATGTCATATACCACCGCCATTTCTGGCAAATTTGACAGATTAATGTCCAGCGGCGGCTGACCTGTCATGCCAAGGCTGGTGGTATTAACCAGCAGACCCGCCCCGGACAGCTTATCGGCCCGGTCCGGCCAGTCACAAACCGTAATGCGCGGATCATCATAATTTTCTGCAAGCCTGTCTGCCCGCTTGCGGGTGCGGTTTATCAGCCGGATTTCTGAAATTCCGTCATCCAGCAGGCTGACAATGATGGCCCGTGCCGCCCCACCGGCACCAACAACCACCGCCGGACCATTCTGCGCGGACCAGGCCGGGGCGGTGTTTTTCAGGTTGGCCAGAAACCCGAAACCATCCGTATTGGACCCGGATAATTTGCCGTTCCGAACCGTAATCACATTTACCGCCCCGATACGCCGGGCAACTTCATCCACCTCGTCCAGATAAGGAAAGACTATTTCCTTGTGGGGTACGGTAAGATTCAGGCCGATTATATTTTTTTCCGGTATGGTTTTTAAAAAACTGCCCAGATCGGGCGGCTTTACTTCAAAGGTCCGGTAATCCCCGTCTATATTATATTTCCGCAGCCAATATCCGTGCAGCCGTGGCGACAGGGAATGGCTGACCGGCCAGCCGACCACACCAACTATTTTCTGATTATCCGAATGACTAGTCATCAATAATGTTCAATCTTCTTAAATTCTCCATCACATTTAACAATGGCAGGCCGAGAATAGCAAAATAATCCCCGTCTATTTCAGAAAATAATTGTGGCCCGAGACCTTCCAGAAGATAGCATCCCACCGAACCCTGTATTTTCTGACCGGACAGACTTAGATAATCCGCCAGAAATTCATCGCTGAAATCCCGCATGACAAGACGTGGCCGGACGGTTTCACAGACCAGTATTTCCTGATTTTTTATCAGGGCATAAGAGGTGAACAGATAATGGCTTTTACCGCGAAAAAACCGGAGATGCCGGGCGGCTTCGGCCATGTCACGGGGTTTGTCAAACAACCGGCCTTCGCAGACCAGCAATTGATCCGCACCCAATATTATTTTACCCTTGTGGGCGGGGCTGATGGCCATGGCCTTTTCAATGGCCAGCTGTTCTGAAATTTTGTCGGGCGCGGCACCCTCTTGGCTCATTTTTTCCTTTACAGCGGTTTCATCAATATCAGCCACGTCAAACAAACAGGATATGCCCGCCATGGTCAGCATTTTCCGGCGGGACGGGCTGGCCGATGCCAGAACAAGGCTTGCTGCCGTATCAGGTCTTGTTTTCTTCATCATATTTATATTTTAATTTCATCACTGCCCCGGCCGTTTCCTCTATGGATCTGCGCGTCACATCTATCACCGGCCAACCCCGACCGGAAAAAAGCCGTCGGGCCTGCTGGACTTCTTTTTTTATTGCCTCTTCATTCACATAAGTGGTTTCGGTTTTTTCCTTCAGAGACAACAAACGATTGCGCCTTACCTGAACCAGGCGGTCCACGCTGTTGATCAGGCCAACAATGAACTTACCGCCCAGATCATCCAGCTCTCGCGGCAGGGGTTGGTCAGGAACTATCGGCACATTCGCCGTTTTCATGCCCTTGTTGGCCAGATATACACTGGTCGGGGTTTTGGATGTTCGTGAGACGCCAAGTAAAATAATATCGGCATCTTTCAAACCTTCCGGGTGCTGGCCGTCATCATGCATCAGGGTAAATTGCATGGCGTCGATCCGTTCAAAATATTCGTCATTCATAATATGTTGAAGGCCTGGTCGGGCGATGCTTTTCTGGCCCAGATGACGGCCCAGTTCCCGTATTATTCCGTGCAGGACTGAAATATAGGGCCAGTTATTCTTGTCACAGGCGGCAATCAACACATCTTCTATGTCCTGATTGACCAGGGTAAACATAACGATTCCCGGTTTTTCGGAAAGTTCGGGAATAAGCCTTTCCATATGGCGTGCGGTTCTGATCATGGGCCAGTAATGTTTCATGGCGGTAATTTCCGGAAACTGGGCAAGGGCCGCCTTGGCCACCTGTTCCAGTGTATCGCCTGTGGCATCCGATACCAAATGAAGGTGAATTTTTTTCATTTTTGCCAACTCTCTGGAAAATCTGGTCCAATTTGTTAATTGCGGGGATAACCGGCTGGTTTATTCAAAAGGCGGATATTGATACACCCAATTATTTTTCTATTAATTTTTTATCCCCCTGAGGATAAGTTTTTTTATTATCTGTGGGAATCACAATGTCTTTTTTTTGCTTTATGTCAATGAAATTTCTATCCCCGATACTCTTATGTTTAAAGCATAAGTCTTTCTGCTGTTATCCATAGACTTATACCAATAAATCCGCTATGTGATAAAAAATTTAATGGTGATGTTGGTATCCGTTAATCTGGTTGTCAATCTGTGGATGGTTTTTAATCCTCTTTATCCACAGGCACCCACTACTACAACTACCTTTTTATTTATAAATAAATAATAAGATGGTTTTCATTCATGTATAACTTTGGTCTATCGTTTATGACAAAAAACAAGCTTTTTTTACAGACCCTTAGCGGTCATTCAACCGACAGGGTTGCTTTTTGGTATATGCGTCAGGCAGGCCGGTATTTACCTGAATATATGGAACGACGTAAAGTTGCCGGGTCTTTTCTGGATCTGTGTTATTCGCCGGATTTTGCGGTGGAAGTCACTCTGCAACCACTGCGCCGGTATCATATGGATGCGGCAATTCTCTTTTCCGATATTCTTGTCGTCCCCCATGCTTTGGGTCAACACCTTGAATTCAGGCAGGGTGAAGGACCGGTTTTAACGCCGGTAAATACGGCAGAAAAAATAGCGATGCTTGGCATGGATGGGTTTCATGAACATCTGGCCCCGGTATATGAAACGGTGAAAAGACTGCACCGGGAAATACCGGAGACCACAACATTAATCGGTTTTGCCGGGGCGCCCTGGACTGTTGCCACCTATATGGTCGGGGGACGGGGATCAACGGATCAGGCCGCAACCCGGGAACTGGCTTATCAGGAGGAAGAGGTTTTTCAAAATCTCATCGATCTTCTGGTTTTGGCCACGTCCGAATATCTTATCCGGCAAATACGGCAGGGTGCCGAGGTTATACAGATTTTTGATACCTGGGCCGGGGCTCTGCCCGATGACCAGTTTTATAAATGGGCTATTATGCCGGTTAAAAAAATCATCAGCAATATCCGTGAATTTTATCCGGATGTGCCGATAATCGGCTTTCCCAAGGGCGCGGGCTGCCGGTATCCTGAATATATCCGCTCAACAGGGGTTAGCGCCGTGTCCATAGACACAGCAATGCCCCTTGAATGGGCCCGTGATCATATTCAGCCTTTATGTCCCCTGCAGGGCAACCTGGACCCGCTGTTACTGGTTGCTGGCGGGGTGGCATTGAAAAGACGGGTGCTGGAAATACTGGATTGTTTGAGTGAAGGGCCGTTTATTTTTAATCTGGGCCATGGAATAGTGCCGCAGACGCCACCGGAAAATGTCGCATTTGTATCAGAATTAATCAGGGACTATCAAAAAAAATAATGTCAAATTCTTTTCAAAAAAAAGAAAAGGTCGCGGTGATTCTGTTAAATCTGGGCGGGCCGGATTCATTAAAGGCTGTGAAGCCGTTTTTATTTAATTTATTTTATGACCCGGCGATTATGGCTTTTAAAAACCCTTTACGTTGGCTGGTTGCCCGGATAATTTCCCGAAAAAGAACCCCGATTGCCCGGGATATCTATCAGAAGATTGGTGGTAAATCCCCCATGTTGGGGCAGACCCAGGCCCAGGCCCAGGCATTGGAAAACAGACTGAACGAAGGGAAAGACGCGGATTATGCCTGTTTTATATCCATGCGCTACTGGCATCCTTTTGCTGCCGAGACGGTTAAAAAAGTAAAAGAGTTTAATCCTGACCGGATAGTTTTATTGCCGCTATACCCCCATTATTCCATTACAACGGTCGGGTCATCGCTTATTGACTGGGATAAAAATGCCAAAAAGGCGGGGCTTGATATTCCCTTCAGGGTGATAAGGGATTATCCGGATGAGGCGGGATATATCGAGGCGCATGTGGATTTAATTCAAAAGGAAACCGCCAAACTGGAACATCCGGAAGAATACCGTATTTTATATTCTGCCCACGGCCTGCCGGAAAAGGTGATAGAAGCCGGCGATCCTTATCGGGACCGTACGGAAAAAACCTGTCGGGCCATTCAGGAAAGATTGGGTCACCCGGATCATGTGGTTTGTTTTCAAAGCCGGGTTGGTCCAATGAAATGGATTGAACCCTATACCGAGGATGAAATCAAGCGGGCCGGTATTGAGGGAAAATCCTTGATCGTCATACCGGTTTCCTTTGTTTCGGAACATTCGGAAACCCTGGTGGAGCTTGATATTCAATATCGGAATATTGCCGATGAAGTCGGGGTGAAGGATTATATCAGAATTGCAGCCATTGGTTGTCACAAGTCCTATATTTCTGCTCTGGCAAATCTGGTGACGGGAGATGTTAAGGAATAAAAGTGATAGAATTTTTTGCCACATATTATAACTGGTTTCTTTTCCTGCATATCGTGACAGTGATCAGCTGGATGGCAGGTATGTTTTATATGCCGCGTCTGTTTGTTTATCATTCGCGGCTGGCGGTGGGGTCCGAGGCTTCCGAGATGTTCAAGGAAATGGAGCGTAAATTAATCAGGATTATTATTAATCCGGCGATGATACTGGCGTGGATATTTGGTTTATGTATGGCTTTTGGTCAGGATTACTGGGGGGATATCTGGTTTCAGGTTAAATTCACCTGCGTGATGATTATGAGCGGCTTCCACGGATTTTTATCCCGGTGGCGGCGGCAGTTTGCCCGCGATGAAAATACCCACAGTGAAAAATTCTATCGTGTGGTAAATGAAATTCCGACAATATTTATGATCTTCATTGTGTTTCTGGTGATCATGAAACCATTTTAAAGCTTGACAGCACCTTGTTTGAAAATTAGATAACAGGCTTTCTTTAAGAGTATTTTTACTCTATCATGTTTTTATAAACCATCAGAGACAGCCTGTTTTTATCCTCTTCTTAATTTATTGACCTATTCCAGTGACGCCAAAGTCACTTTGCCGCATTCGACAAAACCCGTAAAATTTTTCCCTTGAACTATGCCACATGGACATATCATATGAATCTATTGGAACTTAAAAAGAAAGCCCCGAGCGACCTGCTCATGCTGGCTGAAGAGCTTAATGTAGAAAACGCAAGCAACATGCGAAAGCAGGACATTATGTTTGCCATTCTTAAGGCACTTGCGGAAAAGGGAGAAGAGATAACCGGTGGTGGTACGATCGAACTTTTGCAGGATGGTTTTGGTTTTTTACGTTCACCCGAAGCAAATTACCTGCCCGGCCCGGATGATATTTATGTCAGCCCAAGCCAGATACGGCGGTTTGGCCTGCGGACCGGCGATACCGTAGAGGGCCAGATCAGGGGGCCAAAAGAGGGGGAAAGATATTTTGCCCTGCTGAAGGTGTCGTTAATAAATTTTGAAGACCCCGAAGCCGGTCGTCATAAAATACATTTTGACAGCCTGACCCCCCTGCATCCGGATGAAAAATTCAAACTGGACCGGGAAGCCCCCGGCGTGAAAGATAATTCAGCGCGGGTGATCGATCTGATTTCCCCCATCGGAAAGGGCCAGCGTGCGGTAATTGTTGCCCCGCCCCGGACCGGCAAGACCGTATTATTGCAGAATATTGCCCACGCCATCACGGAAAACCACCCCGATGTCTTTCTGATCGTCCTGTTGATTGATGAAAGGCCGGAAGAGGTTACCGATATGCGCCGCTCGGTAAACGGCGAGGTTATCAGCTCCACCTTTGACGAACCGGCAACCCGCCATGTGCAGGTGGCTGAAATGGTTATTGAAAAAGCCAAACGCCTGGTGGAACACAAAAGGGATGTGGTAATCCTGCTGGACAGCATTACCCGCCTGGCACGGGCCTATAACACAGTGATCCCGAGTTCCGGCAAGGTTTTGACCGGTGGTGTCGATGCTAATGCGCTGCAACGGCCAAAAAGATTTTTTGGTGCGGCCCGTAATATCGAAGAGGGTGGCTCCCTCAGCATTATCGCCACCGCCCTGATCGATACCGGAAGTCGGATGGATGAGGTTATTTTTGAGGAATTCAAAGGAACCGGCAATTCTGAAATAGTTCTGGACCGCAAGGTAAGCGACAAGCGTGTTTTCCCGGCGATTGATATTATCAAGTCCGGAACCCGCAAGGAAGAACTGCTGATGGATAAGGCAACATTGGCGAAAATGTATGTCCTGAGACGGATTTTGATGCCCATGGGATCGGTGGATGCCATGGAATTCCTGTTGGGTAAAATAAAAGAAACAAAAAATAATGATGAATTCTACAGCTCCATGAATAATTAGAATTCTGACTCCAAGCCGTTAATAATAGCCCCGCCTGATAACCTTCAGGGGGGCTATACTTTTGCCTGAGGCTTGCTTATAGTTTCCTGAGAAAAACAACAAATAAACAGGGATAGTTCAGTAATGCCAGAAGATCAAAAACCAGAAGATCAAAAACCAGAAGATCAAAAACCAGATAGTCAGAAACACAACATTAGCCTTCTGGAATCCCTGATCCCGGTTGGCGTTCTGGTGATCTTTCTGATTCTGTCAGTTTCCATTTATGGTGACGACACCCAGAGCGGCTCAAGCCAGATGTCCCTGTTGGTCAGTGCTGGCGTGGCCTTGTTGATTGGCTGGAAAAACGGTTATAAATGGCCGGAAATTGAACGGGCTATTTCTCACGGCATATCCAACACCACCAATGCCCTGCTGATTTTATTGATGGTCGGGGCGCTGATTGGCACCTGGATATTGTCCGGCACGGTACCGGCAATGATTTATTATGGTCTTCAGATCATCTCCCCCGATTATTTTTATGTTACGGCCTGCCTGCTATGTGCGTTAACGGCTGTTTGTATCGGCAGCAGCTGGTCCACGGCCGGTACCGTCGGGATCGGGTTAATCGGGATTTCCGCAGGATTGGGGCTTTCGCCGGCCATTACGGCCGGAGCGATTATTTCCGGGGCCTATTTCGGCGATAAAATGTCCCCCCTGTCAGACACAACCAATCTGGCACCGGCCGTTGCAGGTTCGGAATTATTCAGCCATATTCGCCATATGGTCTGGACCACCTTCCCGGCTATCACCATCGCATTAATATTATATCTGTTGCTTGGCCTGTCGGCGGACGCGGAGCTTTCAGAAAATAATATTCAGCAGCAGATGGATATTTTAAACCAGAATTTCCATATCGGGGTTTACCTGCTCATTCCCATGGCGGTGGTTTTTTACATGGCCTATAAAAGGCTGCCCGCTTTTCCAACTATAATGGTTGGCGCCCTTGTTGGCGGGCTGTTTGCGGTGATTTTTCAGCAGGATGTTATCGTGAAATTTGTCGGTGGGGATCAGGCGGGTTTTATCAATATGTTTGACGGGGTCTGGCGGGCTTTATATGGGGGCTATACAGCAGATACGGGCAATGCGGCACTGGATAAACTGTTAAGCCGGGGCGGTATGTCGAGCATGCTTTATGCAGTATGGTTGATAATTTGCGCCCTTACCTTTGGTTCCATTCTTGAGAAGCTCGGCATGCTAAAACGGATAATTTCCGGGGCCCTGTCCGTTGCACAATCCACCGGATCGTTGATATTGACCACAGCCCTGACCTGTATCGGGGTGAATATGTTAACGGCGGATCAGTATATTTCCATCGTTTTGCCGGGCCGCATGTTCCGTCTGGAATATAAAAGGCGTGGCCTGGCCCCAAAGAACCTGTCACGGGTGCTGGAAGACGGCGGAACCGTAACATCCGTTCTGGTTCCCTGGAATACCTGCGCGGTATATATGTTTGCCACCTTGGGGGTGTCGCCTTATGTTTTTATTCCCTTTTGCTTTTTTAATATCCTCAGCCCGATGATTACGGTTTTATATGGATTTATAAATTTCAAAATTGAAAGAATTGAAAAACCGGAAGCGGCATTGGCAGAATAAAACACTATTGAAATGCGGTGGCCTGTTCCAGGTCAAGCAGGAATTTCTTGGTTTCAACGCCGTCCCCGCCGGAATATCCGGTCAGCTTTCCCTGCCTTCCCATAACCCTGTGACAGGGGATGATAATGGGGATGGGGTTTAGGCCGCATGCGGTGCCAACGGCGCGGGGGTGAGAATTGATCTTTTCTGCCACTTCACCATAAGTCATTGTTTTTCCATAAGGAATTTCACACATAACCTGCCAGACACTCTTCTGGAAATCCGTACCAGCAGGATCCAGCGGCAGGATAAATGCCGGATTTAATCTGTCAAAATAATCATCCATCAATTGTTTGATGTTTTGCAGAAAAGGGGTCTTTTTTGACAGGGGTGACCAGCCCCAGTCAACCGCGACGATTTTACCACCTTCCTCACTGAGCGTCAGATCACCGACAGGGCTATGGAATGAAAGCTGGGTCATGGTTGTCCTTTTTTGTTTATGGCATGTCTGCTGTTATATCGTCCACGCATTCTATCCGAACCACATATATGCCGCAACTTGTCCATGAATAACCCACCAAGGTATTGCAACAATATATCATAACATTAAATAAGTGTGGTCATAAAGGTGGCTTTCCCATATATAATATTATTTTTACAGAGGGAATATCCGATGAAAATAACCATAGATATAGACTGCAACCCAAAGGAAGCCAGGGAATTCCTCGGGCTTCCGGATTTAAAGCCGCTGCAGGATGCCTTCATGGCAAATATGCAGGAGAAAATGTCTTCCGGCCTGTCCAAAGACGATATGGAAAAGATGTTTGATCTGTGGATGGCGCCAGGCCTGAAGCAGGCCGGGCAAAACATGGAGGCTTTTCAGAATGTCTTCTGGAATGCCGCAAAGACGACAGAGAAATAAATTGCCGGAACGTGAAACAATATATGCCCTGTCCAGCGGTCGGGGCCGGGCAGGGGTTTCTGTGATCCGACTGTCCGGGCCTGAGGTGATGGCGGCGATCCTGACACTGACCAGAAAACAGAAACCACCTGTTCCACGTGAAGCCTGTCTTTGCTGGTTTTTTGACCCGGAAACGGACGCGCGCCTTGATCAGGGGCTATTGTTGTACTTCCCCGCCCCCAAAAGCTTTACCGGCGAAGATGTGGCGGAATTTCATATTCATGGCGGACGGGCCGTCATCGCCGGTTTTCTGTCGGCCCTGTCCGGACTTCCCGGATTAAGGGCGGCAAATCCCGGTGAATTTACCCGCCGGGCTTTTGACAATGGCAAGATGGACCTGACGGCGGCAGAGGGTCTGGCCGACCTGATCAATTCAGAAACCGAAGCCCAGAGACGACAGGCGTTACGGCTAATGGATGGTCGTCTGGCCGGGCTGTATGAAGGCTGGCGCACAGAAATAATAGCGGCCATGGCCCACATCGAAGCTGACATAGACTTTGCGGACGAGGAAATACCGGACGATGTGACGGCGCAGGTCTTGCCGCAGGTGGAGGAATTGATAAAAAAAATCACCCGCCATATGGGGGATGGTTTCAAGGGCGAGCGAATCAGGGATGGTCTTCAGGTGGTAATTCTGGGGGAACCCAACATTGGAAAATCCACATTGCTGAATTTTCTGTCAAAAAGGGATGTGGCCATTGTCTCCGATATTGCCGGCACCACCCGCGACGTGCTGGAGGTTCATCTTGATATGGATGGCTTCCCGGTCACCATTGCTGATACGGCCGGCCTTCGGGACAGCGGGGACGTGATTGAGATCGAAGGCATCCACCGGGCAGAAAAACGCGCCCGGGCGGCAGACATAAAAATTATTTTACTTGATGCCGCCACATGGCCCACCATCCCGGACAGGCTGAAAGACCAGATTGATCAAAATACAATCATTTTGCTGAACAAGGCTGATCTCTGCCCCACCCCAAAAGCAGATATGGAAAAGCATGCCCCCCCCTCTATTGCTGTGCTGATTATCTCGGCAAAGACAGAATCTGGTCTGGACAGCCTGTTGTCCACGTTATCTATAGAGGTTGAAAAGCGTATGGAGCTTTCCGATGCACCAAACCTGACAAGAGTTCGTCACCGTGAGGCCCTGACAGAATCTCTGACCCATTTGCAGAGATTTAGCGATTCTCCCCACAAGCAAGAGGAGTTATTGGCGGAAGATCTCAGGATGGCGGCCCGGAATTTGGGGGCCATCACCGGTCGGGTGGATGTGGAAGACATATTGGACAAGATATTCACAGAGTTCTGTATAGGTAAGTAACATCTAATTTAATGCATAGAATAACGATGTTTTCGGGTTGTTAACGTTTTGTTAACCTTTTATGTTCCACGTGAAACATTACTAGACCGATACAACCTGCCGAATATTCTCCCAAATCATCCTTTGACATTGTTTTATTATAAAATTAAAGTCCCGTTCTCACGATATTGGTAGTCGTGATTTGAAAATAATTTTCAGAGTATGATTTTGATGTTTCAATATGATGTTATTGTGATTGGTGGCGGGCATGCGGGTTGTGAGGCGGCAGCCGCATCGGCCCGTTTTGGCGCGAAAACCCTGCTGGTCAGCCACAAGATCGAAACTATTGGGGAAATGTCCTGCAACCCGGCCATTGGCGGATTGGGCAAGGGCCATCTGGTGCGGGAAATTGATGCGCTGGACGGCCTGATGGGGCGGGTCATTGACCAATCCGGCATTCAGTTCCGTATGCTGAACAAGCGCAAGGGCCCGGCGGTTCGCGGTCCCCGGGCGCAGGCAGACCGTAAACTATACCGTAAAGCCATGCAGGACTATATTTTAAACATGGTAAATCTGGACGTCAGGGCCGAAGCCATAGAAAACCTGATAATATCAGGTGAGGACGCGGACCGGAAAATTTCCGGTGTGATCACTCAAAAGGGCGAAGAAATACACAGTGGGCGGGTTATACTGACCACCGGAACCTTTCTTGGCGGCATAATACATATGGGCGACAGGCAAATTCCGGCGGGACGCATGGGTGAGCCGCCATCACTGGGCCTGTCCCAAAGCCTTGCCCGCGCCGGTTTTAAACTGGACCGGTTAAAAACCGGAACCCCGGCACGGCTGGACGGGCGAACCATAAACTGGGCCGTCTGCGACCCACAGCCGGGCGACAATCCCCCGCAGCCCTTTTCCTTTATGAACAGCCAGATTTTAGTGTCACAAATATCATGTCATATCACCCATACCACCGAAAAAACTCATGACATTATCCGCCAGAACCTGAGTAAATCTGCCATGTATAGCGGAAATATTGACGGCATAGGCCCCAGATACTGCCCCTCTATCGAAGATAAGGTGGTGCGTTTTGCCGATAAAGCCAGTCACCAGATATTTCTGGAGCCGGAGGGGCTTGATGATGACACGGTTTACCCCAATGGTATTTCCACATCACTGCCGGAAGATGTGCAGTATGATTATATCCGGTCCATTCCGGGTCTGGAAAATGTGGAAATCAGACAGTTTGGCTATGCCATCGAATATGACTTTGTTGATCCACGTGAATTAATGGTAACGCTTGAGACCAAAAAAATTGCCGGACTGTATTTTGCCGGGCAGATAAACGGCACAACAGGTTATGAGGAGGCGGCGGCACAGGGGCTTCTGGCAGGGGTCAATGCCGCACGTTCTGCGGCAGGGTCGTCAGATTTTATTCTGGACCGGGCCGATGCCTATATGGGGGTGATGATTGACGATCTGGTGACCAAGGGAACCCGGGAGCCGTACCGCATGTTTACCAGCCGGGCTGAATATCGTCTGAAATTACGGTCAGACAATGCGGATCAACGATTAACCCCTCTGGGGCTGGATAATGGTATTATTTCCAATGCGCGGAAAAGACGCTTCACAGATAAAATCACGGCACTGAAAAAATACACCACATTGGTGGAAAGGCTTGAGATTTCACCAAACAAGGCCGCCACATTCGGCCTGAAGGTCAATAAGGACGGTGTGCGGCGTTCCGCAAAGACCCTGTTGTCTTATCCGGAGGTTTCACTGAATGACCTGATAAAAATCTGGCCGGAACTGTCGGAAATCCCGCAGGATATCGCCGGACAGATTGAAATTGATGCCACATATAGTGCTTACCTCATACGGCAGGATGCGGATATACTGGCCTTTCGAAAAGATGAAAACCTGTTATTGCCCAAAGGACTTGACTATTCTGCCATTGGCGGCCTGTCCAACGAGGTCCGGGAAAAGCTTTTATCTGCCCGTCCCGCCACATTGGGCTCTGCGGCGCGTATTTCGGGGGTTACCCCATCGGCGCTTAACAGTCTGCTCAGATATGTTAAAAGAAAAGGGGGGTAGCCGCCATGTCCGGGTTTTTTGATGAAAAAAGCTTTCAGGAAAAAACAGGTGTTCCACGTGAAACCCTTGAAAACCTGCGCATCTATGCCAGTCTGTTGAAAAAATGGCAAAACAAGATAAATCTGGTCAGTACAACGACCCTGCCTGATTTATGGTCCCGGCATTTTTATGACAGCTTTCAGTTAAAGCCCCATTTTGATCTGTCAAAAGCGGAAAACCTGCGGATTCTCGATATTGGCAGTGGTGCGGGCTTTCCGGGTCTGTTACTGTCCATGCTGGGGATTGGTGAATTTCACATGGTGGAAAGCAATAATAAAAAATGCGCCTTCATGCGGCAGGTGATCCGGGATACAAAATGCAGGGCTGTTGTCCATAATATGCGGGCCGAAAATTTAACGGCCTTTCACGTGGATTATATCATCTCCCGGGCCTGCGCCCCCCTGGGCAAGCTGCTCAGCCTTGGGCAGAATTTTATCCATGATGATGTGGTATGTCTGTTCCTGAAGGGCCAGACCGCAGAACAGGAAATTGTCGGGGCCAGAGAAAAATGGGCCTTTGAGGTGGAAAAATTCACAAGCATAACGGAAGAATCGGCTATGCTGTTGAAAGTCAGTCATATAAAGGCTTTAGGCCCAGTTGAATAAGGAAGAAAAGATGAATATGTCCACAAAGTTATCCACAGGCATCAAAAAGACAGAAATCATCGCCATCGCCAATCAAAAGGGCGGTGTGGGCAAAACCACCACCACCATAAATCTTGCCACTGCCCTGGTTGCGGCCAAGAAAAAAGTGCTGCTGATTGATATGGACCCCCAGGGAAATGCCAGTACCGGACTTGGGCTGGAACGGGAAAACCGGGATAACAGCATTTATGAAATCCTGATGGGGGAAATCAGTCTGACTGACGCGATTGCTGAAACCATCGTACCTGACTTGTTTCTGATTCCCTCGACGGTTGACCTTGCGGGTGCGGAATTGGAGCTTGTCAATGAAACACAGCGCACCTACCGGCTGCGAAAGGCTCTTCAGGACCCGATTATTGATCAGTTTGACTATATCCTGATTGATTGCCCGCCATCATTAAGTCTTTTGACCCTGAATTCACTGGCGGCGGCCCGTTCGGTGATTGTGCCCTTGCAATGTGAGTTCTTCGCACTGGAAGGGTTAAGCCTGTTGCTGCGGACCATCGAAACTGTAAAGGCCAATTTTAACCCGGCGCTGGAGATCGGGGGCGTGGTTCTGACCATGTTTGATGGTCGCAATAATCTTTCCGGTCAGGTGGCAAATGATGTGCGCGGTCATCTGGGCTCAAAAGTTTTCAAGACGGTAATTCCCAGAAACGTGCGGGTTTCCGAGGCCCCGTCCCATGGTATGCCTGTTTTGCTTTATGATCATCAATGCAGTGGCAGTCAGGCCTATATCCGACTGGCACGGGAGCTGTTGCGGCGGGGTGTTTCCCATGCGGCATAGGGTCGGGAAAATATAAATACCAAAATAATATTTCAAGGAACTTTCATTAAATGACTGTCAAGGAAAAAACTAAAAATACCAAGGGGTTGGGCCGTGGCCTGTCGGCACTTCTCGGTTCCACGGATAAGGAATATTCAGATATTGCAACGGCGAATGTTTCACGTGACAGGGATTTGCCCATTGAGTTTCTGGTGCCAAATCCCTATCAGCCCCGGTTTTATTTTGATGAGCAGAAATCCGCCGATTTAATACAGTCCATCAAGGACCGGGGTATATTACAGCCGCTTCTGGTGCGCCGTCGTGGTGACCTTGACGAATATGAGATTATCGCCGGGGAGCGACGCTGGCGGGCGGCGCAGGCCGCAGAATTGCACAGTGTTCCGGTTATTGTCAGGGAAATGTCCGATGCGGAGGCTCTGGAAATTGCCCTGATTGAAAATATCCAGCGTCATGATCTAAGCCCCATAGAGGAAGCTATGGGCTATCGGCGTCTGATGGATGAATTTCACCACACTCAGGAACAGCTCGGCCATATCGTTGGCAAAAGCCGCAGTCATATTGCCAATATTCTCCGTTTACTGGCCTTGCCCGATGCTGTGCAGAGGTTGGTGGCGGAAGGGAAGCTCACCATGGGACATGCCCGCGCCCTGATCACGGTTGATGATGCGACGGCCATGGCTCACAGAATAATTGATGAGGGATTGAGTGTCCGACAGGTGGAATCGCTGTCAAAAAAGGGCAAGGCAGGAAAGCCCGCACGTGCGAAAACACCGGCGGCAGGCCCGAAAGCCCACAGGCTTGACAAGGATGCGGACACCCTTGCACTGGAAAATGACCTGTCTCTGGCTTTGGGGCTTTCAGTTTCCATCGAATTCAACAGTGATGAAAGCGGCGAATTGCGACTTCAGTATAAAACCCTGGAACAGCTGGACGACATATGTCAGCGACTAAGCTCTTAGAATCCTCTTAAAGATATAAAATATCCCTGAAAATATCTGAAATAAATCACGGTTTATCTGGCTGTAATCCGCAGAAACCAGACTTTTTATTATGCTTTAAGCTTAAAATGACTAATTTAGTCTTATTTTCATTGACAGACGATGATTTTAACCCCATTTATATAGAATACTGAAATGGTATGATTTATATCCGGGACACCCCAAAAGGAGGTACACCCCCTATGATAAAATTATCAAATCTGGCTGATTATGCCGTTGAGCTGATGTGTTGTATTGCTCTGAAGGCGGATGATATTCATTCTTCCGCTGGTTTGGCAAAATCAGCACAGATTCCCCTGCCCACGGTAAGCAAGATTCTTGGCATGATGGTGCGGGCGGGGCTGCTTGCGTCCCACCGTGGCCTGAATGGCGGTTTTTCACTGGTGGTTCCGGCGTCTGAAATATCCATTGCCGATATTATCGAGGCCATGGACGGTCCGGTACAGCTAACCAACTGCCTTGATGAGGACAGCGCTGATTGTGAAAGAATCAGCAGCTGTGGCACCCGGAGCCAGTGGTACAGAATTAACGAAGCGGTGAAAGACGCGCTTGGCAGTGTGCTTTTGTCGCAAATGATAGAAAGTGTGCCCGATTTTATCGGGGACGGCACGGCGGATGATCTGCCGTTAATTGGTAAAACATTAAACTAGAACAGCGTAAAATATGGTTGCAACAAAAGAAGCCCAACAAACCGTAGAAGACGTCACAGGTGACTATAAATACGGCTTTGTCACGGACATTGAGACGGAAAAAGCCCCGAAGGGTCTGAATGAAGACGTCATCCGGTTTATTTCCGCCAAAAAGAAGGAACCGTCCTGGCTGCTGGACTGGCGTCTGGCTGCTTACCGGAAATGGCTGACCATGGAAGAACCCACCTGGGCCATGGTTGATTACCCGGAAATAGATTTTCAGGACATCTATTATTATGCCGCCCCGAAATCTGCCGAAGACGGGCCGAAAAGTCTGGATGAGGTTGATCCCGAATTGCTCAGAACATATGAAAAACTCGGAATTTCTCTTCAGGAACAAGAGGTTCTGGCGGGCGTTGCGGTTGATATAGTTTTTGACAGCGTGTCGGTGGCCACAACATTCCGTAAAAAATTAAAGGAAGCCGGAATTATTTTCTGCTCCATATCCGAAGCTGCCCATGATTACCCGGATATGATGAAAAAATATCTGGGCTCTGTGGTGCCGGTGGCGGATAATTATTATTCCGCCCTGAACAGTGCGGTATTTACCGATGGTACATTTGTCTATATTCCAAAAGGCGTACGCTGCCCCATGGAACTCAGTACCTATTTTCGCATTAACGAAGCCAATACCGGGCAGTTTGAACGAACCATCATCATAGCGGACGAGGGGTCATATGTTTCCTATCTCGAAGGATGCACGGCACCGCAGCGCGATGAAAACCAGCTTCATGCGGCGGTGGTGGAATTAATCACCCATGATGATGCGGAAATCAAATATTCCACAGTACAAAACTGGTATCCCGGTGATAAGGATGGCAAAGGCGGAATTTATAATTTTGTCACCAAGCGCGGGGCCTGTCGCGGTAAAAATTCGAAAATTTCCTGGACCCAGGTGGAAACCGGCTCTGCCATCACCTGGAAATACCCGAGCTGTTTACTTATCGGTGATAATTCGGTCGGTGAATTCTATTCCGTTGCGATTACCAATAATCATCAGCAGGCCGATACCGGTACAAAAATGATCCATATCGGCAAAAACACCTCCAGCACGATTATTTCCAAAGGGATCAGCGCCGGCAAGTCCCAGGCCACATACCGGGGGCTGGTCAAGGTGATGGCCGGGGCTGAAAATGCCCGGAATTTTACCCAGTGTGACAGCCTGCTGATCGGTGATCAGTGCGGCGCCCATACCGTACCCTATATTGAAATAAAAAACCCCACAGCACAGGTGGAGCATGAGGCAACCACATCGAAAATAAGCGATGAACAGCTGTTCTACTGTCAACAGCGCGGGTTGGAGGTTGAGGATTCCGTTGCCTTGATAGTCAATGGCTTCTGTAAGGATGTGATGCAGCATCTGCCCATGGAATTTGCTGTAGAGGCTCAAAAACTGCTTGGCATCAGCCTGGAAGGCAGTGTTGGATAAGACAACTTTGTAAAGAGAGTGAAATGCTGGAAATTAAAAACTTACATGTCACCGTTGGCGGCAAGGAAATCCTCAAAGGGGTAAATCTGACCATAAACAATGGCCAGGTTCACGCCATTATGGGGCCAAACGGGGCCGGAAAAAGCACCCTGTCCTATGCCATTTGCGGCAAGGACGGTTATGATGTGACAAAGGGGTCGGTTACCTATAATGGCAAAGACCTGCTGGACCTGAGCCCGGATGAGCGTGCCGGAGAAGGGCTTTTTCTGGGGTTTCAGTATCCGGTGGAAATTCCGGGCGTGTCCAATATGAATTTTTTGCGCACCGCACTGAACAGTCAGCGTCGCTACCGGGGGTTGGAAGATATGCCCGCCGTTGAATTTCTGAAACTGGTGCGGGCCCGTGCCGCAGAACTTGATATGGACCCTGAAATGTTGAAGCGTCCGGTGAATGTGGGCTTTTCCGGCGGTGAGAAAAAACGCAACGAAATGGTTCAAATGGCGGTATTGGCCCCTTCCATGGCGGTGTTGGATGAAACAGATTCCGGTCTTGATATTGATGCCCTGAAAATTGTTGCTGATGGTATTAACCGGCTGCGCGGGGCGGATAAATCCATATTGATGATCACCCACTATCAAAGGCTTCTTGATTATGTTGTGCCGGATTTTGTCCATGTTCTGGCCGATGGCCGGATTGTAAAGACCGGGGGCAAGGATTTGGCATTACAGTTGGAAGAAAAAGGCTATGTCGGGCTTGGCATTGCGGAAACGGCGGCGTAAATGGCGTTAAAATTACATCTGGATAACCCCGAAATAGCCAGGGAGTTTGATGCGCTGAAGGCGTCCCTGCCCGGTGCGGATCAGCCATGGTTAAATGATCTGCGCAGTGAGGCCATGGCAAGCTTTACGGACAGCGGGATTCCCGGCCCCAAAGTGGAAGAATGGAAATATACCAACCTTGGTTTTCTGGCCAGGGAGAACTTTGGGCTTGCGTCAAAAGCCCACGGGCAATCAGAAATAAAGGACTTGTTTAACAGGGCCTGTTTTAAAAATATTGCGGGTCCGGTGATCGTTTTTGTTAATGGTTATATCCATAAATCATTGTCATCATTACCCGATGAAAGCAGTATTAATCTTTCAATTTTTTCAGAACAGCCGCAAAAATTTCAGCAGGATATGATGGTAACGGGTGGCTCGTCCGCGCTGGATAACCTGAATATAGCCATGGTTACGGATGGCTATCACATTGAAATTTCAGAAAAAACCTCATCCTCCATACAGATTATCCATCTGGCCACATCGGATACCCATATGCAGTCATTGCGTCTGCGGGGCAGGGTTTCCGTTGGCCGGGGGGCATGTGGTAAAATTATTGAAAGCTTCATGGGGCCGGACGGGGCGCGTTACTGGTGCCATATGGTTGGTCATGTCGAGCTGGCCGAGGATGCCCAACTGGAAATATGTCAATATCAAATGCAGGGCAAACAGGCCATCCATATGACGGAATTGCATACAACCATTGCCGACAGGGCCAAATTCAGCCATATGAGCCTGCAGCTTGGTGCCGAGCTCAGCCGGACCGAACTCGTCAGCAGCTTTACCGGTGAATTTGCCCATGTGGATTTGCGCGGGGCTTACCTTGGCCGGGTTAAGCAGTCCCATGATATCTTCACCCGCATTAATCATGACCGGCCAAATTGCCAAAGTAACCAGATATTTCGCGGTGTTCTGGACGAAGGGGGAAAGTCCGCCTTTCAGGGCAAGGTGGTGGTCGCCCGCAATGCCCAGAAAACCAACGCAGACCAGTCCAATAAAAACCTTCTGCTCAGCCGCAAGGCCGAAGCCAACGCCAAGCCGGAACTGCTGATCTATGCCGATGATGTGAAATGCAGTCACGGGGCGACGGTTGGTGAAATTGATCGTGACCAGCTGTTTTACCTGAACTCGCGCGGACTGGACGAGGCCGGTGCCAAAAGCCTGCTGGTGGAGGCCTTTATTTCAGAAGTCTTTGACGGTATGGATGATGAAATATTACAGCAGAGGTACCGGGAAAATACCACCGGATGGTTAAAGCGGGAGGTGACATCATGACGTCACAAAACATTAAAGCCTCACATCCGGGCAATTATAATGTGGCGGAAATTCGCCGGGATTTCCCCATTTTCAGCCAGAAAATATACGGCAAACCCCTGACGTTTCTGGATAGCGGCGCCAGCGCGCAAAAACCGCAACAGGTATTGGACGCCATTCAGAAATGTTATGCCGAGGAATATGCCAATATCCACCGGGGGGTTTATTATCTGTCGCAAATCGGCACCCAGAAATATGAAGATGCCCGGATAAAGACACAGAAATTCATCAATGCGGCGAGCCACAGGGAAATCATCTTTGTGCGCGGGGCCACGGAAGCCATCAACCTTGTGGCTCAAAGTTATGGCCGAAAATTTCTGGACAGGGGCGATGAGGTTATCCTCAGCCAGCTGGAACATCATTCCAATATTGTACCGTGGCAGATGTTGCGCGATGAAAAGGATATTGTGATCAGGGTCGCCCCCATTGACGACAAAGCCAACTTTCTGTTTGAGGAATTTGAAAAACTGCTCAGCGAAAAAGTCAAACTGGTGGCCATCACCCATATTTCCAACGCCCTTGGTACCATTACCCCCATAAAAGAAATTATTGAGGCGGCCCACAGGGTTGGCGCGAAAGTTCTGGTTGATGGCTGTCAGGCCGTGCCCCATATGCGGGTTGATATGCAGGAACTGGGGGCGGATTTTTATGTTTTTTCCGGCCATAAGCTCTATGGCCCCACCGGAGTCGGGGTTTTATATGCCCGGGAAGAACTGCTGGACGCCATGCCCCCCTATCAGGGCGGCGGCGATATGATCCGTTCGGTAACCTTTGAAAAGACGGTCTATAACGACCTGCCCCATAAATTCGAGGCCGGAACCCCTCATATCGCGGGCGGTATTGGTTTTGGGGCGGCTCTTGATTATGTGGAAAATCTGGGGTTTGACAATATTGCCATTCACGAAGATCACCTGCTGGACTATGCAAAGAACCGGATTCAGGAGGTCAAGGGTCTGCGGCTGATCAGCCGGGCGGACCATATGGCGGGTATTATCTCTTTTACCATGGATCTGGCCCACCCCCATGATATTGGCACCATACTGGACCAGGATGGTATCGCCATTCGCACTGGCCACCATTGCGCCCAGCCGGTGATGGATTTTTTCGATATTCCCTCCACGGCCCGCCTGTCTCTGGGGTTATATAATACGGAACAGGATATTGACCGGCTTGTGGACGGCCTGCACAAAGTCAACCGGATTTTTTCCTGAAGGGATAAAGGCAGATACAGGACAAATGAACTTTCTGAAAGATTTTTTAACAGAGGAACAGGATAACAAAGTGATTGATAGCGAAAACAAGTCACCTGAGACAACTTCTGAAAAAGAGGGTGCGGCCCGGGATGTTTCACAGCCCGATTTCTCCCTGCCCCTGTCCGAGGAAACCCGCAATTTTCTCAGGGGGCAGATCGAAGCGCGGATGCGGGAAATATATGACCCGGAAATCCCCATAGATATCTATGAAATGGGTCTGATATATGAAATTAATGTTGATGAGGAGGCGCGGGTGGAAATCATCATGACCCTGACCACCCCCCATTGCCCCGTGGCAGAATCCATGCCCGGTGATGTGCAGATCAGGGCATTTGATGTGGACGGGGTGCGGGATGTGAATGTGGAACTGGTCTGGGACCCGCCCTGGACCATCTATATGATGAGCGAAGCCGCCAGACTTGAAATGGGTTTTATGTAAGCGTCTTAAAGTTTTTCCACCTTTTCCCGCAGCTCTGTGAAAAGTTCGGGGATTTCATGCAGATGCTTTTCTTCCACATCCAGAATGGCGGTGAAGGCACGTTTTTTCAAAGAACGCACATCAAGCTTATGGGCCAGATTGGATAGTTTTGCCTGGGTCAATAACTGCTCGATCAACCTTTCCGCACTGTTGATGCGTCCCCACAGATAATCATTTTCCCGGTCGGCGCGGCTGAAAAATGCCCCGAACCCTGCCATGGCCGTCCCCCGGAGCGGTATTACATCATCATCCTTACGCAGGACGGAAATATCCTTCGGGCTGATGCGGCTGACTTTTATTTCATTGAATTCGCCCATTTCCTTGGACCCCATGATGGAAAATGTCGTCACATCCCAAAAGGAAAAACCCACATAGCTGATGGCCAGGTTTTTTGCCAGATCGCTTTTCCAGTTGATATTATTCTGATCGGCAATAATCTGATCGGCAACCACCTTGAACCGGTCAAGATTTATCGTATCGGCCAGCTCATCCAAAGCAGACTTCATCAGGGGAATATGGCGGTTCAGTTTTTCTTCAATGGTCGCGCTTGGGGTGTCATCATCAATGTCAAATTCTGAAATTGGACAAAAGGCCTCCCGCAGGCTTTTTTTGACCTGATCGGGAATGGCCTTCTGATCGGCACAATTGTCAATATCTTCCAATATTTCATAAAGCGATCGTTTCAGATCATCCAGTTTTGATACATCCTGGGAATGATAGGCATAATAACTGTTCAGGTCCTTAATGACGAATAACAGGCGTCGTCTCTGGTATTTTATATCGAACCGGGTCAGAAAATATCCCCAGGACGGCAGGGGATCATCGGGCCTGTCTTTTTTTACCAGTCCCGTAACCCAGTTAAACAGCCGGGATTTATTCTTTTTTTCCAGTCTTTGGGAATAACTGGAAAAATCGAACCTGTCCTGAAAAGCCATATGGTGTAAAATGGTAAACAGCTGCCGCCTTATGCGGCTTCCGCTGCTAAATCCGCATATATCACCGATCAGGCTGGTCAGGTTGGCCACCGTATTGCGCAGTTTCAATCTGGCGTATCCCCCGTAAGAAAATCCGGCCCCGGTAACCGATTTTATATTGACGATAATCCTTAGATAGGTGATCTGCCTGGCATCCGTTATGCTATCCAGTGTTTTGCCGGAAACCTCCTTGACCATCTGTTCAATTTCCGGCTTGGCGTGATCTATCACAGTTTTGATGGTTCTGATTTCCTGGTTATGTATCTGGATATTCGTCAGGTCATCATGCATTGGCTCGTTCATGGGAATATTGGACAATGCCCCTTTAATGGTGTTTAACATCGACGGTGGCGCACCGGTTGGCGAGGCATAGGCCCGTTCCGGATTGGGATCGATATAGATAATCCGCCGGTCAACCTCCCTGAATGCCGGTCGGCCCTGAATGGCAAGTATGGCCTTGTCAAAGGGCTTGTTATTTAAAATACTGCCGTCAAGAAAAGATGTCTGCATGGGGTCCAGCCCGGCTTTCTCATATTCCGGAAAATTCTTTTTTAAAAAGTCGTCTTTTTTAATCCAGCTTTTATCCAGACCTTTTAGAAAACTGTCCACCTCCCGCAGCTGGGACGGGGGAAAGGCACCGGGATAGCTCGCCGTGGCCCGGGCGGCAAAGCTCAGGGCCGGAATGTCCAGATCCATGAAGTCTGATTCTATATTTTCGGGGTTTTTCGTAATTTTTGCATTCCGGCCAGAATTATTGCCATTTAATTTATTGATATAGGAAAAAAGAAAATTATGGCGATGTTCGCGTTCACGAATGGTCGGTGGGTCATTGAGCGGCACAAGCCGGCTAAAGCCGTAATAGTCAGTTACGGTGACATAAAGATCCAACCGGTGACCATAGGGCATCAGGGAATGATTTTGAATTTTCCCCATGGCTTGAAGCCCGTTATACATCAGGCTCAGAAAATATTTGCCGTCAAAGGGCGGTTTTAAATTCCAGATACTCATCAATGCCGGGAGCTTTTCCTTTACCCTGTCCGCCAGCGCACTGTTGCCCAGATATTTTCGGCTCAGATAATTGATCAGGGGCTTGGAAAAAACCTTATCCAGGGCCCCGGCGGGTTTTTTATTGCCGACCAGATGGCTTACATCGGCCTCTTCCAGCCAATGATGACGCAGGTGATCCATGCTCAGATCATGGGCCAGTGCGCGGCCCAGAAAAATACTGTTCATGCCGCCGGCTGACGCCCCGGCGATAACATCCACCACCACCCGCAGTTCAAGCTCCGGGGAAAGAGCCTTTAAAATATCAAAATAAACCAGTTCTGTATCGGGTTTGTCCAACAGGTCTTCATTGGGATAGATATAGCGTTTGCGGCTTTGCGCATTAATGTCAGGGTTGCTGTGAAAGGCTTTTGATGCCCGGGCCAGTTTCAGAATTTCCTTGGAAGAACCATGAATATATACGGCGAGCGAAACACCGCCAAAACATACCAGCGCCAGTCTTAATTCTTTTTCCTGCATGTTTGTTTACTCTATTTTGTGATCCGCCGGAATAATAACAGTTATAAGTTGGCCTGTATGGTTTTTTATCCGGGGCCAGTTATCAATATCAAATTCCAGCAGGGTGAGACAGCAGGGGGGATATGCCAAGACATGACTGTTCCGGGGGAGCTTTTCCGCCAGATTATGAAATAAAACTGACAGGCCCGGATTATGGCCGATGATCATCGGAGCCTTGATATTTTGGGCCAATTGCCGGACTTGACCGATCATTTGGTCTGCTGATGCCAGATATAAATCATCGCTGAATTTTGTGGAAAAGACTGTTTCAGCTCCCATCTTCAGGTTTTCCAGGGTTTCTCTGGCCCGGTTGGCTGATGAACAGAGAATATGGTCAGGCAGACTATCCAATTGTTTTAGATGTTGCCCAAGCCAACTTGCATCCTGCTGACCCTGATAGGCAAGGGGACGGGTTTTGTCGGTTGTACCAAAGGCGGCTTTGGCATGTCTGAGAAGAAAAAGTCGTTTCATCTGAATTCTGCGGCTCAAAAGTCACAATTAACAATCACTGGTCAGAAATCACTGGCGATTCCATTATTTTCCCAGTCACCATAACGGGTCGGTTCGGGCCCTTTGCGACCGCCAATTTCTTTTTTCGGCCTGCTGTCCCTGTTGCTTTTGTCGTTATGACGTAATTTTTTTTCTGTTGTGACGGCTGTCTCCGGCTCGCTCATGGGATATGCCCTTGTTGAATCCACTATCTGTTTCCCTATATAACAGGTATATTCCGGATTAGACAAGGAAACAGAAATGGGATTTTTTAAAACCGCACTTTTGTTGAGTGCCATGACGGCATTGTTTTTAACGGTCGGATTCATGCTGGGCGGACAGACAGGTATGGTGATAGCCTTTGTTGTCGCCCTTGCCATGAATGCCTTTGCCTATTGGAATTCGGACAAGATGGTGTTGCGCATGTTTGGTGCACAGCAGATAACACGAAATAGCGCAAACCGCGCCCATCAGGATTATTACCGCACGGTGGAAAATCTGGTGCAACGCGCCGGTATGCCCATGCCGAAGGTCTATATCATCAACAGCCGTCAGCCCAACGCCTTTGCCACCGGGCGAAACCCGGAAAATGCGGCGGTGGCGGCCTCCGGCGGATTGCTGGAAATATTAAGCCGGGATGAAATTGCCGGGGTGATGGCCCATGAGCTGGCCCATGTCAAACACCGGGATACTTTGATCATGACCGTGACGGCCACTTTTGCCGGGGCCATCGGGATGTTGGCTAACTTCGCCCTGTTTTTTGGTAATAACCGCAATAACCCATTGGGCATTGTTGGCACGATACTGGTGATGTTGCTCGCCCCCATGGCGGCGATGCTGGTTCAGATGGCCGTCAGCCGCAGCCGGGAATATGAAGCCGACCGGCTGGGGGCAGAGATCAGCGGCCAGCCCCTGATGTTGGCGTCAGCCCTTGAGAAGCTGCAGACTGCCAGCAAAAGACTGCCCAATGAAACGGCGGAACGAAACCCCGCCATGGCCCATATGTTCATTGTAAACCCCCTGCAGGGCAAAAGGATGGATAACCTGTTTTCCACCCACCCCAATATGAATAACCGCATCAAACGGTTGCAGGAAATGGTCCCGGATATGACCCGGAATGCGACCCGGAATATAAAAAAGGGCTACCCAAAAGCAAAGGCAAGGGATCAGTCCCGTTATGGTTCCGAAGGCCGTTACCGTTCCGATGACCGGGGCCGTTCCGGCATCCCGCAAAGTGGTGCCGACAAAAGCAAAGATAAACCCGGTCCCTGGGGGTAAAATGTGGCAGGATAGAGACTTCTTGGTTTCCTGTGACGCCTGTGCTACGTCCTTTCGGATAGATATAAAAACTGAAGGACCAATCAATAATGGCAAATGACCTGACAGGCCGGTGGGCGGCACTGGGTTTTCTGGAAAGGATGCTGGATGACCATTTGCCGCTGGATCAGGCCTTTGATCAGGTCTGCCGCCAATATGGTGACAGGCTGTCGGCTCAGGACCGGGGTTTCATACGCCATCTGGGCACCACATGTCTGCGTCATCTGGGCCAACTGGACGCCATGATCAATCATTGCACACCGAAAAACCTGACCGGCAAGCAGAAAACCATCCGTAATATTCTCCGGCTTGGCATCACGCAATTGTTGTATATGGCGGTTCCGGCCCACGGGGCGGTCAACTCCGCCGTTAAGATGACTGACAAACAAAAGAATACCTCGGACCGCCATTGCAAGGGGATGGTCAATGCCATATTGCGCCGCATTGACCGGGAACGGGAAAAATTCTCAAGCCGGTTTTCACCCAACCTTAATATTCCGAAATGGCTGAAAAAAGGCTGGGCAGACCGCTTTGGTGCGCAGGCGGTGGAAAATATCGCCCTTGCCCTGCTTGATGAACCACCGTTGGATATCAGCCTGAAACCGCATCTGGACAGGGCGGAATGGGCCGGAAAGCTTGGGGGTGATTTACTGCCCAACGGTTCAATCCGCATAAAAAAACCAGGGCCGGTGCAGAATTTATGTGGATATGATGACGGATTTTGGTGGGTGCAGGACGTGGCGGCGAGCCTGCCCGCAGCCCTGCTGGGGGCGAATGAAGGCGATAGGGTGCTGGAACTTTGTGCGGCCCCCGGCGGCAAGACTGCTCAGGCCGCCGCAAAAGGATGTCTGGTAACGGCGGTGGACCAGTCGGCCCGGCGCAACCGGCGTCTGCAGGAAAATATGGATCGTCTGGGGCTTGCCTGTGACGTCGTGACGTCAGATGCCGCCGAATATAAACCGGAAAAGCCATTTTTTCATATTCTGCTGGATGCACCCTGTTCGTCAACGGGAACCCTGCGCCGCCACCCGGATGTGAGCCGCGCCAGAGGCCCAAAGGAGGTTGGGGCATTGGCCGTAATACAGGCCCGCCTGCTGGATGCGGCCGTTGAAATGATGCCTGTTGGGGGTATTCTGGTATATTGTGTCTGCTCCCTGCAGACAGAAGAAGGCCCGGATCAGATAAAGGCTTTACTGAACCGCAACAGGTCGGTAAAACGGAAGGGGGTAGAGATGAAAGAATTACCGGGTTTTGACAGGGCCATACAGCCGGACGGTGATGTTCAGACCCTGCCCCATTATCTTGCGGGCGGTATGGACGGTTTTTTCATCAGCCGCCTGATTAAAGTTTCGCCGCCTGATTAAAATTTCAAAGTAACCAGCCAGGGACCATTATGCAAAAAGCCACCAGAATTGCCCCATCAATCCTTTCCGCCGACTTTGCCCGCCTGGGTGAGGAGATCACCGCCATTGACGAGGCGGGGGCGGATTATATCCATGTGGATGTGATGGACGGTCATTTTGTGCCCAATATCACCATTGGTCCCGATGTGGTGAAGGCCATCCGGCCCTTCAGCAAGAAAACCTTTGATGTTCATCTGATGATTTCCCCGGTGGACAGCTATATTGAGGCCTTCGCCAACGCTGGGTCCGATATTATCACCATCCATGCCGAGGCCACCCCCCATTTTCACCGGACACTTCAATTGATCAGGTCACTGGGTAAAAAACCCGGAATTTCCCTGAATCCGGCCACGCCGGTGGATTATCTGGACAATGTGATGGATCTGGTTGACCTGATTCTGGTGATGAGCGTCAATCCGGGCTTTGGCGGTCAGAAATTTATTGCGAGCCAGTTGCCGAAAATCAGTCATATCCGCCGGATGATTGACGACAGCGGGCGGGATATTGATCTTCAGGTTGATGGCGGCATTAATCAGGAAACAGCAAAACGCGCCGTGGCAGCAGGTGCGGATGTTCTGGTGGCGGGAACGGCAACCTTTACCGGTGGCCCGTCGTGCTATGGGAAAAATATCCGTAATCTTCGGGGATCATAACGTCAGAGAGCAGCCACAACCAATGTCACAAATCCGCCGTCAGTCAGATAACCCGCCGAAAATAAGCCAGCGTCTGGCTACTCTGGCGAAAAAGCTTGGTTATGGCAGTCGTTATCATGAATATCGCCTGAAAGGCAAACATCCCCTGCGATTGCTGGGGACACCAAAAGACCCGTGGGATGGATCGGCGGTGGCCGCGTCCCATATTTTATCCGGCCGTTTTTACTGTGAAGGCCAGATATTGAAAAACCCCGCCCACAAGAATGGTGAATGGTCCGCCGGTGAAATATGGCAGGCCAAAGACGTGAACCTGAAATGGCAGCAATATCTGCATTCTTTTTGCTGGCTTCGGGATCTGGAGCGGGCGGTTGACCGTGCCGCTGCCCGCAAAAGGGCACTTGCGCTTGCGGATCACTGGCTCAGGGAATTTGATCACTGGCGGGAGATGGTCTGGTCGCCGGATATTATCGGCCAGCGGATCACGAACTGGATGTCTTATGCCCCGCTGGTTCTTGACAGCAATGATCTGATATATCGCAGCAAAATATTAAACAGCCTGGCCCGTCAGGCGCGGCATCTTTATCATGCGGGTGATGATCAGCTTCGTGGGCTGCCCCGGATACGGGCCCTTGGCGGGCTTGCTTTGGCCGGGCTTTATATTCCCCATGGTGATAATTGGCTGAAAGCGGCAACATCCCTGTTGGAGGCGGCCATTGATCAGGAAATTTTCCGTGATGGCGGGGTGGCAAGTCGCAACCCGCAGGATATCTATCTTGTTTTACAGATTTTTTTAATGCTTCGGACCTCATACCGCACCATGGGCCATAATATTCCGGAAAAACTTGACGGGGCCATCAATCGCATGACCCCCATGTTAAAGACCCTGCTGCACGGTGATGGCCGGCTGGCACTTTTCAACGGTTCGGCAGCGCAGGATGAAAAAGACCTTAAGGCAATATTTGCCTTTTCCAAGGCGGACGAAAGCGGCCCGTCGGTGACGGACAGCCCACAAAGTGGTTTTAGACGACTTCATCAGGGATCAACGGTAATTATCATGGATTGCGGCCCCCCGGCGGATATGGCTGTCAGTCAGCATTGCCATGCCGGAACATTGTCTTTTGAAATGAGCCACGGCAAACAGCGGATCATTGTCAATTGCGGGCGCGGGTCATTTCTGTCGGGCCAGAAGACGGAAAATGACCTTGAAAAACTTTCCCGCACCACGGCGGCCCATTCTACACTTGTGTTGCAGGATAAAAATTCCAGTGAAATTCGCACCGATGGCCTGATAGGTCGTGGCCCCACCCTGGTAACCAGCCAGTGCCATACGGAGGATGGCCATAGTCTGCTGGAAGCCAGTCATGACGGTTATCTGTCCCGCTCCGGAATTATGCACCACCGCAATATCTATATCAATGAAACCGGCGAAGATATTCGGGGCGAGGATATTCTGAAGCTGAGAAATACCAACGTAAAGCCCGGAAACAAGAGTTTGAATTTTGATATCCGCTTTCATATCCACCCGGATATCACCATTGTCCGGCAGGGGGCCACGGACCGGTTGCTGTTGCGTCTGCCCACATCCGAATATTGGCAGTTTCAATGTTCAGGTGGTGGAATTCTGCTGGAAGAAAGTCTGTATCTGGGCGACGGTTCGCGACCGCAAAATTGTCAACAGATTATATTGTCCGGCTCGGCAAAAAAATCGGAAACCACCGTAAAATGGTCACTGCGTCTCATAGAGCATGTGACCTGAGCGTGAGGTGGAATTTTTCCCTTGCGACGGGGCTTTTGATCCGTTAGAGACAGATAACTTCACGGATTAGGGTCAGGATTCAAGGATAGCATAATGAGTGACAACAGCATAACACCGATCAAACGGGCATTATTGTCTGTTTCTGACAAAAGCGGTTTGATTGAATTTGGACAGTTTCTGGAAAGCCAGGGCGTTGAAATCCTGTCCACCGGCGGGTCCGCCAGAACTTTGTCCGAAGCCGGGGTTTCGGTGACGGAAGTCTCAAGCCATACCGCCTTTCCGGAAATGATGGATGGCCGGGTTAAAACCCTGCATCCGAAAATTCATGGCGGGTTGCTGGCCCTGCGGGATGATGCGGCCCATGTCAAGGCCATGACCGACCATGATATTGCCCGGATTGATTTGCTGGTGGTCAATCTTTATCCCTTTGAGGAAACCGTTGAAAAGGGGGCGGATTTCAACAGCTGTATCGAAAATATTGATATTGGCGGCCCGGCCATGATCCGGTCTGCCGCCAAAAACCACCGCTTTGTCACCGTTGTGGTCGAAGCCGGTGATTATGACGCGGTGATGACCGCCATGACGGAAAATAACGGGGCCACAACCGCAGAATTGCGCCAAAGGCTGGCGGCCACGGCCTTTGCCCGCACGGCGGCCTATGATGCGGCCATTTCCACATGGTTTGCCGGGCAACTGGGGCAGACATATCCAGACCGGCTTAACATTACCGCCAGCCTTAAACAATCTTTGCGTTACGGTGAAAACCCCCATCAGGATGCGGCCTTCTATGTGGCTCGTGCGGCCACCCCCCGCCCCGGCATTGCCACGGCCCGGCAGATTCAGGGCAAGGAATTAAGCTACAATAACCTTAATGATACCGATGCAGCCTTTGAACTGGTCAGTGAATTTGAGGGCGGCCCGGCGGTGGCCATCATCAAACACGCCAACCCCTGTGGTGTGGCACAGGCGGATACATTGGCCGAGGCTTACGCCCGCGCCCTGCTTTGTGACCCGACCAGTGCCTTTGGCGGCATCATTGCCCTGAACCGCACTCTGGACGGTGTGACAGCAGAAGAAATTACCAAAGTTTTTACCGAGGTTATCATCGCCCCGGACGCTGATGCGCAGGCATTGGAAATATTATCGGCCAAAAAGAATTTGCGGGTATTATTGACAGGGGGTATGGCCGATCCCCGCGCCATGGGACAGACCATTAAATCTGTGGCGGGCGGTTACCTGTTGCAGGGGCGGGACAATGGCAAAGTCATGCCAGACGACTTGGTGGTGGTTACGGACCGTGCGCCAACGGAACAGGAATTGCAGGATCTGCTGTTTGCCTTTACCGTCTGCAAACATGTGAAGTCCAACGCGATCATCTATGTGAAGGACGGCGCGACGGTGGGCATTGGCGCTGGACAGATGAGCCGTATTGACAGTGCACGTGTTGCGGTCCGGAAATCACAGGATGCCAGCGATACCGCAGGACTTTCGGAAAATATGACCAAAGGTTCTGTTGTCGCATCCGACGCGTTCTTCCCCTTTGCCGATGGCCTGATCAGTGCGGCGGAAGCCGGGGTCACGGCGGTTATTCAACCCGGCGGTTCCATACGGGATGACGAGGTCATCGCCGCCGCCAACGAACGCGGTCTTGCCATGGTAATGACCGGAATGCGACATTTTAAGCATTGATATCTGGTGGGGGGAACTATCGTTCGCTTCTCGCTCACTACTTGAGTTCCCCCCGATCGCGTGGCGATCTCCCCCCTTGGAGGAGTTCTATCCGGTAGGAACTCGGCAACCGAAGCCGACCAGGCTGAGGCAAGGTCCGCCATAAATTTTTGGCATGGCCGCCCGGAGCTTTAGCGCAGGAGGGGGAGTGCCCACGGCACGGGGGAGTATCCCCCACCAACAAAAAAAGAGCTTATGTGAGGAGGTATCCCCCCCCCATCAGACAAAAAAACCCTTCCCACCAAACAAAAAAACACCTCTTTAATCAATAATCACGTTTCTGATCTGGCGGGCGGCGAAGCCTAGTTTGGTGACATTGATGCGGCCTGCGGTCTGGAAGTCATGGATCAGTTTCTGAATACGGGCCGTGGAGTTTTCCACTTTTTTCAGCCAGGTCTTTGCCGCTTCAATGGTGTCACCATTCTCAAGGTCGGTCAATGCGGACCGGGTCAGGTTCTTTTGCTGATCCAGAAGATCGGCGACCACACTGTTAATGGCCAGACGGTCCCAGTGATCGGAAGATTCCACCAGTTCCGCTTCGGCCCGTAACCAGTCAAAACCGATTTCATCGCCCAGCATAAAGTAGGCTCGCGCAACATCAGTCACATCGATCTTCATATCATGGGCGACCAGAACAATATCGCAGGCGGCCATTTTCATTTCCAGGCTGGCGATATGAACGGCCAGGTCCTCATCCACATTCTGTTCGCAATACATGGCGACCTTGCCCTTTAGGCTGTCGTCATATTGGTCCTGTCCATTGGCGGGATGATCAAATAATTTCTGAACGCCGGGCTTGAATTGATCAATGACGTCCTGAATGGACCGGCTGCTGTCGGTGTTATTCAGAAACCAGATGGTTTGACGGCGGGCAAAGGCCTCCACATCCATCAGCATTAAAATCTGAATGGTGGCCGGAGCCACATAATCAAGGTTTTCTATTTTTTCATACAATTCGGCCAGTCCGAAAACCTCGGACGCCAGAATAGAGGCCCGGGCAATATCGGCCGCCATGGCCCCGGTTTCCTCCTTGATGGCCTGAATACCGCCGCGATTGACAATTTCATTACAAACCTCTTTTGCAATGATGCCGCTTTTCAGTTGATGTTTGCAGATGTCAGAAGCATATTTTTCCCGTAACTGGGCCGGAAAAGCCCGGATCAGATATTTGTCCAGATAAGGATCATCGAGAATATCACTGGCCATCAGCTCATCATAAAGCCCCATTTTGGAATAGGCGATCAATACGGCAATCTCAGGCCGGGTCAGGCCCAGCTCTTCCTCGGTCCGTTCAATAAGCTCATCGTCCGAGGGCAGAAATTCCAGTTCCCGGTCCAGCTGGGCGGATTTCTCAAGATCAGCCATAAAGCGGACAAAACTGTCCAACTCGCGTATGCTGCTTGACCGGGCAAGGCTGATGGCCTGGGTCTGCAGGTAATTGTCGTTAAGGACAATCTTGCTGACCTCGTCAGTCATCTCCACCAGCAGCAGATCGCGCTGTTTCGGGGTGAGCTTGCCGTCCTGAACCAGTGCATTCAACAGGATTTTGATATTCACCTCATTGTCCGAACAATCAACCCCTGCGGAATTATCCACCGCGTCCGTATTGATCAATCCACCGGTCAGGCAATATTCAATGCGCCCCCGCTGGGTACAGGCAAGGTTGCCGCCTTCGGCCACAACGGTGCAATTCAGTTCCTTGCCGTTAATGCGGATGGCATCATTGGCCCGGTCGCCAACCTCTGAATGGCTTTCGCGGGAAGATTTGATATAGGTGCCAATACCCCCGAACCACAGCAGGTCGGCATGGGATGTCAGGATGGCTTTCATCACCTCGTTGGGGGTGGCGCTGTCCTGATCGTCCTCAAAACCAAGCAATTGTTTTATTTCCGTGCTCAGGGGGATGGATTTGGCCCTGCGGCTGAAAATGCCGCCGCCTCTGGAGATCAGTTTGCTGTTGTAATCCTGCCAGCTGGAGCGCGGCAGGTCGAATAATCGCTGACGTTCCCTGAAACTTGTTGCGGGGTCGGGGTCGGGATCAATGAAAATATCCCGATGGTCAAAGGCCGCGACCAGCTTCACTGCCTCGGAACATAACAGGCCATTGCCGAAAACATCACCGGACATGTCGCCAATGCCGACAATGGTGATGGAATCCGTCTGGACATTAATATCTTTTTCCCGGAAATGACGCTGTACGGACACCCATGCACCCTTGGCGGTGATGCCCATTTTCTTATGGTCATATCCATTGGAGCCGCCCGATGCAAAGGCATCATCCAGCCAGAAGCCATAATCCCGTGCCAGACCATTGGCAATATCGGAAAATGTGGCGGTTCCCTTGTCTGCAGCCACCACCAGATAGGGATCATCATCGTCCCGGCGGATGACATTGGCGGGATAAACCACCTCATTGTCTTTCAGGTTGTCGGTAATATCCAGCAGACCGGAAATAAAGGTTTTATAACAGGCAATACCCTCAGCCATAATGCCTTCCCGGTCAGCACCCACGGGCATTTTCTTTGGGACAAAGCCGCCCTTGGCACCCACGGGGACAATGACGGTGTTTTTAACCTGCTGGGCCTTGACCAGACCCAGAACTTCGGTGCGGTAATCCTCACGCCGGTCGGACCAGCGCAAGCCGCCGCGTGCCACGGGACCGGACCGCAAATGCACACCTTCAATGCGTGGGGAATAGACAAAAATCTCGGCGTAGGGCCGGGGTTTCGGGGCCTCCCTGACATTGCGGCTCTGGATTTTTATGGAAACATAGGGCTTGTTGGTGCCATTGTCTTCCGGCTGATAAAAATTGGTCCGAAGCGAGCTGGTGATAACATTGAGATAGCTGCGCAGCATGCGGTCCTGATCAAGGCTGTCGACCTTTTCCAGCTGTTTGCGGATATTTTTTTCCAGCCGCGCGCCTTCCTCATCCCGGTCAAGGTCTGTTGGCAGGACGGGTGAGAAATTCACCTCGAACAGGCTGACCAGATCCCGCGCGGTTTCCCAATATTGGGTCAGGGTATCCTGCATGTATATTTCGCTGTAGGACAGGCTTAACTGGCGCAGGTATTTACTGTAAATTCGTAAAATTAACGCCTGACGGTAATTCATGCCGGCCCGCAGAACCAGTTTGTTAAAGCCGTCATTGTCAACGCGCTCGACCCAGACCACACGCAGGGTATTTTCCAGCCGCTCTTTCATGACGCTCAGGTCAAAAGAACTTTGTGTCTGGTCCTCCATGTAAAAATCATGAATGGCGTGGGTGATATTTTCCCCGCTCTCCTCCGTATAAACGGAAAAGGCATATTCCTCGATAACCCGAAGACCAAGATTTTCCAGCATGGGCAGACAATCACTGAGCGCGATGGTCTGGCGGCTGGTATATATTTTCAGGCGGATGGCATGATCCGGATCCTCGGCCAGGCGGTAAAAATTAAACTGGATATTGCAGCTTTCCGGCAGCTGTTCCAGCTTTTCAATGTCGGTAACCGCAAAACGCGGGTCAAAATGTTCCCGGTATGACGTGGAAAAGGATTTATTGTATTTGCGGAATAATGTGGTGCCAACCTCTTCACCCCAGCGATCATTCAGCACTTCCTGCAAATGGTCATTCCAGCGTTGGGCCACCTCGGCAAGGCGTTTGTTTATGGTGGCGCTGTCCGGGTTTGGCACATTGCCGGGGGTGGTCCGGATGATAAAATGCCAGCGTGCGATCCGCTCATTGCTGAGCTGGGCATAATGGGATGACAATTCACCGTTAAAGGCGTCACATAAAATTCTTTCCACCTTGCCGCGCAGGGTGGAATCATACATATCACGCGGAACAAAAACCAAAGCGGAAATATAACGTTCAAAACGGTCCTTGCGGATGAAGGCCTGACAACGGGGCATCACTTTCAGGTGCAGAATTCCCATGGCAGTTTCCAGAAGCTGTTCTTCTTCAATCTGGAATAATTCATCGCGCGGCAGGGTTTCCAGAATATGCATCAGGGCGCGGCCGTCATGGCTTTCGGCGGCAAAGCCGGATTCGGCCACCACATGATGTACCTTGCGGTCAAGGTAGGGTACGGTTTCCGCCCGCTGCTGATAGGACTGGGCGGTGAACAGGCCGGCGAAACGAATCTCGCTGATGACATTGCCTTTTTTGTCATATTTCTTGAAGCCGATATAATCCATATGAACCACCCGGTGGACCAGTGACTTGATATTGGCCTTGGTGATCAGCATCACCTGGGGCTGTTCCATGAAATATTCAATTTCCGGCGAGGTGGGCACCAGTCCTTCCGGGCCTTTCAGGATATAGACGGACGGGTCCCGTAATATGCCATAGCCATCACCCCTGGTTTTATGGGGCGCTTTCTTGCCGCCTTTTTTGTCATGGAAATATTCCCGGTAGCCAAGAATGGTGAAATTATTGTTTTTCAGCCATTTCAGGAATTTTATGGCCTCCCTGGTCTGTTCCGGGTCAACGGCGGACTTTGGCAGGCTGGCCAGGTTTTTGCTCACATCATCCATTTTGGCCAGCATGGGTTTCCAGTCTTCAATGGTGGCACGGATAAAGCCCACCACCTTGTTCAGCTTGGCGTGCAGGGCGGCGATCTGCTCCGGGTCCGTCATGGCGGTTATTTCAATATGCATGATGGATTCGGTAACTTTTACAGCTCCCCTGGTCTTTGACCCGCCGGGGATAATTTTGCCATTTTTGTCCCGGTAATTGGTGATGATCGGATGAACCAGCATATGCAGGTCATTACCATCTTCCAGCAGGTTGGATGTGATGGAATCCAGCAGGAAAGGCATGTCATCATTGACGATCTGGATGATGGTATGGTTGGCCGGCCAGCCATGCTCTTCCAGTGTGGGGTTAAACACCCTGATCTTGCTGCATCCCGCATCGCGCTGATCACAATATTTCCACAGGGACAATGCGGCGGCATATAATTCGTCAATGGGCCGGTTAGCCAGCTCTTCGGGAGAGGCATATTTATACAGATCCTGAATGAACTGCGTAAAATCAGCACTATGGGCAGATTTCATCCGGTCCGCAGCAAAATCTGTTACCGCATCAATTCTCACTTTTTTCTGTGTCCAGCTCGTCACGTCGTTATCCTTTAAGTCACACCATGTGTATGGGGCATATGTAATAGTCTATATTGGTTAAATTTTAGTCATTAAACAGTTTATTCGGTTTTCTTCAGGTTTTGTGCCACGCGTTTTAAAATTTGTTCCAGCATTTTTTCTTCTTCTGTCAGTATCTTGATGATTTCCATGGCGGATTCTTTGCGATGACCCAGAATCAGACATAAATCCCCCCCTGTTTTTATATCTTCACTCATTATACCTTCACTCATTATATCTTCACTCAGGGGGAAGCTTGCAATGGCCGGTAATTCACCAATGATTTCGCGGGAAATATTGTTGTCCGGTGATGGGATATATCCCTCGCGCCCTTCCCGTTCGGCGCGAACGCAGCCTTTGATTCCGCCGGGAAAATGATCCAGAAAGTCAGGCAAACCCGCCCCGGACTGACCATTTTTCCGGGCATGGGACAGGGCGGCGGCATATTCGGTCAGGCGGGTTTTGTCATAATCCTGACCAAAACATAATTTCAAGGTGGGGGTGAATGGGGCGCGTTTCTGGGCCTTTATCCCTTCGTCCCTTATCAGTTCCCGGTAACTTTCCGGATTTGAACAGCATAATTCATGGAAATCCAGTATGGCCCCTAACGCCTCATACAATGATTTTCGTGATCTGGTCTTGGCCGGGCTTTGTCCCTGAACCAGCGCACGACATATATCAAGATGCTGTTGAAGCTGGTGTTTTTCCATTGTTTCCGGTTTGGTTTTTTCTGGTCTGGTTTCTTGCGGCTCAGTTTTTTCTGGCTCCTCAGGGTCCGGAACATCATCCTCATTGATCCAGCGAATGGCCCCCAGAATAAAATTTATATTTTCCCCGTCATCACTGAAGGGCAGCAAAATACCCCGGTAGAGAATTTTTTCCCGCGCCTTGTTGGTGAATTCTGCATCAAAGGATATGGGGCTTTTGTTGGCCAGAACCTCCATATAATGGTCGGTGATCCGGCTTAACAGGCTGCGTCGGGGTATTTCGCTTATTCCGGCCAGCGTCAGCTCCCGGTCCATATCCTGTTGCAAAAATTGGCCGATGACCTGTAAAGTTGGCTCATTGTCCGGGTCACGAAAGTCAATAAGCACCATATTATTTTTATAGGGGGCGATATCTTCGGGGGACAGCAGTTTTAATGGCGGAATACCCTCATCACCGGCCAACCCGAACCAGTAATTATACAACTGGAAGGTAATTCTCTTTTCCTTACCTGAAAATTCCACAGGACTCATCGCTTTTATTTCCCTGAGTTTGAATCACTGCTGTGAACGCACCTATTCAAACAGCCTTAAAAATACTCCTACCAGACAACTTTATCCAGTAAATACGTAATGCAAAAGCGTAAATATCCAGTAAATATATATGTTAATGAGAAAATCAGGCCAGCAGAATAATGGCGACCCTGTTAACCACAAGGGCGGCAAGATAGGCCAGCGCAAAAAGATAGCCGGTCATAAAGGCGGTCCAGGCCCAACTGTTGGTTTCGCGCCGGACAGTGGCGAGGGTGGCAAAACACTGGGGCGCGAATATATACCATGCCAGAAAGGCAAGAGCTGTGGGCAGGGGCCAGCTATTCTGGATTATGGTGCGCAGGCTTTGTTCAACCTGCCCCTCATTACCCTGCAGGGCATAGACGGTGCCAAGCGCACCGATGGCTACTTCGCGGGCGGCCATGCCGGGAATCAGCGCGATGGACATTTCCCAGTTAAAACCAAGGGGCGCGAATATATTCTGCAACGCCCGACCCATAATGCCGGCATAGCTGTAAAAAATATCCGGCTCCAGCCCGCCAACCGGCTTTTTGGGATATTGTGACAATGCCCACAGGCCCATGGCAGAATACAGGATAATTGTCCCGGCGCGCCGTAAAAATACCCGTACCCGTTCCCATAAATTAAGCAGGATATGCCGTATCACCGGCAATTGATATTTGGGTAATTCCATCAGGAAAGGTTGCGGCACACCACGGGTCAGGGTCATTTTCAGAACCGCCGCCACGATCAGGGCGCTGACGATTCCCGCCAGATACAGGCCAAACAGAACCACACCCTGCAAACCGAACAGGCCGAAAATAACCGGATGATTGGGCACAACAGCCCCGATCAGCAGGGCATAGACCGGAATCCGCGCGGAACAGGTCATCAGGGGCGCGATCATGATGGTGGTGATCCGGTCCCGGTGATGTTCAATGGTGCGGGTGGCCATAATCCCCGGTATGGCACAGGCAAAACTGGACATAAGCGGGATAAACGCCCGCCCGTTAAGGCCGACCATGGCCATCAGCCGGTCCATGATAAAGGCGGCGCGGGCCATATACCCCGTGGCTTCCAATATCAGGATGAAGGTAAACAGGATGATAATCTGCGGCAGAAAGACCAGAACACTGCCCACACCGGCGATAATACCGTGGTTCAACAGACTGCGGAACCAGTTATCCGGCAACGTCCTGCTGATCAATCCCTGAAGGGCGGCAAAACCATCCTCAATCAGGATCATGGGGGCTTCGGCCCAGAAATAAACCAGCTGGAACATGCCAAACAGGGTAATGAAGAAAATCACAATCCCAAACAGCGGGTGCAACAGAACCCTGTCCAGCTGGCGGGTGACTTTATGGTGCCGGCCTTCGGTGATCAGGGCCTTTTCGGCGATGATGCGGGCCTGCTTTTGCAAATCCCGTGTTGATGGCGCATCTTCGGCATCCCGTGCCGGGCGCAGGTCATGGATGGTCTGATCCAGTTGATCCCTTAAGCCCTCAAGACTGCCCCGGCGAACCGCAATGGTGGTCACCACCGGAACGCCCAGTTCCCGTGACAGAATTTCAGGGTCAATTTTAATATCATCCCGTTGCGCCATATCGTGCATATTGAGGGCCAGAATAATCGGCAGGCCAAGATGTTTCAATTCCAGCACAAGCCGCAGATGAACCCTCAGATTGGTGCTGTCCGCCACACAAAGCAACAGATCGGGCCGGCTTTCGGTGGCGTGGGTGCCGGTGATAACCTGACGGCTGACCCTTTCGTCAAGGGTGCGGTCCTTCAGGCTATAGATACCGGGCAGGTCGATCAGGGTGATTTTCCGGCCCTGTCTGGTGGTATATTTTCCGCTGCGACGTTCCACGGTCACGCCGGGATAATTGGCCACCTTCTGACGATTTCCGGTCAGGCTGTTAAACAGGGAACTTTTACCGCAATTGGGACTGCCGACCAGAGCAACCTTGATATCGCGGGGTGTTTCAGACATATTCCTTATACTTCCCCGTTACTGATTTTTACCGCATTGGCTTCCATGCGGCGCAGGGCCACGGTCATCTGGCCGATGCGTACGGCAATGGGGTCGCGGGATATGGGGCCTTCGTGAAGAATTTTTACCGTCAGACCCTCTTCAAACCCGATTTCCAGCAGACGGTCTTCCAGATCTCTGGCAAATTCAGAATCCTGACAGCGTGCGGCATCGAAACCAAGAATTATGGCTTCGTCACCTTTGTTCAAATCGCTTAAATACTTTAGGGTCATACGGAATATATAGTCAGTTAATAATAATTATCAACAACACCTACAAGATTCTTTTGCTTTTGTAAATGATGGAGTGGTCAAAACATTATTTATTTCAATTTATTTGATTTATGTTAAGAATGATAAACTTCAATAAACTTCAGATATTTATATAATTCAAGGAACCAATGAATGCCCTATGACTTTACCGATCAGGTTGCCATTATCACCGGAGCCGGCGGCGGGTTGGGCCGCGCCCATGCCCTGGCTTTTGCCCGGCGGGGGGCCAGGGTTGTCATCAATGATCTTGGCGGTGCACGGGACGGCAGCTCGCCGGACAAGACACTTAAAAGCCCCGCAGACCAGGTGGTGCAGGAAATCATGGACCTTGGCGGGGTGGCCATGGCCAATTCTGGCAATGTGACATCCGAAACAGACATGCAGGATATGGCTGATCAGGCCATGTCAGCTTATGGCCGCATTGATATTCTGGTCAATAACGCTGGGATATTGCGTGATAGAACCTTCACCAAAATGACCCCGGAAGATTTTGCAATGGTCATGGATGTTCATCTGACGGGCAGTGTCAATGCGACCCGTGCGGTTTTGCCCGTGATGCAGGACCGGGAATATGGCCGCATCGTCATGACCACCTCGTCCAGCGGTCTTTACGGCAATTTCGGCCAGAGCAATTATGGCGCGGCCAAGCTCGGGCTTGTGGGTCTGGTCAATACATTGAAACTTGAACTTTTTAAATATGGTATCCGGGTCAATGCCCTGGCACCGGTGGCGGCGACGCGCATGACCGACGATATCATGCCGCCGCAAATGCTGGACCTGCTTACGGCGCAGTCCGTCTCGCCCGCAGTATTATATCTTTGCGGCAGGGATGCGCCCACGGGCGAGATTATCACCGCCGGTGCCGGAACATTCGCCCGTGCGCAGATCCTGGAAAGCGAAGGCCTGTATCTTGGCGCCGACGCCACCCCGGAAATGATTGCTGAAAACTGGGACAGGCTGTCCGATATGACCACGGCAAAATCCTACAGGCAGGGGGCCGATCAAAGTCAGAAATTCGTTGTCAGTGCTTTTGAAAATAAAGGGTAAGGAAAAATGGGAATTTTAAACCGGGCAGGGGTTATTTTCGGGATGGTGATGACGGTGGGCTTCCTGACTGCCTGCACAGAGCAGAAATCATCCGATGCGCCCTATCAGGTCGAAGTCAAACGCACCAGTTTCGGCATTCCCCATATCACCGCCAATGATTTTGGCAGCCTTGGTTTTGGTGAAGGCTATGTGGCGGCAGAGGATCATGTGTGCAACATCGCCCATGGTATTGTAACGGCCCGGGGGGAGAGGTCGAAATATCACGGAGTCGGTGATAAAAAACAGCATCTGATGAGTGATATTATTGTCCGGGCCATGGAAATTCCTGATCATATGGCCCGTGACTTTGCCACTCAAAGTCAGGAAAACCGGTCGTGGGTTACGGGCTATGCCGCCGGATATAATAAATATATCCGCAAAGTGGGGCGGGATAATATCACCTCATGGTGCCGGGGCGCTGAATGGGTTCGGGAAATCACCCCGGAAGAATTGTTTTCCCGTTTTAAATTGTTGGCTCAGACAACACCGCGCATGGCGGGCATGATTGTTTCCGCCGCCCCACCGCAAAAGCCGGCACAAGAAACATCCGCCATTGAATTTCCCCCTCAAAATCTGGCCGGCATAATTGCAGATATGCGGGCCGAGCATATGGGCTCCAACGGCTGGGCATTTGGCCGGGACAGGACGGAGACGGGCCGGGGGCTTTTGCTGGGCAATCCCCATTATCCCTGGACCGGGGTTTACCGTTTCTGGGAAAAACATCTGACCATACCGGGCCGACTGGATGTTTACGGCGTTAATCTTATCGGTGCGCCGGGGGTCGCCATAGGTTTTAACAGGGATATTGGCTGGACCCATACCGTATCCAAAAGCAACCGGGTGGCTTTTTACAAGCTGGATCTGGTACCGGGGGACCCGACCAGCTATTATTATGATGACACGCCCCGTAAAATGACCGTCAAAAAGCTGGCCATTCCGGTTCGGGGCAAGGATGGTACGCAAAGCATCGTCGATCATGATGTCTGGTTCAGCCATTATGGTCCCATGGTCAGCCTGCCCGATGTGGCCTGGACCGACAGTATGGCCTTGACCATCCGGGATGCCAATCTGGGAAATCTGGACCTGCTTAACCAGTGGAAAGATATGGGGCTGGCCGGTGATATGGATGCCTTCATTGAGGCCCACCGCAAATGGAACGCCATGCCGTGGGTTAACAGCATGGCTACCAGCCGGGATGGCCGGGCGGTTTATATTGATGGCTCCAACGTGGGCCGGATCAGTGATGCCGCCATTGCCCTGTGGCGGGAACGGGCTGAAAGTGATCCGCTGACAAAATCATTCCACCGCAAAATGGGCCTTATCCTGCTGGACGGCAGCGACAGCCGTTTTGAATGGCAGCCTCACCCCATGGCCCGCGCCCCCGGTGTTGTTCCCTTTGTCGAACAGCCCTATCAGGACCGGACGGATTATATTTTTAATGCCAATGACAGCCACTGGCTTACCAATGTGGATCAGCCCCTGACGGGCTATTCACCCTTTTTCGGAACTGAAAACAGCCCCCGCACCCTGCGCACCCGGATGAATGCCCTGCTTGTGAGTGATGTCAGCCCCGATGGTCCGGCGGGCAGGGACGGTAAATTTTCATTGAAAGAAATGCAGCAGGCTATTTTTTCAAACCGCAGTCTGACGGCGGAATTATTGCGGGATGAACTTGTGGCGGCCTGCGGGCTGGAAAATATGGTGACGGTTGACGGTCAGACGGTTGACCTGACCCCGGCCTGTGCCGTGCTGAAAGATTATAACGGGCGTCTTGATCTTGACAGCCGGGGCGCGGTGTTGTTCCGGGAATGGATCACCCGTTATAAATTTTCTGAAACCCTGAACAATGACCGGCTGTTTGCCGTGGCTTTTGATATGAATGATCCGGTCAACACGCCCCGTGGTCTGGCGCACAGGGATATGGCCCTGAAAAACTTAACTATGCAAAACCTGGCACTGAAAAATCTGGCCAGCGCGGTTCTGGTGATGAAGCGTGCGGGTCTTGCCCTCGACAGTGCGCTTGAAGAGACGCAATTTGCTTACCGGGGCGATGAAAAAATCCCGCTTCACGGCGGTGATGGTATAGAGGGGGTGGCGAATATCATTTCCGGCCGGGTCTATGACGCGCTGGCAAAACAAATCACGGGGGAAAAAATTGATGACAGCAAGTCATTGACTGATAAAGGCTATCCCATAACTTACGGCACAAGCTTTCTGCTGAGCCTGAGCTATACCGATGATGGCCCGGTGGCGGAGGCTTTTCTGACCTATGGCCAGTCCGGTGACCCCACATCGCCTCAATATACCGATCAGACAAAATTATTTTCCGCCAAACAATGGCGTCCGATCCTCTTTAAGACGGAAGATATCAACAG